>Ga0233385_1000428_pt1 | contig 22143 bp, 21 predicted proteins | sample ElkDunMinimDraft_16_FD_191543 | JGI IMG/M metagenome (GOLD analysis project Ga0233385, IMG submission 191543) | Fecal eukaryotic communites from dung pellets of Tule Elk in California, USA - Elk Dung G36 | ecosystem: Host-associated > Mammals > Digestive system > Large intestine > Fecal | place...
CCTCTCTATTGGGACAGCCGATGGGCCGGGAGCCGGCAGGCGAGAAAACGCCGGCGGCGCATGGGAGCGCGTCAAATAATAATAATTGAAGACGTCGCCCCATGCGCCGCCTTCCCGCAATGGCCAGATGCGAAAGCAGGCGTGGCGACGATCAAGCGCGCATGCATGTTGCTCGTCGAACCAGGACGCACGGATCAGGATGCTACAGGAACAGCGCCAGCGCGATCGCGGCCAACAGCCCCCGCAGCAGCACGTCCGCCACCCAGAACAGCCTCAGCGCCCGCCTGATATCAGCCGCCGTCACCTCGCGCCGGCCGTCGCCCATATAGGCGAAGTCGCCCATGACGCCGCCATAGCTCCTCGGTCCGGCCAGCGCGATGCCGAGCGCGCCGGCCATCGCCGCTTCCGGCCAGCCGGCATTGGGCGAGCGGTGCTTTTTCGCGTCGCGCCACACCGCGCGCCATGCGGCGCGGGCATCCATGCCGGGCATGATCGCGGCCGCCGCGACGATCAGCAGCGCCGTCAGCCGGGATGCAGGCAAATTGATCAGGTCGTCGAAGCGCGCCGCCGCCCAGCCGAACGCCTGATGCTTCGGGGTGCGGTGGCCGATCATGGAATCGGCGGTGTTCGCCGCCTTGTAGGCGACGCCGCCGGTCAGCCCGCCGACCGCGATCCAGAAGGCCGGCGCGACCACGCCATCGGAAAAGTTCTCGGCCAGGCTCTCGATCGCCGCGCGCCCGACGCCCGCCCGGTCGAGCTCTTCCGGATCGCGCCCGACGATCTTCGACACCGCCTCGCGTCCAGCCTTCAGCCCGCCCGTGTCCAGCGCCTTCGCCACCGCCTCTACATGGTCGGCCAGGCTCTTTTGCGCGAGCAGGGTGGTGGCCAGCACGATCAGGACGAAGAACCCGAAGGCGTTGAGCAGAAGCAGCCGCTCGATGCCGAAGGCGACGAGCGCCGGCACGCCCACGATGAGCGCCAGACCGGCGATCCCGCAAAGGCGACGCGTCCCGTCGCTGTCCGTCGCGCGGTTGAGCCAGCGGTCGATAAAGGATATCAGGCAGCCGATCCAGGTGACCGGATGGCCGATCGCGCGGAACAGGCGGTCGGGATAACCGAGCTTCGCCTCGACGGCGAGCGACAGGAAGGCGATCAGGACGGACATGCAGGTTCCGGCGAAGGCGATTGCAGCGGTGGCCGATCACGGCGGCAGCCTCGGCCGCGCGCGGGCGCTGTTTCCGCTTGCGCTTCAGCCCTGGATCGACCTCTCCACCGGGATCAACCCGCACTCCTACCCGCTTTTCGACCTGCCCGCCACAGCGCTGACAAGGCTGCCGGAGCCCTCCAGCGGCGACGGGCTGAAGGCTGCCGCCGCCGTCGCCTACGGCGCGCCGTCGTCGCTCCACGTGGCTCTCGCGCCCGGCACCCAGATCCTGCTGCCGCGCGTCTTTTCCATCGTGAAGCCCGGCCGCGCGGCGATCCTCGGGCCGACCTATGCCGAGCATCTTCGCGCGGCGGAGCTCACCGGCCATTCGGCGGTCGAGGTCCGCGACTTCTCCGCGCTCGCCGACGCCGACCTCGCGATTGTGGTCAACCCGAACAACCCGGACGGCCGCGTCATCCCCCGCGCCGACCTGCTGGCGCTCGCCGAGACCCTGCGCCGGCGCGGCGGGCTGCTGGTCGTCGACGAGGCCTTCATGGATGTCGGCCCGCGGCAAGAGTCGCTCTGCGAAGATGTCGGGGAGGGCGGTATCGTCGTCCTGCGCTCGTTCGGAAAATTCTTCGGCCTTGCAGGCGTTCGGCTCGGCTTCGCGATATCCTCGGTGGAGACCGTCGAACGCCTCGACGCCGAATTCGGCCCCTGGTCCGTTTCCGGGCCGGCTCTGGAATACGGCCTGCGCGCGCTTGGCGACCAAGCCTGGCAGGATTCGATGCGCGAGCGTCTTGCTTCCGATGCCGCCCGGCTCGACGGGCTGCTCGCCGCGCATGGCGTCGCAGTCGACGGCGGCACCAGCCTCTTCCGCCATGTCACGTCCTCCGGCGCCGCCGACCTTTTCGACGCCTTGGGGACGGCCGGCATCCTTCTGCGCAACTTCGCCGACCGACCGGACGAACTTCGCTTCGGCCTGCCCGGCGACGAGGCGGCCTGGGATCGATTGGAAACAGCGCTGGCCGCGTGGAACAAAACCGGCAGGGGAGGCGGCGTTCGCGCCGCGGCCGCGCGATGATCTGGGTTTGCCCGCTCTCGCAGGTCGACAACACTGTCGCGTCCACGCAGGCCGACCGGCTCGTCTCCCTGCTTGCGCCGGGCACGGCGATGGTCCGCCCCGCGGTGATCCTGGAGCAGAACCATCTCTGGCTCTCCCTGCACGATATCGCCGAGGAGCAGGAGGGCATGACGCTGCCCGGCGAGGCGCATATGCGCACGCTGCTCGACTTCGCGCAGAGCTGGAATCGCGCCAAACCGCTGGTCATCAACTGCTATGCCGGCATCAGCCGCTCGACGGCCTGCGCCTACATCATCGCCGCCGCGCTTGCTCCCTCGCGCGACGAGGAGGAGCTTGCGCAGGCGCTTCGCCTCGCGTCGCCCAGCGCAACCCCCAATCCGCGCCTCGTCGCGCTCGCCGATGCCATGCTCGGCCGCAGGGGGCGCATGGTCGAGGCTATCCGCTCGATCGGCCGCGGCGCCGACGCGTTCGAAGGCGTGCCTTTCGCATTCGGTATCGATCCACGGCGCCGGGACACGGTGTAGGATCGGTCGTGGGCGTGAATGCTCAGACGATGCCGCCGCCGCCTCCCGCAACCGCCGGCCGCTCAGCCGCCACTTTCTTCCGGTAGCCGCTTGCACGGTAGGCCGCGACCGGGTCGATCGCGCCGCCGTTCTGGAGCCGCACCATGCCAAGGATCGGATCGATGTCAGTGCGGAACGCGGTCTTCAGCGTCTGCGTGGCCATCAGCGCGTCGTTGCCGTCCTGGTATTCGGCCAGCGCCTTGCGATCGACCAGAAGCGCCGCACCATAGGCTCTGAGCACCTCCACCGCCGACAGCATCAGGCTCTCGATCGGGTCCGTCACATTGTGGCTCTGGTCGAGCATATGCGCGGGGTCGAACCCCTCGGCCTTGTTTAGCTCGGCGTCGACGAGCTCGTTGAAGACGAGGAACAGCCGGTAGGGATCGATCGATCCCGTATCGAGATCGTCGTCGCCATATTTCGAATCGTTGAAATGGAAGCCGCCGAGTTTTTTAAACTGGATCAGCCGCGAGACGATCATCTCGATGTTGACGTTCGGCGCGTGGTGGCCAAGGTCGACGAGGCAGTAGGCCTTGGGCCCAAGCTCCTGCGCGATGATGTAGTTGGTGCCCCAATCCTGCACCACGGTTGAATAGAAGGCCGGCTCGTACATCTTGTGCTCGGTGAACAGCCGCCAATCGTCCGGCAGCCCGGCATAGATCTCGCGCATAGAGTCGAGGTAGCGGCCGAACGCCCTCGCGAAGTTGACCTGACCCGGGAAATTCGAGCCGTCGCCGATCCACACCGTCAGCGCCTTGGAGCCGAGCGCCCTGCCGATCTCGATGCATTCGAGATTGTGCTCGACCGCCTGCCTGCGCGTGCCGGCGTCGGCGTGGCTGAGCGAGCCGTATTTGTAGGAGAGCGCCTGGTCCTTCGCGTCGGCGAAGGTGTTGGAATTCATGGCGTCGAAGCTCAGTCCGAAGCGCGATGCCGCCTGCTTCAGCCGCTTCGGGTCGGCCTTGTCCCAGGGAATGTGCAGCGACACCGTCGGCGTGGCGCGCGTCAACTGCTGGATGACGGCGCAATCCTCGATCTTGTCGAAGATGTCGCGCGGCTCGCCGTCGCCGGGAAAGCGGGCGAAGCGCGTGCCCCCTGTGCCGACGCCCCAGGAGGGGATCGCGACATGGAACGCCGCGATCTTGTCGCGGATGGCGTCGATTTCGATGCCGCGCCGGTCGAGCCGCTCGCCGAGCGTTTCGTAGTCGCGCCGGAGCGCCTTCTCGCGGCCGGCGTTGTCGAGCTCGACGATATCGGCGGAGATGATGGTTTCGGACATTTTAGGTTCCCTCCCAAGATTGTGCCCTGCCGCCCCCTCCACCGCCTTCGGCGGTCCCCACCCGTAAACGGGGGAGGATCCGGGCTGCGGCGCTTCCGGTTCCTCCCCTGCGAAGCGGGGGAGGGGGACCACGCGAAGCGTGGTGGAGGGGGCGGCGTTACACCAACTCCTCCGGGCGTACGAAGGCAGAGACTTTCCTACCTTGTAAAGCTCTGCGCATTCCCTGCATCGACGTTGAGGATATTCCCCGTCGATTTCGCCGACAGGTCCGACGCGAAGAAATAGACCGCCTCGGCGATGTCCTCCGGGAATACCGATCGCTTCAGCATGGAGCGTGAGCGGTAGTGCTCTTCCAGGTCGTCGGTCGACATCTTGTAGGCGGCAGCGCGCTGTTCCTTCCACTCGCCGGTCCAGATCTTCGAGCCGCGCAGCACGGCATCCGGATTGACGACGTTGACGCGGATCTGCGCCTCCGCGCCTTCCAGTGCCAGGCAGCGCGCCAGATGGATCTCCGCGGCCTTGGCGGTGCAGTAGGCGGCGGCGTTGGGGGAGGCGGCGAGACCGTTCTTCGAGGCCACGAAGACGACGTTGCCGCCGATCTCCTGCACGCGGAACAGCCGGAAGGCCTCGCGGCTGACCAGGAAGTAGCCGGTCGCCAGGATGTCCATGTTCTTGTCCCACAGCGCCAGCGTCGTCTCCTCGATCGGCGCGGAGGAGGCGAGGCCGGCATTCGACACGAGGATGTCGATGCCGCCGAACTCGACGGCCGCCTCTGCGAAGCCGGCGACGACCGCATCCTCCCTGGTCACGTCGACCTTCGCCGCGCGTACTAAGTCGGCGCCGTATTTCTTGCCGAGTTCCTCCCGCGCGGCCTCTAGAGCCGGCTCGTCGATGTCGGCCAGCACGACGCAGGCGCCTTCGCTGAGCAGCCTTGTCGCCGTCGCGCGGCCGATGCCGCCGGCGCCGCCGGTCACAAAGGCGATCCGCCCGGCCAGCGATTTCGGCTTCGGCAGGCGCTGCAGCTTCAAGTCCTCGAGCAGCCAGTATTCGATGTTGAACGCCTCCTGCTCGGGCAGGCCGACATAGGAGGAGACGGTCGAGGCGCCGCGCATCACGTTGATTGCGTTGACATAGAACTCGCCCGAGATACGCGCCGTCGCCTTGTCGCCGGCGAAGGTGAACATGCCGACGCCCGGCATCAGGTAGACCACCGCGTTGGGGTCGCGCACCGCAGGCGAATCCGGGTGCTTGCAGCGGTCGTAATAGGCCCGGTAGTCGGCGCGATAGGCGACGACATCTTCCGGCAGCCTTGCGATCACCGCGTCGATGTCGGGCTTTGCCGGATCGAACTCGATCACCAGCGGCCGGATTTTCGTCCTGAGGAAATGGTCGGGGCAGGAGGTGCCGAGCGGCGCGAGGCTGCGCAATTCCTTCGAATTCACGAACTCGAGCACGGCTGCCGAATCGTCGAAGTGGCCGACCTTATGGCTCGCCTGGGAGATCAGGCCGCGGATTTTCGGCATCAGCTTCGCCGCGATCGCCCGCCGCTCCGCCGGCTCCAGCGCCTTCACCGCCTCGCCGCCGAAGATCGCCTTGCCGGCGCTCTTCTTCTCGAACCACTCGATGGCCTGGTTGATGGTCGAGATGGTGGTTTCGTAGCATTCCTTCTGGGTGTCGGCCCAGGTGAACAGCCCGTGGCTCTCCAGGATGACGCCCTTGGCCGCCGGGTTCCCCCTGCAGAACTTCTCCAGCCACAGGCCGAGCTCGAAGCCCGGCCGCTTCCACGGCAGCCAGCCGATCGCGTCGCCGAAGATCTCCTTGGTCAATTCCCTGGAATTCTTCGCCGCCGCGATTGCGATGATCGCGTCCGGGTGCATGTGGTCGACATGCCTGCGCGGCACATAGGCGTGTAGTGGCGTGTCGATCGAGGCAGCGCGTGGGTTGAGGTTGAAGGTGCAGTGGGGGAGATAGCCCACCATCTCGTCCTCGTGCTCGACGCCGCGATAAAGCCCCTTCAGCGCGATCAGCTTGTCCATATAGAGCGTTGCGAAGCCGTCGAGCTTGATCGAGGCGCTGTCGCCGCCGGAGCCTTTGACCCAGAGAACCTCGACTTTCTCGCCGGTCAGCGGGTCCTTCTGCCGGACTTTCGAGGAGGTGTTGCCGCCGCCATAGTTGGTGACCCGCTTGTCGGAGCCGAGCGTGTTCGAGCGATAGACGAGACGTTCGGGTTCGCTGAGCGCGGCTGCCTTTTCGTCATCCCAAAGGTTGGCGAGGCGCGCGGGGCTGCGCTTGTCGAGCATTTGTGAAACCTCCCGTATGGCGCGCGAGAGGCAGCGCGCCGTTTTCGGCAACATCACACCCGAGCGCGAGGCATGTCAATCACAAACGATCAAGATCGATCATAGTGCGCTGCACAATGAGAAAGATTGATCGGAAATGATTGACACTGCTTAAGCGCGATGCGTAGATGAGCTGCACGGGAGGAGCCATGCACGAAAAAGAGCGCCATCGCCTGATCCTGTCGGCCGTCCAGGAAAAGCCTGTCGTGACGGTGCAGGAGATGGTCGAGCTGACGGATTCGTCCGAGGCGACCATCCGGCGCGACATCGCCGCGCTGCACGTGCAGAAGCGCCTGCGCCGCGTGCGCGGCGGCGCCGAGGCGATCTCTCCGCCGCAGATCGTCGGGCTCGCCGGCCGGCCATTTTCAGTCAACGAGACGCTGCACGCCGCGCAGAAGCGCGCCATCGCCCGCGAGGCGGTCGCGCTCTGCGAGGACGGCGAGCCGATCATCATCAATGGCGGCACCACCACCTTCCAGATGGTGCATTACCTCTCCGGCCGCCGCATGCCGATCTTCACCAACTCGTTCCCCATCGCCGAGCACCTGCTCAAGCACTCCAAGAACACGGTGATGCTGTCCGGCGGCACGATCTACCGCGAGCAGAACATCATCCTGTCGCCCTTCGAGAACGACGTGACGCGCAATTTCTATGCACGGCGCATGTTCATGGGCGCGCAGGGGCTGGGGCCGCTCGGCCTGATGGAGGCCGACCCGCTGCTCATCCAGGCCGAGCAGAAGCTGATCGACCAGGCCGACGAACTGGTCGTGCTGGTCGACTCCTCGAAATTCCGCCTGCGCTCGAGCCTCATCCTCTGCGGCCTGTCGCGCATTTCAACCGTCATCACCGACGAGGGTATCGAGGAGCGCGAGGCGAAGATGCTGGAGGCCGCGGGCGTGTCGCTGATCGTTGCGCGCAAATCGGCTGCGGCGAGCAAGGAGGAATCTTCGCTGCAGGCATAGCGGCAGCGCTGATGGAATACGGGAATGCAACCGCTCAAAGGGAGGAAACGATGAGCTTGTTCAGGAAATTGATGATGACGGCGGCGCTTTCCGTCGCGATGTTCGCGACGGCCGCCAATGCCGAACCGGTCAAGATCGGCCTGGTCGTGAAGTCGCTCGGCAACGGCTTCTTCGACGCGGCCAACAAGGGCGCGCAGGAAGCCGCCAAGGAGATCGGCGACGTCGAGGTGATCTATACCGGCCCGACCTCTGCCACCGCCGAAGGGCAGATCGAGATCATCAACTCGCTGGTCGCCCAGCAGGTCAATGCGATCGCGATCTCCGCCAACGATCCGGACGCGCTGGTTCCGGCGCTGAAGAAGGCGATGGACCGCGGTATCACCGTCATCTCCTGGGACTCCGGCGTTGCGCCAGAGGGCCGCCAGGTCCACCTCAACCCGTCCGACACCGACCTGATCGGCGAGACGATCATCAAGCTCGCTGCCGACTATCTGCCGGAAGGCGGCGAGGTCGCGATCCTGTCGGCCTCTTCGACGGCGACCAACCAGAACGCCTGGATCGAGGCGGCCAAGAAGGTGCTGCCGGAGAAGTTCCCCAAGATCAACCTCGTCGCCACCGTCTACGGCGATGACGACTCGGTGAAGTCGACCAACGAGGCCAAGGGCCTGATCTCCTCCTACCCGAACCTGAAGGCGATCATCGCCCCGACCACCGTCGGCGTCGTCGCGGCAGCGCAGGTCGTGACCGACCAGGACCTGATCGGCAAGATCAACGTCACCGGCCTTGCGCTGCCGTCCGAGTTCAAGAAGTTCATCGACAACGGCGCCAGCCAGGCCGTCGCGCTCTGGAACCCGATCGACCTCGGCTACTCCGCCGTGCAGATCGCGAACCAGCTCGCGACCAAGAAGGTTGAAGCCAAGCCCGGCGCCAAGATCTCCATCGGCCGCGTCGGCGAGATCACGCTCGACGACACCAACTCGGCTGCGATGGCCGCGCCCTTCCAGTTCGACAAGACCAACATCGAGGAATTCTCGAAGATCTATTGATCTGCGCAGACTCCTTACCCTCCCCCTTGCGGGGAGGGTCGATCCGCGAAGCGGAGCGGGGTGGGGGTGGAAAATGACGCGCTCTGGGCCTCAGTCTTCACACATGCTTCACGACCCCCACCCCGCTCACGTTGTTCGCGACCCTCCCCGCAAGGGGGAGGGTAAAGCGCCGATGCTCTCGCTCACGGGCGTCTCCAAATCCTTCCCCGGCGTGCGCGCGCTGCACAACGTCAGCCTGTCGCTCTATCCCGGACAGGTGACCGCCCTGATCGGCGAGAACGGCGCCGGCAAGTCGACGCTGGTGAAGATACTCACCGGCATCTACCAGCCGGATACGGGCGAGATCAGCGTCGGCGGCGAGCCCGTCCATCTCTCCAGCGCGCACAAGGCATTCGAGCACGGCATCACCGCCATCCACCAGGAGACGGTGCTGTTCGACGACCTCTCGGTCGCCGAAAACATTTTCCTGGGACACGCGCCGCGTACCCGCTTCGGCACCATCGACTGGAAGACGATGCGGGCCAACGCGCGTGAGGTGCTCGACACGATGCACGCCGCGCATATCGACGAGGACGCGCGCCTGCGCGATCTCGGCATCGCCAACAAGCATCTCGTCGCGGTGGCGCGCGCCATGTCGATCGACGCGCAGATCGTCATCATGGACGAGCCGACCGCAGCCCTTTCGGCCAAGGAAATCGAGGAGCTGTTTCTCCTGATCGAATTCCTGAAGAGCGAGGGCAAGGCGATCCTCTTCATCAGCCACAAGTTCGACGAGATCTTCCGCATCGCCGACCGCTACACAGTCTTCCGCGACGGCGAGATGGTGGGCGAGGGGATGCTGGCCGACGCGACGCAGAACGCCATCGTCAAGATGATGGTCGGCCGCGCCGTCGACCACATCTTTCCGGAGCGCGCACCCAATATCGGCGCGTCCGTCCTTTCCATTTCCGACCTCTCTCATCCCACCGAGTTCGACGGCATCTCCTTCGCCCTGCGCCGAGGCGAAATCCTCGGCTTCTACGGGCTGGTGGGCGCAGGGCGAAGCGAGCTGATGCAGGCGATCTTCGGCATCACCAGGACGAGCCGCGGCGCGATCTCGCTCGAGGGCGAGACCATCCATCCGAAATCGGCCGCCGACGCGATCGAGGCCGGCATCGTCTATGTGCCCGAAGAACGCGGCCGCCAGGGCGTCGTCATCGGCATGCCGATCTTCAAGAACGTTTCCCTTCCCTCGCTTCAGCGCACGTCGGCGTCCGGCGTGCTGCGCCTCAGGGAAGAGTTCGACCTTGCGCGCAAATACACCACCCGGCTCGATCTCAGGGCGTCGTCGCTCAGCCAGGACGTTGGCACGCTGTCGGGCGGCAACCAGCAGAAGGTGGTCATCGCCAAGTGGCTGGCGACCAGGCCGAAGGTCATCATCCTAGACGAGCCGACCAAGGGCATCGACATCGGCTCGAAGGCCGCCGTGCACGGCTTCATGGCCGAACTCGTCGCCGAGGGCCTGTCCGTCATCATGGTGTCGTCGGAGCTGCCCGAGATCCTCGGCATGTCGGACCGCGTCGTCGTCATGCGCGAGGGGCGCATCGCCGCGATTTACGACAACAGGAACCTCGACGCCGAGACGCTCGTGCAGACCGCCGCGGGGATCGCAACATGAGGTCGCTCGCCAAGCACCGCGAAGTCTGGCTGGTCGTCGCCATCGCGGCGCTGGTCGCGCTGATCGCCGCGCGCTTTCCCGGCTTCGCGCGGCCGGGAAACCTCGCCACGGTCTTCAACGACACCTCGATCCTGATGATACTGGCGCTCGGCCAGATGGTCGTCATCCTGACGCGTTCGATCGACCTCTCCATGGCTGCCAACCTCGCCTTCACCGGCATGGCGGTGGCGATGATCAATGCCGCGCTCCCCGGCCTGCCGCTGCCGGCGATCGTGCTTGCTGCGCTCGCCATCGGCCTAGTGCTCGGCTCGATCAACGGCCTGCTCGTCTGGAAGCTCGACATGCCCTCGATCGTGGTGACGCTCGGCACGCTCACCATCTATCGCGGCGCGACCTTCGTCCTGTCGGGCGGCGCGTGGGTCAACGCCGACCAGATGAGCCCGGCCTTCATCAACTTCCAGCGCGCCTCGCTGCTTGGCCTGCCAGTGCTCTCCTGGATCGCCATCCTCGTCATAGGCGCTTTCTGGCTCGTCATGACTCGCACAGCGCTTGGCCGCTCCATCTACGCCATCGGCGTCAATCCGACCGCTTCCATCTATGCCGGCATCGATGTCGGACGCACGAAATTCATCGCGTTCTGCATCTCCGGAATGGTTGCCGGGCTGGCCGGCTATCTCTGGGTGTCGCGCTACGTGATCGCCTCCGTCGAGGTCGCCAACGGCTACGAGCTTTCGATCATCGCGGCCTGCGTCATCGGCGGCGTCTCCATCGCCGGCGGCATTGGCTCTGTCGCGGGTGCGGTGCTCGGCGCGCTCTTCCTCGGCATCATCCAGTCGGCCCTGCCCGTCATCAACGTCTCGCCATTCTGGCAGATGGCGATCTCCGGCAGCGCGATCATCCTCGCCGTCGTGCTCAACGCGCGCGGCGAGCGCAAGCAGGGCCGCATCATCCTGAGAAAAGCGGAGGCCGCATGAGCGACGCCGTCCATTCGCCCCGCGCCATCCCGGACCGGCTGGACAATCCGTTCCGCTCGGCGGTCTTCTCGTGGGAGGCGCTGCTCGTTCTCGTGGCAATCGCCATCTTCATCGTCAACAGCCTGGCGTCGCCCTACTTCCTGAACGCCTGGTCGCTCTCCGACCTCACCTTCAACTTCACGGAAAAGGCGCTGATCGCGCTCGCCATGGCGCTGCTCATCATCTCGGGCGAGATCGATCTCTCCGTCGCTGCCATCATCGCGCTTGCCTCGACGCTGATGGGCATGGCCGTGCAAGCAGGTGTCGGGACGCCTGGGCTGGTGCTGATCGGCATTTCGGTCGGGCTCGCCTGCGGCGCCTTCAACGGGGCGATGGTCACCGGGCTCGGCCTTCCCTCGATCGTCGTCACCATCGGCACGATGAGCCTCTTTCGCGGCGTTTCCTACATCATCCTCGGCGACCAGGCCTACAAGGGTTATCCGGCCGACTTCGCCTTCTTCGGCCAGGGCTATGTCTGGTGGGTCATTTCCTTCGAACTGGTGCTCTTCCTCGTCGCCGCGCTGGTCTATGGCTTCGTTCTCCATCGCACGAGCTTTGGCCGGCGCATCTTCGCGATCGGCAACAATCCGGTCGCCGCGCAATTCTCCGGCGTCAGGGTAGGGCGCATCAAGTTCGTGCTCTTCTGCCTCACCGGCCTGATGGCCGGCATCGCCTCGGTGCTCATCACCTCGCGCCTCGGCTCGACGCGGCCCTCGATCGCTCAGGGCTACGAGTTGGAGGCGATCACCATGGTCGTGCTCGGCGGCGTCTCGATCCTCGGCGGCTCCGGCACCATCCCCGGCGTCGTGCTCGCTGCCTTCATCATGGGGCTCGTCACCTTCGGGCTCGGCCTGCTGAACGTGCCGGGCATCGTCATGTCGATCTTCATCGGCTCGCTGCTCATCGTCGTCATCGCGCTGCCGATCGTCTGGAACCGCCTGGCGCGGAGGCGGCCGGCATGACCATGGAAAAGCATGCCTTCAGGATGAAGATCAATCCCGGCATGAAGGCCGAATATGTCAGGCGCCACAACGAGATCTGGCCGGAGCTGGTCGCGCTGCTGAAGAACGCTGGCGTCTCCGACTATTCGATCCATCTCGACGACGAGACCAACACGCTCTTCGGTGTGCTCTGGCGGCGCGGTGACCACACGATGGCCGATCTGCCCGGGCATCCGGTCATGAAGCGCTGGTGGGCGCACATGGCCGACATCATGGAGACGAAGCCCGACAACGAGCCCGTCGCCGTGCCCCTCGAAACCGTCTTTCACATGAAATGACGAATCCCCGCCACGTCGCCGTCATCGACATAGGCAAGACCAACGCCAAGCTCGCGCTGGTCGACCTCGACTTATTGTCCGAGGTCGCGGTCCGCACCATGCCGAATACCGTCCTAGCCGACGGGCTCTATCCGCATTTCGACTGCGACCGCATCTGGACGTTCATCCTCGACGGGCTGGCAGTGCTGAACCGCCAGATGCCCATCGATGCCATCTCGGTCACCACGCATGGCTGCGCTGCGGCGCTCATCGGCGACGACGGCGCGCTCGCCATGCCGGTGCTCGACTATGAATTCGCAGGCCCCGACGCGGTCGACGCGGACTACGTGGCGGTGCGCCCGACCTTCTCCGAGACCGGGACGCCGCGCCTCCCGGGAGGCCTCAACCTCGGCGCGCAGGTATTCTGGCAGGAGAGGACGTTTCCGGCCGAGTTCGCGAAAGTCCGTACCATTGTCACCTATCCGCAATACTGGGCGTACCGCCTCTCCGGCGTGCTCGCCAACGAGGCGACGTCGCTCGGCTGCCATTCCGACCTCTGGGACCCGCATCGGCGGACTTTCTCCAGCCTCGTCGCCGGGCAGGGATGGGAGAAGAAGTTCGCGCCGGTCGCCCGCGCCAGCGACCGCCTCGGCCCAATCCTGCCCGAGCTTGCCGGGAGCCTCGGCCTGAGGGCAGGGGTGGCCGTTCATTGCGGCATCCACGACTCCAACGCATCGCTCTACCCGCACCTCCTGCAGCGAGCCGCGCCCTTTTCCGTCGTCTCGACGGGGACGTGGGTGATCGTGATGTCGATCGGCGGCCGTCCCGACGGCCTCGATGCCGCGCGCGACTGCCTGCTCAACGTCAATGCGCTCAGCAATCCCGTCCCGTCAGCACGCTTCATGGGCGGGCGCGAATTCTCCACGCTGGTGCAGGGCGTGGAGGACTGCTCGGACGCCGACCTCGCCCATGTGCTTGAGAACGGCATCATGCTGCTGCCATCACTCCTGCAGGGCTCCGGACCGTTCCCGCATCGCAAACATTCCTGGATCGGCGATGAGGCATCGCTGACATCAGGCCAGCGTTTCGCCGGGGTCTCGCTCTATCTCGCCATGATGTCGGCGACCTGCCTGGAACTGACCGGCGCGGCCGGTCCGGTCATCGTCGAGGGGCCCTTCGCGAAGAACCGTGTTTTCGGCGCGATGCTGTCCGTTGCGACGGGCAGGGATGTGCTGGCGTCCTCGGGCAGCGCCACCGGCACCAGCATCGGCGCGGCACTCCTCGCCGCCGAGGGCACGAGGCCGGACATCAGTTTTCAGGTGATCTCGGCATTGCCGCAGCTCGTCGGCGACATGGCTTGCTACGCCGGGAAGTGGCGTCAGGCAACGTCCTGACGCCGGGTCGTCGCTACTTCAGCCAATCCTCGAGCTTCGCCTTCCTCACATCCGTCAGCAGGGTGATGAACCCGTCCGCCTGATGCTCAGCCGTCTGTCGGCCCTTCTTGGCTGTCGCCTTCGAAGCCTCGCCGACCACGCCATGCGGGTTGAGGTCCGACGCAATCCAGGCGAAGGCGTGCTGGCCGGTCGGCTTCAGCAGTTCGAATTCCTGCTCGGCGCGCTGCACGCTCGAATAAAAATCCTCGGCCTTCGACATGTCCACCAGATCGGGCCGGAAATGCAGCATGACAGATGTCTCGAAGTCGCCGCCATGGATGCCGTAGCGGTCCTCGATCTCGCTGTAGAGGCCGACCGGCCGGCCGAAGCGCGACCAGCTCGTCTTCACCGCCAGCATCTTGAACGCCACGCGCAGTTCGCGCGCGACGATGCCCATGATCTCCTCGTTGCCGCCATGCGAGTTGACGAAGACGATCTTCCTGACGCCGGCGCGCGCCACCGACGCTCCCAGATCGGCCCACGACTGTATGGCGGCGAGCGGCGTCAGCGTCAGCGTGCCGGGCGCATGCACGTGTTCGTTCGACTTGCCGACCGACTGCACCGGGAGGATGCGGATGTCGAGATCGTCGGGCAGCCGCGCGATCACCGTCTCCAGCATGCCGTTCATGATCGTCGTGTCGGTCGAGACGGGCAGGTGCGGTCCGTGCTGCTCGATCGCCGCGACCGGCAGCACGGCGATCGTCGTCTCCGGATCGATCTCGGCATAAGCCGTCGTCGGGAAGTCGCCCCACCAGACTTTTCTAGGAGCCATCTGCGCCTCTTTCTGTCGCCGCTCTCTTAGAATGCGGCCCCGTCCTTCGCAATGGCGCTCATCCCGCCGCGATCACCTCGATCTCGACCTTGAACTCCGGCCGGGTGAAACCAGACACGATCATCAGCGTGGAGGCCGGGGACGGATCGGCGACCAGCCGGTCGCGCACCGCCATATAGGGCCTCATATGGGCGCGGTCCGTCACAAAGGCGTTGATGCGCACGATGTCCTTCAGCCCGAGCCCGGCCTCGGCAAGGACGGCGGCGATGTTGGAGAAGCAGAGCTCCGCCTGAGCGCCGGCGTCCTCGGGGATCGAATCGTCCGGCCCGATGCCAAGCTGCCCCGAGCAGAGGACCAGCCTCTTTCCGGCCGGCACCTCGACGCCGTGGCTATATCTCGCGAAAGGCGGCCGGATGGATTTCGGCGTCAGGAACTTGAACATGGGGCGACTCCTCTATGGCTGATGGTAGGTCAGCGGTACGCTTGGCATCAAGCTGCGGGATGCTTCCCGGCTGCGTAGACTTGCGCATGAAAAATAGGCACGATGCCTGTCGAACAGCGTGGAAATCGCCGGTGCCCCGGCTTCCAAAAGCCTGCGACCAGTGGCATGCCTCTTGCTTAGAAAAACAAAGCGTCGAATTCATCGCGCTGTCGTGCCAGGGCAAATAGAGGGTGACGTCATGAACAAGCTTCTTTCGATTTCCACGGCGGCTTTCGCCATTTCCGCGGCCATGGCGACCAGCGCCTTCGCAGTGCCGGTGACGTTCGGCACCAACTGGCTCGCCCAGGCCGAGCATGGCGGCTACTACCAGGCCGTCGCCGACGGCACCTATGCCGCCTGCGGTCTCGAAGTCAGCATCCAGCAGGGCGGCCCGCAGGTCGCAGGGCGGCCGCTGCTGCTCGCCGGCAAGCTCGACTTCTACATGGGCGGCAACATGCAGCAGGCGTTCGACGCGGTGGCCCAGAACATCCCGCTCGTCGTCGTCGCCGCCTCCTTCCAGAAGGAGCCGCAGGTCGTCATGTCCCATCCCGGCGAGGGGCTGGACAAGTGGGAGGACCTGCCCAAGGCCGAGCAATACATCATCGGCGACGAGGGCGCGCAGAGCTTCCTCTTGTGGATGGCGAACGAGTACGGCTTCGACGTCTCGAAGCGCGTTCCCTACACCTTCAACGCAGCGCCGTTCATCGCCAACAAGAAGTCCATCCAGCAGGGATACGTGACCTCCGAGCCATACGCGGTCGAGAAGGAAGGCGGATTCAAACCCAACGAGTTCCTGCTGGCTGACTATGGCTACAGCACCTACGCGACGACGATCGAGACCATGCAGGACACGATCGACACGCGCCCGGAGGTCGTCCAGTGCTTCGTCGATGGCTCCGCCAAGGGCTGGTACAACTATCTCTACGGCGACAACAAGGCTGCCAACGAGGCCATCAAGAAAGACAACCCCGATATTACCGACGAGCAGATCGCCTTCTCGATCGCCCAGATGAAGAAGTTCGGCATCGTCGATTCCGGCGATTCCGAGAAACTCGGCATCGGCGCCATGACCGACGAGCGCATGCAGGATTTCTACGACAAGATGGTGAAGGCCAAGGTCGTCCCGGAAGGCATCGACATCAAGAAGTCCTACACGCTGCAGTTTGTGAACAAGGGCGTCGGCCTGGACCTGAAGAAGTAAGACCTGACTTCATGCTGCAGGAAATGCGGGCTACGGCCGGCGAAGCGCCGGGCAAGGGCGACAAGCCCTTGCTCATGCTGCGCGACGTCGGCAAGAGTTTCTCCAACGGCGTCACCGCGCTGCGTAACGTCGACCTTGCCATCCGGGAGGGCGATTTCCTCAGCCTGCTCGGCCCGTCGGGCTGCGGCAAGTCGACGGCGCTCAGGCTCATCGCCGGCCTGTCGACGCCGACCACCGGCCTGCTCGACTGGCGCGGCGATGCGCGGGGCCGCTCCGACATCGGCTTCGTCTTCCAGGAGCCGACGCTGCTGCCCTGGGCCTCGGTCTTCGACAATGTCTGGCTGCCGCTGAGACTGCGCGGCGTCTCGCGCGAGAAGGCCGCCCCCGCCATCCGCGAGATGATCCAGCGCGTGCATCTCACCGGCTTCGAGGAGGCCATGCCGCGCGAGCTGTCCGGCGGCATGAAGATGCGCGTTTCGATCGCGCGCGGCCTCGTCACCAAGCCGCGCCTGCTGCTCATGGACGAGCCGTTTGCTGCGCTCGACGAGATAACGCGGTTCAGGCTCAACAACGACCTGCTCCAGCTATGGGAGCAGGAGCGTTTCACCGTCGTCTTCGTGACGCACTCGGTGTTCGAGAGCGTCTTCCTCTCCAACCGCATCGTCGTCATGGCGGCCCGGCCTGGCCGCGTCTTCCGCGAGATAGCAGTCGACGCGCCGTATCCGCGCGACGACGCCTTTCGCACCTCGCCGGAATATGCCGCGCTCTGCCGCGAGGCGTCGGGCGTGCTCGGCGAGGCGATCACCCTTGGCGGAGGCTCCGATGACGGCCATTGATCGCGAAGCCGCCGCTCTGCCGCTCGACGCCGAGGAGGCGCGGCGCGTCCGCGCGGCAAGGCTGGAGCGCGTCGGCAGATGGGTGCTGCCGCTTGCCATCATGGTGCTCGCCATCTGGCTCTGGGACCGCATCTGCGTCTGGAACGAGATCCCGCAATACATCCTGCCGCGTCCCGGCGTGGTCGCCGCTACTCTGTACAACGACGCCGGGCTGCTGTTCGGCTCGCTGCTGGTCACCCTGCGCATCACTTTCCTGGGTCTGGCGCTCGCCGTGCTCGGCGGCGTCGGGCTTGCTGTCCTCTTTGCCCAGTCGAAATGGGTGGAGATGTCGTTCTTCCCCTTCGCCGTCATTCTCCAGGTCACGCCGATCGTCGCGGTCTTCCCGCTCATCAACATCTATGTCGACAATCAGACGGCCAAGCTGCTGCTCTGCGCCTGGATCGTCGCCTTCTTCCCGATCCTCTCCAATACGACGCTCGGGCTGAACTCCGTCGACCGCAACCTGATCGACCTCTTCAAGTTGAACGGCGCGACCAAATGGCAGCAGCTCTGGCACCTGCGCCTGCCCGCCGCCATGCCCTATTTCCTCGGCGGCCTGAAGATCGCCGGCGGCCTGTCGCTCATCGGCGCGGTGGTTGCCGAGTTCGTCGCCGGCTCGAGCGGCCAGTCGTCGGGGCTGGCCTCGCGCATCATCGAGGCCGGCTACCGTCTCAACGCGCCGCGCCTGTTCGCGGCGCTGATCCTGATTTCCTTCACCGGCATCGTCATTTTCCTCGTCATGTCGCTCATCTCCCACCTCGCGCTGCGCCGCTGGCACGAGAGTGCGCTGGGGCAGGAGCGGTGATGCCGGGATTTACGGGAGAAGGTGGCGTTCTGTCGCGCCCCCCTCCGTCCTGCCGGACATCTCCCCCACGAGGGGGGAGATTGGACGGCCGCTTTCGTATCGCCAGTGTTCAACGTTGGAGGCTAGCGAAAGTCGTCGCGGAGGCTGATCTCCCCCCCTGTGGGGGAGATGTCCGGCAGGACAGAGGGGGGCGCCGTAGGGCTCAAGGTTGGCCGTTGCGGAGCCTTCTATGACCTCGCTCATTCCCAGTTCGCCAATCTACACTCTTTCGCGAGCTCGCCTGCATGCATCGCTGACACCCGGCCTCTCCGCCGAAACCAACGCGGACGGCTTCTTCCTCGCCGACCTCTCCGTCGCCGACGGCCGCATCACCTCCATCGCTCCGCACAACCCCGCCGCGCCGGGCGCCATCGATCTCGCCGGCCGCATCGTCTTTCCCTGTTTCGTCGATTGCCACACGCATATCGACAAGGGGCACATCTGGGGGCGCAGCTCCAATCCGGACGGTTCTTTCATGGGCGCGCTGGCTGCCAACGAATCCGACCGGCTGTCGCGCTGGAGCGCCGCCGATGTCGCGCGCCGCATGGATTTTTCCCTGCGCTGCGCCTACTCACACGGCACGAAAGCCGTGCGCACCCATCTCGACAGCATCGCGCCGCAGGAGGAGATCTCCTGGCCGGTCCTCGAGGAGATGCGTGACCGCTGGGCCGGCCGGATCGAGCTGCAGGCGTCATGCCTCACCGGCATCGAGACCGCGCGCGACAAGGCGTGGTTCTCCGCGCTGGCCAAGCGCGTCGCCGACGCAAAGGGTGTGCTCGGGGCCTTCATCTACATGGTGCCCGACCTTGAGGAACTGCTCGATTTCATCTTCTCGCTCGCCATCGAGCATGGGCTTGACCTCGACTTCCACGCCGACGAGACCGGCGAACCCTCGGCAATCGGCCTGAAGAAGATCGCCGAGGCTGCCCTGTGGAACAATTTCCAGGGAAGAATCCTCGTCGGCCATTGCTGCTCGCTGGCGCGCCAGCCCGACCGCGAGGTGCTCGACACGCTGGACAAGGCCGCCAAGGCCGGGCTTTCGGTCGTCTCGCTGCCGATGTGCAACCTCTACCTCCAGGATCGCCGGCAGGACGGCACGACGCCCCGCTGGCGCGGCGTGACGCTGCTGCACGAGATGAAGGTGCGTGGCATTCCGGTCGCCGTCGCCTCCGACAACACGCGCGATCCCTTCTACGCCTATGGCGACCTCGACATGCTGGAGGTCTACCGCGAGGCGACGCGTATCCTGCAGCTCGATCACCCTGTCGGCGACTGGCCGAAGGCCGTCGCCGTGACGCCAGCGGAGATCATGCGACTTGACGGGGCAGGGGTTCTCGCCGCCGGCGGTCCGGCCGATTTCGTCATCTTCAAGGGCCGCAGCTTGACCGAATTGCTCTCGCGCCCCGAATCGGATCGCATCGTGGTACGCAACGGCCAGGCGATCGCGCGCGACCTGCCAGACTATGCCGAGCTCGACGATTTGATGGATATGTGATGGACCTGACCGCGCTGAAAGCCGACCTCGCCGGGCTGAAGATCGAGGACAACGCCAAGATCGTCCAGCAGAAGAGCCGCGACTTCTACTGGTACAGCCCGGTGCTGAAGCGCCAGCTCGACCATGTGACTGCCGACCTCGTCGTCTCGCCTAAGAGCGAGGCCGAGGTCATCCGCGTGCTCGCCGCCTGTCACCGCCATGGCGTGCCAGTCACGCCGCGCGGCACCGGCACCGGCAATTACGGCCAGGCGATGCCGCTGTCGGGCGGCGTCATCCTCAGCCTCGCCGAGATGAACGCCGTCACCTCGATCTCGGCGGGCCGCGTCGTCGCCGGGCCGGGCGCTATCATCGCCGACATCGACCGCGCCACCCGCGCTCATTCGGGGCAGGAGCTTCGCCTGCATCCTTCGACCTACGCCACCGCCTCGATCGGCGGCTTCATCGCCGGCGGCTCGGGGGGCATCGGCTCGATCAATTTCGGCGGCTTGCGCGACTTCGGCAACGTGCTTCGTCTGCGCGTCGTCACCATGGAGGCCGAGCCCCGCGTTCTTGAGCTCACCGGCGAGGACCTCCACAAGGTCACCCATGCCTACGGCACCAACGGCATCATCACCGAAGTCGAAATGCCGCTCACCGCCGCCTACGACTGGGTCGACGTCATCGTCGGCTTCGACAGTTTTATGGGCGCGGCGCACTACGGCAACGCGCTCGGCTGCCAGGACGGGTTGCTCACAAAACTCATCACGCCGATCGCCGCGCCCGTGCCGCAGCTCTATTTCAAGCGCCACCAGAAATTGCTGAAGGAAGGCCAGGGCATCTGCCTGGTCATGGTCGCGCCGCATTCGCTCGATGCCTTCCTCGCCTTCACGCGGCGCGCCGGCGGCGAGGTGGTCTACAACGCCGCCACGGCGTCGGAGGAGGAGAAGAAGGGCCTGCCGCCCAACTATGAGCTGTCGTGGAACCACACCACGCTGCGGGCGCTGCGCGTCGATCCGGCGATCACCTACCTCCAGTCGCTCTACCCGTTCCCCAACCATATGGCGCTGGTCGAGAAGATCGACGGGCTCTTCCCGGGCGAAGTCTTTTCGCATCTCGAATTCGTGCGTTTCGACGGCAACATCACCTGTTTCGGCCTCAACCTCGTGCGCTTCACGACGGAGGAGCGGCTGGACGAGATCATCCGCACCTTCGAGGAGAATGGCTGTCCGATTTTCAACCCGCACCGCTACACGCTGGAGGAGGGCGGCATGAAGCAGACCGACGATATCCAGCTCGCCTTCAAACGCGAGGCTGATCCGCAAGGCCTGCTCAATCCCGGCAAGATGATCGCCTGGGAGCATCCCGAATACGACTATCGCTCGGGCAAGGTGTTTCTCTTCAAGGGGCTGGAAAAGGCGTCATGACGGCGGCGGCATGAAAGTCCTCGTCCTCTATGCCCACCCCGTCGAAACGAGCTTCAACGCTGCGCTTCACAAGACCATCGTCGAGCGCCTGACCGCCAGGGGCCACTCGGTCGACGACCTCGACCTCTACGCCGAAGATTTCGATCCGAGGCTCACCCGCGCCGAGCGGCTCGCCTATCACCATCCGCGCGGGCCGCAGGATCCCGTCGATCCCTATGTCCGCCGCCTGCTCGACGCGGAAGCCCTGGTGCTCTCGTTCCCCGTCTGGAACTACGGTTTTCCCGCCATATTGAAGGGCTTCTTCGACCGCGTCTTCCTGCCCGGCGTCTCGTTCCGCATGGTGAACGGCAAGGCGACGCCGAGCCTGCACAACATCCGCAAGGTGGCGGCCGTCACCACCTATGGCGGCAGCCGGTTCCGGGCCGCGCTGATGGGCAATCCGCCGAAAAAGCTGATCCATCGCATGCTGCGTTCGACCGTGAAGCCCGGTGCGCCCGTCTCCTATCTCGCGCATTATTCGATGAACCTCGCGACGCCGGAATCGCGCGAGAGATTTCTGCAGAAGATCGCCGCCAGGATGGACGCTTTCTGATGCGCTGCGCCCGATGAAGTGCCTCGTCGTCTACTGCCATCCCGTGCCGGAGAGCTTTGGCGCGGCGGTGCGCGACACGGTGCTCGCGGCGCTTGCGGCAAAGGGCGCGGAGGTCCGGCTCGTCGATCTCTATGCCGAGGGTTTCGATCCTGTCCTGAGTACCGAGGAAAGGCGCAGCTACAACGAGCAGCCGCCCCGCGACCCCAGGCTCGTCCCGCATGTCGAGAACCTCAAATGGGCCGACGCGGTGCTCTTCGTCTACCCGACCTGGTGGTACGGCCTGCCCGCCATGCTGAAGGGTTGGCTCGACCGCGTCTGGGCGACCGAGGTGGCGTTCCGCCTGCCGTCCGACGGCGGCCGCATCGTCTCGCTGGTGCCCCACATCACGAGGATCGGCGTGGTCACCACCTGTGGCGCGACCTGGTGGCTCTCCTTCCTCATGGGCCAGCCCGGGCGCAAGACGATCCTGCGCGGCATGCGGGCGCTCTGCGCCCCGACCGCCCGCTCGCTCTACGTCGCCCATTACGACATGGACCGCTCGACGCCGGAGACCCGAGCCGCATTTCTCGATAGGGTCAAGCGGAAGCTGGCAAGGTTCTAGCGAACTTGCCATACTGACGGCTGCTACACCTCTTGAATGGCGGGCATTCGAATGATTGCAGCGGAATTCTGGGTCCCGATCGTCATCGAGATCGTGGCAGGCGC
>Ga0233385_1000430_pt1 | contig 21899 bp, 18 predicted proteins | sample ElkDunMinimDraft_16_FD_191543 | JGI IMG/M metagenome (GOLD analysis project Ga0233385, IMG submission 191543) | Fecal eukaryotic communites from dung pellets of Tule Elk in California, USA - Elk Dung G36 | ecosystem: Host-associated > Mammals > Digestive system > Large intestine > Fecal | place...
TGGCCGCCTACGCGGCCTCCAAGGCTGCCAGTCACATGTTCACTCGCTGCCTGGGGCTGGAGCTCGGCCCCTATGGCATCCGCTGCAACATCGTGGCGCCCGGCTCCACCCTGACGTCGATGCAGACCGGCATGTGGGCGGATGAGAGCGGCGCGGACGCCGTCATCGGTGGCTCGCTGGAAACCTTCAAGGTAGGCATCCCGCTGGGTCGGCTGGCGGTGCCGGACAACATCGCCGATTCCGTGCTGTTCCTGCTCTCCGAGCAGGCGGCGCACATCACCATGGCGACGCTGTACGTGGACGGCGGAGCGACCCTTACAACGTCCTGAGCCGCTCCTCGACCAGGTTGACGAAGATGCTGGCTGCCACCGGCAGCAGGGCGTCATCGAAGTCGTAGGCGCTGTTGTGACACATGGCGCTTTCCTGACCCAGGAAGAGGTAGGCACCGGGCGCTGCCTCCAGCAGGAAGGCGAAGTCGTCGGTAAAGGGAAAGCGGAACTCGCTCACAACAGCATCGTCCCCGAGCACGCTGGCGCAGGCCCTGGCAGCGGCGTCCGCCGCATGGGGGGCATTCACACAGGGCGGCACGATTGCCAGCTGTTTGCATTCGATGGTGCAGCCCGTCATCGCCGCGATGCCTTCACAGACCTTCTGCAGCCGCTCGAACAGCTTCATCATCACCTCCTTGTCCAGGGCGCGCAGGGTGCCGCCCAGCAGGGCGCTGTCCGGGATGATGTTGTGGTTGGTGCCCGCTTCCAACCGGCAGACGGTGATCAGCGCGGTGTCCGCCGGGTCGACATAGCGACCCACCAGCGAGGAGATCTCGGTGGCCAGACGGGCGGCGGCCTGCAGGGGGTCCACGGCCCTGAAGAAGGCGGCGCCGTGGCCGCCAACCCCGGTGACCTGCACCTCCCAGACAATATAGCCGTTCAGGGTCGGCCCCTGCCGCACGCCGGCCGTGCCAGGGCGTAGCAGGGGCATGTTGTGGAAGGCGTAGATTTCGTCGAATGGAAACGTCTGCAGCAGGCCGTCATCGATCATCGCCTTTGCGCCCAGGCCGTTCTCTTCGGCGGGCTGGAAGATGACCAGGACATTGCCCCGTGGCGGGCGGTGGCGCACCAGATGCTGCGCGGTGCCGAGCAGGGCGGCGGTATGGCCGTCGTGACCACAGCTGTGGGAGATGCCGCTGGTCAGGGAGGAGTAGGCCCGGCCGCTGGCGTCGTCCATCGGCAGAGCGTCCATGTCGGCGCGCAGCGCGATGGTCGGGCCGGGCGACAGCCCCTCAATCAGTGCCACCACGCCGGTGCCACCCAGGCCGGTGACGGGCGCCAGGCCCATCGCCTGCAGCTGTTCTGCGACCAGGGCGGCAGTGCGGTGTTCCCCGAAGGCCAGCTCGGGATGGCGGTGCAAGTCGTGGCGCCATGCGGTCATTTGGAGGGCGAGCCCGCGCAGTTCTTCGATCACTTTCATGTCTTACCTGTTTCCTTTGTCCATAAATCAGTATCATAGCCCCGATTCAAAGGATGCTGTCACCGCATCGCAGGTCTCCAGAGCCAGGGCTATTTTCTTGTCGCATACTACAACGTCCGCGAGTGTCGAGCACTCGGCAATCCTCCAGGCCCATCAACGGATGGTGAACCGACGTATCATCGTGGTGGTCGCGCTTGGCATCATCAGCGTTTTCGCCTTCCTGCTGGATCTGGTGACAGGCCCCTCGTCGCTGACCGCAGGGCAGGTGCTGCAGGAGCTGTGGCAGCGCGGAACGCTGTCGGTGCCGCAGTCGACCATCGTGTGGGAGCTGCGTCTGCCGCAGGCCGCCATGGCCTTCCTGGTGGGGGCCGCGCTGTCGCTGTCCGGGGCTGAGATGCAGACCATGCTCAATAATCTGCTGGCGAGCCCCTTCACGCTGGGCGTGTCCTCGGCGGCCTCCTTCGGCGCGGCGCTGGCCATCATCATGGGCGTGAGCCTGCCCTTTATCTCCGGCGACTGGATGGTGCCGCTGAATGCCTTCCTCTGCGCCTTCGGCTCGATCCTGCTGCTGGAGGCGATTTCCCGCCGGCGCGCCGCGGGCACCAATACCGTGGTGCTGTTCGGCATCGCGCTGGTGTTTACCTTCAACGCCCTGGTGGCCTTCATCCAGTTCGTGTCCTCCCAGGAGGCGCTGCAGCAGTTGATCTTCTGGAGCATGGGCTCGCTGTCGCGGGCCAACTGGGTCAGCGTCTACGCCATGCTGGCCGTTTTGCTGCTGATGTTTCCGTTCTCCATGCATGCCGCCCACAGCATGACTGTGCTGCGTTTGGGGGAGGACCGGGCCCGCAGTTTCGGCGTCAACGTGGCGCGGCTGCGCTTCATGTCCCTGCTGCGGATCAGCCTGCTGTCGGGCACTGCCGTGGCCTTCGTCGGCACCATCGGCTTCATCGGCCTGGTGGGGCCGCATATCGCCCGCTTGATGCTGGGTGAGGATCACCGCTTCCTGCTGCCGGCGAGTCTGCTGACCGGCGGGCTGATCATGTCGCTGGCCTCGGCGCTGAGCAAGATCCTGGTGCCGGGCGTGCTGCTGCCGGTGGGCATCGTGACCTCCATCATCGGCGTGCCCATCTTCGTGATCCTGATCTTCAGGAAGCCGGGTCGTCTGTGAGCGAAAACAGTCTGCACATACGCCGTATCTCCACGGGTTATCCCGGTCGTCAGATCATCGAGGATCTGACCCTGGAGCCTCTGCAGCCGGGTCAGGTAATGTCACTGATCGGTCCCAATGCGGCCGGCAAGAGCACGCTGCTGCGGGCGCTGGCGGGATTACTGCCGGCCAGGGGTTCGGTCACTCTGGGCGATCGCGAGCTGTTGACGCTATCGCTGGCCGAGCATGCCCATCACATCACCTACACGCCCCAGGACCTGCCGCAGCAGATTGCACTGACGGTGCTGGAGACGGTGATCAGCGCCCTGCAGGTGCTGCCGGAACCGGTGTCGCCCAAGGAGGCTGCCGCGCGCTCGCTGGCGGTGCTGGAACGGCTGGGAATCACCCATTTGGCGATGGAGGGGCTCGATCACCTGTCCGGCGGGCAGCGGCAACTGGCCTCCCTGGCCCAGGCCCTGGTCAGGGCGCCGCGGGTATTGCTGCTGGACGAGCCGATCAGCGCGCTGGATCTGCATTATCAGTTGCGGGTGATGAAACTGGTGCAGGAAGTCGCCAGAGAGCAGCACATGATCGTGCTGGTGGTGCTGCATGACCTGAGCATCGCGGCCCGCTGGTCGGACCGGATCGTCGTCCTCTCTCACGGCAAGGTGGTGGCGCAGGGGACGCCGACCGAGGCCATTACACCCGAGGTGCTGGCCCAGGTCTATCAGGTGCAGGCGAGGGTTGAATACTGTTCCCAGGGATCTTTCAGCGTGCTGGTGGACGACATTCTCATGCCTCCCACGCCAGGGCAAACCCCTTCCCCCTGACGCGCCGTCGACTCAGTCCGGGGATTCCTGCACGAGCGTGGAGACGGTGTCCTGGTCGTGTATCTGCTTCAGCGCCCCGGTGACGATGTTGTAATGCCAGCCCTGCAGCGACAGGGTGCCTGCCTCCACCCGACTCCTGATCCAGGGGAAGGTCATCAGGTTGCGCAATGAATAGCTCACCGCCGCCTTTTCGCAGCGGCGGAACGTGGCCGGGTCGTCCAGGTTCTGCTGATCGGCGAGCTGTGCCACCGGCGCCACGATCGACATCCATTTGGCGATGAAGGTGTCCTGCGACAGCTTGCCCGCATCCATCACCAGCGAGCGTATGCCGCCGCAGCGCGTATGCCCCAGCACGATGATCTCCGGTACCTCCAGCACCGTGACGGCGTACTCGAGCGCGGCGCTGGTGCCGTGGTAGGAGCCCTCGACCTCATAGGGCGGCACCAGGTTGGCCACGTTGCGGATGACGAACAGGTCGCCAGGCTCGGCGTCGAATATGAGCGCCGGCTCCATGCGCGCATCGCAGCAGGTGATCAATGCATAATGCGGGCGCTGCTGCTCTGCCAGTTGGCGCAATTTATCCCTGTTTTCGGCGAAATACCCTTTCTTGAAGCGTTCATAGCCAGCGAGAAGCTTTTCACTCATCGTGAATTCCTTGTGTGCTTGTATGTGTTGATGAGCCGGGGATCTACTCCGGCACGATACGGATGATGCCATTGCCTTCGGTGGCCACGTAGATATAGCCGTCCGGGCCCTGCTTGATGTTGCGCACGCGGCCGATGTCGGGGAAGACATTCTCGTAAGCCACGACATTGTTTCCCTCCAGCACCAGATGAACCATGTAGTTAAACGTCAGCGATCCCACCAGCAGGTGCCCGATAAGCTCGTCGCCGTAGTTGTCGCTGGTGATGAACGTCATGCCGGAGGGGGCGATGGAGGGATCCCAATAGTGCACGGGCTGCTCCATGCCGTCGCGCTGGGTGGCCTCGGCCAGAGGCTGGCCATTGTAGTCGACGCCATAGCCGATGAGGGGCCAGCCATAGTTGCGGCCGGGGCGGATGATGTTGATTTCGTCGCCCCCCATGGGGCCGTGTTCGTGCTCCCACAGCTCGCCGGTCTGCGGGTGCAGGGTGAGGCCCTGGGGATTGCGGTGGCCATGGGACCAGACGGCGGCGATGGCGCCCGGAGTGTCCACGAAGGGGTTGTCCTCCGGCACCGAGCCGTCATCGTTGAGGCGGTAGATCTTGCCGCCATCGCGATCCAGCTGCTGGGCATTCTCGAAGTGCGCACCCCGATCGCCGATGGAGAAGAACAGGTAGCCGTCGCGATCGAACAGGATGCGGCTGCCGTAGTGCTGGCCGCGAGTGCTGTTGGGCACGGCCTTGTACAGCACCTGCTGGTTGACCAGGCTGTCGCCCTGCAACTGCGCGCGCATGATGGCGGTGTGGCTGCCGTCACCAGCCCCTTCCGGACTCGAGTAGGCGAGGTAGAGCCAGCCGTTGTCCGGGTAATCCGGGTGCAGCGCGATGTCCAGCAGCCCCCCCTGGCCGGCGACATGGATCGTGGGCAGGCCGGTAATGGGGATGGACTGGCCGTCATGCACGCGGTAGAGGCGACCGCTGCGCTCGGTGACCAGCATGTCACCCTCGGGCAGCCAGGTCATGCCCCAGGGCACCGGGATGCCCTCGACAACAGTCTCTGTGCGAAAGCCGGGCTGGCCCTGCGCGATGGCGACCTGCACGGTGAGTGCCATCAGTACCACGGTGATACAGCGGGCGGCTGGGTGCATGATCGGTGTCCTGTTGGGCGGTTGGCGGTGGCAATTGTAGCGGAACTGGAGCGCCGCGACAGCCATGGCGCTGCCGTCAGACCGGGGTAAGCAGGGGGCGGTCACTGAAATGGGCCTTAAGATTGTCCAGCACCAGTTGCCCCATGGCGCGCCGGGTTTCGGTCGTGGAGCTGCCGATATGGGGAAGCAGCACGACGTTGGTCATCGCCAGCAGAGCTTCCGGGACCTGCGGTTCGTTCGCGTAGACATCCAGACCGGCTCCGCCGATGGTTCCCTGCTGCAGGGCCTCGACCAGCGCCTTCTCGTCGACAGTGCTGCCCCTGCCGACGTTGATGAAAATTCCCTCCGGACCCAGCGCGCGAAAGACCTCTGCGTCGAGAATCCGTTTGGTATCCGGAGTGCCTGGCAGCATCGACAGGAGGACGTCGCTGGCGCGGGCGAGCGCTGGCAGGGAGTCGTAGTAGTCGAAAGGCAATCGTTGGGGGCCCCGGTTGTGATAGGCGATCTTCATCTTGAAAGCCTTCGCCCGGTCGGCAATCTCTTGTCCGATGGCGCCCAGACCGACGATGCCGAGAACCTTGCCGGCCAGGCTGCGGCCAAAGGGAAACGGCGCGTCGAGCCAGCGGCCGGCGCGCACATACTGGTCGGCTGTCAACAGGTTGCGGCTGGTGGCCAGCACCAGTCCCATGGCCAGATCCGCCACAGCATCGTTGAGAACGTCCGGCGTGTTGGTGACCTGGATGTCCCGCTCGCGGGTGATGTTGAAGTCGATGCCGTCCACGCCCACCCCGAAGCAGCTAATGAGCTTGAGCCGTGGCAAGGTGTAGATCAGGGGATTGGTGGCCCAGGAGGCGCTGGCGACGGCTTCGCAGGTGGGCGCCAGCTGCTCGACCACGCGCTGTTGCTCATCGGCAGACAACAGCCACAGCTTGTGGGTGTCGTAGCATTCATCCAGCCGCGTGATGGTTTCCGCGTGAAAGTCGTGGGTAATGATCAAGGGAGGGCGAGACGCATCACAAGCGCCGGTGTGGCTGGCCTGGCTGGGGTTCATGAGGAAAAGTACTCTTATGACCTGTGCATTGCAGCGGATTGTAGCATGACGATTCAGCCCCGGTTCATCCGCCGTATCCTATAACTGCAAGGGCGGTGTGAAAGCGGGGAATACGGGCGCTGCCCAGCCGGATGTGACAATCTGTCGCTGTTAAATTACCGATTCCACGGCTACACTGCACTGATACGGAAGGGCTGCACGTCAGACCGGACCGGACCCATTAGACAGAGGTGAAATCATGAAAAGATTGAGTATGTTGCAAGGATTGTTCGCAGCGGTGTTGTTGATGGTGGGGCAGGGTGCGTTTGCTCATAACGCCCTGACCAACTCTGTGCCGGCGAATGGCCAGACGGTTTCCGCGCCGTCCATGCTCATGCTGGTCTTCAACGGCGACGTACGCCTGGTCAGAGCCACGGTGACCGGTCCCGACGGGGGGCTGGATATTGGCTTTGTGCCCTCCGCGGCGGCCAACACCATGCATCACGTGCCGATGCCCAGCCTGAAGCAGGGTGCCTACAGCGTCGAGTGGACGGTGTTGGGCGAAGATGGGCACTCCGTCACTGACACCTTCGGCTTCAATGTGGATCCGTCGGCACCTGCCGCCGTCATGGACCATAGCAACATGAATCAGGGTGGCGGTCATAGCCACGGCGATTCTCACAGTCACGACACCGGCGCCGATCACCAGCACCACTGATGGACGGCGTGGGGCCCTGGGATCTGGCCATTGTACTGAGCAAGGTGTTCAGCTACTTCGGCATCCTGACTCTGGCGGGTGGTCTTTTTGTCATCCTCCTGGCGCGGAGCCTGCCATCGGGCTCCGCCTCTTCCTGGTCTGTGATCACCCGGCAGCGTCTGCTTAACGTGATGCTGCTCGGGGCGTTGGCCGGCGTCCTCGCTACTCCGCTGTTTTTCTTGTTGCAGGTCGGCTTGCTGAGCCAACGTGGGGTTGCCGGCATGTTCGACGGCCTGATGGCATCCATTGTCGCCAGTTCCAGTATAGGCCAGGGTTCCGGACTCAGAATGGCCGGCTTCTGCGTGATGGGAGCGACATTGCTGTTGTGGCGACGAGGCTGGCTGTCCATGGCGACGCTGCCTTTGTGGATGATCCTGAGCTGGGCAGCAGCGCTGCTGCTGTTCACCCTGTCGTTCGCCGTGCTGGGGCACGTGGTGAACCTGTCTCCGGTCGCGCGGATTGCTGTGATGCTGCATGTCGGCATGGTCGGCCTGTGGATCGGCTCCCTCTATCCATTGCACGCGCTGGTGAGCCGCGAACCCGCTGCTGATATCCAGCGCCTGTTCGCCCTGTTCGGGCGGGCCGCATCGGTGGTACTGACGGTTCTCGGGGTTGCTGGCGTGTATCTGGTATGGGGTTTCTTCAGCGCGTCCCATGGCGGGTTTTTCTGCAGTGACTACGGACGACTGCTGCTGCTCAAGGTATTGCTGGTCGGCTGTCTGTTGCTGCTGGCCGCGCTCAACAAATTCCGTTTGACGCCAGGCCTGACGGTGGACGGCAAGCAGCCGCTCGGCCGTTCTATCGTGGGTGAAATGCTGCTGGCGGGGCTTATCCTGGGGATCACCGCCACCTTTACCACGGTCGTGGGTCCCGGTCACTGACGCTGCGACTGGTGCAGATTCGACCCCGGCCGCCGCGGCGTAATTAATATGCAAAAAAATTGTAATGTGCTGAGGGTTTGAATAGACTTCGCGCCAAATGAATTACTTCGACATTGCATATACCGCTATCGGTGGCCTGGGACTGTTTTTTCTCGGCCTGAAGTACCTTTCCGACGGACTCCAGTCCGGCAGCAACGAAGCCCTCCAACGCATTCTGGCAACCCTGACCAAGAACCGGTTCTTTGCTGTGCTGGCAGGCGTTGTCATCACTGTGGTCGTGCAGTCGAGCAGTATCTCCACCGTCATGACTGTCAGCCTGGTGAATGCCGGACTGATGGAGCTCAAGCAGGCGATCGGCGTGATCCTGGGGGCGAACATCGGGACGACGGCGACGGGCTGGATTCTGTCGGTCAAGGTGGGCAAGTACGGTCTATTACTGATCGGCCTCGGCATGTTCCCAATGATGGCGGGCAAGACCAATCGCTCTGTCGCCATCGGCAAGACCCTGGTGGCACTGGGCCTGATCTTCACCGGCCTGGAGTTCATGAGCGGTGCCTTCGCGCCCCTGCGCGAGGATGCGGGCTTCATTTCCTACCTGCATCTGTTCGATGCGCAAACCCTGCCCAGTCTGCTCGCCTGCGTCGTCATCGGTTGCCTGCTGACCGTCGTCATCCAGAGCAGCTCCGCGATGCTGGGCATCACCATTACCCTGGCCTCCACGGGCATCATCGACTTTAATACGGCGGTGGCCCTGATCATCGGCGAGAACATCGGCACCACCATCACGGCACAGTTGGCCGTCATCGGCGCCAACACCTCGGCGGTACGGGCCGCGCGAGCGCATGCCATCTTCAATGTGCTGGGTGCTCTCATCTTTGTGGCCATGTTCAAGTACTACGTGGTCTTCATCGACTGGTTGGTGGCGAATCCAGCCAATGCGCTGGATGCGGACGGAAGCCGGCCGTATATCGCCTGGCACATTGCCATCGCTCATACCATGTTCAACATTCTCAACGTCTTGATATGGATACCGCTGATCGGCTTCCTGGTGAAGCTGGTCGAGTGGCTGGTGCCGGGCAAGGGCGAGAAGGAAGTGCACAAGCTGCGCTATCTGGGCAGCCGCAGTACCATGGCGCCGGAAGTGGCGCTGCAGCAGGCCGACCTGGAAATGGACAACATGGTGGAAATCGTTCGTGAGATGTTCAACCTTACCCACGATTACACCAAGGGGGACTCGAACGACAAGGCCATATTTGACGAGATCAACCATCTGGAAGATATCACGGACAATATCGAGGAGGAGATGATCAACTTCCTCACCAAGACGCTGACGGAATCGGTGACCCCTGGCCAGTCCGCCCGCTCTTATGGGCTCGTCCGCATGGCGGATGAGCTGGAAAGCATCGCCGACTCGCTGCAGTCATTCAGCATCTATCGTGCCCGGCTCTACAAGCAGAAGGAATCGATCAGTGATGAGGCCTGGAGCGATCTGCTGGAGTTCTACAAGGAAGTCGATACCTATGTGGGTCGGGTCGTCAAGGCTCGTCGCAAGAAGGCCGATGCCTCACGCATCAGCAGCCTCATGGAAGAGGGCAAGCGCCTCCACAAACTGGCCAACACCATGCGCGACCGTCATCTGGGGCGCCTGAAAGAGGGAGTCTGCCTGTCCCTCCCGGCGCAGACCTACAGCGATATGTTCGTCTCGCTGCGCCACATCAAGAATCACGCCGTCAACATTCTCGAAACCTACAGCAACTGATCAGGCGTGCTGCCCGGTTTCGGGCAGCAGTCTCAGACTCAGTAGCGACAGCACTGCTGCCACCAGCATCAGCACCAGCATGGGATAGACCGTGCCGTTGAACAGCTGGGCCACCAGCTGTGCGGCGAGCGCGGAGAACCCCATCTGCATGAAACCAGTCAGCCCCGATGCGCTGCCCGCCAGCTTTGGCGCGGCGTTGATGGCGCCTGCCTGAGCGTTAGGCAGCGTAATGCCATTGCCGAAGATGGCGAGCGCGACGGGCAGGAACAGTGCCGTGGGGTGGGTAAATCCCAGCAGTGCCAGAAGGATGGCCAGGGCGACGCCGCCGATGGAGATGCGCGTGCCGTGATCGATCATGCGCTGGATGCCGATCCGGGACCCAAAGTGCCGGGTCACATAGTTACCCGCCATGAATCCCAGCGGAATGAGGATGAAGTAGTAGCCATATTCATTGGGCGGACGCTCCAGCACGCTGACCATGATCTCGGGTGCCGCAGAGATGAAGCTGAAGAACACCACTGAGACGAATGCCAGGCAGTAGCTATAGCCACAGAATTCACGCTGCCGCATGAGGCTGGCATAGGTGCGCAGCATGTCGCCAATGCCGGAGAAGGGCTGTGGTTCCGTGAGAGTCTCAGGCAGGCTGCGCATCATCCACAGAATCAGGACGACGCTGATGATGGCGACCAGATAGAAGATCGCATGCCACTCCAGTCGTACCATCAATTCGCCGCCTATGGCAGGCGACAGCATGGGCAGCACCACCATCACCATGACCAGTGTGGCGATGACGGACGCCGATTCACGGGCGTCATAAACATCCCGCACAATTGCCCTGGCCACCACCACGCCCACCGCCCCGCCGGCGGCCTGCACGATCCGCCCAATGATCAGGGTGTTGATGTCAGGTGCCACGATGCACATGATCGAGCCGATGATGGTCACCACTGTGCCGCCGATCAGCACCGGCTTGCGGCCATAGCGATCGGACAGCGGACCATAGCCCAGCGTGGCCACCGCGATAGCGGCCATCGACAGGCTGAGGGTCAGCTGCGCCACGGCGGTGCTGACCTGGAAGCTCTCTTTCAATACCGGAACGGCAGGCAGCAGTATCTGCATCGCCGCCGGGCCGAGAGCAGACACCATGGCCAGGAGGAATATCAGTCCCCTGGACAGGCTGGTAATGGGTGTAGACATAGGAATGGTGCCTGGGCAGGCGGGATGCGTTGTTGCTTTGCCGGCATTGTACGCCTTATGACAGGGGACAGGAATGCCGGGGTTGCCTACTGCTGTAGAACCGCGTCACGGTTTTGCTGCGAACGGGGGTTGTTGCCGGCGTTGAGAATGGCACTCGAGCCCATCAGACGCATGCGCTGGGCCTGGCTGATGTCAAAGCCGAGCCCGAAGGTCTGCTGGTGGAAGGTCTGCACCAACTGTTGTTCGGGGGTCAGTGCAAGCGTCTCATCGAGAGCCTCGAGCTGTGGGCAGGACAGGGCGTGTCCCCCCTGGGCCCGCAGGCAGATCATCAGGTCCGTGCCCGGATACACCTCAAGGGTCAACCCTTGGGGATGGCTGCGAAAGCGGGGTGAGTCTTCGAGGTAGTCGATGACTTGGCGAACGAAGGCGTCGTCGACCCCGGTGATGCGCACAGGTATTGAGAGTCCGAGTCGGCGGAAGACCCCAGGGTCAGTCTCCAGCGCCTGTTCATAGTAGTCGAGCGCCAGATCCAGATCGCCTCCACGCCAGGCCGCCTCGGCCGAGCGGGCGGCCAGCCTGGCGCGCAGCAGTACCTCCTGGGGTGGCAGCAGCTGCGTCGCCATCAGCGCCGCTTCCAGGGTGCGGGAGTCCTGGCGCTTCTGTGCAGCAATCTCCGCATGATAAGCGTGATAGTAGCCTTCATTCAGTCGAAAGGCGCCGACTGCCAGTGTCTGCTCCAGAATGGAGGATATGACCCCTTCCCCAAGAACAGTCACCATTTCGGGTTCGATCCACTCCGGGATATACACATCCAGCGGGGCGTAGGGGCGCAACCGGTTCTGCAGGGTTTCCCGGTCGGCGAACAGGGAGGCAGCGTGGCGGGCGGAGCGCCATGCCTTGAAACGGAATTCCCAGCCATCCAGGCGTGCCTGCAGCGAGGCAGGGAAGCCGAGCGTGGCGGCCTCTTCGAGTTTCATCTGGTAGGCGCTGTAGTTGGCCATGTAATTGATGAGCGCCGCACTCGAGTCCTTCTGCGCCTCGTCGGCGCTGTAGGCACCGGTGCGGTCGGGCTGGTTGAGTGCGGTTCGGCTGAGGGTGGCGGCATCCTCCGGGTAGCCAGCCAGCAGCAGGAAGGTGGCGCTGGCCAGGAAGTGTTCCGCGCGGTTCATCACGCCGACAATGGGGTCCTGGGCATCGCGCCAGACGATCAGGTTATCCAGGGCTGAGCGGGCCTCATCGAAGCGCCCCTGATTGATGTACAGGTAGAGCATGTTGATCCACGGATCACCCACGCTTCGCGGATCGATATAGCGTGAGGCGCGGACCAGAAACTCTTCCGCCTCCTCCATCCGCAGCATGCTCAGGGCCACCTCGGAGGCGTTGAGCAGGTACACGGTATCTACCTGTCCATTGCTGCTGGCCAGGGCCTCCTCATCTTCGCTGATGGTCATGTCACACGCTTCCATGCTCTCGGGCGGACGCAGTCCTGCCAACTCCACGGCACACAGCGTGTTCCACGCCCGGCTTCGTTCCAGCGGGTCATTGCTGTTTGCCAGCACCCTGTTGGCACTCTCCCGGGCCTCGTCCCACTTTTTCATCTCGATCAGCGGCCAGCCGCGATAGGACTCCACGTCCTGGCCGAAGATGGTGGAAAGCTTGTCCAGGTAATCGAGTGCAGACTGCTGGTTGCCCATCAACTGATGAGTGTAGGAGAGCTGCGCGATCGTGAGGTAATACCATTCGACATTACCTGATGCCAGGGCACGCCCCATGGAGGCGTAATTGGTGAGTTCTTCCGCGCGATTGAGGTGGAACAACGCACGGGCCAGGTTGCCCTCTACCTGGATGAGCACCTCGGCCAGTGAGAACTGCGCGGCGGCCGAGGCCGGCTCTTCGGCGATCCACTGCTGAGCCAGTTCTCTTGCACGCACATTCTGCTTCAGCGCCAGGGCATCGCAGATCTCCAAGGCACGCTCGTGGGTGATGTCCGTCATGCCGAAGCAGACCGTTGTGGAGGGCAGCTGGAAGCCGCCAAAGTCATCGTCAAAGTCGTCCTGGGCCGACAGCGGCATGGCGACAGCTCCAAGCAAGGCCAGCGCGCATAGCCCGGGTGCACACCGGGAGAGCAGGGCAGGCAACAGCCGGCGAGTCCTGGCGGGCCGGCTGGGCGCGATGGTGGCGGCGGTATCCATCGTCAATCCTGCCGCAGCGTCGCCCGCGCTAGATGTTCCATCGGTTCGCGCATGCAGGCGTGCAGCACCTTGCCCAGATCGGCGACGCCTGGGGCAAGTTCCACGCGATGGCCCAACACGGGGGACAGCAGGGTTTCGATGTCGTCCGCGCTCACGTAGTCACGGCCGCGCAGTGCTGCCACCACCTGAAGGGCCGGCAGTAACAGCACCATGCTACGGGTGGAGTTGCCCTGCAGGACCCGCTCGTCGGCACGCAGGTTGCGGGAGATGTCCACCAGCGCCGTCTTGATGGCCGGAGAGATGAACACTTCGGTATCGATCACCTCACGGGCCATCAGCACCTCGTGCCGGGTCACCCGCAAACGCGCAGGGCTGTGACTCCTGCGCTGACGGTAGGTGTCGAGCACCTCCAGCTCGGACTCCCGGTCGATGTGCTGCATGGTGATCTTGAACAGGAAGCGGTCGAGCTGTGGCGTGGGCAGCGGATAGGTGCCCACCAGATCCAGCGGGTTCTGGGTGGCTATCACGAAGAACAGATCGTCGAGCGGATAGGTGGTGTTGTCCACCGTCACCTGCTTCTCGCCCATGGCTTCCAGCATGGCGGACTGTACCTTGGGCGACGTGCGGTTGATCTCATCGGCGAGCACCACGTGGGCAAACAGTGGCCCATGACGGAAATGGAAACTGGTGGTGCTGGCGTCGAATACCGAGCCGCCGGTGACATCTGCCGGCAGCAGGTCGGGGGTGAACTGGATGCGGCGGAAGGGCAGGATGGCGGCGTTGGCGCCCGCTGCCTGATCTTCGGCCGTGGTGATGATGGCTTCGCCCAGCGCCTTGGCCAGCGTGGTCTTGCCGGAGCCGGGGAAGTCCTCCAACAGCACGTGGCCGTCGGCAATCAGGGCGATGATGACCAGTTCGATGACGTCGTCGCGGCCCATCACCTGGGCTTTGACTGCCTGTTGCAGCCTCTGCAGCACACCGATAGCCTCGCCGAGACGGCCGCTTGCAACTGCCTGGGCCGGGTGTGCTGCGCTGTCCTCAACGCCGCTGCCGGGGATGTTCTGCGTTGGGCTGGCGTCGGTTGCTTCCAATGTCATATGTCCTCTCCGGTGTCATTTTTTGGCAGTGCGTGTCGGGTCACTGGGTATAGAGCCAATCTGCGTAAGATCAGTGCGTTCTCAGCCAGGAGAACGGATCGATAACAGCGAGTATCTGTCGCCACCACGGCGTGTGTCGGCCGATCTCCTGCCGTACCTGCTGGTTCAGCTGTGTCCAGTCCAGGGTTGGTGCTGCAGGCGCGGTGTCCGCGGTCTGACCATGACGGCCGAGGGCAGCGCTGAGATGATGCCCCGTCAGCTTTCCAAATGAGGGAGTCATGGCGCTGATACGGCGCGCAAAGGCTTCGCGGCTCTCGCCGTAGCGACGGCGCAGGCCTCGCGCGGCCAGGCTGTCCAGGGCGGCACGGTAGCTCAGCCGGTGCTGCGTGGCGGCCCGGGCATGGTAAGGCGCGCGCAGGCGATAGACCTTGATCGCATAGCTGGCCATCAGCAGCAGCACAATCACTCCGGCCATGATGCGCAGTATCAACGCGAGGGGGAAGCTGCGCTGGGTCTGGGAGGCGACAAATTCATCGAAGCTGGCCTCGTCCCGCAGCATGTCACCCAGCAGTTGCTGCAGACTGTTCTGTGGGTCGACCGACATGTCGACCAGGGTGCGAGAAGGCGCCGGATCGACGATGGTCCAGCCGATGCCATCCAGATAGATCTCGGGCCAGGCGTGGCCGTTGATGGCCTGGATCAGCAGCGCAGAACCCCCGGCGCGATTGCTGGAAGGGACCGAATAGCCGATGCCCACGCGAGCAGGGATGCCGATGCTGCGGTACAGATAAGTGGCAGCGAAGGAAAAATGCATGCAGTAGCCGGTGAGATCACCGAACAGGAATGAGGCTGCCGGGTCTTCGGCATAGGCATGTTCGTTCGCCAGACTATAGATGCCGTTACGGTCCAGATGGTCCTTGATGGCGAGCGCCCTGGCGTAGGGATCATCCGCGAATTCCGGGCGCAGGTCGGCAATCAGGCTCTCGGCGAGTTCACGGTAGCGGGGGTCGTCCGGCAGCTCGAGATAGGCCTGGCGTTGCTCGGCGCTCCAGCCCGGATCGCCGCTGCTGTGCCCGATCAGGTCGGGGAACTCAAACTGCGGCACCATCGACCAGGCGTCATAGGTGTGCTTGAAGCGCAGGCTGTTAGGGTTGGGCATATTCTCATAGGCGATCGGCGTGTCCAGCGCAAAGGGGGTGCGGTGCGGTGTGAGCATGCCGATGGTGGTGCGAACCGTCATCCGCTTGTCGGGTTCCGGCAGCGGTGTGCTGATCTCGGCGCGGGTAGAGGTGAAGTGGTCGATCAGGTCCGCGTCCATGTCGTTCCGGTTGGGGGTCACCAGCAGGCTGCCGTTGAACTCGGAATAGGCGGATTCACGGAAATAATAGGCGCCGCCTTCGGGTTCGTAGTCATCCCGGAACAGGACCACGGCCACCGGGGCCTGCATATCGTTAGTGTCGTTCTCGCCGTCGCGGAACGGGTTCTCCTGCTGCGCGGCTCCTCCCGCCTCACGCGCCTGTCCGGTGAGACCCAGACTGTCGGTGTAGGCCGGCGAGGGCAGACCGAAGAACTGTACGTAGATCAGCAACGAGAAGCACAGGAGTCCCAGCACCGTAAAGTGATAGGGCAGCCGGCGCTGGTTGTGTTCCATCATCAACAGGCCGGACAGCGCCAGCACCGCGCCGCAGCCGAAGGCCATCAGGATGGAACTGGGATCGATGCCGCGGCTGAGGGCAAAGTCGCCGATGAAGAAGGGACGATGGATCATGCCCTGACGGTGTGCCGCCAGGGTGATGACGAAGGCCGTGGCCACAAACAGGATCTCGGCCACGCGGCCGAAGCTGGTGCGATGCGCCATCAGACGCAGCAAGGCGCTGATGGAGGCCGCAAAGGCCAGCCACTGGATAATCTCGCTGAGTTCGTAGGTGAACAGGGGGGGAAGCAGGCGGCCGAGCCCGACACTGCCCCCGAGCCAGCTGCTGACAGCCACGCCTGCCAACAACACAGCCAGGGCGCCAGCGGCAAGGACACTGAGCCTGAGGTCACGCAGTGCCGTGCGCTGCCAACAGGCATCAACCGCCAGGCAACCGGCCAGACAGCCCGCCACCGCGGCCAGCGAGCCGGAAGTACTGGTCAGGGAGACGGTCAGCACCCAATAGCTGCAGGCGATGATGAGCGCTCGCAGGGCGGAGGGGAGCAACGGATTGACAGCGGTTTCCGGTTTCATGTCATTGCTTGCCTGTATTCTTGAGCGTCCCGTTTGGTAGATCCCACGTATGTAGATCAGGCGTGTGCCTCATGATCGGGTGTCGCGCAGCGGTTTCAGCTGCCCGGAAAATGTCTGGCCTGTCTGTCTGTCCACGACCAGCGTTGATTCTACAAGCTGACCCAGTTGCGTCAATAAAGTGCTCAGCCGCCCGCGGGATGTGCTGTCAGCGTTCCTGATTTCTCCCGTTCGACGCAGGTTGCCGAACAGCACCCTGTGCAGCAATGGGGGTTGTTGGTCGTCCTGGAAGCCGTCGGTGGCCAGGACGACAGAGAAGCGTACCCGAAAGCGGGTGGTAGTGGCGCGCAGCTGCGTCAACCAAGGTGCGGAGTTGGCGCCAGCGAATACGATGCAGTGTACGCTACCCTGTCCGGCATGCTGCTGCAGGAAGGCATCCAGGCCGTAAGGCAGTGGCCCATCCAGCGCACGGGACTGGGCAATCCGCTCGAGGGCGTCGTTCTTCCCCGAAGTCGCGCCTTCGCTGCCGTCTGCGCCGAACTGCCAGTCATCGCCGAGCGCGCCGGACTCCACCGCCACTCTCGCCACGGCTGCGGCGGCCTCATCATCAGGGGACGACAGCAGATAGGCCAGCGTACGGTTGCTGTGAAACACGCTGCGTTCGGGCAGGCGCACGTTGAGGTGGCGATTGCGGGCATAGACCTTCCACATGATGTCGCGGACGGAGTCGCCGGGCACGTAGGGGCGAATCTCCATGCGATCCCCTTCAGGGTCGCCCCCCGGGTCAGGGATGCCATCCTCCGAGGTCAGCGAGCGCAGCAGCGGCAGTGCCTTGATTCGACCGGCCTGGGGCAGCGCCAGAAGTTCGCCCTGCTGGGCGAAGCGCCATGAGAAGCGGCTGAAACCCAGTACGTCCCGGACCGTGAAGCGGCGGGTGATGCGGGTGCTGCGGCAGCGACGCAGGGGTCTGATCTGCTCTTCCCACTCCTGCTCATCATCGGACAGCAGGTTGCGGGTTTCGATGGCATCGGGATACATGACCTCCCAGCTGACACCGATCAGCGGTAACCAGGGCATGGTATGCAGGGCAAAGCCGGTGTCATTCGGGTAACCGGCCTCCACCTGGACGCGCGCCGGCCTGCTCTGCAACAGGTCTCGCATCTCCAGTTGATGCATGAGCTGGTTGCGCAGTATCAGTCCGCCCAACAGCACGATGAGGGTGGAAAACGACACGATGGCCAGGGCGCAGACTGCGAGGGCGAACACCACCAGATCCATGCGCCCGTAGCCAAAGCGCTGCAGTGCCAGCACGGCGATCAGAACCACGACCAGGCCCTGCATGGTCAGGGGAGAACGTTCGCGGATTGCTGTAATGACGCCGCGCAGCCGTCTCATCCCAATCAGGCCCCCGGCCAGATGTAATACATGAAGGCCAGATAGCCGGCCAGCAGAACGAGGCCCTCCATTCTGTCCAGTTTGCGCCGCGTCATGCACATGGGCAGCAGGATGACGGCGAAGGCGACCATGACAGCAAAGTCGATCTGGCTGAAACCCACGCTGGACAACGGCGTGATCATCGAGGCGATGCCCAGGATGCTGAGGATGTTGAAGATGTTGGAACCGACGATGTTGCCCAGAGCAATATCAGAGTGCTTGCGCAGGGCCGCGACTACCGACGTCGCCAGCTCCGGCATGCTGGTGCCGATGGCCACGATCGTCAGGCCGATGATGGTTTCGTCAACATTGAAGATGCGCGCCAGTTCCACTGCCGCATCCACGAACATCATGCCGCCGCCAATCAGTGCTGCCAGACCCAGCGCAATCAGGACAAGGCAGAACCAGGCCTTGTCCTGCACGGAGGCGACATCCCCTGGCAGAATCTCCACGCTTTGCGCGGGCTCCTGCTTAGGGGAGCTGCGATAGCTCGCATAAATATAGACCACCAGGCCAGTGAACATCAGCAAACCGTCGGCGAAGCCCAGGCTGTTGTCCAGCAACAGCAGCCAGAGCAGACATGAGATTGCAATCATGAACGGGATTTGCGCGACGATGAGGCTGCGCTGGACCAGCATCGGCTGGATAAGCGCGGTGATCCCCAGGATGAGTGCGATATTGGCGATATTGGAGCCGATCACGTTACCCAGGGCGATGGAGCTGCTGCCTCTGAGCGCCGAATCCACGCTGACTGTGAGCTCCGGGCTGCTGGTGCCGAACGCCACCACGGTGAGGCCGACCACCAGGGGGGAGATGCCCAGTCGCAGCGCCAGCGAAGAGCTTCCACGCACGAGACTTTCCGCTCCCCCGACCAGAATGGCGAGCCCGGCGACGAATAAAACGAGGGTTATCAACATATCTGTGCTTGCCTGATGCTGCTTGTACTCATGGCACGTGGGGTCCGGGGTTAATTCGTGGAAGCGGCATCGTATCATGCCGGTGTGGGGTTCATGGAAGGTGTTTCTGGGCCCTCTTCAGGCAGGTGCGCATGGCGCGAATGTTGAAAGCGTGAACGATATGCTCATAGTTGAGCAATTGCGGTACCTCGATGATGGCGACGGCCAGGAACAGGATGCCGGCATAGGTGCGAGCATCCTGGGTGATCAACAGGTAGAAGGCGACGGCTGTGAGCGTCAGGTTGCTGAATGCGCGCACCCAGCGGTGCAGATAGAAGTGGTGAGCTCCCAGCAGGAACAGCCAGTTGAGCAGTGCATAGGTGGCTGGACTCTTGAGGGAGGCAGCGGCGAAACGGTGATAGCGCTCCTGCTCGGTGGTGCTCAGCGCGGCAATCTGATGGCGCAGGTCACTTGTTTCGAGGTTGAGCTCCTTTTCTGAAAACATGGCGGGGGGTCATGTCCGTGTGGCTTGGGCAGTGGTCAGGGCGAAGACTACCGCACTCCGGGGGGATTTGCAGCTTCCTGGCCACTTCCCGCAAAAGGTTAGCGGGACAGGATGCTGCCGATCCGCCCTGTCAGCCCTGAAAGCTCCCGGCCCGGCAAGTCGGCAATATCCCGATAACCTCTCAGCAGTGCCGTGATCAGCATCGGATTGTCGCGCCACTCCTGAGGGTAGCGCAGTAAGTGTAGCCAGTTGCGGCGGCGCTGCCAGCGGGACAGTGAAAATGCATGAAAGCGGATATCGAGCACATCGATCAGCCCGATTCCGCTGGCGTTGACCACGATATTGCCCGGATGCACAGAACGAAAAAGAACCCCGAGACGATGGAGCTGAGCGAGGAATTCGCCGATACGATACATCAGTGCGCTGTCGGCCTCACCGCTGGCGAGCAGGTCCCGCAAGGTGCGGCCCGGCAAGGGCTCGTAAAGGGTGACGGTATGAGGCTCACCAGCGATGCGGTGCAAGGCGGTTACCCGCAGTGTCGGAATACCCATTTGCCGAAGATGGCGGGCATTGCGGGCAAAGCGTATTGCCGCAGGCACGATCAGGTCGCGGCTGAGAAACCGTTTGCGACGGAAATACTTCAGATACTGCCCTTCCCGCAGGCGCAGCACTTTGATACCGCGCGAGTCCCGTTCGATGACTTCAGCTAAACGCACCATCTCCGCCAGTTCGCTCACTGTCAGCGGACGAATATCGAGCATGGGATCTCCTTCCCTGTCATGGATCTTTACTCCGTTATGGCCATTCAGTCCGGGCGATGGCTATGAAGCCGCGGCAGAAGGCTTCCTGTCCGGGTCATGTAATCCAGATAGCTGGGGCCGAACTTTTCCAATGCCCTGAGATCATCCCGGGGCATTCGCAGACCGTAAATCAGGGCAAAACTCAGTACAGCGGCAGCAGCGCCCAGCCAATTCTGGATGAGCAATACCTGGGCGGTGGCCAGCAGCATCAACGCCGCATAAAAAGGATGACGGATATAGCAGTAGACCCCTCGCGCCATGAAGCTGGTGCGTTCCACAGGAGATGTCCTGGTTGAACGGACGGACAGCGCCTGCCAGCACAGCACCATGGCGAACATGCCAATCAGCAGTCCCATCCAGGCCAGATCGGCGTTGAATCGAAAATCGGCGAACTCGAGCCAGGGCGCCAGGGCATCGATCACTGGTATAAAAACCATACAGCACCCGCCGAACACCACAAGGGCATAAAGCTCCTGATCCCAACCACTTCCCATTTCTCCCGTCTCGCACCACAGGGATTTTATGGCGTCGCTTAGTAGGGCCAGGCCCGCCAGGACCAGCAGCACCAGGAGGAGTTCGGCTTTGTTTTCAGTCATCATCGTTATAGTACTCACTGCAGATCGAGCCTTCCTGGCATGTGATTGTGGTGCTGGCCAATGTTATGCCCCACTCGGTGGAGCGCCCCAGGCGGCTCGTAAGTCTATACGATTTCACCAAAGAACCAATAAGACGCCAGAATAGCGGTGGTGATTCCGGCCAGATCCGCAAGCAGTCCGCAGCTGATCGCATGCCTTGTTTTGCGAATACCCACACTGCCGAAATAAACGGCAAGCACATAAAATGTTGTCTCCGTGCTCCCCTGCACCGCGGCGGCTGTGCGTCCTGCAAACGAATCCACCCCATAGGTGTTCATGGTTTCCAGCATCATCGCCCGAGCCCCGCTGCCGCTCAGGGGTTTCATGAGCGCCGTCGGCAGGGCATCCACGAAACGGGTGTCCATGCCCAGGCCGGACGCCAGGCTGCGAATACCGGATAGTAGCAGGTCGAGGCAACCACTGGCGCGGAATATGCCGATGGCAACCAGCATGGCCAGCAGGAACGGGATGATACGGATGGCGACCTCGAAGCCTTCCTTCGCCCCTTCCACGAACAGTGAATAGCAGTCCAGCTTTCGCTGCACACCGGAAACCAGGAACAGGACGATGACGCTGAACAGCAGCAGGTTGCCGAACTGGGCGGAGCGATTGGAGAGCAAGTCAGCGGGCATGCTGACGATCCAACTCAGCAGCAGCGCCATCATCGCGGCGAAGCCGGCGAACCAGGCCAACAGTACCGGATCGGTCAGGCGCAGTTTCTGAACCCAGGAAACAGCCAACAGGCCCGTCAGCGTTGAGGCGCTGGTTGCCATCAGAATGGGCAGGAACACGTCGGCCGGGGCGGCTGCGCCTTGCTGGGCGCGGTAGAGAAAGATGGTGACGGGAATCAGCGTGACCGACGAGGTATTGAGAACCAGGAACAGGATCTGGGCGTTGGTGGCAGTGTCCTTGTTGGGGTTGAGCTCCTGCAGGTCGTTCATGGCCTTCAGGCCCATGGGGGTGGAGGCGTTGTCCAATCCCAGGAAGTTGGCGGCGAGGTTCATGGTGACAGAGCCAAGCGCAGGATGGCCTGCAGGGATTTCTGGCATCAGCCGTCTGAACAGGGGTGTGGTGGCACGCGCCACCAGCGCGATCAGACCGCTATGCTCGGCGACCCGGAACAGCCCGAGCCACAGAGCCATTACGCCGATCAGGCCAATGGCGATCTCGACCGCGAGGCCTGCCATGTCGAAGGAGGCTCCGACCAGTTGGCTGAAGACTTCCGGGTTGGTGCCAGACAGCCATTGCCAGAGTGC
>Ga0233385_1000431_pt1 | contig 21890 bp, 24 predicted proteins | sample ElkDunMinimDraft_16_FD_191543 | JGI IMG/M metagenome (GOLD analysis project Ga0233385, IMG submission 191543) | Fecal eukaryotic communites from dung pellets of Tule Elk in California, USA - Elk Dung G36 | ecosystem: Host-associated > Mammals > Digestive system > Large intestine > Fecal | place...
GACCGTCGTATCCGTGGCTGCACCCCGGCGCCCGGAGCGTGGACCACGTACGACGGCGAGCGTCTCAAGCTCGGCCCGCTGAGCGTGGTCGAGGGTCCGGCGTCGCTGGCACCGGGCGAGCTCGCGGTGACGAAGAACGAGGTGCGCGTCGGTACCGGGACGAGCGACGTGCTCCTCGACGAGGTGCAGCCGCACGGCAAGAAGGCGATGGTGGCGGCGGACTGGGCCCGCGGCGTCCGTCCGGAGCCGGGAGCCCGTCTTGGCTGAGCGCCGGTCCCGATCTGACCGACCCGACCGACCCGATCGCCCGCAGCGGCGGCAGCGTGTCGACCTCACCCGCAAGATCGCGTGGGAGGTGATGAGAGCGGTCGAGGAGCAGGACGCCTACGTCAACCTCCTCCTGCCCGCACTGCTGCGCGAGAACGCGGTCAGCGGTCGTGACGCCGCGTTCACGACCGAGCTCACGCACGGGACGATCCGCCGCTCCCGCACGTACGACGCCGTCCTCGACTCCTTGGCACCGAAGGGCATCGACGCGCCGGTGCGCGACATCCTGCGCCTGGGGACCCATCAGCTGCTCGCGATGCGGGTCCCGAGCCACGCGGCGGTAGCGACGAGCGTCGACCTCACCCGTGCCGTGATCGGTCACCGCCCCGCGTCGTTCGTCAACGCCGTCCTCCGCAAGGTGGCCGGCGCCGACCTGGAGACCTGGCTGGCCCGGGTCGCCCCGCCGTACGAGTCGGACCCGGTCGGCCACCTCGCCGTCGTCCACGCCCACCCGCGCTGGGTCGTCGAGGCGCTGCAGGACGCCCTCGGTGCACAGGCCGACGCCAGCGAGCTCACGGCTCTCCTCGAGGCCGACAACGCCGCGCCGCAGGTGACGCTCGTCGCCCGTCCCGGGGTCACCGAGCCCGACGACCTCGCGGGCCTCGAAGGAACGGCAGGGAAGTGGTCGCCGTACGCGTTCACCCTCGAGGGTGGTGATCCCGGCGCGATCGAGGCGGTCCGCGAGGGCCGTGCCGGCGTCCAGGACGAGGGCTCCCAGCTGGTGGCGATCGCCGCGGCAGGGATCCCGGTCGAGGGTCGCGACGCGCGGTGGCTCGATCTCTGCGCCGGACCAGGGGGCAAGGCCGCGCTGCTCGGTGCGCTCGGGGCCCTGCGCGGTGCCGACCTCGTCGCGAACGAGGTGGCCCCGCACCGCGCCGAGCTGGTCCGCTCCGCCGTGCGGCTCCTCGACAACACCGAGGTGGTCGTCCATGACGGGCGGACGCTGGAGACCGACGAGCCGTACGACCGGGTCGTCGTCGACGCGCCCTGCACCGGGCTCGGTGCGCTGCGCCGCCGGCCCGAGGCACGGTGGCGTCGTCAGCCGTCGGACCTCGACGGGCTCGTCCCGCTCCAGCGTGCGCTGCTGGACCACGCGCTCGACCTCGTCCGTGTGGGCGGTGTCGTCACGTACGCGACGTGCTCCCCACACCTGGCCGAGACGCGGGGCGTGGTCGAGGCCGTCGTCGGCGCCCGCGAGGACGTCGAGCTGCTCGACGTGACGGCGGTGCTCCCCGGTGTGCCGCACCTCGACCGGTCCGCGCCGTACGTGCAGCTGTGGCCGCACCTGCACGGGACGGACGCGATGTTCGTCGCTGCGTTGCGGCGCGTGAGGTAGAGCCGCTGTGCGGCGCGTGAGGTAGAGCTGGTCACCGCGTCGTCGGTGCCGTGGCGTCCGCCTCTGCGCATGCGGTGGACGCCAGCTCACCGACGCACGTCCGCGCCCGCGGCCTCAGATCACGTGGCCGCCGTTGACCGTGATCCGCTGGCCGGTGACGAACCCACCGGCCTCGGAGCCGAGGTACGCGACCATGGCAGCGACGTCGTCCGGTGTCCCCATCCGCCTCAGCGGGATCTCCGCGGCATAGTCCCCGGTGTCGAGGCCGGCATGGCGCTCGACCGGGATCCATCCCGGCTGCACGAGGTTCACGGTGATGCCGTCGGGGCCGAGCTCTTTGGCCCATACCTTCGTGAGGCCGATCTGGGCGGACTTCGCCGCCACGTACGCCGACGCGCCTGGGATGGCCCGGTCGGCGAGGTCCGAGCCGATCAGGATGACTCGTCCGCGCCCTGCGGCTCGCATGCTGGGCAGTGCGGCCTGCACGAGAAGGGTCGGGCTCCTTGACGAAGAACGTGAGCTGGTCGAGATGCGCCTGCCAGGTGAGCTCGTCGAGGCCCGCCGACGGCTGAGGCCCTGTGGCGTTGGCGATGACGGCGGTCACCGGACCGAGCGCGGCCTTGACCTCGCGGAAGAGGTCGGTCACTGCGTGCTCGTCGAGGACGTCGGCGCCGAACGCCTCGGCCACGCCCCCGGACGCCCGTACGGCGTCGACGACAGACTCAGCGGCCGCGCGGCCCGTGCGGTAGTTCACCGCCACCGCCCACCCGTCGGCAGCGAGCCGGAGGGCGATGGCAGCACCGAGGCCGCGCGAGGCACCGGTCACGACGGCGACACCCTGATGAGTCACTCGTTCAGCCTACGAGCGGGGCAGTTAGCCTGACCGCATGGGCCTGCGCATCTCCCCGAGCATCCTGTCCGCCGACTTCGCGAACCTCGAACGCGAGGTGCACCGCATCGAGAACGCCGACTGGTTGCACGTCGACGTGATGGACAACCACTTCGTCCCGAACCTCACGCTCGGGCTCCCTGTGCTCGAGGCGATCGGCAAGGTCACCGACACACCGATCGACGCGCACCTGATGATCGACGACCCGGACCGGTGGGCCCCGTCGTACGCCGAGGCCGGCGCGCGCAGCGTCACGTTCCACGTCGAGGCGGCCGCCGCTCCGGTACGGCTCGCCCGCGAGCTGCGTACGCTCGGCGCCCGCGCGTCGATGGCACTCAAGCCGGCCACGCCGATCGAGCCGTACGAGGACCTCCTGCCCGAGCTCGACATGGTGCTCCTGATGACGGTGGAGCCGGGGTTCGGAGGGCAGGCGTTCCTCGACATCATGCTCCCGAAGATCCGACGTACCCGCGCGATGCTCGACAAGCACGGCGGTGACATCTGGCTCCAGGTCGACGGCGGCGTCTCCGCGGCCACGATCGAGCGCTGCGCCGAGGCCGGTGCTGACACGTTCGTGGCCGGATCGGCCGTCTTCGGTGCCGAAGACCCGGCCGCGATGGTCGACCAGCTCCGCGACCAGGCGGCCGGCGCGACCCACCGCCACGTCTGAGCCGGGGCACCCGTCGCGGCACCACCCGCGAGAGTGGCGTACGTCTCACCGCGTCGCAGGGTGCTGCGGGCCCGGCCCGGGTGCTCGTACACTGGCACGGAGAGCATTGCGTGCTCCGGGGTCGGTGCAATTCCGAGCCGGCGGTGACAGTCCGCGACCCAGAAGCCCTCGGGCGACTGGTTGACCTGGTGGAACTCCGGGACCGACGGTGAAAGTCCGGATGGGAGGATCGCGCAAACCCTCGTTCCGTCGGGCCTGACCGTCCGTTCCGGGGCGAGGTGTCCTTCTCGTTGCCCCGGAGCCCGCGTCGTGACCGACGAGAGGGCGAACGGTGGCCGATCACCACGAGCAGGCGGCGATGCGCCGCGCGCTCGACGCTGCCCGCGAGGCGACGGAGAACGCACTGCCGAACCCGAGGGTCGGGTGCGTCCTCCTCTCACCCGACGGCGCCACGCTCGCCGTCGGCGCGCACCACGGCGCCGGGACCCCGCACGCCGAGGTGGACGCGCTCTCGCGAGCCGGCGCCGCCGCCCGCGGTGCGACAGCGGTCGTCACCCTCGAGCCGTGCAACCACACCGGGCGCACCGGACCGTGCTCGGAAGCGCTGATCGCGGCCGGTGTCGCCCGCGTCGTCTACGCGCAAGGCGACCCGAACCCCGCCGCGTCCGGGGGTGCGGCCCGGCTGCGTGCCGCCGGCGTCGAGGTCGAGTCGGGCCTGCTCGCCGCCGAGTCCGAAGCCCTCAACCTCGCGTGGACGCATGCCGTGCGCACGGGCCGCCCGTACGTGACGTGGAAGCTCGCCGCGACCCTCGACGGGCGCAGCGCGGCCGCCGACGGCACGAGCCGCTGGATCACCGGTCCCACGGCACGCCTGGACGTGCAGCGGCTCCGGGCCGGCTGCGACGCGATCCTGGTCGGCACCGGCACGGTGATCACCGACGATCCGCGCCTCACCCTGCGCGACGAGGAGGACGCTCCGCTGCCGTACGGCCGCCAGCCCCTCCGGGTGGCGATGGGGGAGCGGCCGATCCCGGATGACGCCCGCGTCCGCGACGCCGAGGCGCCGTTCCTGCACCTGGTCACGCGCGACGTCGACGCGGCGCTCGCTGAGCTGGCGGCGCGCGAGGTCCGCCACGTGTGGCTCGAGGGCGGACCGAGACTCGCGGGCGCCTTCCTCGGCGCCGGCCGCATCGACGAGGTCGTCGCGTACGTCGCGCCGGCCCTGCTCGGCGCCGGCACCCCTGCGCTCAACGGCTCCGGCATCGGCACGATCGCCGACGCCGTCCGGCTCGACCTCACCGACGTCACGCAGGTCGGCGACGACCTGCGGATGACCGCCCACGTACGAAAGGACAGCGCCTGATGTTCACCGGAATCGTCGAGGAGCTCGGCGAGATCGCTGCCATCGAGGAGCAGGCCGACGCGATCCGCCTGACCGTACGGGGGCCGCTGGTGGTCTCGGACGCCGCGCACGGCGACTCGATCGCCGTCAACGGCTGCTGCCTCACGGTGACCGAGAGCGACAGCGACACCTTCACCGTCGACGTGATGCGCGAGTCGCTCGACAAGACCTCCTTGGGCGTGCTGCGCGTCGGCGACCCCGTCAACCTCGAGCGCGCGATGCCGGCCACGGGGCGCTTCGGCGGCCACGTCGTGCAAGGGCACGTCGACGCCACCGGCACGATCCGCTCGCGCACGCCGAGCGAGCACTGGGAGGTCGTGGAGGTGGCGTTCCCGGCCGATCTCGGGCGCTACCTGGTGCCCAAGGGATCGATCACCGTCGACGGCACGTCGCTGACGGTCGTCGACGTCACGGACGACGCGTTCACGGTGTCGTTGATCCCCACGACCCTGGCGGCGACGACGCTCGGCACCAAGCAGCCGGGCGACCCCGTCAACCTCGAGGTCGACGTCCTCGCCAAGTACGTCGAGAAGATGCTCGGGACCGGAGCGACGGGCGCACGCGGATGAGCATCCTCACCACGCTGTACGACGCGCACCTCACCGTCGGAGGGCACCCGATCGCGTGGCGCGAGATCATCGGGAACCTGTTCGGGCTCGCCTCCGCGGTCGGCGGCATGCGCCGCCGGGTCTGGGCGTGGCCGGTCGGGATCGTCGGCAACGTGCTGCTCTTCACGGTCTTCCTCGGCACCGCCCTCGGCGGGCACGGTGCGCCGCTGTTCGGGCAGGCGGCCCGGCAGGTCTTCTTCGTCGCGGTCGCCGTGTACGGCTGGCACCGCTGGCGCGAGACCCGGACGGGGACCGGCGCACCGGCGATCGTGCCGCGGTGGGCGACGGGCCGCGAACGCCTGGCCCTCCTCAGCGTGGCAGTGATCGGCATCGTGTCCTGCGCGTGGCTCTTCACCCAGATCGGCGCCGGCTGGCCGGCCCCGGGCTGGTACTACGTCGCCGACGCGTGGATCTTCGTCGGCTCGATCCTCGCGACGTACGCGATGGCGCGCGGGTGGGTCGACTTCTGGCTCGTGTGGATCGCCGTCGACCTGGTCGGCATCCCCGAGCTCCTCTACTTCCAGTACTACCCGTCGGCCGTGCTCTACGCGGTCTACGCGGGCTTCGTCGTGTGGGGCCTCGTGGTGTGGCTGCGCGCCGCGCGCGACGAGGCTCCGCCGGCGGACCCCGAACTTCGAACCGACGAGACGAGCAAGGCGGTGGGCCTGTGAATGCGACGAGCGAGGCGTACGAGGAGCTGGACGCGGTCCGGCTGGACCCGGTGGAGCGGGCCCTGGACGACATCCGTGCGGGGCGGGCCGTGGTCGTGGTCGACGACCCGGGGCGCGAGAACGAGGGCGACCTGATCTTCGCCGCGAGCAAGGCGACGCCGCAGCTGATGGGCCTCATGGTCCGCTACTCCAGCGGGTACGTGTGCGCACCGGTGACGGGGGAGATCCTCGACCGCCTCGGGATCGCGTTGATGACGCCGCACAACCGCGACCGTCTCAAGACGGCGTACACGGTCTCCGTCGACGCCCGCGACGGGGTCACCACCGGGATCTCTGCCGCCGACCGCGCACGCACCGTCCGGGTGCTCGCGGACTCGGCGACCGAGCCGTTCGAGCTCGTCCAGCCCGGCCACATCCTCCCGCTGCGCGCCAAGCCCGGAGGGGTGCTCGCGCGCGCCGGCCACACGGAGGCCGCGGTCGACCTGACCCGGCTCGCCGGACTGACCCCGGCCGGCGTCATCGGCGAGCTGATCAACGACGACGGCAGCCTCATGCGTGCGCCGCGCCTGCGCGAGTTCGCCGACGAGCACGGTCTGGCGATGATCTCCATCGAGGACCTCATCACGTACCGGCGTCGTCACGAGACGCAGATGGAGAGGGTGGTCGAGACTCGGCTGCCGACCGAGTTCGGGACCTTCCTCGCGTACGGCTACCGCAACGTGGTCGACGGCAACGAGCAGGTCGCCCTCGTGCTCGGCGACCTGGGCGACGGTTCCGACGTCCTCGTCCGTGTGCACTCCGAGTGCCTGACCGGTGACGTCCTCGGCTCCCAGCGGTGCGACTGCGGACCACAGCTCCAGGCGTCCATGGCGGCCGTCACGGAGCACGGCTCCGGCGTCATCGTGTACCTCCGCGGCCACGAGGGACGGGGGATCGGGCTCGTCGCCAAGCTGCAGGCGTACGCGCTCCAGGACGTCGGCCAGGACACGGTCGACGCGAACCTGGCGCTCGGGCTGCCGATCGACGCCCGGCACTACGCCGACGGTGCCCAGATCCTGCGCGATCTCGGGATCACGTCGGTGCGGATGCTCACGAACAACCCTGACAAGGTCGCGGCGATGGAGAAGTACGGCCTCCCCGTGTCCGAGCGCGTGCCGCTCGCCATCGCCCCCACCGAGGACAACCTGCGCTACCTCCAGACGAAGGCGGAGCGGATGGGTCACCACCTGCCGGACCTGGTCACGATCGAAGAGCTTGCTGCCGGCACGACCACGGCCGACGAGAAGGAGAACGCACGATGAGCGGAGCAGGATCCCCCGACCTGGCGGGCACGGACGGAAGCGGGCTGCGCGTGGCGATCGTGGCGTCCTCGTGGCACACGGTCGTGATGGACGGGCTGGTCGCCGGGGCGACCGCGGCGCTGGCCGAGATGGGCACGCCCGAGCCGACGCTGGTCCGCGTGCCAGGCTCGTTCGAGCTGCCTCCGGTCGTGTCGGCGTACGCGCGAGCCGGGTACGACGCGGTGGTGGCCCTCGGGGTCGTCATCCGCGGTGGGACGCCCCACTTCGAGTACGTCTGCCAGGCGGCGACCGACGGGCTGTCCCAGGTCGCTCTCGACACCGGCGTTCCCGTCGGTTTCGGTCTCCTGACGTGCGACGACGAGGCGCAGGCGCTGGACCGCGCAGGGCTCGCCGACAGCCGCGAGGACAAGGGCCGCGAGGCCGCACAGGCAGCCGTCGCGACAGCCCGCGTCCTGGCCTCGGTACGCTAGGCCGCGATGAAGACCTTCGACACGCTCTTCGCCGAGCTCAGCGCCAAGGCCGTCGACCGCCCCGCGGGCTCGCGTACGGTCACCGAGCTCGACGGCGGCGTGCACACGATCGGCAAGAAGCTGGTCGAGGAGGCTGCCGAGTCGTGGATGGCAGCCGAGCACGAGTCGCCCGAGCGCGCGGCCGAGGAGCTCAGCCAGCTGCTGTACCACGTCCAGGTGATGATGTTGGCCACCGGACTGACGCTGGACGACGTGTACGCGCATCTGTGACGGTCAGGCGTACGCCTCCGTCCCGCCTGCCCGTGCCTCCGCCTCCAGCCGTCCGCCGGGTCACCCCGCCCGGTGGGCACGAGAAACGACCGGGAAGACCGTCATGCTGAAAGTCGCCGTACCCAACAAGGGCTCGCTCTCGGAGTCCGCAGCGCAGCTGCTCGCGGAGGCGGGATACCGCCAGCGCCGCAGCGCCCGTGACCTCGTCACCGTCGACGCCGACAACGACGTCGAGTTCTTCTACCTGCGTCCTCGCGACATCGCGATCTACGTGGGGGAGGGCACCCTCGACATCGGGATCACCGGACGAGACCTGCTCCTCGACTCCGGTGCCGCCGCCGACGAGGTGATGGCGCTGGGCTTCGGGGCGTCGAGCTTCCACTTCGCCGCGCCGGTCGGGTCCCTCGCGGACACCGCCGCGATCGCGGGCCGGACCGTCGCCACCTCGTACCCAGGCGTGGTCCGCGCATGGCTCGCCGAGCGCGGGATCGACGCCAAGGTCGTCCGCCTCGACGGCGCCGTGGAGTCGTCGGTCCGCCTCGGCGTCGCCGACGTGATCGCCGACGTCGTCGAGACCGGCTCCACGCTCCGGCAGGCCGGGCTGGAGATCGTCGGTGAGCCGATCCTCGCCTCGGAGGCCGTCGTGATCCGCCCGAAGGACCGTCCCGCACCCGTCGAGCTCGAGGTCTTCGAGCGCCGCCTGCGCGGTGTCCTGGTCGCCCGGAGCTACGTGATGATGGACTACGACATCCGCGTGGAGCAGGTCGAGGCCGCGGTGGCGCTGACCCCCGGTATCGAGTCGCCGACGGTGTCGCCGCTTCATCGGGAAGGGTGGGTCGCGGTGCGCTCGATGGTGCCACGTGACTCCGCCCAGAAGGTCATGGACGAGCTCTGGGCGCTCGGCGCACGGGGCACGCTCGTCACCGACATCCTGGCGTGCCGGCTGTGAGCCCGAAGGGTGGCGCTCCGCTCGACGGACGACGCGTCTTCCGGCCCGTCGGCCCGAAGATCGTCGGCGTGGTCGCCGGCGTGTGCCTGTGGGTGCTGTTCTTCGCCGTCGCACTGACGCTCCCCGCCGAGGTGAGGGCGGGATTCACCGTCCTGCAGACCGGCACGCTGGTGCTCCTGCTGCTCGTCGTGGACGCCGTGCTGTGGGGGATCGGTCGCAGCCGCGTGGTCGCCGACGACGCCGGCATCCACGTCCGCAACGGCTACCGGACGCACCACCTGGCGTGGACCGACGTGCTCGACGTGGCCTACGCGCGAGGTGCGCCGTGGCCGACTCTCGTCACCCGCGACGACCGCCGGATCATGATGGTCGGCATCCCCTCGTCTGACGGGCCCGGCGCCCGCGACGCCGTCTGGTACCTGCGCGAGCGCATCCTCGAGGCCGGCGGTCGCTGAGCGCGCTACTCGATGCCGTGACGGCGCAGGATGTCCTCGATCTCGGCCAGGTCGTCGTCCTTGGCCGCCGCCGCGGGCCGTCCCTCGACGGCGGCCTTGCGGGCACGACCACGCGGGACCCGGCCCGGCTCGGTGTCGGGCGCAGCCGCTGTCTTGTCGCGGCCGCGTGAGCCCAGCGCGATGAGGGCCACGGCGATGATCGCGACGCCGACGCCGAGCCACACGCTCGGCCGGAACGCGAAGCCGGCTGCCCAGTCGGCGACCGCTGCGCCGATGCGGACCACCAGCCGGAGACCCCCGACGAGCCACAGTGCCCACGGGACCAGTCCCCAGCCCACGCGGCGCACCGTCGCGGCCCGGTCTCCGGCCCGCCATGCCCGCCAGGCGAAGAAGAATCCCAGCGCGGACAGGACGGCGGCCCAGGGGAGCAGGGTGATGGCGTCGGTGCTCATCTCCCCAGTCTGCCCCATCGTTGCAGCGACGGACCTCGGACGACGGGCACCGGGCCGAGCGGGTTAGCGTGGGGCCGTGGCATCCCTTGCAGAACCTGCCTTCCCTGGCGACGACGGCTCGGTCGACCCCGCGCTCGCGCAGGCGCTCGCGGCCTATGACAGCGACTGCTCTCTCGCCCCTGTTCTCGTGGCGCTGGGGACTGCGCGCGTGATCGTCCCCGTCGTTGCAGTGCGCGGTGAGGCCGCCGTCGGCTCCGACAAGGAGGCCGACATGGCGACCGTGATGATGACCGGCGCCGACGGCCGCCGTGCCCTGCTGGCGTTCAGCGGGTTGGAGTCGCTCCAGCGGTGGCAGGCCGATGCCCGTCCTGTGCCCGTGTGGGCGCGGGAGGCGGCGCGCGCGGCCCTCGCCGAGGGTGCGACGGCGCTCCTGCTCGACCTTGCCGGGCCGGTCCGCGCGATCGTCGAGACGGATGACCTCCAGCACCTCGCCAACGGCGACGAGCTGGTCGCGGTCGGACCCAGCTGGGCCTGGACAGGGTCGGCCTAGTCCTTCGTCGGGCTAGTCCGTCTTCGCGGGCTGGCGGAGGCCTCCCGCGACCTTCCACTCGATCTTCTTGTCCTTGCGGACGGCGATGTCGACGGTTCCGGAGACACCGGTGGACAGCGTGAGCCGGCACGTCGCCGTGACGCCAGGCTCCCGCTTGAGGTTGTCCGGGCACGTCACGGACTCGACCGTGGAACCCTCGATCTGCCGCTCGTAGCCGGCCTTGATCTGGTGCTCGACCTCCGCGGTGTCCATCGGGTCGCTGCCACAGGCAGCCAGGAGCGGGAGTGCCGCACAGCACGCCGCCGCCGCTCGTACGGAGTTGCTCAACGCTGCTCCTCGGTTCTGTCCCGGTCGGGGGTCGAGACGCCGGGCAGCCTAACAAAGCGTGGCGTCGCGCGGGGTCCGGGGCGATTTCGGTACCGATCCAGCGTCTGGTACGGTTGCCGTCGAAGTGGAGTCCACTCCCACCTGGGCGGTCTGCTGGTCGTCGGGTTCCTTGCCGCAAGACATCCCTCACGGGGCGTCGCGCGGTGGACGTGCCAGATGGTGCGGATCCTGTGGCCTTCGCTTCGAAGCGAAGGCCATTCTTGTTTCTGACGAGTTCGTCGTCCCAGGTGGTCGTCGCACGACGACTGACGGTACGAACCCAGGAGGACCCATCACCACAGAGCTGCGCGTCAACGACCGCATCCGAGCCAACGAAGTCCGCCTCGTCGGACCCAACGGCGAGCAGGTCGGCATCGTCCGACTCGAGGATGCGCTGCGGCTGGCTCAGGAGTCTGACCTCGACCTGGTCGAGGTCGCCCCGACGGCCCGGCCCCCGGTCTGCCGACTCATGGACTACGGCAAGTTCAAGTACGAGGCTGCCCAGAAGGCTCGCGAGTCACGGCGCAACCAGACCAACACGATCATCAAAGAGATGAAGCTGCGTCCGAAGATCGACCAGCACGACTACGACACCAAGAAGGGTCACGTCGAGCGGTTCCTCCGGCAGGGCGACAAGGTCAAGATCACGATCATGTTCCGTGGTCGTGAGCAGAGCCGCCCCGAGCTCGGCTTCCGTCTCCTCCAGCGTCTCGCAGCAGACATCGAGGAGCTCGGCTTCATCGAGGCGTCCCCCCGCCAGGACGGCCGCAACATGACGATGGTCGTCGCACCGCACAAGAAGAAGTCCGAAGCGCGAGTCGAGGCCAAGGAGGCCAAGGACCGCAAGGCTGCCGAGCGGGCAGCCGAGCGCGACGCCGACGCTGCCTACGAGAAGGCGCAGCGAGACTCGGTCGAGCAGGTCGCAGCCAAGAAGCCGCGCAAGCGCTCGGAGAACATCGACCCTGACATGGAGGCATGAGATGCCGAAGATGAAGCGCAACTCGGGCATGAAGAAGCGCGTCAAGGTGACCGGCACCGGCAAGCTCGTGCACAAGCACGGCCGTCGACGTACGCACATGATGCAGAAGCAGAACACCGCGCGCACGCGCCTCGAGAGCGGCGACCAGCCGATCGCCAAGGCTGACATCCCCCGCGTGAAGAAGATGCTCGGCCTCTGAGCCGGCACGCACCACGCCGCACCCGAGACACACCGAACGAGGAGTAACCCATGGCACGCGTCAAGCGTTCCGTCAACGCAGCGAAGAAGCGTCGCGAGACGCTCGAGCGCGCATCCGGCTACCGCGGACAGCGCTCGCGTCTCTACCGCAAGGCCAAGGAGCAGGTCACCCACTCGCTGGTCTACAGCTACCGTGACCGCCGGGCGAAGAAGGGCGACTTCCGTCGCCTCTGGATCACCCGCATCAACGCCGCGGTGCGCCAGCACGACCTGACGTACAACCGCTTCATCCAGGGCCTGCGTCTGGCCGGCATCGAGGTCGACCGCAAGATCCTCGCCGACCTCGCGGTGAGCGACCCGCACGCGTTCGCCGCTCTGGTGGAGTCCGCCAAGGCGAGCCTGCCGGACGACGTCAACAAGCCGAAGACCTCGGACGCCGCAGCCTGATCGGCTGCTGCCTCTGCGAACTTCACAGATGCACGTGGCGAGTCCCGAGCACGTCCTCACCCCCCGCACCGGGAGGGTGAAGGCTGCCCGGAGGCTCGCCACGCGGCGTTTCCGGGAGAAGGAGCGCGCCTTCCTCGCCGAGGGCCCCCAAGCCGTCCGTGAGGCTCTCGACGCCGGCCGCTCCCAGCCGGCGCTCGTGCACGACGTGTACGCGACGGCGGCGGCGACCGAGCGGTATCCCGAGCTGGCCGAGGTCGCGGGGGAGCGCTGGCACGTCGTCGACGACGAGGTGGTCGCCGCGATCAGCGAGACGGTCTCCCCGCAGGGCATGGTCGCCGTCTGCGACTACCTCGACGTCGCGCTGGAGGCAGCGCTGGCGCGCGGACCACGGCTCGTCGCCGTCTGCGCCGACGTTCGCGACCCCGGCAACGCCGGCACGGTCATCCGCTGTGCGGACGCTGCCGGTGCCGACGCCGTGGTGCTGCTCGGTGACTCCGTCGACCCGTACAACCCCAAGGCCGTGCGCGCCAGCGTCGGCAGCCTCTTCCACGTCGACGTGGTCGTCGAGCGCGACACCGCCGGCGCCGTCGCGGCGCTGCGGCGGGCCGGGCTGCGCGTCCTCGCCGCCGACGGTGACGCCGACGTCGACCTCCCTGCGGCCGAGCGCGACGGTCTCCTCGACGGTCCGACCGCGTGGCTCTTCGGCAACGAGGCGTGGGGTCTCCCGGCCGAGACGAGGGCGCTCGCCGACACGGTGGTCTCCGTCCCGATCTACGGGCGGGCCGAGAGCCTCAATCTCGCGACGGCCGCCGCCGTCTGCCTGTACGCCTCCGCCCGCGTCGCCCACGACCGGCGAGCCTGAGGAGCCCGGCGTGATCGACGTGGACCTCGTCCCGGACGGGATCGTCATCGCTGACGCCGACGGCATCGTCACGCGCGTCAACGCGTCGGCCACCCGCATCCTGCGCCGCAGCGCCGAGGAGCTGATCGGCCTCCATGTCGAGACCGCACTGCCGCTCGACGACCTCGCCGGCAACTCCTGGTTCGAGTGCCTCCGGCCGTACGACGGCCTGGCGATCCGTTCGCGGATCTCCGAGCTGAGCTGGCACACGCCCGACGGTGCGGAGCTGCTGGTGACGGCGAGCCTCGTGCGGGAGGAGCCGCGAGGCCGTGTCACGCAGCTCGTCGTGAGCTTGCGGACCGCCAACGCCCGCGCCCACCGCGACCGCGCCCGTTCCGACCTGGTGGCGACCGTCGCCCACGAGCTGCGGTCCCCGCTGACCGGCATCAAGGGATTCACGGCGACGCTGCTCAACAACTGGGACAGGTTCTCCGACGAGCAGCGGCAGCTCATGCTCGAGACCGTCGACTCCGACGCCGACCGCCTCTCGCGGCTCATCACGGACCTGCTCGACGCCGCCCGCATCGACTCGGGCCGCCTCACGCTGCGACCCCAGCCCCTCGACCTCGCCGAGGCGACCCGGCGGGTGCTCGAGAGCGTCTCGGCCGGGAGCGGTCTGAGGCTGGAGGTCAGCGCCGACGACGACCTGCCGCGGGTCTGGGTCGACGCCGACCGTTACTCGCAGGTGGTGACGAACCTGGTCGAGAACGCCCAGCGCCACGGCTCGGGCGTACGAGACGTGGTCGTCCGCCGGGCCTCGGACGGCCGCGACGGCGTGGAGCTCGTCGTCAGCGACTTCGGCGACGGGATCCCGAGCGACGTCCAGGCCCGCATGTTCACCCGCTTCTGGCGCTCGGGGGAGCGGGGTGGCACCGGACTCGGTCTCTACATCATCAAGGGCGTCGTCGACGGTCACGGCGGGGCCATCGCGGTGGGCGACGGCCCACGTGGTGGGGCCGAGGTGTCCGTCTGGTTCCCCGAGAACGTCCCCGACGTCATCCGCGACGCACCGCGGAACTAAGCCGTTCGACAACCTCCTTAGACTGGATGAGTGCTCGGCCACGCCGCCGCGCGCCCGAAGAAAGGTGACCATGTCCGGACCCAACAGCGACTACGACCCGGTCGAGGTCTCGCCGCTGCACGCCGAGGAGGTCGAGGCGATGCGCGATGCCGCCCTCGCGGCGATCTCCGCTGCCGACTCCCTCGACGCGCTCAAGCAGGTGAGGATCGAGCACACCGGCGACCGCTCACCGCTCGCGCTGGCCAACCGTGAGATCGGGGCCCTGCCGCCGCAGGCGCGCAAGGACGCCGGCATGCGTGTCGGCCAGGCCCGCAAGGCCGTCTCCGCGGCGATCGCCGACCGTACCGCGGTGCTCGAGGTCGAGGCCGAGGCGCGGATGCTCGCCGACGAGACCGTCGACGTCACCCTTCCCACGGACCGTGAGCCGGTCGGCGCGCGTCACCCCTTGACGACGATCCAGGAGAAGGTCGCCGACATCTTCGTGGCGATGGGCTGGGAGGTCGCCGAGGGCCCCGAGGCCGAGGCGGAGTGGCTCAACTTCGACGCGCTGAACCTGGGTCCGGACCACCCGGCACGCACCATGCAGGACACCTTCTGGATCGCGCCGGAGAAGGCTGCGATGGTGCTGCGCACGCACACCTCGCCCGTCCAGGCGCGGACGATGCTCTCGCGCAAGCCGCCGATCTACATCATCGCGCCCGGCCGGGTCTTCCGTACCGACGAGCTCGACGCCACCCACTCGCCGGTGTTCCACCAGGTCGAGGGGCTCGCGATCGACGAGGGCCTCTCGATGGCGCACCTCAAGGGCACGCTCGACCACTTCGCCCAGGCGATCTACGGGGAGGGCATGACGACGCGGTTCCGCCCGTCCTACTTCCCGTTCACCGAGCCGAGCGCCGAGATGGACCTGCTCTGCTACGTGTGCCACAACGATCCCGCGACGGTGGCGGACTGCCGAACCTGCCGCGGCGAGGGCTGGGTCGAGTGGGGCGGCTGCGGTGTCGTCAACCCGCGGGTGCTGATCGCCAACGGCGTCGACCCCGAGCGCTACTCGGGCTTCGCCTTCGGCATCGGCCTCGACCGTACGATCACGGGCCGGTACGACATCGCCGACCTGCGAGACCTGTTCGACGGTGACATCCGGTTCACCGAGCCGTTCGGAGTGGAGATCTGATGCGCGTCCCCGTGTCGTGGCTGCGCGACTACGTCGACCTGCCTGCCGACCTCACGACGGCCGCCCTGGCGGACCGTCTCACCATGCTCGACCTGAAGCTCGAGGAGATCGACACCGTCGGTGCCGAGCTGTCCGGGCCGATCGTCGTCGGCCGTGTGCTGTCTGCCGAGCCGGAGCCCCAGAAGAACGGCAAGACGATCAACTGGTGCTCGGTCGACGTCGGCGAGGAGCACAACGCGGACGGCAACGCGCCGCGCGGCATCGTCTGCGGTGCCCACAACTTCGGCCCCGGCGACCTCGTCGTCGTCGCGCTGCCCGGGTCCGTCCTGCCCGGGCCGTTCCCGATCAGCTCGCGCAAGACGTACGGGCACGTCTCCGACGGCATGATCTGCTCCGGTGCCGAGCTCGGCACCACCGGTGACCCGGACGGCATCATCGTGCTGCCCGCGGGCTCCGCCGAGGTCGGTGACGACGCCGTCGCGCTGCTCGGTCTGCGAGACGACGTGCTCGACCTCGAGATCAACCCTGACCGGGCGTACGCGCTGTCGATGCGCGGCGTCGCGCGTGACGCGGCGATCGGGTACGACGTGCCGTTCCACGACCCGGCCGACGTCGCCCTCACTGCTGACGGGTCCGCCGACGGCTATCCGGTCGTCGTCGAGGACACGGTGGCGTGCCCGGTCTTCGTGGCTCGCACGGTCACCGGCTTCGACCCGAGCGCACCGACGCCACGGTGGATGGCACGGCGCCTCGAGCTGATGGGCATGCGCCCGATCTCGCTCGCGGTCGACGTCACCAACTACGTGATGCTCGAGCTCGGGCAGCCGATCCACGGGTACGACCGTGCGGCCCTGCGCGGGCCCCTCACCGTGCGTCGCGGACGTCCCGGCGAGAAGGTCACGACGCTCGACGACGTGGTCCGTGACGTGACGCCGGAAGACCTCCTCATCACCGACGAGTCGGGCCCCATCGGCCTGGCGGGCGTGATGGGCGGTCAGGCGACCGAGCTGAGCGAGACCACGACCGACATCGTCATCGAGGCCGCTCACTTCGACGCGCCGACGGTCGCCCGGACGGCGCGGCTGCAGAAGCTCTCGAGCGAGGCCTCCCGCCGCTTCGAGCGCGGCGTCGACACGGCACTCCCGCCGTACGCGGCTCAGCGCGTCGCCGATCTCCTCGTCGCCTTCGGCGGTGGCGTGATCGAGCCCGGAGCCACCGTCGTCGGCGGCCCGCCGGCACAGCCGCAGGTCACGCTCGGCGAGGACCTTCCCGCACGGATCTCCGGCGTCGACATCCCCGCCGCGACCGCCGTCACAGCCCTCGAGGCGAACGGCTGCACCGTCGAGCACGACGCGGGCACGCTGACGGTCGTCCCGCCGACGTGGCGCCCCGACCTCACCGACTCGTACGACATGGTCGAGGAGGTGCTGCGCTACGTCGGGTACGACAAGGTGCCGTCCCTCCTGCCGCACGCCCCCGCAGGGCGTGGCCTCACTCCCGAGCAGCGGCTGCGGCGCCGCGTCGGGCAGGTCATGGCAGGTGCGGGCTACGTCGAGGTCAAGACGTTCCCGTTCGCCGGGCCGGCCGACTTCGACAAGCTCGGTCTCGCCGACGACGACCTGCGCCGAGATCAGGTGCTCCTCGAGAACCCGCTGTCGGCGGAGGAGCCGGGTCTCACGACCACGTTGATGAGCGGCGCGATGAAGGCGCTCGCCCTCAACGTCGGGCGAGGGCACGACGACGTCGCGATCTTCGAGACGGGGCGCGTGTTCTTCCCGAAGCCGGAGGCGCCCGAGGCGCCGATCTACGGTGTCGACCGTGCGCCGAGCGCCGAGGAGTCGGCTGCGCTGGATGCGGCGCTCCCGGAGCAGCCGCAGCACCTCGTGCTCGTGGCCACCGGCCGGCGTGAGCGCGCAGGCTGGTGGGGTGACGGCCGACGGGTCCAGTGGGGCGATGCGATCGAGGCCGTGCGCCGCGTGACCGAGGCCGTCCATGTGCCCGTCCACGTGGAGGCAGGGGTCATCCCGGCGCCGTGGCACCCGGGTCGGACGGCGATCGTCTCCGTCTGCGGTGAGGTGGTCGGTTACGCCGGGGAGCTGCACCCGCGCGTGTGCCGCGCGTACGGGGTGCCTGCCCGTACCGTGGGCGCCGAGATCGATCTCGACGCGGTGGTGTCCGCGTCACCCGTGCTCGGTCCGCGACCGGCATTCTCGACGTACCCCGTCGCGAAGGAGGACGTCGCGGTCGTCGTGGCGTCCGACGTCCCCAGCGCGGACGTCGCCCAGGCGCTCGTCGAGGGCGGGGGAGACCTGCTCGAGTCGGTCCGCCTGTTCGACGTCTACACCGGCGAGCAGGTGCCGGCGGGCCACAAGTCCTTGGCGTTCGCGCTGCGGATGCGGGCGCCGGACCGCACGCTGACCGAGGCGGAGACCGCCGAGGTGCGTGCCGCCGCCGTCGCCCGTGCGGCCGAGCTCACGGGTGCCGTCCAGCGGACCTGACCCGTCGTTGCGCGCCCGCGACGTCATCCCGAGAAGGGGTTCCGACCCTGATCCGGGATGACGTCGTGCGACGCGACCGACCCCCGTTGCACGTTCTTGCACGGCCCTGCAAGAATGTGCACATGACTTCGATCTCGGTCGCCATCGCGGGTGCGAGCGGCTACGTCGGCGGGGAGCTCCTGCGGACGCTGCTGTCCCACCCTGACGTCCGTCTCGGGGCGCTCACCGCCGCGTCCAGTGCCGGCAGCACCGTGGGGGAGCACCATCCGCACCTCACGCCGCTCGCCGACCGTGTCCTCGATCCGACTGACGCCGATCACCTGGCCGGTCACGACGTCGTCTTCCTGGCGCTCCCGCACGGCGCGTCGGCGGAGGTCGCCGCCGCGCTCGGGGACGACGTGCTCGTCGTGGACTGCGGCGCCGACTTCCGACTGGAGAGCGGCGACGACTGGACGACCTTCTACGGGGGTGAGCACGCCGGCACCTGGCCGTACGGGCTGCCGGAGCTCCCCGGCCAGCGCGAGCGCCTCGGCGGGGCGACACGGATCGCCGTCCCGGGGTGCTTCCCGACGGTCTCGACCCTCACGATCATGCCCGCCGTCCTCGGCGACCTCGTGGGCGACGACGTCAACGTCGTCGCTCCGACCGGCACGTCGGGTGCCGGCAAGAGCCTCAAGCCGTCGTTCCTCGCTTCCGAGGTGATGGGCCAGGCCAGCGCGTACGGGGTCGGAGGAGTGCACCGCCACACCCCCGAGATCGAGCAGAACCTCCGCGCCTGCGGAGCGCGCGATCCCCGGGTGTCCTTCACCCCCGTCCTCGCGCCGATGGCCCGCGGCATCCTCGCCGTCGTCTCCGCCCCGGTCGTCGACGGCGTGACGGACGCCGACATCCGCGCCGCGTACGAGAAGACGTACGCCGACGAGCCGTTCGTCCGCGTCCTGCCCGACGGACGGTGGCCGCAGACGCAGGCCGTCCTCGGCGCCACGATGGTCCACCTCCAGGCGACGCTCGACCAGCGCGCCGGACGGCTCGTCGCCATCGGCGCGATGGACAACCTCGCCAAGGGCACGGCCGGTGGCGCGGTGCAGTCGATGAACCTCGCCCTCGGTCTCCCGGAGACCACGGGCCTCAGCACGATCGGAGTCGCCCCGTGAGCGTGACCGCACCCCTGGGCTTTCGCGCGGCAGGTGTCCCCGCGGGCCTCAAGACGAGCGGTGACCCGGACGTCGCCGTCGTCGTCAACGACGGCCCGCAGGCCAGCGCCGCGGCCGTGTTCACGTCCAACCGCTGCAAGGCCAACCCGGTCCTGTGGAGCGAGCAGGCGATCAAGTCCGGCACCGCCCGGGTGCTCGTCGTGAACTCCGGCGGCGCCAACTGCTACACCGGCCCCGAGGGCTTCGCGACCACCCACCGCACGGCCGAGCTCGCCGCGGACCTGCTCGGCGTGGCTCCGATCGAGGTCCAGGTCGCCTCGACCGGCCTGATCGGGATGCTGAACGACCGCGAGGCCCTGTTGTCCGGAGTCCGTGCCGCCGTGGCCGCGCTCGACGGCGACGGGGGTCCGGCCGCGGCACGGGCGATCATGACGACCGACACCCGCCCGAAGGAGGCCGTGGTCGACGGCGCCGGCTACACGATCGGCGCGATGGCCAAGGGTGCAGGCATGCTCGCCCCGTCGCTGGCGACGATGATCGTCGTCCTCACGACCGACGCGGTGCTGACTCCGGAGCAGTGCGACACCGCCCTGCGCCACGCGACGTCGCGCAGCTTCGACCGGCTCGACTCCGACGGCTGCCAGTCGACCAACGACACCGTCCTCCTCATGGCCAGCGGCGCCTCTGGTGTCGAGCCCTGCGTGGACGAGCTGAGCAAGCAGCTCGAGGCGCTCTGCCGCGACCTGGCGCTGCAGCTGCTGTCTGACGCCGAGGGCGCCGACCACGACATCGCGATCGACGTCTGCGGTGCTGCGAGCGAGGACGACGCGCTCGAGGTCGGGCGCGCGGTGTCGCGCAGCGCGCTCTTCAAGACCGCGATCTACGGGCGCGACCCCAACTGGGGGCGCATCCTTGCCTCGGTCGGAACCACGCAGGCGGCCTTCGACCCCGCCGACCTCGACGTCGCCATCAACGGTGTGTGGGTGTGCCGGGAGTCGGGGCCGGGGGAGCCGCGTGAGCGCGTCGACCTCACGTCGCGCGCCGTCACCGTCACGATCGACCTCAAGGCCGGCGACGCCGCCGCCACCATCTGGACGAACGACCTCACGCAGGCGTACGTGCACGAGAACTCGGCGTACAGCTCATGACCGGCACCGAGACCGGACCCGTCACCGAGGTCCCCGCGCACTGGAAGCGCAAGACGGAGAAGGCGGCGATCCTCGCCGACGCCCTTCCGTGGCTCATGAAATACCACGGCAAGGTCATCGTCGTGAAGTACGGCGGCAACGCCATGGTCGACGACGAGCTCAAGCGGGCGTTCGCCGAGGACGTGATGTTCCTCCGGTACGCCGGGTTCCGGCCCGTCGTCGTGCACGGCGGGGGTCCTCAGATCTCGACCATGCTCGACCGCCTGGACATCGCCTCGGAGTTCCGCGGCGGTCTGCGGGTCACGACGCCGGAGGCGATGGACATCGTGCGGATGGTGCTCGTCGGTCAGGTCGGTCGGGAGCTCGTCGGGCTGCTCAACGCCCACGGCCCCGTCGCCGTCGGACTGTCCGGCGAGGACGCCGGTCTCTTCACCGCCGTTCCGACCCGGGCGGTCGTCGACGGCGAGGAGGTCGACCTGGGACTCGTCGGCGAGGTCAGCGAGGTCCGCCCGGAGGCCGTGCTCGACCTCATCGAGGCCGGGCGGGTCCCTGTGGTGTCCTCGGTCGCTCCCGACGCCGACGGCCAGGTCCACAACGTCAACGCCGACACCGCCGCCGCGGCCCTCGCGGTCGCCCTGGGCGCGGAGAAGCTCCTGGTGCTCACCGACGTCGAGGGTCTCTACCGCGACTGGCCGCACAGTGACGACGTGATCGGCGAGATCGGTGTCGACGCGCTCGAGGCGCTGATGCCGAGCCTCGCGTCGGGCATGGTGCCGAAGATGGGCGCGTGCCTCGCCGCCGTGAGGGGCGGCGTGCCGCGGGCGACGGTCGTGGACGGCCGTGAGCCGCACGCCGTGCTCCTGGAGATCTTCACCGACGAGGGCGTAGGCACGCAGGTGCTGCCCGAGGCCGAGACCGTCGTCCGGACCGCACTGAGGAGGCCGTCGTGAGCGCGACGACGACGCAGCAGGAGTGGCAGGCGCGCTACGCCGACTCCCTGATGAACACGTTCGGCACCCCGCAGCGGGTGCTCGTGCGCGGTGAGGGCGCGTACGTGTGGGACGCCGACGGTGCTCGCTACCTCGACCTCCTGGCCGGGATCGCCGTCAACGCCCTCGGGCACGCGCACCCGGCGGTGATCAAGGCCGTCGGAGAGCAGCTCGGGACCTTGGGCCACGTCTCCAACTTCTTCGCGACCGAGCCCCAGATCGCCCTGGCCGAGCGGCTTCTCGCTCTGCTGGGCGCTGACGGCAAGGTGTTCTTCACCAACTCGGGCACCGAGGCGAACGAGGCCGCGTTCAAGCTGTCGCGGCGTACGGGGCGCACCCGTGTCGTCGCCGCCAGCGGGGGCTTCCACGGGCGGACGATGGGCGCGCTGGCGCTGACGAGCAAGGAGGCCTACCGGGCGCCGTTCGAGCCGCTCCCAGGAGAGGTCACCTTCGTCCCGTACGGTGACGTCGAAGCGCTGCGGGCGGCCGTCGACGAGACCGTCGCCGCGGTCGTGCTCGAGCCCATCCAGGGGGAGGCCGGGGCTGTGGAGCCCGGCGCCGGCTACCTCGAGGCGGCACGCGCGATCTCCACTCAGCACGGCGCGCTGCTCTGGCTGGACGAGGTGCAGACCGGGATCGGTCGTACCGGCGCGTGGTACGCGCAC
>Ga0233385_1000433_pt1 | contig 21774 bp, 21 predicted proteins | sample ElkDunMinimDraft_16_FD_191543 | JGI IMG/M metagenome (GOLD analysis project Ga0233385, IMG submission 191543) | Fecal eukaryotic communites from dung pellets of Tule Elk in California, USA - Elk Dung G36 | ecosystem: Host-associated > Mammals > Digestive system > Large intestine > Fecal | place...
AAGGGCGAGCGGATTTATCACCTTCCCGGGCAGGAGCACTATGCCCGGACCAAGATATCGACCCTCAAGGGCGAAAGGTGGTTCTGCTCCGAAAGTGAAGCCAGGGCCACCGGGTGGAGGTTCGCGCTTCGCTGAACTGGCGGCCCTGACGGGTCTCGCTCCCGAGCATGCTGAGATGCCCTGTAAGCGGAAGCGGCCGCGAACCTTAGGGGGGAATCCGCGTGTCCTTAAGGCCAAATTGCAGAAATGCAGTGGTAGTGATTGGAGTGGGACGTCCGATACCTCGGGGTAATGGTCGCAGGTCGACATCCTTCTTGACTCGCCAACCGAATAAGAGAGCAAACAGCGAACAAGCTTTATCGAAGAAGGAAGAAGCTGTGTGGCGTCCACCGTGGCCATGGATGCGCTGCGCGCCAAGATCGAGGGAATCGAAGCGAGCCGCAAGCGCGTGAAGGATGTCCTGCCTTTTGGGGTGGAGGCGGTGGATTCGCGCCTACCCGGCGGTGGCCTTGCTCTCGGCGCCCTCCATGAGGTGGCCGGCGGGGGAACCGGCGTGATCGACGGCGCGGCCGCCGCCCTGTTCGTCGCTGGTATCGCGGCGCGCGCCAAGGGCAAGACGCTCTGGTGCCTCACACGCCCCGATCTGTTCGCACCCGGGATCGCCCAGGCTGGTCTCGGGCCGGGATCGGGTCATCTACGTTGAAGCAGGCGACGAGACTGCAACTGGCGGCGGAAAGCTCGGGCACGATCGGGCTGGCGCTGCGCCGATGGCGCAGGCAAAGGGAGGCTTCGGATTTCGGGCAGCCGACCGCTTCATCCACGCGCTGGCGAGTGTCCGTCCTGCCCTCAAGCCCCCTGCCCGTCCCAGGAGTTGGCCGCCACAGATGGCTGGTCGAACTGATCCGGGCCCGTGCCGGAGAGAGTGCCGATTTCGAACTGGAGGCCTGTGATGACAAGGGTCGTCTCGGTATTCCTTCCAACCTGGCCGACGGACAGGTTCAGAAGGAGATCACCCGCCGCATCGCCGTCGCCTGACCAACCGTTGGTCCTGGTCGGCACGGACGGACGTCATCGCACGGTGCTCGCCGCAGACGGCGCGGCACAACGTGCAGGTCTGCATGGCGGCATGCCCGCAACGAACGCTCAGGTGCTAGTTCCTGGGCTGGTGATCGCAGACGCCGACCCGCGGGACGATGCCCGGGCGTTGGAGCGGCTGGCCTATTGGGCGCTGCGATATTCGCCTGTTGTGGCAGCCGATCCGCCTGATGGCATCGTTCTGGATACCTCCGGGGCAGATCATCTTCTCCGTGGCGAGGAGCCCTTGCTGCGAGACCTGCTCGCCGCCTCGACGCCGCGGGCTTCACTGCGTGGGCGGCTGTTGCGGACAGCTGGGGGCGGCGCACGCGCTTGCACGGTCCAAGGCGCGGCCGTTGGCGATTGCGGAACCTGGAATCCTGCGGGAGGCTATCGGTCCCCTGCCCCTTCGTGCCCTGCGCCTGGACCCCACAATGGTCGCCGAACTGCGCGCGCGAGGATTCAGTACTGTGGCCGACCTCCTCGCCCAGCCCCGCGCACCCCTTGTCCTGCGGAGCGGGCGTGCGATCGGCGGGATACCGGGTCGTCCCCTACGCCTCGGCGAGTGACTTCCTCGAAGCCAAGATTCCGGACACGGTGTGCTGCCTCGTGACGGACGTGCGGCTACCGCGTGTGAGTGGGCTCGACCTACAGGACGAGCTGACACGGCGCTGCCAACGGCTGCCGATCATCTTCATGACCGGCCATGGCGACATCCCCATGTCCGTCCGAGCAATGAAGGCCGGCGCTGTCGATTTCCTATCCAAGCCGTTCCGCGACCAGGATATGCTGGATGCCGTCGCGGTCGCACTCGAGGCCGATCGCAAGCGACGCAAATCCGACAGTGAGGTCGCGGGTCATCGCGCTCGCTTCGAGACGCTGACGTCGCGCGAGAAAGAGGTGCTGAAGCTCGTCGCATCAGGCCTGCTCAACAAGCAGGCGGCCGGCGAGCTCGGACTGAGCGAGATCACCGTCAAGCTTCACCGCGCCAGCATGATGAAGAAGATGGAGACGCGCACCTTGGCCCAGCTGATGCGCCGTCGTCGAGGCGCTCGAGCGGAGCAGCATGCCGGGCTAATTTGAGCAAACCCGCTCAACGGGCCTGGCGCGTAAGCCCGGCGTCGGCAGCTCCCGACGTTCATCTCGAAGATCGCTGCATGATGAACGAGGCGGTCGACGGCCGCGAGCGTCACGGCGGGGTCCGGGAAGATCCTGTTCCATTCGCCGAAAGGCTGCGCCGCGCAATCTCCCGGATCGAAGTCCATCCCGCAGATGCCAGCGCCGGATAGCGCTCGGTAACGCCATGTCTATCACTCCAATGTCCCCTGCGCTCATCAAGCAGGGCTGGGTTCAAACACCAATCACTTTTCAATCGAAAAACCCCTCAATCCAGGCGTCAGTTCTCGGCGGAAATCAACGAACAGTTGACTTGCCGAAAGTGGAAAGGTGAGATGGCCATCGCGCCGTCATCGTCGTTGACCTGCAGAGCAAGTACCTGCTAGGCGGTGTGTGCGCTCTGGCGCCATCCGAGCGCCCTCCCCCGCACACACCGCAAGTTGTAGGTCCATCCAGAATCTTAGTTGACCGGGGCTGCGGTGATGACAGCCATTGGAGACTTGGTGCGCGTGAGCACGACCTCTCCGAAGCCAGCTCTTGCGAGCAAGTCGGAATATTCTGCCAGCGTACGTTCGCGACCAGGCAGCATCACCAGCATATTCATATCCATAAATGGCCCAAGGCCGGTTTCGCCGATTTCTCCCAACACGAGTTCTATGATCGCCAAGCGACCGCTTGGCGCGATCGAATTGCGGCAACTACGCAGAATCATGACGCATTGCTCGTCGTCCCAATCATGCAGAATCCATTTGAGCAGGTACAGGTCGGCGCGCGGGACGCTCTTAAAGAAGTCGCCGCTGACCTTGTCGATCCGGCTTTGTAACCGATCGGGTATGTTGCTGAAGGCGTGGCCTTCGATGACATGTGGAAGATCGAACAGCGTTCCCTTCAGAGATGGATTCGCCTCCAGGAAGGGGACGAGCAAGGTACCGCTGGCCCCGCCGACGTCCACCACGCGGTCGATGCCCCCGGTATCCAGCACCCGTGCGACTTCGCTGGCTGCCGCCGCCGAGAACCCATTCATCGCTTCGGTGAATGCGTCCGCCTCTTCCGGGTTGTTCTCATAATATTCGAAGATCCCCGCCCCAAGCGCCGCTTCCGCCTGCTGACGGCCCGAGCGGAGTGCATCGGTGAATCTCGCCCAGGGCTGCCAGTGTCCTTGGGCAGCTTGTGACATGGCAAAGCCGCGCAATGACTGAGGATGATTCCTTCGCAAAGTGTCAAGCAGTGGCGTCCCCGTAAAACTCTCGCCGTCGAAGATCACTAGGCCTAGCGCGGCGCAAGCGCGTAGATGGCGGAACACGGTGGAGGGGTCCATCCCAGCCAGATTAGCGAGTTCCTCCGCCGTGGACGGGCCCTGACGTAGACGTTCGGCGTACTCCGCAACCGCTGCGCCATGGATGATCTGCGTGACCCAATAGCCGGTAATCATCTCGACCATCCGAGCAGCGGGCGCCTTATCTTCTACCAAGTTCATGGATTCCTCTATGTTCATCTTGTCGAGTCTTTCCACGAATAGGATTCCACCGGCATATTCTAGAATAAAGCGATCCCTTGTTTCAGATGAAGCTTGATAGGAGCCCAGACGGGCCGCCGGCCGAGCCGTCAGGATGCCGATCGCTGCCCCTTCGAGATCGCGGGCATCGCCTTCCACAACAGCCGCTCGTCGACGGCCTGCTGTTCAAGGCTGCATCGGAGAGGATGATGACCATCGCGGCGCGAAGCATCTCGGCTCGAGCATCGGCATTGCCGGCGTGCTCCACACATGGGGTTCGGCAATGACGCACCATCCGCACGTCCGCATGATCGTGCCGGGCGGCGGCATGGCACTCGACGGAAACCGCTAGATCTCCGGACGAGTGCCATAGAGGCTCCCTTTCGTTCGTCGCTCTCTTCGTAGTCAGCGCACTGCGGCGGTAGCACCCTGTGCGGCCTTGTCTATCGTGTCCGCGACGACCTTCGATTGGGTCATGAAGACCGCGTGACTGGCTTCGACCTCCGTGACAGTGGCACCGATGCGCTCGGCCATCGAGCGCAGCATGCGCTGATCGAAGGCCTTGTCTTGCGTGGCGATGACGGCCCAGCTCGGCTTCGTACGCCACGCAGCGTTCTCAAGCTTCGTTTCGAAGGCCGACAAGGCGATGGGAACTTGTGAATCGCGTAGGAACGCGGCGTCCGCATCGCTGGCGTCGGCAGCGAAGCCGGCCTTGAACTGCTCCGGATTCAGAAACCCGAAACCGTCGTTATGGGCGTCAATGACGAACTCAGGCGGCGTCGTGAAGCCTTCATATTGTTGGGCAGTGTTCTCGCCCGCGTCGGGCGATAGCGCCGAAACATAGACCAACCCGGCGACATTTGAGTGGACGCCTGCTTCTGTAATGACGGTTCCGCCCCAGCTATGGCCGACCAGAACCGTCGGGCCGTTCTGCCGGTCAAGCGCACGGATCGTCGCTGAAACATCGTCGGCAAGTGACGTGAGTGGATTCTGCACGATGGTGACGCGATAGCCCCGAGCAGTCAGATAGTCATAGACGCCTCGCCATCCCGAACCATCGGCGAAGGCTCCATGCACGAGCACGACGTTGCGAACCGTTTGGGTGTCCGGAATGGGCTGCGCAAGCGCTGCTTGTACGTTGCCTGTGAGGCCGGCGGCGATGGACAAAGCGATGGTATTATTCATGGCGCAATCCTTTGTTGTGGAGGCGCCGAGGATAGAACATGTTGCTTGAAATAGGGTTTCAAATTGCACCTCTTGATTTAAATTCTCGATGGATAGTTTGGCGATATGCGGACACCTTAACATATAGGAGGGGTGAGTATGAAAGATGCTTCCATCAAAAGCCTAGATCGCATCGATGTGAATATTATACGCGCCCTCCACGCAGACGGCCGCTTGACGAATGCTGAACTCGCAACACGCGTTGGCGTTAGCCCCGCCACCAGCTACCGGCGGACGCGGCGGCTTTTCAAAGATGGTCACATCACCGGCGTCCGGGCAGAGGTAGCGCCCGCTTCAGTCGGTCTGGGCGTACTCGTGATTATCGGTGTCATGCTCGACCGCTCCACGCCCGACAGCCGCTACACCTTCGAAAAGGCTGTGCTACAAGTGAAGTCGGTCCTCGACTGCATCCTGGTGGCGGGCGAGTTCGACTATTTCCTTAAAATCCGCGCCCGCGACCTTGCCGGTTTCAACCAACTTCAGGGCGAGACCTTGATCGCCCTCCCCGGCGTCCGGAATACGCGGACCTTCTTCGTCATGAGGGAGGTAAAGGAAAACGCGCGGTTGCCCTTCTGACCATTGCGGCCAACGCTACGGTCACATCTGCGCTCGACACGGCGTAGGTTCGCGTGAACCTGACTGGGTAAGCGGATGCATTTGTCACAGCCCATACCGTAACCGCAGCACGGCTTACCAAAGACTTTGTCTAGGGATCATCGGTTTCAAATGTCATCCTTTCGCCTTTGATTGACACGGTTGCGCAATTCGGATCACGGCAGGAGCAGGCTCCATAATTCCTGTTGAAGGAGCCAGAATGTTTCTCCGCCCTGCCCGCACGATGGCCACCCCACCGCAGTCCAAGCAGTCCGGCTCGGCGCTCGTCCGCAGGCTCATCAGCGCAGGTGACGATCCCGCAAGACGGCGCCTGCGCGAATTGCTCGGCGCCATCCACGACAAGCCGCTTCTGGAGTTTGGTCTCGACGCCGACGATATCGCTCGGTTGAGGGGATTGGGCGACAAACCGAAGGACTGACGAACATAAGATGTTCGTACCGCGTCCGAAGCATCAGAGGACTCGCATGAAGCTTGGGTTGAGCAGAGGTCATCCCGTGGGCTTTGACGAGCGTCGTTGCGTTTGGCGGCGCATAGACGATCCACGAACACGAGACATACCCGTATTGCTCGGCGCCGGACCGGAAGTGGTTTCCAGCCTTTTGGGGAGCGTTGGCGAACCTCCCACCGGCCTGCCCTCCCAGCCAGGCTCTTTACGCGCCTTTGGCCTCTGGGAGGCCCACATGATCGGGGCCGCCAAGGGTATGGTACATCGGTTCGGATCGGCGCCACTGAGAGCTCTGGCGAAAACCTACGAGACCGTAACCCGCAGCGTTCTTCCCGCCATGCGCCCCCGGCGAAATTACTATCGCTTTCCGCAATATTGCATGGGCAACCATCGATCGCTGATCGCCGACGGCGAGGAAGTGCCATGGCCATCGTTCTCGGAGGTATTGGACTTCGAACTGGAGATCGGGGTCGTGATCTCGAAGCAGGTGCGGGACTGTACTCCTGACGAAGGACTTGCCGCTGTCGGCGGCTTCTGCGTCGTCAACGACTGGACTGCCCGCGATAAGCAGTGGGATGACATCCGCAATGGTACTTTCGGCGGTGTCGTCAAAGCCAAGACATTCGCCAATGCAATGAGCCCAGTAGTCGTAACCGCCGACGAAATACTGCCGCGTTTCACGCAGTTGTCGGGAAGAGTGCGGGTCAATGGCGAAGTATGGTGCGAGGGACGACTGCCGCTCCCGCCCCTGGGCTTGGTGCTGCAGTCGCCTATGCGGCGATGGGCGAGACCCTCTATCCGGGAGATATTCTGTCGACGGGAACATTGCCCGGCTGCAGCGGTCTCGAACTTTGCCGGTTCCCTGCGCCCGGGGACGAGGTGCAATTGGAAATCGACGGCATCGGCCTGCTTGTAAATCGTAACGGCAGGCGGAGCTAGCGGTACACGCCGGCGGATCTCACTCTTCCGGACGAACCGCTGCATAGACACGTGTAGGCGCGTCTTCCGAGCTGAAGGCCGGCAGTTGGTGCCTTCAGCAGCCTATGACGCAGCGTTACAAATATAACGAAAAGCGGGGCGCTAGACACGGGAATGCATTGATCGGCGACCCAAGATCGGACGTTGCAAGTGGAGACACCTGTAGATGGAGAGATTCGTTCTCGTTAAGGAGCCGACCTGCACATGGGCGGTCTTCGACGCACTCTCAAACGTGCCCGCAGAACACGAAGGGTACGTCGCTGTCGGATTGGACGAGTGGGAAGCGATCGCGTTTGCGCGCGCCGCCAACGCGCGTGAAGCGCTAGACCGACGCAAGCGAGCGGACAAAAGTGCTTCGCCGAACATGCCTAAGATCAGCGCGGCTCGGCGTTCACTCCCCCATGGCCCTTGCGGAAGAATTGCCCGATTTCTGCAGGCCCTTCTACCCTTGGCCCAGCAAAGAGGACCATACGTCGGCGCACCCACCTCAAGAATAATCACAATCAACAAAAATTGATGGATTTGATATTATTGATGACGCTGATTATCTAAGATCAGCCCGCGCTCCTCTAAGAGAAATAAGGAGTTGGCGCCCAATGATGTGTGTCATGCCACGCCAATTGCCGGTTCTGTGACAGTGACCCATCGAAAACCCGGAGAGTATCTTGAAGCACGTTCTCGTGATTGATGACGATGCCGGAATGCGCACGCTGCTCGTCGACTATCTATCGCAGCATGCGTTCAGGGTTACCGCCATCGACGGCAGCCAGCAGCTCGCTCGAATTCTCTCGACCGACACCGTGGATCTGGTCATCGTGGATCTCAATCTTGGTCACGAGGATGGGCTGGATGTCGTCCGGAAACTGTCGAGCTCGTCGGATTCTCCCATCATAATCATCAGCGGCGATCGCCTGGACGAGGCTGACAAGGTGGTCGGCCTCGAACTGGGCGCGGTCGACTATGTGACCAAGCCGTTCGGAACCCGGGAATTCCTGGCGCGCATTCGCTCGTCCCTGCGGGAGCGTCCCGCGGTCGGTCCAAAGAAGGACCGCAGGATCTATCTGTTCGGCGGCTGGGCCCTCAATGTAAGGCTGCGCAAGCTCGTTCGGAGCGACGCGGCCGAAGTGAAGTTGACGGCCGGCGAATTCAATCTGCTCACGGCGTTCGTCAGATCCCCAAGGCAGATCCTGTCGCGAGAACAGCTTCTCTCGGCGAGCCGTGTGCATGACGAGGAGGTCTTTGATCGCAGTATAGATGTCCTCATCCTGCGGCTGCGCCGAAAGCTAGAGAGCGATCCCTCCCACCCGAAACTCATCAAGACGGAACGTGGCGCCGGATATTTCTTCGACGCCGACGTGACTGTCCAAGAAAGAAACGGAACGGTGTCGTCGTGACGCCCACGCTCCGCGGCCCGTGTGCGACCAACCGCTGCGCCCGCCTGATGTGGGCGGTGGCCGCCTTTGTCGTCATTTTGGCTGCCGCGAATTCTTTCGCGGACGAAGGGGCCGACGCGCCCTCAAGGGGGGAAGCACTTTCTCCCGTGGCGCCGCCGGGCTACCTCGATCCCCGCAAGGTCGCGCTTGGTGGCCAGCTTTTCCACGATCCCATCTTGTCCAAGAGAGGGATGCTTTCGTGCAGTTCGTGCCACGATCTCCGTGCCGGCGGCACGATCGCTGTAAGGCGCACCGTTGGCTACGAAGGGAGGATGCACGCCTTCAACGCGCCGACGATCTTCAACGTCGGCAACAGCCACCGGCTTGGCTGGAGAGGATCCACGACCTCCCTTGCCGCCCAGAACCTGAAGGTCCTGCTTGATCCGAATCTGATGGGGAACCAATGGGAAGCCCTGCTTCCCCGTCTCAATGCGAACGATGCTTATCGCAACCGGTTCACTGCCGTCTACGGACGGGCTGCCGACGCGGACGCCGTACTGGACGCACTGGTTACTTTCCAGAGATCGCTGGTCACTCCCGACGCCCCGTTCGATCGATATCTGAAGGGAGATACGACGGCGATCTCCGGCCACCAGAAGCTGGGATACAAGCTCTTCCGGGACTACGGCTGCATCTCCTGCCATCAAGGCTCGAATGTCGGCGGCAACATGTTGCAGATCTTCGGCGTGTTCGGCGACCCAGGCTCGGACAGAAGTCTGACCGCATCCGAGGTGGAAGCGCGACTCGACGACAGCGACAGGTCCCAGGACGTGTTTCGCGTCCCGAGCCTCCGCAATGTGGAACTGACTGCTCCCTACTTTCACGACGGGCGGACAGACTCGCTGCGCGAGGCTATTGCGATCATGGCGAAGAGCCAGCTTGGCCGCGCACTTCCCGATGGTGACATCTGTGCGATCGAATTGTTCCTCAAGAGCCTGACAGGAACCTATGATGGAAAAGCCCTCGCGAGCCCCGCTGCAGGTCGCCAGTAGCGTCTGGCCGCTCGCGTTGATGACCGTTGCGTCGATCGGCCTTGCCATCGCGGCAGCGCGGCAGGACCCCGGTCAGGCTGTGCACGAGGCGGTCATGACGACCCTACGAGCCATCGACGTCAACCACGCGTCGCTGCAGCGTGATGTGCTGCGGGCAAGGTCGGGCCTTCTCCTGTCGTACGATCCACTGGTAAATTCGGTCGTCGAGCTGCGCCGGCTTACGACCGATCTGGATCGCGTGCTCTCAAGGCCGGAATTCTCGGACGGAAGCCACTTTTCGCCGCTGATCGAGAAACTGGACACCGAGATCGAGCAGAACGAAGAACTGGTCGAGCGCTTCAAGACCAAGAACGCGCTTCTGCAGAACTCAATCGGAATGTTCGGGCAGGCCCTGAACGGGCTCTATCGCGCGCCGCGCGACGTCGACGAAGCCGCGCTGGTCCACGCGGGCGACCTGGGCAACATAATCATGCGCTTCTCCAGCAGGCCGGACGAGGATCTCGGCGCTGCGATTCATGCCAGCCTCAGCCGGCTGCCGGCCGCGGGCCTGCGCCGCGCGGCAGGGAGCAACATCGAGACCTTGAAGGCTCATGCCAGCGTGATCCTGAAAATCCTTCCCCAGGTCGATGCCAAGATTGAGGCCATTCAGGCGTCGGGCATCCCCGCCCGCATGGCGCAAATTCAGGCGCGTTACGCGGAGATATCGGCCGGCGTGACCGCTCGCGCGTCGCTCAGCCGGCTGGTCCTGGGCGCGACATCGCTCGGACTATGTGGGTATATCATTTTCCTGGTTTATCGCCTGCAGAGGCAGTCCGACCGCCTCAGGCTGCGGCTGCGCTACGAGCGGGCGATCGCCGACCTCAGGGCGCGCATGAGTGAAACATGCCCGAGGGAGTTCCCTGGGTTCATGGATCAGGCTCTAGTGCGTCTCGCCTCCCTTCTCGAAGCTGACGGCTGCGGCCTGGCCCTCGTCGACGGCACGTCGCGGCAGGTGAGGGAAGCCTATCGCCTGCCTTCCATCGACTACAACCGGGGCATCCTGATCGACTACGCCGCCGGCCTGGCCGGACGACGCGACGAGGCGGGCGATAGAACCCATGCATCGCCCCCGCGCCACGGCGAACCGAAACAGTACTGCATCCTCGATGAGGTAGGGCGGGAAGTTCCCGTCGTGATGGTCGGCACAACCCTGCCCGACAGAAACGTCGCCGTGCTCCATGTGCGCTACTGCGGACGCCAGCTGAAGAGCGATCCGGATGCTTTCACCCTGCTCCACACGATCTTGCAGACCCTGGTCGACTTCATCGAGGCCAACCGTAGCCGCGAGCAGCGATCCGCGCTGGAGGACCGCCTGGAGCACGCGGTGCGGCTGGAGTCGATCGGAACCCTGGCTGGCGGTATCGCGCACGAGTTCAACAATGTGCTCGGCGCGATCCTCGGATATGGCGAAATGGCGATGCACATGCTGCGCAGACCCTCACCAACCAAGCATTGCGTGGATGAGATACTGAAGAGCGGGCACAGGGCCAAGCACATCGTCGATCAGATTCTGACCTTCAGCCGCAAGCGCGAAAGGAGCGTGAAGCCGTTCGATGTGACCGAGGCCATCGAAGACATACTTCCCCTGCTACAGGTGACCTTGCGCCAGGAGTTCCGATACACGCTGCGGGGCGACAGGGTTGCGGCCGTCATCGAAGGACACCCGATCGAGATTCACCAGATCGTGATGAACCTTTGCAGGAATGCGATCGAGGCGTCGCCGAAGGTCGATGCCGTCAACATGGAGATCTCCGCCGTCGAGTTTCGTCGCAAGCACCTGCTGAGTCACGGTGAACTGGCCGCGGGACGGTATGTGTGCCTCTGCGTCGCCGACAGCGGCCCGGGAATATCCGAGCAGGCCCTGCCGCACATCTTCGAGCCGTTCTTCACGACCAAGTCGGCATCCGGGGGAACGGGGCTGGGGCTCTCCGCAGTCCACGGCATCGTTATGCAAATGGGCGGCGGCATCAACGTCCTAAGCGAGGAAGGCGTGGGAACACGATTCGATTTGTTTTTCCCCGCAAGCGATCTACCGCCCGTGCCGGTCCGCAATTTCTTCGAGGGCCATTCGGTGCCCGTGGGAAAGGGTGAATGCGTGGCCATCGTCGAACCGGACGGCACCTTGCGGGAACTGTACGAGGAAAAGGTCGCAGCGCTGGGCTACGAGCCGATCGGATTTGGAACCATGCAGGGACTCCTGAAACTGCTGTCCCGCCGGGGCAGGGAGAGGCCTGATCTGGTTCTCATAGGCCAAGCCGTGATGGCCCGGGAAACCGGATCGACAAACCTTGACGCCACCCTCGGCGCGGGCAGATATCTGTTCCTGACCCAGTCCGCCTGGGACCCGTCCATCAAGCAGAAGGTTCGGGAGGGCAACATCCTGAAGGTGCCGTTCAGTTCGAACGCCCTTGCTCACGCGATATCTGCCAAATTGACTGCATCGACCTGACTCAGCTCGTGTTTTCGATCTTTGGCCGAACTGATGCGTTTCGTTGATACCTTACCTCTGACGTGGGGCGGGCCGAACTCGAAGACAGCTTGGCGGCCATCACGGAGCGCCTTCTGAACCTCAGGCCGACCTATGCGCCGGTCGTCACGGGCATGTTTTGTCGGTCGTACGACGCAATGATGGGTTACCTGGTAACCAGCCCTTCGCCGGGCGCCAATCGCCTGGTTAGGCGCGGCGCGAATTCGGTCAGTCCGGCGAACGCCCCGGCTTCTCACGCGTTGCGGCAGGGGACCGGTCATGTTGCAAGTGCAACGCTTGCCCCGATCTCGAAATCGTCCCGCAACGCCAAACTCCTACGCCGACGGCAGTAGACGGTAGCGACCGCGGGGGCTTTCGATGCGGCTTCCCGGTCAGGCATCTGCGCATTGATCCGCAGGGGTGGGCCAGAGGGTCCGGGATTTCTCCCCGCATTGGCAAGGAAGGGGACTGGAATGATAGTCGCTGGTGCGGGGATTGCCGGCTCGGCCGTGACGCGGGTTCTCTACGAACTGGGCTTTCCAGTGGTCGCACTCGACAAGCGCGCGCAGTCCGCAGATGCGGGCCTGGCCATCTTCCTGCCCGGCAATGCGATAGCGGCACTGGATCAGCTCGGCGTCTGGGATGCCGTTGCCGATGTCAGTTGTCCCATCCGCAGCAGGCAGTACCGGACCCACACCGATCGCCTGTTGTTCTCTGTCGACGAGGTGGGCTTTTGGGGAGCACGGAACCAGCCTCGAAGCCTACTGCGCGCCGATCTTTTGAACCTGCTGCGCGGCGGCTTGCCCGACGAGGCTTTCAGCTATGGACGCGAGATCGTTTCGGTCAAGCAGGAGAAAAGAGGAGCGGTCCTCTCATTATCGGACGGCGCTGAAGTGGTGTCGGACAAGCTCATCGCCGCGGACGGCGTCAACTCCGTCGTCCGAGCAAGCCTCTTTCCCGGCAATCACGTACGAAACGCAAAGCTGTCGTCGTTCAGTTGGCGTTTCATGGTGCGCAACCCCGGCGTCGACTGCTGGACTGTGTGGCTTGGATCTAGAAGCATGGTTCTACTGATACCCGTTGGCAAGGACACAGCCTACGGTTGGGCGACCTCGACGTTTCCCTCGTCCCCTTGGACAGGGCCACGGCTGGATCCGGACGATTTCAGGACCTTCCCCGCCCGTGTTCGCAAGGCAATAGATTCGGCTATCGCGTCGCCGAACAGAATCTATACCTCCAAAATGACGGAGGTGCGGATGGAGCGCTGGTCCAGCGACAAGGTGCTCCTTGTCGGGGATGCAGCGCATTCTACTGCCCCTGTATGGGCGCAAGGGGCAGCGCTGGGACTGTCGGCAGCCTTGACGTTGCGAAACTTGCTGCAAGTCGAGACCTTGCGCAGCGTGACGTCAAGTTGGCCAGCAATACTGGACCGTTTCGAGCGCGAGCAAAGGCCAAGGGTGGAGCATGTCGCCGCCATGACCGACAAGATGTCGAAAGCCGCGCGCCTGCCTCTGCTGTTGCGCAATCTGACGATGCCGTTTCTGGGACCGAGAACCTACGGTGCCACGTTTGAGCCCTTAAGAACCTGGTTTTCCCCAGTCTGATTGCCACCTTTCGTGCCTGCCCCGCAGAACTCTTCAATCCACAGCGAACGGGAAGCGCGCTGTGTGAGCGCCGTAGCGGCGCTCCCACGCCAGACCTCAGATGGGCTTTTGGTGGGGGCCGTACACCCGCACTGCGGAGCAATGACAATATTGCCATAGTAACTCAATCCAGCTTTTCAGAAACACGACATCCACCGGGAACGCCGATGTTTGTCGCATCCAACATCACCAAGGAGCGACCAGATGTCTCGGATATCCCGGCCAATCTTCACTGTTTACTCCGGCAAAGATAACAGCCTCGATGCTTCAAAATTCGACACAACACCAGACCTGCGGCCGGTGGTCTACGTGCCGAGCTTGGATCTTGGCGCCTGCGCCGTGCCGTACGATCCCCGTTCGTTTGGATTCAACCCCAGGGACCAAGAAAGAAAGCCGGTCAAACCCGTTCGCGAGGCGGCGCCCTGGCCGGAAGAACATATGCCACGGCAGGGACACGCCGACCAGCGCGAGCGCGGCGTTAGAGATGCGCGGTACGGTGGCGGAGACGCTGACGGTACCGATCAAAGCATCGCCATTCGTTCTGTCCCTCGGAGCGAGCCTCAGGCAAGCGCCAAAGTCGCAACCGCAGAAACTCTCACCGACGATGCCGACGGACATGGCGCGGAGAACGGCAGGGGTGCGTACCGTCTCGCTTCTCCCTCGCGTGGCTGGCTGTCGTCGATTGCACGGGGGCTGATCGGACTCTGGGGACGCTGGCAACGGCACCGCGAGATGTCCCGCGCCATCGAAGCGCTGTCTCGACTGGATGATCGTTCGCTCCGCGATATCGGCATCCACCATCGGCTGCAGATCCGTGAGCGGGTCCGCTTCGAGCCCTAAGCCGAAAACGAACGTTAGCGGTCGAGTGCCGCGAAGGCGGTCGTACGCAAACGGCACCTCGAGGCGGTCGCGATCTTCTGCGCGATCGCCTTCATGTTCGTAGACGGCATTTGGCGTCCCTAGACCGCAGATGCCAATTACTCACCACAACATCAAGAACAGCCTCTTTGAATTGGATCGTACGGTGGCGGCGATAATGAATTCACTGATGGATACATCCATCTTGGTGACTGCTCTTTCCGGAGCTGTCTGCTTGATGATATGGCCGCTGTTCAGCACGCGTGCCGCAATACTCAAGCTCCAGCTTGGCGTCGCTGTCAGCTTCAGCCTTCACTACATGCTTCTTGGGGCAGATACGGCAGCCATCGGGAATGCGATCGGCGCGTTACAGGTCCTGCTTTCGCTGTTCTTCTCAAGCACCGCTGGGCTGAGATGGCTCAGCTATGCACCGATACCACTCATGCTTGTCCTTGGCGCTGTGAGCTGGAACGGCCCAAGCAGTCTGTTTGCTATTACAGGTACGGTATTCCAAGCCTTGGGTCGGGCTCAACTGGACGAGCAGCGGCTCCGGACGCTGGTTCTCATTGGGACCGGGTTCTGGCTGGCACACGATGCTCTCGTGTGGTCGCCGGTTGCGATCATCGATGCGATCAGCCTCGGTGTAGGGTGTTTTACACTCCTCAGAACTCGGGCCGCCGCGATGCGGTCGCCGATGCCTCCTGAGGACCACCCCAACGAGCCGCCTGTCAAATGCCGCACACAGGGGAGAGCTACCAGCCAGCCCTCACGCGTCTTCCTGGGTACAGAACTACTCCAGTACCCTTTCACGCTTCATTCCAGGCGCAGAATTCCCAAGGAAATTACGAGACATGAGCACAGACGCTTCGAACAAAAGGCGGCGCACGACATATTGATCCAGCCCACTTGCGGCGAGGAGGTCGCTCGCTCATCGGCGGGCGACATGGACCTCGGCCTTGAACCTTTCGACCTTCTAGGGGGATGGCAAGGCTCGGTGCGGCGTGGAGTCGACAGGCCAAGGCGTTGGCGAATCAACGAGGCGCTCTGGGCAGTCATTCGAGGGCTCGTTCGCCGATCCTAAGCAGCGGGACCTAGCAAAAACATCGCCAGGCAGGGCCGAGGCAAGTTCCATTCTTGGCCGGCACCGTCACGCACTTTCTATACAAGACTTAGCAGAGAGGCAGCCATGACTGACAGATCTGAACTTGAGGTATTCGTACTTGATGTCCTAGAGAACATGGACAGGCAAGCCAGAAACCCTCGATACAATTACGATTTCATCGTTTGCGGCGCAGGTTCCGCCGGGTCGGTTGTTGCAGGGCGGCTTGCGGCCAACCGAAACCTCAGAATTCTCTTGCTGGAAGCTGGTGGCATCGATGCGGCGCCAACGATATGGCACCCTGGTCAGTGGCCGCGCAATTTGGGCTCTGAATTCGACTGGGCGTTTACGGGGCAGCCAGCCCCACAGCTGAACGGTCGCCGTCTCTCACTCAACATGGGAAAGGTGCTGGGTGGAGGCTCGTCGATTAACGCCATGGTGTGGGCACGCGGCCACAAAGCCGACTGGGATTACTTTGCTAAAGAGGCCGGGGACGCAGCCTGGGGCTACGAAAGCGTTCTCGGCTACTATAGGCGCATCGAGAACTGGCAGGGAACGGCGGACGGGCTTCGTCGCGGATCTAACGGACCGGTATACGTGGCTCAGCCAAGCTCGCCTCAGCCGGTGGCGGAAGCAATGGTCGATGCGGCGCATCTGATAGGTTTGCCAAGCTTTGATAGTGCGAACGGCGTCATGATGGAGTCGCATGGTGGCGCGGCGATCGCAGAGCTCCGCATCCGGCACAAACGGCGCGAGTCAGTATTCCGGTCGTACACCTATCCACGCATGATGCAGCCCAATCTGACGGTCCTGGCCAACGTCTACGTCACGCGCGTCCTCCTGAAGGGCAAGAAGGCCGTTGGCGTCGAAACGTTGGTGAATGGCGAAAGAACGGTCTTCCACGCTACCGGCGAAGTGATCCTGTCGCTCGGGGCGGTTCACACGCCGAAGGTACTGATGCAATCGGGGATTGGGCCAGCGTCCGAACTGCGCAGCCACGATATTCCAGTCGTCGAAAACCTGCCGGGTGTGGGACAAAATCACCAGGATCATATTGCCTTCGGATGCACCTGGGAATTCATCAGGCCGCAGGAAGTCGGAGGGGGAGGCTGCGAGGCGGTGCTTTACGCCACGACTAGCGCACGGCGCGACGCGCCTGACATCTTGCAGTGTCAACTGGGGTTCGCCGTCCCGCCGCCCGCTGAAGTTGGGCTTCAGGCACCCGTGCACGGCTGGACGATGTTCGCAGGGCTTGCTCAGCCAAGAAGCCGCGGCACGTTGCGGCTTTCAGGCCCGCATCACGCCGATCCCATACTGATCGAACCCAATTCGCTGAGCGAGCCGGAGGATCTTGAAACGGCGTTCCAGACGATCGAGCTTTGTCGCGAGATCGGGAACAGCCCTCGTTTCAACGACCTCGTCCGCCACGAGTCGCTCCCGCTTCCGCGAAGCCGTGCCGGCATGGAAGACTTCATCCGCAACTCGGCAGTTACCTTTTGGCACCAGTCCTGTACGGCCAAGATGGGGCGTGACGAGATGGCCGTCGTCGACAAAGACCTGCGCGTCTACGGTGTCGACAACCTGCGCGTCGCCGACGCTTCGATCATGCCAAGGATAACTGTAGGCAACACGATGGCTCCCTGTGTTGTCATTGGCGAGCGGGCTGCCGACCTGATTCTCTCGACACACGCGCTCAGCACCGTCGAAAACGCCTGAGTAAATGAGCGTCGCTGGAATAGAGGCCGTCCTGCTGAAGTTGCGCTTCAGCGGGCGGCAAAGGAGGCTGATGCGATCGCGGCCGCTTGCGCCAGCTATATGGAAACGGCGCAGGCGCTAATCGACTTGCCTTGGCAGGAATCCAAACTGCCGGATCTTATTCACCCCGAAACTGCCGGCGAACGTCCCAGCAATCGCGGGGAGCTATGGCGCAAACGCGTGCTGAGGTCACCGAAGCGTTCAGGAACCCTGACGCGCATAGAGACTTGTTCATCAAGCAACAGCTGCTTTCCTCACTCGACCAACTTGGCATAGCGACCGAGGCTCCCGTCAGATTCCAGCAACTGCCACCGCCATGGCAGCTGCGCTGCCAGTATCGAAGGAGGCGTTTCGATCATTTTCGTCAATTCCATCATATATTTGATATCGGGGCCGTGCTAGCATGTGAGAAATCACATCGCCCAGGGACGCAGCCAGAATGCGGCAGCCGGACAGGGATATTCTGACCACCGCCCAGACGGCCAAGATCCTAGGCGTCTCGGTTCGTACAGCCCAGCTCCTGATTGAGGGTGGGTCGGTGCCATCCTGGAAGACGCCCGGTGGGCACCGTCGTGTTTATCGTGCCGACGTCGAGGCGCTGATCGAGGATCGCCGTGACGCCATGGCGCCCCACTTCTCCGCAACGGTCATGGTTATCGCCACTGGCAATCGTCTGAAGGTTTACCGGCGGATGCTCGAAAAAGTGCCCGAGTGCACCGCTGAACTCTTCGAAGATATCACTGCGGCGCTGCTCGCGATCGGCTCGCTACCACCACATGCGGTGATTATCGACCTGGGGGACGCAGATCCTGCACGCCTGAAGCTGGTGAGGCGCCTCGCAGAAAATCCTTCCCTCGCACAGACGCGGATACTGGCTGTAGGTGCGTCAGGGGGGCAGTTCGGAAAGAGCAGCCCCATCATATGGCTCAAAAGCGCCGATGCGGCGGTTGCATCGCTGCGGATGTCGCTTGCCGATCGCGGGCACATGGCTCAGTTGTCCACCGATCAGACGTTTCCACTGGCGCTTAACGAGCGCCAGCGTCTTGTCGCGCTGGAACGTACTGGCCTCGTGGATACTGGACCAGAGGAGCCCTTTGACCGCCTGACCTGGCTGGCCGCAACCACGCTCGATGCGCCCATTGCCCTTCTGACCCTGCTCACACCGACACGCCAATGGTTCAAGTCGCGCTTTGGCTATGATCTTCCCGAGGTGCCTCGTAGTTCGGCATTCTGCAATTATACGATCATGCAAAGGGGTGTCTTTACCGTCAAGGACCTGTCGGTCGACCCCCGGTTCGCAACCAATCCGGCGGTTGTCGGCTCACGGGGGTTGCGATTTTATGCCGGCGCTCCCGTTCTCGACGCGGACGGCTTCGCGATAGGGTCGCTTTGCATCATGGACTACAAGCCACGGTCATTGAGTGAACAGCAGTCCCGCGTCCTCTTCGCACTAGCAGGCGTCGCCTCGGACGAAATTAGCCTGCGAATGGCTGATCGTCGATTGCGCGAAGCCCTTAGGCGCGAGGAGCGGCAAAAGTTGCATGCGACCGCTGAGAAGTAGCCCCCTCGTCAGCGTTCTTGTTGCGCAGTGATCGAAGGATGAAACGCAAGCCGGTTCTCCGCATATGAGATGCGTCGGCAACCAATGGCCAGCGCCCCTCGCAGGACGCGGCTGACTCGGTCGACATTGTCGAGGCCTATGCCGTTGTATCGTTCCGCCATCGATGACAGCGGAGCGCGCGAATGGCGCTTGAATGAGACCGGGCAAACTTGCGCGATTGGCTTCGGCTTCTTCGTCGTAAGCGGTGTTCTCAGGCCACGGCCTGAAGCTCTGGAGCGGTGATGTAGGCCAAGGGCAGGAGATCGTCGATCTGGCTGTTTGGATGGCCATTGACGATCCTGCTGAGCACGTTTGCCAGGTAGCCGAGTGGTTCGACGTCGTTGAGCTTGCATGTCTCGATCAGCGAAGCGATGGCGGCCCAGTGCTCGGCGCAACCGTCAGAGCCCGCGAAGAGAGCGTTCTTGCGGTTGAGCGCAATCGGTCGGATCGACCGCTCGACGGTGTTGGAATCGATCTCGATACGCCCGTCGTCGAGGAAGCGGGTGAGCCCCTCCCAGCGTGACAACGTATAGCGGATTGCCTCGGCGAGTTTGGTCTTCTGGCTGATTAGGCCGAGCTTCTCGCGCAGCCACGGCTCGAACTCGGCCAGGAGCGGCCGGCTCCTTTCCTCGCGCGCGGTGCGACGCTCGCCTGCCGACTGGCCGCGGATGTCGTTCTCGACGCGATAGAGTTCGGCGATGCGCCGGAGCGCCTCGCTGGCGATCGGCGCCGGGTTGGCTGCGGCGAGCTCGTAGAAGCGTCGGCGTACGTGTGCCCAGCAGAAGGCCAGCGTAACGCCGCTCTTCCCGGCCAGCACCCGATAGCCGCCATAGCCGTCGACCTGCAGGATGCCGGCAAAGCCCGCGAGATGAGCGAGCGGTCGCTCCGCCTTTCGGTCCGGTGCATAGATATAGGCGACACCCGGCGGATCAGATCCACCCCATGGTCGGTCATCGCGGGCGTAAGCCCAGAGCTGGCCGGTCTTGGTCTTGCCGCGGCCGGGATCCAGCACTGGCGCCGTTGTCTCGTCGGCGAAGAGCTTGGGCGACGACTTCAGCGTCTCCAGCAGCCGCTCATGCACCGGACGCAGATGCCAGGCGGCGCGGCCGACCCAGTCGGCGAGCGTGGAGCGATCGAGGTTGATACCCTGCCGCGCGTAGATCTGCGCCTGGCGATAGAGCGGCAGATGGTCGGCATATTTGGGCACCAGGACCTGGGCAACTGTGGCTTCGGTCGGCAAACCGCCTTCAATCAGCCGGGCGGGCGCCGGAGCCTGAACGACGACGTCCTCGCAGGCGCGGCACGCGTATTTGGGCCGGCGCACCACGATGACCCGCAACTGCGCTGGCACAATGTCGAGCCGCTCGCTAACGTCTTCGCCGATCTGATGAAGGTCGTTGCGGCAGCATGGGCAGGCATGGTCCTTGATGTCGACGACCATCTCGATGCGTGGCAGATGCGGCGGCAGTGAGCCACGGTTCGACCGCCGCTTCGCAGCGCGTTCCTTGCGCATGACCGGATCAGCGTGTTCGGCTTCCTCCTCACCGGCTGCTTCGATCTGCTCTGCCTCCTCGAGGCCAAGGAGCAGTTGATCCTCAGGCAGGCTCTCGGCTCGGCGCCCGAAGCGATGGCGCTGCAATTCCTTGATGATCTGAGTCAGGCGAGCATTCTCGACATCGCGCGCCAGGACCATCGCCTTCAGCACGTCCGGATCATCGGGGAACTGGTCCGCTGTCATCGCCATGATGGGAGCAGACCATATTCGCCGGCTCCGGGCGACAGCGGAAACTGGGCTGATTCACTTCGTCGCGGATCAACTCGCCTGCGTGGGAGCGCTTGTCTGGCGGGCTTCATGGACCCGCCGCCAGTCGAGCCCCTCCAGCAGCGCCGACAACTGAGCGGCCGTCAGCCGCATCACGCCATCCTGCACCTTCGGCCAACGGAACTCTCCATCCTCCAGCCGCTTTGCATAGAGGCAGACGCCGGTACCGTCCCAGAAGATCAGCTTGATCCTATCCGTGCGCTTGGCACGGAACACATACACCGCACCACTGAACGGGTCACCGTCCATCGTCTCGCGCACCAACGCAGCCAGCCCCTCCGCCCCCTTGCGGAAGTCCACGGGCTTCGTCGCCACCATGACCTTAACGGCCCCTGTCGGCCCGATCACGAGGTTGCCTTCAGCGCACGGATCACCGCCGCAACCGTCTTGGCGTCGGCTCCCCGGCCAACCCGCATGGCAATGCCGTCTATCTCAAGCTCGATCACACCAACATCGCGGGGAGTATTGCGCTTGCGCGGCTGTGCAGGACGCTTCGGCGCGGGTTCCCGAGGCGGGACCGTCACCACCGCCGGTACGAAGGCTAGGGATTCCTGCTGCACCGAAGCGGCCTGTTTGCGCGCTTCGCGCCGCCAGGCGAACACCTGCTGCGGCCTGAGACCATAACGCCGGGCTACTTCGGAAATGATTGCGGTCGGCTCCAGCGTCTCCGCGACGATCCTCGCCTTGTCATCCATCGACCAGTTACGCCGGCCGCCAGCACCGTTGATCACCTCGAAACGCCGAGGCTGCCGCTCCGGGTCAAGCGTAAGGTCAAGTCCAGACACAAATCTATCTCCGATCCAATACAGGACCGGCAACCTCACAGATCGCGATCATTCCCGAAAGGTGGTCCGGACACACCGCTTACCGTCAATCGTTACCTGCGAATTCTCTATGTCGACGGCACGACACGCTGATTGAGAATGCGAGAAGCAAAGCCGGGCGTTCTTTTCAGTCTTGCTGGTCGAGTGAGATATAGCGCTGGCCAATTTGCGAAAACGGCGGACCCCTCGTCGCTTGCGCCCGGGGCTTTGACGGCATCTGCCTAGGTGCGTCCCGGAACCGGACTTGGGTGACGGCCCCTTCAAGCCGAAATCCGGATGCCTTTCGAATGGCGGG
>Ga0233385_1000440_pt1 | contig 21459 bp, 20 predicted proteins | sample ElkDunMinimDraft_16_FD_191543 | JGI IMG/M metagenome (GOLD analysis project Ga0233385, IMG submission 191543) | Fecal eukaryotic communites from dung pellets of Tule Elk in California, USA - Elk Dung G36 | ecosystem: Host-associated > Mammals > Digestive system > Large intestine > Fecal | place...
TCGAGGTCGGGCGACCGGTGCGGCCCATGCTGGCGTCGGCGGCCCCCGACGTCGCGGCCGCGGTCGAGCGCTTCGACGGCGCTCCCGTGGCGGCGGACGTGAAGCTCGACGGCATCCGCGTGCAGGTCCACAAGGCCGGTGACGACGTCGCGGTCTTCACCCGGTCGCTCGACGACGTGACGCTCCGGCTCCCCGAGGTCGTGGCGATCGCACGCGAGCTCCCGGTCGACGCTGCGGTGCTCGACGGCGAGGCCATCGCGCTCGACGACGCCGGGCGGCCACGCCCGTTCCAGGAGACGGCGGCTCGCACGGGGTCCCACGACGCCGAGGCACAGCGCGGCACCGTGCCGCTCTCCGCATACTTCTTCGACGTGCTGCACCTGGACGGCACCGACCTCATCGACGCCCCCGCCGCGGAGCGCTGGGCCGCGCTCGAACGAGTGGTCCCGCCCGCCGCGCTCGTCGCTCGCCGGGTCAGCGCCGACGCGACCGAGATCGCCGCGTTCTTCACCGAGACCATCGCCGCAGGTCACGAAGGCCTCGTCGTCAAGGACCCCACCGCTCCCTACGACGCCGGACGCCGCGGTTCGGCCTGGGTGAAGGTCAAGCCGCGGCACACGCTCGACCTCGTGGTCCTGGCGGTCGAATGGGGCAACGGCCGCCGTCAGGGCCGGCTCTCCAACATCCACCTGGGCGCGCGTGACCCAGCCGGCGGGTTCGTGATGCTCGGCAAGACCTTCAAGGGCATGACCGACGAGATGCTCGAGTGGCAGACCAAGCGCTTCACCGACCTCGCCGTCGACCCTGCGACGGTCACGGACAGCTACGTCGTTCCGGTGCGCCCAGAGCAGGTCGTGGAGATCGCGTTCGACGGCATCCAGCGTTCGTCGCGCTATCCGGGAGGTATGGCGCTGCGCTTCGCGCGCGTCCTGCGCTATCGCGACGACAAGACGGCAGACGAGGCCGACACGATCGACACCGTCCGAACCTTGAGCACCGCGTGACCCCTGCCTCCGGTGACGTCGTGGACCGTACGCATCACCGACGAATCCGGACGCGCCCGCCACGGCCACTGCGGGCGGCTCCGAGCAGCACCCACCAGGCCGCGACGTAGAGGACCGATGCGCCCGCGACCACGGCACCCGCCATCTCCGCGATCTCGCGCAGGACGTACTCGGCGGTGACGCCGTCGTCGACGCCGTTCGTCCGGGCGAAGTACACCGCTGCGCCGACGGCGACTCCGGCCGCAACCACCCCGAGAACGCTCCACGCCGCGGCCGCCCGCGCGCGCACGGAGGAGCGGTGGCGCCACAGGTAGATCGCGAGCACCACCAGCCCGACCACGGTGCTCGCGTGCTGGAGCAGCCTGGCCCAGCTCAGGCCGCCGATCGCCGAGGCCGACAACGCCGTGACGTCGCCGTGCGTGAACGAGTCCCACAGCACGTGCGTCGCGATCCCGATCACCAGCGACAGCAGGATCCAGGCGCCGCGGACGACGACGTCCCGTGCGCCCGTCCGGCGCTCGACGTCGCCGTGACCACCGTCGGCCCGAGGCGCTTCCCCGGTCACCAGCATCGCCCGGAGCGGTCGGCGGGCAGCCCACCAGGCCATCGTCAGCAGGAGCGCGTAGGGCAGGGCGACGGTGAGTGTGCCCCCGACGGCGTGCGACGTCGTCGCGTTCATGAACGGCGCATACCAGGACTGGGCGCTCACCGGAACGGGCAAGGACCGCACGAAGTACGGGAGATCCGGTGCGACGGCGCCGGCCACGAGAGCGGCGGCGGAGAACGGCCGCCGCGCGAACGGCAGCACGGCGGCGGGGTGTGCGAGCGTGAAGGGCAACGTCATCCTCGGGTCGGTCGGGCACCGAGAATCCTAGGTGCGACCAGGAGCGACACCGTCAGCGCTCGGCTCCGACCAGCAGGCGCACGCCGAACCGGCGCGGCACCAGCTCGCTCTGCAGCACGAGCGCCGCTGCCCCCACCGCAGCAGCCTGGTTCGCATGCGCCGAGACGCGGACGCGCACCCCGTGCCCGTGCGCGACGACGGCCCGGCTCACCCGCTCCTGCACCACGGGCAGGTACAGCTCTCCCGCGAGCGCGAACGCGGGCCCGGTGAGCACCACGAGATCGACGTCCATCATGCTGCACAGCGTCTGGGCGGCCACGGCCACGTAGCGCGCAGAGTCGGCGAGGATCGCCCGTGCCCGGGCGTCGCCGGCGTGAGCGGCGTCGACGACCCGGCCGAACGCCCGCAGCAGCCCGGCGCCGCGCTCCAGCGTTTCCACGCCCTCCCGAGCGCCGACGTCGACCCCGGCGGCACGGGCGGCGGCCACGACCGACGCGGGCCCGGCGACCGCTTCGACACAGCCGCGGTTGCCGCACCAGCACATCGGCCCCGACACCGCGACGCACACGTGCCCGATCTCGCCCGTGTTCGAGCTCGCGCCCCGGTAGGGCACGCCGTCGACGATGGTGCCCGAGCCGATGCCCGTGGCCATGTACAGCGCCGAGAACGCGGCGCTGGGCTCGCTCGCACGCGTCCAGTGCTCCCCGACGGCGGCGGCGGTCGCGTCGTTGTCCACGACGACGGGCAGCCCCGACGCGGCCTCCAACCGGGCCGCGAGCGGGTAGTCGACCCACCGGTGCAGCGACGGACGGGACATGACCATGCCCGTGGCCGCGACCAGCGGGCCGGGCGACACCACGCCGAGCCCGAGCACCCGGGCCGGGTCGACCTGCGCGTCCTCGACGATGCCGGCTGCCTCGCGCGCCATCGCGCGGATCACGTCGTCGGGCTCGGCCTCGCCGACGCCGTCGACGCGACGCCGCGCGACGATCGCCCCGCCGAGGTCGGCGAGCGCGTAGGTGACGCCGTCGTGGTCGAGGTGGATGCCGACCGCGAAGCGGCTCGAGGCGACGAGCTCCAGCAGGCGCCGCGGCTTGCCGCCGGTCGACGGCGCACGGCCGACCTCGACCACGAGCCCTTCGTCGAGCAGGCGCCGGACCTCGCCCGAGACCGTCCCGGGAGTCAGCCGGGTCGTGTTGACGATCTCGGTGCGGCTGATCGTGCCGGCCGCCCGGATGACGTCGATCACCGCGGCGCGCGCGTTCGCGTGGTCCGCCCCTGCGCCGCGCATCGTCCCGCCTCCTTCGTCCTCGGCCCGGTCGTCCGGTTCCGCCGGCGGGCCCGATGCGCCCGCCGACGTCACCCCGACGTCACCCGGCCAGCACCTGCGCGGGGCAGGGGTCGTCCGCTCCCATGCGGAAGCAACCCACCTGGTGCCCCGGGGCGTGCTCGATCAGCTCGAGGCTGTGCTCGTGCGCGCTCGGCGCGTCCTCGTGGAACACGCACCGTCCCCCGAAGCGCTCGTCCCGCAGCGCCTGCTCCGCCTCGACCTCCTCCCACTTCCGGTCGAGCTGGGGCACCGACGCGAGCAGGGCCCGCGTGTACGGGTGGAGCGGGTCCGCGAAGACCTCGGCGGTCCGGCCGCTCTCGACCATGCGCCCCTTGTAGAGGATCACGACCTTGTCGCTCACGTAGTTGCCCAGCGACAGGTCGTGCGTGATGAACAGGATCGCGAGGCCGCGCGCCTTGAGGTCGCCCAGCAGGTTCAGCACGTCGATGCGCGTGGAGGCGTCGAGCATCGAGATGATCTCGTCGGCCACGAGCAGCTTGATGTCGAGCAGCAGCGCGCGAGCGATGAGCAGGCGCTGGAGCTGGCCGCCCGAGAGCTGGTGCGGGAACTTGCCGAGCGTCTCGGCGGGCACGAGCCCCACGGCGGCGATGGCGTCCTCGAGCCGCTGGCCCCACTCGGCCGCCGGCACGTCCCGGAAGTAGGACTTGTGCAGCGTGTCGAAGGTCCGGTCGACCTTGAAGATCGGGTTGTAGGACGAGAACGGGTCCTGGAACACGCCCTGTGCCTTGCGGTAGTAGTCCCGCAGGCCCCTGCGGCCGAGCGCGAGCACGTCCTGGCCGTCGAACCGGATGCTGCCCGACGTCGTGCCCACCAGGCGCAGCACCATCTTGCCGATCGTCGACTTGCCCGACCCGGACTCGCCGATGAGCGAGACGACCTCGCCCGGCTGCACGGTGAAGCTGACCTGCCGCACGGCCTTGAGGTCGTGCGTGCCGAACGTGCCGACCTTGTAGTCCTTGTCGACCGACTGGATCTCGAGCATCAGTTCACCGCCCAGCATGCGACCTGGTGGCCGGGAGCCACCTCACGGAACTCGGGACGCTCCACGCACTTGTCGAACGCGAGCGGGCAGCGGTCCCGGAACCGGCAGCCCGACGGCGGGTCGAGGAGCGAGGGTGGCTTGCCGACGATGCCGCTAAGGCGCTCGTCGTCGTACCGCTCGCCCACCTTGGGCAGCGCGCCGATCAGCATCTGCGTGTACGGGTGCAGCGGCTTTTCGATGATGGTCTCGGCCGGCGCCTTCTCCGCCAGGTGGCCGGCGTACATGACCAGGATCGTGTCGGCCATCTGGTAGAGCACCGAGATGTCGTGCGTGACGACGATGACGGACTTCACGTAGCCCTTGTCGCGGAACTCCACCAGGGCACGCGCGACCGCCTTCTGGCTCGTCACGTCGAGCGCGGACGTGACCTCGTCGCCGATGAGCAGGGACGGGTTGAGCAGGGTCGACAGCACCAGCACGACACGCTGCTTCATCCCGCCCGACAGCTCGATCGGGTACCGGCCCAGCACCTCGGCATCCAGCCCCACGAGCTCGAGGCGGCGCGTGAGCTCCGGCAGCGCGTCGGCGTACTTGACGCCGCGCGCCGAGAGCAGGTCCCGGATCATCTTGCCGATCTTGCGGGTCGGGTTCATGGCCGACATCGCGTACTGCGGGATGAGCGAGACCTCGGCGAACCGGAAGCGGTTCATCGCGTGGTCGTCGGAGATCGGCAGCTCGGCGTCGTCGAGCGTGACCGTTCCCCCCATGTGCTTCATCCGGGCGTCGAGCCGGATCAGCGACTTGCCGAGGGTCGTCTTGCCGCAGCCCGACTCGCCCGCGATGCCCATGATCTCGCCGTCGGCGATGTCGAACGTCACGCCGTCGAGCGCCTTCACGTCACCGCGCAGTGTGCGGTAGTAGACCCGCAGGTCCTTCACCTGGACGCTCATCTGTCAGGTCTCCCTCAGCTTCGGGTTGAACACCTCGTCCAGGCCCACGTTCATGATGTAGAGCGAGCCCACGAGCAGCGTGATGCCGGCGCCCGGCGGGACGAACCACCACCACATCCCCAGGTGCAGGGCGCTCCACTGGACCGCCTGGTTCATCATCAGGCCGAGCGACATGGTGTCGGTCGGGCCCAGCCCGATGAAGTCGAGGGACGCCGCGGTGAGGATCGCGCCGCCGAAGAGCAGCACGAACGTCATGAACAGGTAGGAGTACATGTTCGGCGCGATCTCCCGCAGGATGATCGTGCGCGTCGACACGCCGCTCAGCCGGGCCAGGTCCACGAACTCGCGCGAGCGCAGCGTCAGGGTCTGGGCGCGCACCGCGCGGGCGACCCACGGCCAGGTGAACAGGCCGATGTAGAGGGCCTGCGCCGGCACCGACCGCACGCCCAGGTAGGCGTTGATGACGATGAGGATGACGAAGCCCGGGATCACCAGGACGACGTTGGTGAGCATGTTCAGGACCTCGTCGATCCAGCCGCCCTTGTACCCGGCGACGAAACCGATGGTCATGCCGACGGCCGCGCCCACGACGCCACCGAGGACGCCCACGTAGAACGTGTTCCCCAGCCCGGCGACGAACTGGACCCAGACGTCCTGGCCGAACATCGTGGTGCCGAACCAGAACTCGGACGACGGCGCCTGCATGGGCGGGCCGACGTAGTCGAGCGGGCCGTAGCCCGCGGTCATCGGGCCGAAGATGCCCAGCGCCGCCAGGCCCAGCACGATGATCCCCGCGACCACGACCTTGGGGTTGCGCAGCGCGAAGTAGAGCAGCTCGCGGCGCGGGCCGGTGGGCGTCACGGACGCGAGGTCCGCCGCGGGTGCCGCGGCGGGCGGTGCCGCCGCGATCGCGTCCTGCTTGGTGGTCGGTGTGCTCATGCCGTCGCCCCCTGGAGTCCGGTGCGGGTGCGGGGGTCGACCGCGACATAGGCGAGGTCGACCACGAAGTTCGCGATCAGGACGCCGATGACGACGAACAGCAGCGCGCCCTGGAGCAGGAAGTAGTCCTGGTTGTTGATGGCCTGCAGGATCAGGTACCCCAGGCCGGGATAGGCGAACACGACCTCGGTGACCAGCGCGCCGCCGATGATGGTGCCGAGCTGGAGCGCGAGGCCCGTGATCTGCGGCAGCATCGCGTTCCGGAACGCGTAGCCGCGGATGAGCCGGCGCGGTGCACCGAGCGCGGCCAGGTAGTGGGCGTAGTCGGCCTCGACCTCGTAGATGATGAGGTTGCGCATGCCGATCGCCCAGCCGCCCAGAGCCACGAGGAACAGCGACAGGAACGGCAGGAACCAGTGCTGGAACAGGTTCCCCACGAACGACCACGACCACTGCGGGACAACCCCGTAGTCGTAACCGCCCGCGATCGGGAACCAGCCCAGGACCAGGCCGAAGATCCACGCGAGCAAGATGGCGAGCCACATGTAGGGCATCGCGGTCAGCAGGTACCCGACCGGCAGCGCCGTGTTGTCGAGCCACTTGCTGCGGGCCGCGAGCGCGCCGAGCCAGTTGCCGACGATCCAGCTCAGCAGGATCGCCGGGAGCATCAGGGCCAGCGTGTACGGGACGGCCCCCATGATGACGTCGCCGACGGGCTGCGGGAACAGCCAGACGCTGACCCCGAGGTCGCCCTGGAGCAGCGCGGCCCAGTAGTTGAGGTACTGCTGCCACACCGGCAGGTCGAGGCCGAACAGGTCCTCGTAGTACACGCGCATCGCGTCGATGGACTCGGGGTGCGCGGTCGCGGCGCGGGTGATCATGCGCTGCACCGGGTCACCCGGCATGAGCCGGGGGATGATCCAGTTGAGCGTGACGGCGACGAAGAACGTCAGTCCGTAGACGAGGACTTTACGGGTCAGGTACGTGCGCACAGGTGGTTCTCCAGGGTCGACGGTCGGCCGTGCCGCCCGCGGGGCGCGCGGTGCGCGCCCCGCGGGCAGCCGGCGTCGGATCAGCCGGCAGGCTGGAGGTTGGCGAGGGTCTCGATGCCACCCATCTGCCAGTACCCGCCCCACGTGCTCGGGTAGGCGTTCGACTCACCGTCGGCCTTGGGCCAGTTGGTCCACGTCGACTCGTTGTACTGGGCCCACAGGCCGTTGTACCAGAGCGGGATGACCGGCATCTCCTGCAGGGAGATCTCCTGCAGCTGCGACATGATGTCGGCGAACTTCGGGTCGTCGCTCGGCGTCCGCGAGAGCTGCTGGGTGAGGTCCCAGGCCTTCTTGTTCTCGAGGCGCTGGTAGTTGCCCGCGAGCTGCTGCTCCTGGATGGGCAGGTAGAACAGGCGGTTGTAGTACGTCCAGGGCGTGTTGCTCAGTGCCGCGTAGTTGTTGAGCATCATGTCGTAGTCGCCCGAGGCGCGAGCGTCGTCGACGGCGCCCGAGTCGGGGAAGTCGGCCGTGACCTTGATGCCGGCGCCCTGCAGGCCCTCGGCGATCACGCGAGCGGCCTCCATCCAGTCCGTCCAGCCCTGCGGGACGATCAGCTTGAGGTCGATCGCCTCGCCGTCCTTCGTCTCGACGAACCCGTCGCCGTCGGAGTCCTTGTACCCGGCGTCGGCGAGGATCTTCTTGGCCTGGTCGGCGTCGTAGGTGAAGCCCAGCTCGGACGTCACGGCGTCGTCGTAGTACTGCTCGTAGGCGGGCAGCAGGCCCGACGGGTGCGACTTGGCGACGATGCCGCCGTAGGCGTTGGCCACGATGCTGTCGACGTCGACGGCGAACGCCATCGCGCGGCGGAACTCGGCGTCGTCCATCGGCTTCTTGGTGGAGTTGGGCACGAGCCACGCGGTGTTGGCCGACAGCATGTACGGCGCGCTGTCGAAGTACGTGCCGACCTGGCCCTTGTCAGCAAGGGTGTTGATGCCGGGCAGGAAGTTGTTCGACAGGTCGAGGCCGTTCTGGAGCATGAGGCCCAGGGCCACCTCGTTGGAGGGGTTGACGATGTCCACGACGTAGCGCATCGGCATCTTCATGCCGAGCGCGTCGATGCCCCACCAGTCGTCGTTGCGCTCCCAGACCATGCGGTCCTGGCCGTGCGTCGAGTAGACGAACGGACCGGAACCGACCGGGTTCTCGTTCGCGTTCGACGTGTACTCCTCGGGCGACCACTTCGAGACGATGTGCTCGGGAACCATCATGGTGCCGTAGAGCCAGTTGTCCCACTCCTGCGGGCGCGGGTCCGAGAAGTCGAACTGGACGGTCTGGGCGTCGACGGCCTTGGCCGAGTCGAGCCAGTTCCACAGGTTCGAGTAGGGCACGGCGGGCGTCTTGCCGAGCTCGGCCGTGAACACGACGTCGTCGGCGTCGAGCGCCTCGCCGTCGGTCCAGGTCAGCCCGTCACGAAGCTGGAGCGTGTAGGTGTCCTCGTCGGTCCACTCCCCCGACTCCGCGAGCCACGGGATGAGCTCGAGGGTCTCGGGGTCGAAGCTGAAGAGCGGCTCGTAGAGCAGGCCGCGCACGCCGGTGGCGTCGCCCGACTGGGGAATGGGGTTCCAGCTCGACGGCGGACCCCACTGGGACCCGCTCGTGAAGATGGTCTCCTCGCGGGGGTACTCGCCCACGAGCGCCTGAGCCTCCGCCATCCCCTCGACGGTCGGCGACGCGGCCGGTTCGGGCGAGTTGGTGGCCCCCGTGCCTCCACCGCCGGAGCAGCCGGCGAGGAGCACCAGTGCAGAGGTGGCCGCTGCGAGCGCAACGGACGCCTTGGTTCTCCGAAGGAACATCGTCGATCCTCTCGAGTTCGGCCGTACACCCGCGTACGGACCTGTGACCGTCTTTGGTCGGGCGCAGGAGCAGGTCCTGCTGGCGTAGATATTTCAGTGATCGAAGAAAGTCGTCAAGGGAGCGCTCCCACCTGTGACCGGTCCGTGACCTCGGGAGCCTTCGGCCGCCCGCCGGACCGGGCCAGACGACAGCGGGCCCGCGGCCCGGGGAATCATCCCCGAGCCGCGGGCCCGCTCTCCGTGCTGTCGCTCTGCGCGGCTCTACGTCAGGCCTGCGCGCCCCGACGACGGCGTGCCATCACCACGGCGCCGACACCGGCACCGATCAGGGCGAACGCCGCGAGCACCAGTGCCGCGACCTGCGGTCCGGTGACGGCGAGCTCGTCAGGCTGCTCGGTCTCGACGCCGCCGTCGGCGTCCGCGCCCGGCCCGGCGTTCTCGGTCTCGTCGTCGGCCGGCGCGGGGTCGGTCGGCGCCGGCGACTCCTCGGCCGGCGGCACGACCTCGTCGTCGTCACCCGGCGTCTCAGGCGTCTCGGGCTCCGGCGTGCCGGCGTCCGGCTCGTCCGGCGCCTCGATCGGGGTGGTCGCGCTCGGCGAGGGGCTCGGCTCGACGCTGGGCTCGGGCGACGGCGAGCTGCTCGGGGACGGGGAGGACGAGGGCGAGGGCGAGGGCGAGGGGCCCGGCGTCGGCTCCGCGTCGATGTACCTGACCGAGTAGTGGCTGATGCCCTTGCAGCCGCCCTGGACGGGGTAGGCGATGGTGAGCTCGGGGACGGGCTCGGCGAGCTCGACGATCTTGGGGCCGAGGCCCTGCTTGTACGAGCCGGCCTTCACGCAGTACGCCGCGATGAGCTTGCCCTCGGGCGCGATGAGCGTGATGGTCTTCTTGTCCCCCGAGACGTCCGTCTTCGGGACGTCCATGTCCGGGCAGACGTTGTCCTCGTAGCTGCGCGTCCCGTCCGGCCAGTCGTACCGCGTGCCGCCGTGGTAGCCCGAGCCACCGTCCCAGCGGTCGCCGACACGCGAACCCCACGAGCCGTCACCACGGTCGTGGGAGCCGTGCGAGCCGGGGTTGGTAGTGGTGAGTGCCCCCGCAGGGCCGGCCGTGCCGGCGGCGAGGCCGGCGGCCAGGAGCATCGATGCTCCGATTGCGGTGATCTTTCGCACGTACGCTCCTATGCACAAAGGGCGACAGCGGCCCGACGTCGGCCGCCGGAGAATGTGGTGGTGGCGGCATAGCCGCGCTCGGCATCGTAGCGAAGCGGACACTCCGCTCATACCCGGATCGGGCGAAATGAGGTAACGGTTCGGTCGCGATCGCGCGTCAGGCGCGGCGACGCCGTCCACCGCGGCCCGACGTCCGCGGCCGCCCAGTAGCTCCGCCCGAACGGCCTGCGGAGCCCGCACCCTGGGTGCCGCGGCGCGGTGCCTGCTTTCCCGAGCCCTTCTTGGCCTGCGCCGCAGCGGCCGACGCCGCGGCATCTCGCCGCGCGGCACCGCCGCGGCCCCGCGAGCTGTTCACGGTCCGCCCGCGGACGATGCCGACCATCTCGTCCACCAGGTCGGTGGTCCGGTCCGCGCGCCACGCGAGCCCGACCGGCGCGAGCGGCCCGTCGTCGAGCACCCGCTGCGTGACGTCCTTGCGATGGTGCAGCCGGGCGAGCGACATGGGCAGCACGGTGACTCCGGCCCCGGTCGCCGCCCAGGCCACGGCGTCGGCCGCCGTCGGCGGACGGGTCGGGGCGTCGTCGCCGGTCCCGTCACCCGTCCCGCCGGACGCCGGCGCTCGGCCCGGGACGGGGGCGCCCTCGCCGAACAGGACGTCGTCGAGCGGGAGCCACACGACGTCGTCGACGATGTCGTGCGTCGTCACGAGCTCCTCGGGCTCGGAGGCGGCGAGCAGATGGTCGCGTGACACGACCACGACCGGCAGCTCCTCGTAGAGCGGGATCGCGTTGAGGTGGTCCCCGAGCAGCGCGCGGTCCCGTGGGAGCCGCAGGATGGCGGCGTCGACGACACCGTCGTCGATCGCGGCGACCGCCTCGTCGGCCGCCAGCGGCACGAGCTCGAGCTCGACGTCCGGCAGGCGCTCTCGCCAGGTGCGCGCCCACTTGCCGGGCGTGGCGCCCGGCACGTAGCCGAGTCGGAAGGTCTCGGCAGGGCCAGGCGTCGCTTCGGTCACAGACCCAGGCTACGGCGCTGATCCCGCAGCCCGGCGGGCCGGGGCCCGACTAGGCTGGACACATGTCAGGTACCCCGTTCTCGCAGCAGATCCTCAAGCCGACGAACGCGGCCAAGCGCCTCGGCGTGTACCTGCCGGCCACGCCGCCCGAGTTCCAGGAGCGGCCCATCACGCGCGCCGAGCTCGAGGAGCTCGAGAAGAACCCGCCGGAGTGGCTCTCCGAGCTGCGCCGCAACGGGCCGCACCCGCGCCCCGTGGTGGCGGGCCGGCTCGGCATCTCGATCGCCGGCCTCACGCGCGGCGGGATCACCGAGCCGCTGACGACGGCCCAGATCGAGGAGCTGCGCGAGGACCCGCCCGCGTGGCTCGTGCAGGAGCGTGAGACGGCGGCCCAGGTGCGTGCCGAGGAGCAGCGGCTGGCCGACCTGGCGGAGCAGGCCGAGCGTCGCGCGTCGCGCCGCTCGTCGAAGTAGCGACGCAGGTCCCATGACGCTCGACGACGTACTCGCGGCACTGGTCCCGTGGCCCGAGGACGGGAGCCACGCGGACGGGCCGGTCGCGGTCGACGCGACCGACCGGCTCCTGCTCGACGAGGCCCGTGACCTGCTCGGCCGCACACCGGACGTGGTGGTGATCGGCGACCGCTTCGGTGCCCTGACGCTCGGCGCGATCGCCCTCGGGGCCGAACGCGTGCGCGTCCACACCGACGCCGTGACGGCCGAGCGGGCCCTCGCCGTCAACGCCGAGCGCTGCGGGCTGACCGACCGGGTCGAGGTCCACGCCACGCTCGACGCCGGCCTGCTCACCGGTGCCAGGCTCGTCCTGCTCCAGCTGCCGACGTCGCTCGCCGAGCTCAGCGAGATCGCCGAGCTCGTGTCCCGGGCTGCGGCCGACGACGTCGTCGTGCTCGGCGGCGGCCGGGTCAAGCACATGACGCGCTCGATGAACGACGTGCTGGCCGCGGAGCTGATCGACGTCCGGGCGACGCTCGCGCGGCAGAAGTCCCGGGTCCTGGTCGCCTCGGGCGTCCGGCCCGACCGGCGCGACGCGCCGCGCTCCTCCCCCGCGCACCGGCGCCTGACCGAGGCCGAGCTGGTCGCGGCGGCCGGCGTGCCGGGCGTCGAGGTCGTGGCGCGCGGCGGGGTGTTCGCCGGTGACCGACTGGACCTGGGCACGCGGTTCCTGCTGCAGCACGCGGACCGTTGGCCGAGGGCTGCGTCCGTGCGCGACGCCGTCGACCTGGGCAGTGGCTCAGGACTGCTCGCCGCGACCCTCGCCCTGCGTTACCCGGAGGCCGCCGTCGTCGCGACCGACCGGTCGGCGGCTGCCACCGCGTCGACCACCGCGACGGCCGAGGCGAACGGGGTCGGCGAACGGGTCACGGTCGTGCGGGACGACGCGGGCGACTCGCTGCCCGACGCGAGCGCCGACCTGGTGCTCTGCAACCCTCCGTTCCACGACCGCGCCAGCGTGCGCTCCGACGCGGCCCACCGGATGTTCGCGACGGCGGGTCGCGTCCTGCGGCCCGGGGGCGAGCTGTGGACGGTGTTCAACACCCCGGCGCGCTACCGCAACGCGCTCACGCGCGCGGTCGGGCCGACCGAGCTCGTCGGCCAGAACCCCAAGTTCACCGTGACCCGCAGCCGCCGGCCCTGACACTCCCGCGCAGGAGAACGGGGGCCGTCCCTCGCCGGACGACCCCCGCTCCCCGCTCACGGCACGGTGCGTGACGCTCGGGTCAGCGCACCCCGACGACGTCGACCACGAAGACGAGCGTGTCGCCGCCGCCGATGCCGGCCTGCGGGACGCCGCGCGCACCGTAGCCGTGCTCCGGCGGGATCGAGATCAGCACGCGGTCGCCGACGTTGCGCCCGACGAGGCCCTTGTCCCAGCCGCCGATCACGGCGCCGACGCCGATCGGGAAGTCGATCGTCTGGCCACGGTCGTACGAGTTGTCGAAGACGTGCCCCTCCCAGGTCTGGCCGAGGTAGTTGACGACGATCGTGCGGCCGGCCTCGACGACAGGGCCGTTGCCCTCCTCGAGCACCTGGACCTGAAGCCCGCTGGGCGCGCCGCCCGACGGGAACGTGAGCTCCGGCTTGTCGCCGAAGGTGCCGGAGGCGGTGGGGAGCGTGGTCACGGATTACCTCATCTTCGTCCGGGAACCGCCGGCTCGGAGCGCCGGCGGCGATGCCCGTCCAGCGTACGTGCTGCCGCCACGGAGCTCGCAGCGACCGCGAGCTCCTCGAGAGCGGCGCGGGCCGGCGGCGTCTGGGCGACGCCGTCGCGGACGACCGCGAAGATCGACCGGACCGGCGCGGGCCGGACCACGGGTACGGCGACCGCACCGAGCGGGATCTGCCCCGCGCCGAGGCGGGGCAGCACCGTGATGCCCACGCCCGCACCGACGAACGCGAGCGCCGTGGGGTAGTCGTGCGCCTCGACGTGGAACTGCGGGCTGAACCCGGCGGCGGTGCAGGCCTCGAGGAGGTTCTGACGGCACCAGCCCCGGGCGAAGTCGTTGTCGACCCAGGACTCGTCGGCGAGCTCCGACAGCTCGACCTCGTCCCGGTCGGCGAACCGGTGACCGGTGGGCATCACGACGACGTACGGCTCGTCGAGCAGGTGCGTCGCACGAAACCCCGAGCCGGGCTGGAACCCGTGCTTGGCGACCACGATCTGCACGTCCGCGCGCTCGTGCGGGTCGTCCGGGATGTGCTCGCGCAGCTCGAGGTCGAGCCGCACGCCCGGGAACTCCGCGGTCAGCCGTCGCACCACGTCGGGCAGCCACGCCGCACCCACCGACGCGAAGTAGGCGATGGAGATCGTGCCCGTGCGGCCCGTACGCAGGTCGGCGACCGCGGCCTCGGCCTCGCCCAGGCGCGCGAGCACGCCGTCGGCCTGGACGGCGAGCGCGAGGCCCGCCGCGGTGGGCCGCACGCCGCGGCCGACGCGTTCGATGAGCGTGAGGCCGGTCTCGCGCTGCAGCGCCGTGACGTGCTGGCTCACGGCGGACGGCGTGTAGCCCAGGTTCGCCGCGGCGGCCGCGACCGACCCGCTCGCGACGACGGACCGGAAGACGCGCAGGCGGTGGACGTCGAGCATGGTTCAACACTACAGCCGTACTGAATGGAGCGACAGAGATATGAACTGGTGCTTCATGGACGTCCGAGCGACGATCGGAGGCATGACAAGCACGATCGACGGCGCGACGCCCGTCACCGCACGTTCCGCCACCGCGAAGGACGGGCTGATCTGGCTCGCGATCGCGGTCACCGTCGTCCTGTGGGCGTCGGCCTTCATCGGCATCCGGGCCGCCGGGACCGACTTCTCCGCCGGCGGGCTCACGCTCGGGCGCATCCTCGTCGGCACGGTGGCGCTCACGGCCGTCCTGCTCGTGGTGCGGGGCCGACGGCGAGCCCGGGGCATCGACGGCGGTCCGACGTCCCGCCTGCCGCGGGGCCGGCTGCTGCTGCTCGTGGTCGCCTGGGGCATCGCCTGGTTCGGCGCCTACAACGTGACGCTCAACGCGGCCGAGCAGCTCATCGACGCCGGCACGGCCGCGCTGCTCGTGAACATCGCGCCCATGCTCATCGCCGTCCTCGCGGGCTTCCTGCTCGGAGAGGGATTCCCCCGGCGCCTCATGGTGGGCATGGCCCTCGCGTTCGTCGGCGTCGCCGTGATCGCGGCCTCGACGTCGACCGGCACGTTCAACGCCGTGGGTGTGGCGCTGGGCGTCGCCTCCGCTGTGCTCTACGCCGGCGCCGCGACGCTGCAGAAGCGCCTGCTCCCGCGCGTCGACGCCCTCACCATGACCTGGCTCGGCTGCCTCGCCGGCACGATCGCGTGCCTCCCGTTCGCCCCCGCACTCGTACGCGAGGCGGCCGAGGCGTCGTCGTCGTCGATCCTGGCGGTGGTCTACCTGGGCGTGTTCCCGACGGCGATCGCCTTCCTCACCTGGGGATATGTGCTCGCCCGGTCGACGGCGGGCCGGACGGCGGCATCGACCTACGCCGTCCCGCCCATCGTCGTGCTCATGTCGTGGCTCGTGCTCGACGAGCTGCCGCCGGCCATCGCGCTCCTCGGCGGAGCGCTCGCGCTCGCGGGCGTCGCCGTCGCCACGCTGCGGCGCCGCTGAGCGCACGCCCACGCACCGGAACGACGGCTGCCCCCGTCCTGAGATCAGGACGGGGGCAGCTCTTCGACGCTTCCGCTCTGCCGCTACCGAGGTGGAGCGGCTCTAGGCGTGGCGCGGGCTGGTCGGGTCGTCGTTGTCGCGCGTCTGCTCGTTGCGCTCGTCGACCCGGCCCTGCTCGTAGTCGCTCGCGGGCTCGTCGGCCCGCACCGCGTCACGCTCGTACCCCTGCGTGGCCTGCTCGTGCACAGGCTGCTCGTGCACAGGCTCGTCACGCACCGCCTGGTCGCGCACTGCCTGGTCGTGCACAGGCTGCTCGTGCACCGGCTGGTCGTGCACCGGCTCGTCACGCACCGCGGACGTCCCGGTGAACCGGTCCCGCTCGGACTCGTCGATCAGCTCGTGATCGGCCAGCCCTCGCTCGTGAAGCTGAGCGCGCTGCTCGCGCAGCTCCGCCTCGGCCCGCTCGCGCTGCGCCTCGGTCGAGGCCATCCGAGCCTTCAGCTCGGCCTCCTCGGCCTGGCTCCTGCGCTGCTCCGCCTCTGCCCGCTGCTCGCGGGCGGCGTTCTCACGGCGCTGTGCCAGCTCGCGCTCGCGCGCCTCGTGCTCGCGCTCACGTGCCTTGACCTCCGCGTTGCGACGCGCACGTGGCAGCAAGAACAGGAGCGCCAGCAGGATCAGCACGGCCACGATGATCACGACGATCACCCACGTGTCCATCTTCCCAACCTTCCTCTCAGGATTCCCGGTCCAGCGTTCCCCCTACCGTGATCCAAGCCGATCGGGGCCGACTCGCAACATGTTGGTGGGTGGACGGCGGGAATCTCGCAGGTCAGGCGGCTGCCGGGGGTCCTCAGTGGGGCAACGGGGTGATGGCCAGATAATCCTCGAGGCTGCCGTTGTTCAGGCAGGTCTTGATGATCTGCCGGCCCACCGGGTCCAGCTCCGGGGTGAGGAACTGCTCCAGCTCCGAGGCGAAGAAGTCGGTGAGGATCGCCGCCCCGACGTCGTACGCGGCCGTACCGACCTTCGACTGCGTCTCGGGCCGCAGCAGCGACGGCCGGATCTGCTGGCCGTCGATCTTGAGCTCGGTGAACGCGTAGCCGAACAGCGGGCAGCGGGCGGGCACGAGCCGGTCCTCCCGGACCCGCCCCTGGCCGATGCGGGCCAGGTACTCGCGGGTCAGCCACTCCCCGGCGAACCCCACGCGGTAGGCACCGACGTGCTGGTTCGGCGTGAGGACGTAGCGGGTGCGAGGCGCGTCCAGGATCTGGCGCAGCAGCAGGTTCGCCGCAGCGACCTTGGTCCCGGTCGAGAACGGCCAGTAGGAGCCGACGCCCTCGGCGACCATGCCGCCGTGACGGATCGTCTCCGCCTCGGACGCCGACGCGCCGATGGACGGGTTCTTGTCGCCGCGAGGTGCGATGAGCCGCCACAGCCACGCGAGCGACGGGGGGATGACGTGGACCAGCCCCATGACCCCGTAGGTCGGCCGGTCCGCGGTGCACGCCGGCATGCGTACGCCGAAGCTGCGCACGTCCACCCGCTGCGGCTCGTCGACGATGCCCCGGATCAGCCGGCGCGGGATGACGACGCGCGGGTTGGAGCACGGCTTGCCGTCGGAGTCCAGCGAGTGCTCCCACGGCAGGCAGGTCGCTCCGGGCACGCCGCGGATGTTGAGGAACAGCAGCGGGACGTCGGGGTGGATGCACGCCTTCTCGAAGACCGGGTCGTCGCCGTACCGGGTCAGCCCGTCGACGCGCACGAACCACCCGTCCTCGGCGTCGGCGATGACGAGCCGTCCCGAGTCGTCCTGGAGGTCGCGGTGGCACAGCGTCATGTCGTCGGTGACGGGCTCGAGGCGCGACGACTCCGACAGCGTGACGGCGTACTCCTCGCCGGTCACCGTGTTGACCCCGAGCAGCACGCGACCGTCGTCCTCGCGGCGCAGCTCCTGGGTCATCTCCGACTTGCCGCCTCCGGACGCTCCCTCGTGCATGAAGACCGTCTCGTTCTCGTACGGCGTGGTCACGCGGACGGACGAGGCGTGCGAGGTGACCCATCCTTCCCGCTCGCCGATGTCGAGCAGGACGGAGAACACGCCCTTCTTGGCGCTCGGACCGGGGTAGAGGTTGTAGGCGAACACCTCGTGCAGCGTCTCGCTGCGGTCGTGGACGACGACCTGCAGGCCGCCGAACCGGGTGTGCCGGAACGGCGGGGCCAGGTACAGGATCGAGCGCGGTGCGAACGGCCCGAGCTCCTCGAACGTCGTCCACCCCTGGAGGTCGACGAGCGCGAGGGCGAAGAACGCGGCGTTCTTGGGCACGACGGCGATCGAGGGACTGCCGTGCCGCAGCCCGCCCGCCTTGAACGGGACGACGACCAGGTCCTGCCCGGCCAGCCAGTCGAACGTCTCCTGCCGGACGGCCGCGAAGTCGTACCCGTAGACGTCCTTGAAGCACGGCTTGTCCGTGGGGAGGTCGTCGGCGATGCGCATGCAGTCCGGGTCGCGACGGCGGATGTAGTCCTCGGTGTAGTTGACCGCGACGCCGTTGGTGCACCGCACGACGTCGGCCTCCTTGACCGGGCCGCGACCGGGGACGTCGTAGGAGACGTCGAAGCGGTCGGCACCCTCGCCGCCGAGCGCGAGCTCGAACAGCTCGTGACGCGAGGCGGGCACGGTGATGCTCGCGCAGGCGGCCAGCGCGGCAGACAGCTGGTCGCCGAGCGTGAGGCTGCTCAGCACGTCGTTCGGACGTCGGGACTCCACGGCAGCGCTCCCTGGGATCGGCTGATCCGGTCCCTGCCCGGGGGCCGGGGACCGCGAGTTTTCACTCTGGCACCCGGTGGTGGGGGCCCGGGCCGCGGTGGCGCGCAGAGGTCGCTCCCCTGGCGTCGCAGGGCGCAGCTAGAGCGCCGCGGCCTTGGCCTCGAGCACGCCACGCTCGCGCGCGTTGCCGCACAGCCGGGCGGCGAGCTCGAGCTCTGCCCGCGCCTCGTCCCGACGCCCGAGCCGGGACAGCAGCTCACCGCGCACGCTCGGGAGCAGGTAGGAACCGCGCAGCTGGTCCGAGACGACCAGCTCGTCGACGAGCGGCAGCGCCGCGGCGGGACCGGCCGCCATCGACACCGCGACCGCGCGGTTGAGCTCGACCACGGGCGACGGCGCCACGCGTCCGAGCGCCTCGTAGAGCAGCACGATCCGCTCCCAGTCGGTCTCCGCGACCGACGGGGCCGTGTCGTGGCACTCGGCGATGGCGGCCTGCAGGCCGTAGGGCCCGAGGCCGCGGCCGGCGGACGTGGCGCGGGCGAGCGCCGCCCGGCCGCGCCGGATCGCCGACCGGTCCCACCGGCGCCGGTCCTGGTGCTCGAGCAGCACAGGCTCGCCGTCGGGCGCCGTCCGCGCGGGGAACCGTGCCGCGGTGAGCTCGAGCAGCGCCACGAGGCCCTGGGCCTCGGGCTCCTCGGGCACCAGCCGCGCCAGCACGCGGGCGAGCCGGACGGCCTCGTGGGCCAGGTCCACCCGCATCCACTCGGCTCCGCCCGACGCCGTCGACCCCTCGGAGAAGATCACGTACAGCACGTTGAGCACCGACCCGAGCCGTTCCGCGCGGTCCTCGGGCGGCGGCACCTCGAACGGCACGCGAGCCGCCGCGAGCGTCTTCTTCGCCCGGGTGATGCGTGCCTGCACCGTGGGGACGGAGATGAGGAAGGCCCGGGCGATCTCCTCGCTGCTCAGGCCGCCGACCACCCGCAGCGTCAGGGCGACCCGGGCGTCCTTCGACAGCACCGGGTGGCACGCCACGAAGATGAGCGCCAGGCGGTCGTCCGCGATCTGGTCCGGGTCCCACAGCAGGTCCCGGTCGAGGGCCCTGCCGAGGTTCCCGGCGAGGTCCGCCGTGCCGGCCCCCGACGACGCGCCGCCCTCCCCCAGCTCGCGGGCGAGGGCGGCGTAGCGCTCGTCGCGCGCGGCCCGGCGGCGGAAGGCGTCGATGGCCCGGCGACGGCCCACCGTGAGCAGCCACGCGGCGGGCTCACGAGGAACCCCCTCCCGCGGCCACGCGACGAGCGCCTCGGCGAGCGCCTCCTGGGCGAGGTCCTCGGCGAGCGAGAAGTCGCCCGTGTAGCGCGCCAGCGCGCCGACGATGCGGGCCGACTCGATACGCCAGACCGCCTCGACGGCGCGCCGCCCGGAGCCGGTGTCGCTCAGTCCGTCCCGAGCTCCGTGCGCCACTCGGCCTCCTTCTGGGCCCACTCGCCGTCGGGGAAGTCCTCGGCGCCCTGGACCCTGCGCACCTCGAGCTTGTTGCCGGGGCCCACGAGCGGGGCCCGCTTGGCCCACTCGACGGCCTCCTCCTTCGAGGCCACGTCGAGGATCCAGAACCCGTTGAAGAGCTCCTTGGTCTCGCCGTACGGGCCGTCCGTGACCACCGGGGTGTCGGACGACAGGTCGACGACGACGCTCTCGGCGGCGTCGGCCAGACCTTCGCCGGCCGTGAGGACCCCGGCGTCGATCATGGACTCGTTGTAGCGGCTCATCGCCGCCATGACCTCGCTGAAGTCGAGCTTCTCGTAGGCCGCGAGACCCTCGTCGGTCCCGCGCATGATCAGCATGTACTTGGGCATCGCCGTCTCCTGTCGGTCTCGTCGTGCGTGCCGCGTCTCCGTCGGGCCAGGGCCGACCGGCTCAGAGCTGGCCGGTCTCCTCGCGCCACGCGCGCTCCTTGCGGATCCACTCGTTGTCCTGCGGGAACTCGTCGATCGAGGCGACGCGGCGGATCTCGGTCTTGATCCCGGGGCCGGCCATCGGAGCCCTGCGCGCCCAGTCGACGGCGTCGTCCTGCGTCGCGACGTCGAGCACCCAGTAGCCGTTGAAGAGCTCCTTGGTCTCGCCGTACGGGCCGTCGGTCACCACGGGCGGCGTCTGCGAGTAGTCCACGACCACCCCCTTGCCGGCGTCGTCGAGGCCCTCGGCGGCGACGAGCACCCCGGCGTCGATCATCTCGGAGTTGTACCGGCCCATCGCGTCCATCACCTGGGCGAAGTCGATGTTCTCGAACTCCGCGAGCGCCTCGTCGGTCGACCGCATGATCAGCATGTACTTCGGCATCTTCGTCTCCTGTGTCGGGAGCCCTCCGTCGGGCCCGGTCATCCCTAGGTCGAACGGCGTACGTGCGGATCGACACAGCGTCCCAGAAAACTTCGGCGATGCTCTTGCACAATCTGGCTAACAGTATTAGCTTTAGCGCTATGCCCATTAACCAGACGGTCCACCACCTCACGCGACCAGAGGGCCGCATCGCCTACACCGACACGGGATCCGGCCCGCTCGTCGTCGCCGTCCCCGGCATGGGAGACGTGCGCTCCACCTACGACGAGCTCGTCCCCCTCCTGACGGACGCCGGCTACCGCGTCGTGGTCACCGACCTACGCGGCCACGGCGACTCGGACACCTCGTTCACCGTCCACGGCGACGAGGCGACCGCCGGTGACGTCGTCGCGCTCGTCGAGCACCTCGACGCCGGCCCCGCCGTCCTGCTCGGGGTCTCGATGGGCGCGTCCTCGGCCGTCGTGGCCGCCGCCGAGCGCCCGGAGCTCGTGCGCGGTCTCGTCCTCATCACGCCGTTCCTGCGCGACCCGCTGACCGGTGCCAAGGCCGGCCTGATGCGAGTCGCGTACCGCGTGCTGTTCGCCCGGCCGTGGGGTGTCGCCTTCTGGTCCTGGTACTACTCGTCGGTCTCCCGGGGACGCCGGTCTGACCGGCACGCCGAGCACGTCGCCGAGGTGGCACGCGCACTGCGCGCCCCGGGGCACCTGAGCTCGCTCCGCCGCCTCGCCCTCTCGCTCGACCACTCGGTCGTCGAGCGCCGCCTGCCCGCGGTCCAGGCACCGGCCCTGGTCCTGGTCGGGGCGAGGGACAGCGACTTCCCCGACCCGGCCACCGAGTTCCCCTGGATCCAGGAGCGGCTCGACGCGCGCTGCGTCCTCGTCCCGGAGTCCGGCCACTACTCGCAGCACCAGGCGCCCGACGTCGTCGCGGCCGAGGCGCTCGGCTTCATGTCGGCTCTGCCCGTGAGCGAGCGCAAGCATGCCTAGGGCCGGCCTGTCGCGCGAGGCCGTCGTGCGGATCGCCGTCGAGCTCGTCGACGGCGGCGGCGTCACCGGGTTCTCCGACCTCACGCTCGCGAAGGTCGCGGCTGCGGCCGGAGTCGCCACGCCCAGCCT
>Ga0233385_1000441_pt1 | contig 21439 bp, 22 predicted proteins | sample ElkDunMinimDraft_16_FD_191543 | JGI IMG/M metagenome (GOLD analysis project Ga0233385, IMG submission 191543) | Fecal eukaryotic communites from dung pellets of Tule Elk in California, USA - Elk Dung G36 | ecosystem: Host-associated > Mammals > Digestive system > Large intestine > Fecal | place...
CGATCAGCCGGTCGGGCACCGCCTCGTGCACCTCGGCGACCTGACGGCAGAGCATCCGTACGGCATGACGGAGGCTGACCCGGTGCATCGGGCCGAGGTCTGCGTTGACGACCAGTACGTCCATCGGCCTCTCCTTTCCGAACGGCTTCGGCGGACGGTGGCGGTGGTGGTGGCGTGGTGGTGGTGGCGTTGGAGGTGTGTCGGCTGCTGGACGCGGGCGACAAAAAGCCGCCCGGTCCGGACAGGACGACGCGGGCGGCGTGAGCGGGCGCGGGGTGGTTACCCGCGCCACCGGCCCGGTTCGTCGTGGTGCATGCGGTAGCGGGCGCCACCCGGGGACGGCAGGCACGCCTGACCGCGCCACGCGTACGCGCGCGGTGCGGTGCTCCGGTGCCGTGCCATCGGGTGATCTCCCTGTCTCGATCCGGTGGGCAGAAAAGTAGCGCCCGGATGATCGCCCGGGCAATGGGTTTTGCTGTTTTGCGACTACTGACGGCGGGTGGGTGGCGGGCCGGGTCAGCCGAGGCCGGCGGGCTCGCCCCGGTGTCCAGAGGTGGTCGCCGGAGCACCGCGCAGGCCGAGGGCGCGCAGTTCCAGCGCGGCGAGCGCCTCCACGGTCGCCGGGTCGCCGCGCCGCCAGGCCTGCGCGACGTCGGGGTCGATGCGGGTGAGCCGGCGCAGCGGCTGGTTGGTCAGCGCCCGCAGCGCCAGCAGGTCCCGGCCGGCCGGCGCGGCGCGCAGCGCGCGGGCGGCACCGGCGCGGCGGATCCAGCGCAGCCGCAGCGGCAGCCAGCCGAACAGGACGATCCCGAGGGGGAAGATCAGCACCGCCACGGTGAGGGCGAGCGCGAGCCGACCGACCAGCGCCTGCTGGTCGGCGCCGGCGTCGGCGACCGACTGGGCCGCCTGCGCGGCCCGCTCGAACGGGCTGGTCAGCTCGTCGCCGACCAGCGGCACCCGGCCGACCTTGCCGCCGACCTCGGCGAAGTTGCCGGCGAGTCCGCCGCCGGCCTCCTCAAGTTTGCGCCCGGGGACGGCGAGCTGCGCGACGAGGTCGTGCAGCCAGAGCGCGCCGCGGACGGCGACGTAGACCCAGGCGACGACGAGGAGGTCGGCCAGGAGCTGGCGGAGGGCGACGCGCGGCCGGTCGGCATAGATTCTCACGCGTGCAGCGTGGCACGCGCGGTCAGTCCACGCAGGCCGGACAGGTGCCGAAAATTTCGATGGAGTGGTCGATCTCGACGTAGCCGTACCGCTGGGCCACGGCGTTGGTCCAGCTCTCCACCGCCGGACCGCCCACCTCGACCGTACGGCCGCAGCGGCGGCAGATCAGGTGGTGGTGGTGTCCGTCGCTGCACCGGCGGTACAGGTGCTCGCCGCCGGCCGGGCGCATCACGTCGATCTCGCCGGCGTCGGCGAGGCTCTGCAGGGTCCGGTAGACGGTCGTCAGCCCGATGCGTTCGCCGCGGTCCCGCAGCATCGCGTGCAGCTCCTGGGCACTGTGGAAGCCGTCCACGTCGCCGAGCAGGGCGCTGATGGCGCTGCGCTGGCGGGTGTTGCGGATCGTGCCCCCGGTCTGCGGTTGCGCGGTCACGGCACTGCCGTTGCCGGCTCGTACGGTCCGCGCCGGCGCAGGGGCGCTCCGACGGTGCTCATCTGCCCTCCCCGGCGTGGCTGACCGCGTCGGCCACGATGTGTGCGACGTGCTCGTCGACCAGCGCGTACGCGATCTCGCGGCCCCGCCGGGACCCGCGCACCACTCCGGCGCCGCGCAGCACGCGCAGGTGCTGCGAGACCAGCGGCTGGGCGGCCCCCAGCTTTTCGACCAGCTCGTGCACGCAGCGTTCGCCCTGGCCGAGTTCGGTGACGATGGCGAGCCGGATCGGCGCCGACAGGGCGCGCAGCAGTTCGCCGGCGCCCTCGTAGGAGTCGTAGCCGTTCGCAGCGGTCACGACACCACCGTAACGGCATCGGGGCGCCGGTCGCGTCCGGTGCGGCGGGTCACCGCAGCACCACCTCCTGCGGTTCCGGTTCGGTCGCCGCCGGCGGGGTGCGCCGGCGGTGCAGGGCGTGCCGCACCGCGACCGCGGCGCTGACGACCAGGAAGATGGCGATCGCCAGCACCACCACCGAGGCGCCGGGGGCGGTGTCAAGGCCGGCGGCGACGAAGAGCCCGGAGCCGGCGGCGAGCAGACCGAAGAGCATCGCCGCGGTCATCGTGGCGCGGAAACCGCGGGTGAACTGCTGGGCGGCCGCCACCGGGATCACCATCAGCGCGCTGATCAGCAGCAGCCCCACCGTCCGCATGGCGATGGTCACGGTCACCGCGGTGGTGACGGCCAGGATCAGGTTGAGGGTGCGTACGGGCAGTCCGGAGACCCGGGCGTACTCCTCGTCCTGGCAGACGGCGAAGAGCGCGGGGCGCAGCAGCAGCATCGTGATCAGCACCAGTCCGCCGAGGACGCCGATCGTGATCAGGTCCGCGGTCTGGGTGGTGGTCAGGGCGCCGAAGAGGTACGACGTGAGCGCCGCGCTGCTGCTGTCGGAGAGGCCGACGAGCATCACGCCGCCGGCGATGCCGCCGTAGAAGAGCAGCGCCAGCGCCATGTCGCCGGAGGTGCGTCCCCGCTCCCGCAGCAGTTCGATGCCGACCGCGCCGATGATGGCGACGACGACGGCGGCGATGACGGGGGAGCGGTGCATCAGCAGGCCGATGCCGACACCGGTGAGCGCGACGTGGCCGATGCCGTCGCCGATCAGCGAGAGCTTGCGCTGCACCAGGTAGATGCCGAGGGAGGGGGCGGCCAGTCCGATGATCAGCGCGCCGATCAGCGCCCGGATCATGAAGTCGTACTGGAAGAGGCTCAGGGCGTCGCTCACAGGTTCCACGTCCTGTTCCAGATGCTGCCGGGTTCGGCGGGCGCGTGCGGGTGCACGTGGTCGTGGTCGGGTTCGGCGTGGTGCCCGGCGGGCTCCGGTACCGCTCCGTCGTGGGCGATGTGGCCGTCGTGGACGACCACCGCCCGGCTGATCAGTGGGCGCAGCGGGCCGAGTTCGTGGGCGACCAGCAGCACCGAGCCGCCGGCGTCGACGAAGGTGCCGAGCGCCGCGGCGAATGCCTCCTGGCTGACGGCGTCGACGCCGGCGGTCGGCTCGTCGAGGACGAGCAGGTCCGGTGCGCCGGCCAGGGCGCGGGCGATCAGTACCCGCTGCTGCTGGCCGCCGGAGAGGTTGGCGACCGGCTCGTGGGCCCGGTCGGTGAGCCCCACGGCCGCCACGGCGTCGGCGACGGCGGCCCGGTCGGCGGCGCCGGGCGGGCGCAGGATGCCGCGGCGGGCCAGCCGCCCGGTGGAGACGACCTCGGTGACGGTGGCGGGCACCCCGCCGCCGGCGCCGAGGCGCTGCGGGACGTAGCCGATGCGCTGCCACTGCCGGAAGCGCCGCAGCGGCACCCCGAAGAGTTCGATCCGGCCGGCCCGCAGCGGTACGAGGCCGAGGACGGCTCGGATCAGGGTGGACTTGCCGGAGCCGTTGGCGCCGAGGACGGCGATCACCTCGCCCCGGGTCATCCGCAGGTCGACGTCGCGCAGCACCAGCCGGTTGTCGTACCCGATCGCGGCGCCGGTGACGGAGACGATCGTCGCGTCGCTCACGCGCATCCCTGTCCGGTGCGCAGGGCCGCGAGGTTGGCGCGCATCGCGCTCAGGTAGTCGCCCTGGGCGGGGGCTGCTTCCAGCGGGTCCAGTACGGCGGTGGTGGCGCCGACCTCGCGGGCGATGGTCTCGGCGACCTTCGGGCTGACCAGGCTCTCGAAGTAGATCGTGGTGGCGCCGTGCGCGCGGGCCTCCTCGGTCGCCTCGGCCAGTCGCTGCGGCGTCGGCTCGTCCTCCGGGGTCAGGCCGCTGACGCCGATCTGCTCCAGTCCGAAGCGTTCGGTCAGGTAGCCGAAGGCGGTGTGGCTGACGACGAGCTCGCGGCGTTCGCAGCTGCGCAGGCCGGCCTCGTACTCCTGGTCGAGGGTCTGCAGGTCGGTGCGGAGCGCGGCGGCGCGGGCCCGGTAGTCGGCGGCGTTGGCGGGGTCGGTTTCGGCGAGCCGGTCGGCGACCCGGTCGGTGATGGTCGCCATCCGGGCGGGGTCGAGCCAGAGGTGCGGGTCCCGGGCCTGGTCGTGCGCGTGGTCGTGCCCGTCGGCCTCGTGCCCGTGCTCGTCGTGTTCGTGTCCGCCGGCGGCGCCGTCGAGCAGCGGCACCAGGGTGCCGACGTCCAGCGCCCGGTCGCCGCCCTCGCTGGTGACGGCCTCGTCCACGGCCGGCTGGAATTCGGAGAGGTAGAGGATCAGGTCGGCGTCGCTGATCTGGCCGACCTGGCGCGGGCTGAGCTCCAGGTCGTGCGAGTCGGCGCCGGGCTTGACGAGCGAGTCGACGCGGACGTCGTCGCCGCCGACGCGCTCGGCGACGAACTGCATCGGGTAGAAGGCCGTGACCACCCGGGTCCGGCCGTCGTCGGCGTCGTCACTGCCGCAGGCGGCGAGGGCGCCGGCCGCGAGTAGCGCGGTGGTGACGGCGGCGAGTGGGCGGAGCCTGCGGCGGTGGGTCATACCGGCAACTCTCCGCATGATGACAATGATTGTCAAAAGCGCATAAGTGTATGAAAGTGCGGGTCAGAGCAGCTTCGCCACCGCGCCGGCGACCAGCAGCGCCAGCACCGACAGCCGCACTGCGCGCGTGCCGGCGGTCTGCACCGGCCAGGTCTTCGACATCAGCAGGCCCAGCGCGGCCGCGAGCACCAGCAGCAGCAGCGCGCCGGCGAGCCCCGGCGCGAAGAGCGCGGCGAGCATCAGCGCCAGGGCGGCGAGGAAGACCGAGGTGGGGTTGAGCCGGGCCAGGCGGAGCTCCCAGGCGCTCTGCGTACGCTGCATCCACACACTCTAGGAGAACGCTGTGGTGCACGTCACCACGCTCAGGAGGGACGGCACCGGTGCTCGTCACCAACCGCTTCGTGATCGACGAGGATGTCGCCGCCGATTTCGCCGACCGCGCCCACACGGCGCTGGCCGCGCTCGCGGCGCGCCCCGGCTACCTGCGCGGGGAGCTCCTGCGCGCCCTGGACGACCCGCGGCACTGGTCGCTGCTGACCGAATGGGAGTCCGTCGGGGCGTACCGGCGGGCGCTGGGCGGGTTCGACGTCAAGGTGCACGCCACCCCGCTGCTGGCGCAGTCGCTCGACGAACCCTCCGCCTTCGAGACGCTGGCCACCGCCGAGCCGGGCGCGGCGGTCACCGTCCGGGTCAGTGATCGCAGTACGCAGCCGTACCGGTAGCCCGGTGCGACTAATCTCTCCCGCATGAGCGCAACCGGACCGGCAGCCGCCCCGCCGCCCCACGCCGCGCCGGGCGCACCCGCACCGGTGGCGCCCCCGCCGCCCGGGCCGGGCGTGACGCCTCCCTTCGCCGCCCCGCCGGTGGAGGGGCGCTCGCGCCGGCTGTGGTTCGGGCTGGGCATCGGTGCGGTGGTGCTGACCCTCTGCGGCGGCGCCGGTCTGGCGGCGATCATCGGCCTGGCAGTCACCGGCACCGAGGCGCTCAACGAACAGGCGCAGGCCGTCACCGGCGCGTACTACACCGCCCTCGCCGAGCAGGAGTACGAGCAGGCGTACGACCTGCTCTGCGACCAGCTCCAGGCGGGCCAGTCCCGCGCCGAGTACGTCCGCACCGCCGGCCTCGGGCCGCGCATCGACTCGTACCAGGTGGGGAAGACCGTGATCGGCAACGAGCTGACCGTCCCGGTGGACGTCGTCTTCGGCGGCGGCGGGACCGAGCGGCAGAACGTCACCCTCGCCCAGGACACCTCGACCGGCGAATTCGAGGTCTGCGGGGTCAGCTGAGCTGGGCCTGCGGCGCCGGGAGTAATCTCCTGGCCAGGACCGTGGCAGTACTGTTGTCCCGGTCTTCGCCCCGATTCCGAACCATGTCCCCGCCGACCGCCAGCCGGCGTAGGAGGAACCCATGCCAGCCGACCGTATCGACGCCGTAGTCAGCCTCGCCAAGCGCCGGGGCTTCGTCTTCCCCTCCAGTGAGATCTACGGAGGCACCCGGTCTGCCTGGGACTACGGTCCGCTGGGCGTGGAGCTCAAGGAGAACGTCCGCCGGCAGTGGTGGAAGACGATGGTCCAGGAGCGCGACGACGTCGTCGGGCTGGACTCGGCTGTCATCCTGGCGCGTGACGTCTGGGCCGCCTCCGGTCACCTCGACGCCTTCGTCGACCCGCTGACCGAGTGCCAGTCCTGCCACAAGCGCTACCGGGCCGACCACCTCGAGGAGGCGTTCGAGGCCAAGCACGGCCGGCTGCCCAGCGGCCTGACCGAGCTCAACTGCGCCAACTGCGGCGCCAAGGGCTCCTTCACCGAGCCGAAGATGTTCAACGGGCTGATGAAGACCTACCTCGGCCCGGTGGAGAGCGAGGAGGGGATGCACTACCTGCGCCCCGAGACCGCCCAGGGCATCTTCGTCAACTACAACAACGTCGCCACCTCGGCCCGCAAGAAGCCGCCGTTCGGCATCGCGCAGACCGGCAAGTCGTTCCGCAACGAGATCACCCCGGGCAACTTCATCTTCCGTACCCGTGAGTTCGAGCAGATGGAGATGGAGTTCTTCGTCGCGCCGGGCACCGACGAGCAGTGGCACGAGTACTGGCTGCAGCAGCGCTGGAACTGGTACATCGACCTGGGCCTGAGCGAGGAGAACCTGCGCTTCTTCGAGCACCCGCAGGAGAAGCTCTCGCACTACTCCAAGCGCACCGTCGACATCGAGTACCGGTTCCAGTTCGGCGGCACCGAGTTCTCCGAGCTCGAGGGGATCGCCAACCGCACCGACTTCGACCTGAGCACGCACAGCAAGCACTCCGGCGTCGACCTCTCCTACTTCGATCAGGAGAAGGGCGAGCGCTGGGTGCCGTACGTCATCGAGCCCGCCGCCGGCCTGACCCGGGCGGTGCTCGCCTTCCTGCTCGAGGCGTACGACGAGGACGAGGCGCCGAACACCAAGGGCGGGGTGGACACCCGCCGGGTGATGCGCTTCGACCCGCGGCTGGCCCCGGTCAAGGTCGCGGTCCTGCCGCTGTCGCGCAACGAGGCCCTCTCGCCGAAGGCCAAGGAGCTCACCGCCGCGCTGCGCAAGCGCTGGAACGTCGAGTACGACGAGACCCAGGCGATCGGCAAGCGCTACCGCCGGCAGGACGAGATCGGCACGCCGTTCTGCGTGACGGTGGACTTCGACACCCTCGACGACAACGCGGTGACCATCCGGGACCGCGACACCATGGCCCAGGAGCGGGTTCCGCTGGACCAGGTCGAGCGGTACCTGATCGAGCGCCTGCCCGGCTGCTGACAACTCCGGCGTACGCGCCCCTGTCGTCGCCCGCACGGCGGCGGCGGGGGCGTTTCGCCGCCGACGTGGAATTGTTGAGGCTGTGACCACTCCCGCCGACCCCGCGACCGCACCGGCCACGCCCGTCCCGGTCCCCGCCGCTGTTCCGGCCCCAGCCGGTGACGCGGCGGCGATCAGCACGCCGGTCCCGGCGATCGCCCCGCTGACCCTCGGCCGGCACCAGGTGTGGCCGCCGGTGGTGCTCGCCCCGATGGCCGGCATCACCAACGTCGCGTTCCGCCGGCTCTGCCGCGAGCAGGGCGGCGGCATCTACGTCTGCGAGATGATCACCACGATCTCGCTGGTGCACCGCAACCCCAAGACGTTGCGCATGATCGCCTTCGCCGGCGACGAGCGTCCGCGCAGCCTGCAGCTCTACGGCGTGGACCCGGAGATCACCGCCGGTGCGGTGCGCCGCATCGTCGAGGAGGATCTTGCCGATCACATCGACCTGAACTTCGGCTGCCCGGTGCCGAAGGTGACCCGCAAGGGCGGGGGCTCGGCGCTGCCGTGGCGCCGCCGGCTCTTCGCCCGGATCGTGCGTGCCGCCGTCGAGGCCGCCGCTCCCGCCGGGATTCCGGTCACCGTCAAGATGCGCAAGGGCATCGACGACGACCACCTGACGTACGTCGAGGCGGGGCTGGCCGCCCAGGACGCCGGGGTCGCCGCGGTGGCCCTGCACGGGCGGACGGCCGCCCAGCGTTACTCGGGCACCGCCGACTGGGACGCGATCGGCACGCTGAAGGCGGCGCTGGATGTCCCCGTCCTCGGCAACGGCGACATCTGGGAGGGCGACGACGCGCTGCGGATGATCTCCCACACCGGCGCCGACGGGGTGGTGGTCGGCCGTGGTTGCCTGGGGCGCCCGTGGCTCTTCGCCGATCTGGAGGCGGCCTTCAACGGCGCCCCCGAGCGGCGCCTGCCGAACCTCGGTGAGGTGGCGGCGATGATGCGCCGTCACGCCGAGCTGCTGGCCGAGGCATTCCCGAGCGAGAAGGACGGCTGCACCGACTTCCGCAAGCACGTCGCCTGGTACCTGAAGGGCTTCCCGGTCGGCAGCGAACTGCGCCGGGAGCTGGCGATGATCTCCACTCTCGGGCAGCTCGACGACCTGCTCGGCAAACTCGACCCGGACGAGCCGTTCCCGGTCAGCGCGCTGGGTCAGCCCCGCGGCCGGACCAACTCGCCCGGCAAGGTGTTTCTGCCGGAGGGCTGGCTGGAGAGCCGGGACGACGACGTGGTGCCCCAGGGCGCGGAGCTGGAGGACTCCGGCGGCTGAGCCGCTGCCGGGGCGGCCTGCCGTGTCGCGCAGCCGGTCAGCCTGCCGTGCGGCGGTCGCGTAGCCGGTTGTCGAGCGCGGCCAGGTCGTCGACGAACCAGACGTGGGCGCCCTGGTTGGACTCCTGCACCAGGGCGCGCAGCGCGCTGCTGTCCGACAGGTGCGCGGTGATGTCGCCGAGGACGACCAGCGGCATCCGGTAGTTGACGAACTTCTGCATCACCTCGCCGGCGAAGCGGGTGCCGAGGGAGAAGAAGCGCGGATCCAGCCGGTGCGCGGGGACCGCCACCATCTCGGCGCCGGCGAAGGCAGCCCCGATCAGGTCGAGGGCGTCCTGTTCGGAGGCGATGAGCGGCCCGTCCGGGTCGCAGACCAGCACCTGCACCCCGTGGCGTTCCTGCACCAGGTCAGCCATTGTGGACCGCTCCGCCGAGCAGGTCGTTGCCCGCCCCGAGCACGGAGTCGAGCAGCTGCAGGACGTCCGCGGTCGCGGCGGCGTCTCCGAGGATCACGATCTTCATCCGGTTCCGTTCGTCGTCGTGGATGGTCTGCAGGCGCAGCGGGGAGGCGTGCCCGGCGCTGCTGTTCGCCCCGGCCAGGACCAGGGTGGCGAGCCGGTCGGCGGCGGCCCGGTCGACACCGTCGATCTGCACGATGCTCGACACCTCGATCGCCCGGTCCGGAGTGCGACCCGGTGTCGGGCTCTGTCCGGTCAGCGCGTCGAGGTCGCTGCGGGCGATCCGGTACTGCTTGCCGATGCGGACCGCCTTGAGCCGGCCGCCGCGGATGTAGGAGCGGACGGTCCGCACGTGCAGCCCGAGCCGCTCGGCGACCTGCTCAACGGAGTACATTTCCTCACTCATCGTTCCGAATCCTAGGGGCAACAGGGACGTATAGGGAAGCTTTCGCCACCCTCGGTTCTAAGGCGTCCAACCGACGTCCTGGCCCTGGCCGGCGGAGATCCCGGTCCATGTCCCGTCCACGTGATGGTTACGAAACTGTTTCGTTTCCTGGTCAGGAGGGTTTACAGGACGGGTCCGGCGGCTTATGGTTCCGGAAGTTGTACATGGTTGTCCATGAACATGAGGCCGGTAGATGAAGATTGCAGTGGTCGGCAGCTACGGCGCCGGGTTGACGATGCGGGTGCCCCGGGCACCCGTCGCCGGAGAGACACTCACCGGAGGGGTCTTCGCCTCCGGTCACGGCGGCAAGGGCTCGAACCAGGCGGTCGGCGCCGCCCGGCTCGGTGCCGAGGTGGCGTTCCTGACCGCGATCGGTCGTGACCAGTTCGGCGCCGCCGCGCGCCGGCTCTGGGCCGACGAGGGCGTCGACGCCGCGCAGGTCCGGGACACCGACGCCGCCACCATGGTCGGCTTCATCATCGTCGACGATCAGGGCGAGAACCGGATCGCCATCGCCCCCGGGGCGCTGGACGAGCTGACCCCCGCCGACGTGGAAGCCTTCGCCGGCCGGATCGCCGAGGCCGACCTGGTGGTCGTGTCGCTGGAGATCCCGCTGCCGGTCGCCACGGCCGCGCTGCGCATCGCCCGCGAACACGGCACCCGCACGCTGCTGAACCCGGCGCCCGCCGCGCAGCTGCCGGCCGAGGCCTGGGACTGGATCGACGTGCTGACCCCGAACTCCAGCGAGGCGCGGGTGCTCACCGGGGGAGACCCCGAGGACGAGACCTCCCCGGAGGAGCTGCTCGACCTGCTGCGCCGGCAGTACACCGGAACGATCGTGCTCACCCTCGGCTCCGAGGGCGCCATCGCCGACGACGCCGGCGACCGGTTCCGGGTGGAGCCGGTCCGGGTCTCGGACGTGGTCGACACCACCGGCGCCGGTGACTCGTTCACCGCCGCCCTCGCCGTCGCCCTGTCGCGCGGCGACGCCCTGCCCGACGCCGTCCGCTTCGCCGCCGCCGCCGGCGCGCACACGGTCGGCATCGCCGAGGTGATTCCGGCGCTGCCCCGGCCGGATGACGTCGCGGCCCTGCTCAGGAGTGACCGATGACGACAACGACCGCGCCGACCGCGCCGCTGCCCGAGGCGACCGCGGCCAAGGCCCGCAACCCCCTGCAGCGTTTCCTGCACGCCCGTGAGGCCAGCACCTTCCTGGCGCTCGTGGTGCTCTTCGCCCTCGGCACGCTGATCGCCCCGGGCTTCCTCGGCACCAGCAACTTCCTGACCGTCGGCCAGCAGATCGCGCAGATCGGCATCATGGCCGTCGGGATGACCTTCGTGATCATCAACGCCGAGATCGACCTCTCGGTCGGCTCGATCTACGGCCTCGGCGCCATCTGCTGCGGTCTGCTGATGTCCGCCGACGTCGCCTGGCCGATCGCCGCGCTCGGCGGCATCGCGGCCGGCGCGGCCGCCGGCTTCCTCAACGGTGTGATGACCGTCGGCTTCGGAATCCCGTCCTTCATCGTCACCCTCGGCACGCTGAGCGTCTACCGGGGTGTGGCGCTGCTGCTCAGCGGCGGCGCGCCGATCTCGCTGCCCTCGGGCGACCCGAACGTCGCCGAGTTCAGCCTGCTGGGCCAGGGCAAGCTCTTCGGCCTGGTGCCGATGCAGCTGATCATCTTCGCCCTGGTCGCGGTCGTCGGCATGATCGTGCTCTCCCGCTCCCGCTACGGCTTCAACACCTACGCCGTCGGTGGCAGCACCGAGGCCGCCCGGCTCTGCGGCATCAACACCGGACGGGTACGCATCACCGCGTTCACCATCTCCGGCACCATGGCCGGCCTGGCCGGCGTGCTCGGGCTCTCCTTCCTGTCGTACGTGCAGGGGGTGACCGGCACCGGGATGGAGCTGACCGCCATCTCCGCGGTGATCATCGGTGGCGCCGCGCTCTTCGGTGGCTCCGGCACGATGCTCGGCACGATCATCGGCGTCGCCTTCATCGGTGTACTGCAGAACATCCTCAACCTGCGGGGCATCTCGTCGTTCTGGCAGACCGTGGCGACCGGCGCGGTGATCATCATCGCCGTCGCCGCCGACACCTGGCTGCGCAAACGCTCCGGCCGCCGTTAGCGGCCTTCCGGCACCCCTCGCACCGCACCCCCACCCATCACCACGAGCAAGGAGCTGTACCCATGGCTGTCTCCCTCCGGCGCCGGCTCGCCGTCGCCGTGGCCGTCGGTGCCACCCTGCTGGCCTCGGCCGGCTGCGGCGCCGTCACCACCGGCGAATCCTCTTCCGACGGCGAGTTCAAGCTCGCCGGCTACATCAAGGAAGCCGTCGACAACGGCGACGAACTCAAGATCCGGCTCAGCTACCACGACCCGTCGCTGGCCTTCGCGGTGCCGATCCGCCAGGGCATGGAGCGCGCCGCCGCCGAACTCGGCGTCAACGTGCAGATGATCGGCCCCTCCGGCGGTGACGCCTCCGCCCAGGTCGCCGAGCTGCAGACGCTGATCAACCAGAAGCAGATCCACGGTCTGGCGGTCTCCTCGGCCAGCAACGACGCCCTCAAGCCGGTGATCGCGCAGGCCTTCGACGCCGGCATCCCGATCATCTCGTTCAACACCAACAACCCCGAGTCCAAGCAGATGGGCTTCGTCGGCCAGGACCTGGTCGCCTCCGGCGAGTCGCTGGCCAAGGAGCTGCTCGGGGTGCTCGACGGCGCCACCGGCAAGGTCGTCGTCGCCTCGGTCGACTCCGGTGCGGGCTGGTCCAACGACCGCTTCGCCGGCTTCAAGAAGGGCGTCGAGGGCTCCGGTCTGGAGATCGTCGGCCCGGTGAACACCGGCAACGAGCCGAGCGCGGCGTACAACACCATCGAGTCGACCATGGCCGCTCAGGGCGACGCGATCGCGCTGGTCTCCCTCGACTGCTGCAGCTTCACCGCCGGGGCCAAGTGGCTCCAGCAGTCCGGCAAGGCCGGAAAGATCCACTCCGTCGGCTTCGACGTCCAGCCGCAGACCGTCGAGTACCTCAAGGCCGGCACCGTCGACCTGACCATCAGCCAGGCCCCGGCCGAGCAGGGCTACCAGGCCGTCAAGCTGCTCGCCGAGTTCGTCAAGAACGGCACCGCCATCAGCGACGTCGACACCGGCGTGCTCGTGGTCACCCGCGACAACGTCGACGACGTGCCGGTGGAGGGCTGAGTCATGACCAGCCCGGCTGAGATCATCGCCCCGGCGGCCGTCGCCGTCGAGGTCGAGGGGCTGTCCCGGCACTTCGGACCCGTCCGCGCGCTGCACGAGGTGACCCTGCGCGTCCCGGCGGGGAGCCTCACCGCCGTCATGGGGGAGAACGGCGCGGGCAAGTCGACCCTCATGAAGATCCTGGCCGGGCTGGACGCCCCCACCGCGGGCACCGTACGCGTCGGCGACCAGCAGGTCCGCCGCTTCGAACCGGCGAACCTGCTCAGCCGGCACCGGGTGGCCCTGGTGCCGCAGGAGCTGTCGCTCTGCCTGGACCGCACCGTCGCCGAGAACATCATGCTCGGCGTCGAGCCGGGGTCGCGTCCGTTCCCCAACCGGGGCAAGCTCGACGAACGCGCCGCCGAACTGCTCGACCGGCTCGGCGTCCGGCTCGACCCGCGGCACGCGGTGGGGCGGCTCGACGCCGCCACCCAGCAGCTCGTGGTCATCGCCCGGTCGCTGGCCCGCGAGGCCCGGGTCGTCATCTTCGACGAGCCGACCTCGATCCTCTCCCCGGCCGAGTCCGACCGGCTCTTCGGCGTGATCGAGTCGCTGCGCGCCGACGGCATCACCATGCTCTACGTCTCGCACCGGATGCCGGAGGTCTTCGCCCTGTCGCAGCACATCCACGTGCTGCGCGACGGCCGGCACGTCGGTGACTGGCCGACCGCCGAGGTGGCGCCGGACCAGGTTGTCGCCGCGATGGTCGGCCGGGAGCTGGCGGGAGAGATCGACCGGCCCGCCGGCCCGACCCGCAATCCGCAGACGGCGCCGCGGCTGGCCCTGAGCGGGCTCACCGGCAAGGGGTTCGGCGACGTCACCCTCGATGTCGCCCCCGGTGAGGTCGTCGGTGTGGCGGGGCTGCCCGACAGCGGGCGTGTCGAGTTGCTGCGTGCGATCTTCGGCGCGGACCCGGTCACCGGCGGGCAGATGTCGCTCGACGGCGAGGTGTTCCGCGCCCGTTCGCCGCGCGACGCCATCTCCGCGCGGGTCGCCTACCTGCCCGGCGAGCGCCGTCACCAGGGCATCTTCCCGACGATGAGCGTCGCCGACAACATCAACGTGCTGACCCTCGGCCGCAACCAGCGCCTGGGGCTGCTGCAGCGGCGGGCGCTGCGGCGTGGCGCCGACGCGCGCGCCCGTGAGCTGCGGGTCAAGACCGCCGGCACCGCGCAGGGCATCACCCAGCTCTCCGGCGGCAACCAGCAGAAGGCGCTGCTGGCGCGCTGGCTCTCCATCGAACCCCGGCTGATGCTGCTCGACGAGCCGACCCGCGGGGTCGACGTCGGCGCGAAGGCCGAGATCTACCGGCTCTTCCGCACCCTCGCCGAGGCCGAGGTGGGGCTGCTCGTCTCCTCATCCGACCTGCCCGAACTGCTCTCCGTCAGCGACCGCATCGCGGTCATGGCCGCCGGCCGGCTCGTCGGCGTGCTCTCGGCGGCGGAGGCGACCGAGGAGAAGGTCATGGCCCTGGCCACCGGCGCAACCACCATGAAGGAGTAATGCCATGAAACGCAACGGAATCCTCAACGCCGAGCTCTCCGGCGCCCTGGCCACCCTCGGCCACACCGACCTGCTCATGGTCGTCGACGCCGGGTTCCCCATTCCGCGTACGGCGCACCGGGTGGACCTGGCCATCGCCGAGGACCTGCCCAGGCTGACCACGGTGCTCGACCTGATCGCCGACGAGCTGATCGTCGAGGGCGTGGTGACGGCCGAGGACGTGGTCACCCACAACGCGCCGCTGGCCGGCTGGCTGCAGCAGCGCTTCCCGGACGCCCCGCTGACCACCCGGTCGCACGCCGAGATGCTGGGCGAACTCGCCCACCAGGCGAAGGTGATCGTGCGTACCGGTGCCTTCAACCCGTGGGGCAACGTCGGCCTGGTCTGCGGGGTGGACGTGCCGCGCTGGTTCGACGAGCCCGGCGTGATCGTGCCGGACTACTACCGGGACCGGATGTAGTCCCCACCGCCTCTGCCCTTCCCGCACCCTTTGGAGATCTCGTGACTTCCGCCCTGTTCGACGACGCCACTGTCACCCCCGCGTCGTTGGCGCCGTTCATCCAGCACACCCTCATCGACGTCGGGATCACCCGCGATCGGATGATCGCGCACGCCGAGGAAGCCGTCCGGTACGGCTTCAACGCCGCAATGGTGCCCGGCAGCTGGGTCCCCGAGGTGGCCGCTGTCCTGCGCGGCACCGGCGTCGAGGTCGCCTCGGCGCTCGACTTCCCGACCGTGGGCGTGACCACCAGCGCCGGCAAGGCGGCCGAGGCCGAGAGCCTGGTCCGGGCCGGCGCGCAGCAGATCGACATCGGTGTGCAGATCGGCTGGCTCAAGAGCGGCATGTACGACGCGTTCCGTGACGACATCGCCGGTGTCGTCGCCGCCGGCGTGCCGGTCAAGGTGATGCTGGAGCTGCCGCTGCTGACTCCCGAGGAGCGCGAGGTGGCCGTACGGCTGTCCATCGAGGCCGGTGCGGCGTACCTGAAGAACGCCAGCAGCGGCAACGTCGAGGTGGCGAACCCGGAGAGCGTCGCCTACCTCGTGCAGCGGGCGCCGGAGGGTGTCAAGGTGAAGGCATCGGGCAGCATCAAGTCCTTCGACCAGGCCGTGTCGTTGCTCAAGGCCGGGGCCGTGCTGCTCGGCACCAGCGCTGGTGTGGATATCGTCACCGACCAGGTGGACGCGCAGACCACCAGCTACTGATCTCCTGCCGTCTCCCGGTGCGGTCGCACCACCGCACCGGGGGATGGCCGGAATCCGACAAAGGGGTGGCGATGTCCGAGCAGTTGGCCTCGATCGCGGCGGCGGAGCATCTCGACCGGGACGCGCCGATGCCGTTGCACGCGCAGGTCTCCGAGCAGATTCGCCACCGGATCGTCAGCGGCGACTGGCCCGCTCACTACCGGCTGCGCAGCGAGCCGGAACTCGCCACCGAACTCGGCATCTCCCGGGGCACGCTGCGCCGGGCACTGTCCACACTGATCCGTGACGGCCTGCTGGTCCAGGTCCGCGGGCGGGGGACCTTCGTGACCTCCACGACGCTGGAGCCCTCGATCGCCCAGAAGCTCACCACCCTGTCGGAGGACTTCGCCCGGCAGGGCGTCGAGGTCGTCACCGAGATGCGTACGCGGGAGGTCATCGCCGCTCCCTCCCCGGTCGCCGCGCTGCTCGATCTGCGCCCCGGTCAGGCGGTGCTGCACCTGGAGCGGCTGCGCTCCACTCAGGACGGGCCGGTGGCCTGGCTGGTTAACTACGTGCGCACCGATCTGGCGCCCGGGCTCGAGCGGCACGACTTCGCCACCGGGTCGTTGTTCGGCACGCTGGAGAACGAGTACGGCTTGAAGATCAGCAACGGCCGCCGGACCTTCAGCGCCTCCGGCGCGCGCGGCGCGATCGCCGCGGCCCTGGGGGTGCCGGAGGGTTTCCCGCTGCTCTACCTGGAGCAGATCACCTATCTCGACGACGGCCGCCCGGTCGAGTACTCCGATGTCTGGATCCACAGTGACCGGATGCGGGTGACCTCGCTGCTGTCCCGGCGCTGACCGGGTCAGTGCCCTTGGTCGGCAGCCGGTCCCGCCTCCGTTGCTGAACCGGAATTCGCCGACGAGTCGCTGTCGGGGCGGCGCTGGGCCGGTACGGGCCAGGGCAGCTCCGGGGCGCGGTGGAAGGTGATCCCGGCTTCGGTCCAGCGCCAGGCCTGGGCTGTCAGCCGCCGGCTCAGTGCCGGCCAGTCGCGCGCCGACCGGGGGGACCAGGCCAGTTCGGCCAGGGCGGGCAGCCGGGGGAAGAGCATGAACTCGATCTCCTCCATTGTGGTCACCGACTCGGTCCACAGCGGCATCTCCAGCCCCAGCACGGCACCGGCCGGCACCCCGTCGAGGTGGCTGTCGGGGTCCCAGTCGTACGCCCGCTGCACGTCGATCGTGCCGGCCCAGTCGTGGCCGATGGGGGTCTGCGGGTCGTACTTCATGTCCAGGTAGCAGCGGTCGGCGGGGGAGAGGATCACCCGGTCGCCGCGGCGGACGGCGGCGGCGAGCAGCGGGTCCTCACCGGAGGTGCCCCAGTACTGCAGGATCCGGCCGGGGCGGTGCTCGGCCGCGGCCAGCTGATGCCAGCCGATCGGGATCTTGCCGGTGGCGGCGACCAGCGACTGGGCGCGGGTGACGAAGGCGGCGAACTCCGGCCCGGGTACGTGGAACGCCTCGTCGCCGCCGATGTGCAGGTACGGCCCCGGGGTGAGTTCGGCGAGTTCGCCGAGGACGTCGGCGAGGAACTCGTACGTCGTCTCCCGGTCCAGGGCCAGGGAGCTGAAGCCGACCTCGGTGCCGGTGTAGGGCGCGGGCACGGTGTCGTCGGGGGCGAGTTCGCGGTAGGCGGTCAGGGCGGCGTGGGTGTGGCCGGGCATGTCCACCTCCGGGACCACCGTTATGTGGTGGGCGGCGGCGTAGCGGACGATGCGCCGGTAGTCCGATTTGGAGTAGTACCCGCCCTCGCCGCCGCCGACCTGGGTTGCCGCGCCGGCCCGGGTGAGCGCCGGCCGCCGGTCGATGGCGATCCGCCAGCCCTGGTCGTCGGTGAGGTGCAGGTGCAGGTGGTTGAGCTTGTACCGGGCGAGGTGGTCGATGAAGCGCAGCACGTCGGGGACGTCGAAGAAGTGGCGGGCGACGTCGAGCATGGCGCCGCGGTAGGCGAAGCGCGGGGTGTCGGTGATCTCGCCCCCCGGGACGGTCCAGGCCCGCGCGACCGGCGTACGGCTCTCGATCTGCCACGGCAGCAGTTGGCGCAGGGTCTGCACGCCGTGGAAGAGCCCGGTGGGGGTGGGTGCGGCGAGGGTCACCCGGGTCGGGGTGACGGTGAGCCGGTAGCCGTCGGTGCCGACGGCGGGCAGGTTGGTCAGGAGCAGCCGCAGGTCACCGGGGGGTTCGCCGTCGAGCGGGCCGACGGGCAGCGGGTAGCCGGTGGCGGGTCGCAGCAGTTCGGCGAGGTGTTCGGCGACGGCGACGGCGCCGGGTTGCCGGCCGCAGCGGATCGTGGTGTCCGGGCGGAGGGTGAAGGTCGCCGCGGGGTCGGGCCGCACGCGGGTGGGGGCGGGGACGACGTCGGTGAGACGGACCGCCGGTTCTCCGTTGAGCCGGGCCGGTGCCGAGTCGGGATGCGGCGTCGCGGGGGATTCGATCGACACGGGGGCCTCCGGAAGAGGGGTTATACCCGGTTACATGTGGCAAAACGTACATCGCGCGGCGGGTAGGAGGCAATGTCGTCTGAGTCGCAAAGATGACCCCCGGATGCGCGGTCGTGCGCAGTCATGACCATGGAAGCGCTCCCAGTGACCGGAACTTGCGTGCCGTCTGTCGTTTCGTGTGCCCATTGTCACCGAATGGGTGCAGCCCCCGAGGCGGTCGCTTAGCCTTCGCCCACCAATGGCCATTGGTCCCAAGCGGTAGGCGGTGCCACGCTCGGGGTAAGAGCGTGTGAACCTTCGGTTGAGTGTCGGTTACTGGGAGGCTCTGGTGGCAGCCAAAGAGACTGCTGAGCAGAAGTACGTCTACGACTTTGCCGAGGGGAACCGGGATCTCAAGGATCTGCTCGGCGGCAAGGGAGCCAACCTGGCGGAGATGACCAACCTTGGTCTTCCGGTGCCGCCCGGCTTCACCATCACCACCGAGGCCTGCAAGGCCTACCTGGCCAGCGGCAGTGAGCCGGCCGGCCTCGCCGACCAGATCACCGAGCGCCTGGCCGCGCTGGAGCAGGCGATGGGCAAGCGCCTCGGCGATGCCGACGACCCGCTGCTGGTATCGGTACGCTCCGGCGCCAAGTTCTCCATGCCCGGCATGATGGAGACCGTCCTGAACGTCGGCCTCAACGACGTCAGCGTCGTCGGCCTCGCCGCCTGCTCCGGCGGTAACGAGCGCTTCGCCTGGGACTCCTACCGACGCCTGATCCAGATGTTCGGCAAGACGGTCTGCGACGTGCCCGGCGAGGAGTTCGAACACGCCATCGACGAGGCCAAGCGTGCCAAGGGCACCACCGACGACCTCGCCCTGGACGCCGGCGACCTGCGCAGGCTCGTCGACGCGTACAAGGAGATCTTCCGCGCCCACACCGGGCGTGACTTCCCGCAGGACCCCCGTGAGCAGCTCGACCTCGCCATCCACGCGGTCTTCGACTCGTGGAACGCCGAGCGCGCCGTGCTCTACCGGCGCCAGGAGCGCATCCCGGCCGACCTCGGCACCGCGGTCAACGTCTGCACCATGGTCTTCGGCAACCTCGGCGCCGACTCCGGCACCGGGGTGGCCTTCACCCGTGACCCGGGCAGCGGCGCGCAGGGCATCTACGGCGACTACCTCTCCAACGCCCAGGGCGAGGACGTGGTGGCCGGCATCCGCAACACGGTGCCGCTGCAGCAGTTGGAGCAGCTCGACAAGAGGTCCTACGACGAGCTGCTGGGGATCATGGCGCGGCTCGAGCAGCACTACCGTGACCTCTGCGACATCGAGTTCACCATCGAGCGCGGCAAGCTCTGGATGCTGCAGACCCGCGTCGGCAAGCGCACCGCCGGCGCCGCCTTCGTCATCGCCGGCCAGCTCGTCGACGAAGGGCTGATCGACCTCGACGAGGCGCTCAGCCGCGTCAACGGCGCCCAGCTCGCGCAGCTGATGTTCCCGCGCTTCCAGGCCGACCACACCAACGAGGTGCTCGCCAAGGGCGTCGGCGCCTCCCCGGGCGCCGCCGTCGGCACGATCGTCTTCGACTCCGCCCGTGCGGTGGAGCTGGCCGCCCAGGGCGAGGCGACGATCCTGGTCCGCCGGGAGACCAACCCCGACGACCTGCCCGGCATGATCGCCGCCCAGGGCATCCTCACCTCGCGCGGCGGCAAGACCAGCCATGCGGCGGTGGTGGCCCGCGGCATGGGCAAGACCTGCGTCTGCGGCGCCGACTCCCTCGAGGTCAACGTCGCCGCCCGTACCGTCACCGTGAACGGCCGGACCCTCGGCGAGGGCGACGTCCTCTCGATCGACGGCACCACCGGCGCGATCTACCTCGGTGAGGTGCCGGTCTCCCCGTCCGAGGTGGTGCAGTACTTCGAGGGCGTCCTCGACCCGGCGACCACCGACGACGCGCTCGTCAAGGCCGTGCACCGGATCATCACGCACGCCGACGCCACCCGCCGCCTGGCCGTGCGCACCAACGCCGACACCGGCGCCGACGCCGCTCGCGCCCGCCGCTTCGGCGCCCAGGGCATCGGGCTGTGCCGCACCGAGCACATGTTCCTCGGCGACCGGCGCGAGCTGGTCGAGCGGCTCATCCTCGCCACCACCGCCGAGGGCCGTGAGGCGGCGCTCGCCGCCCTGCTGCCGCTGCAGCGGGCGGACTTCGCCGAGATCTTCCGGGAGATGGACGGCCTGCCGGTCACCATCCGGTTGATCGACCCGCCGCTGCACGAGTTCCTGCCCCCGCTGGAGGAGCTGGCGGTCAAGGTCGCCGTCGCCAAGGCACGCGGCGAGGAGGCCGGCAAGGACGAGGCGCTGCTGGCCGCGGTCCGTCGGATGCACGAGCAGAACCCGATGCTGGGGCTGCGCGGCGTCCGCCTCGGCCTGGTCATCCCCGGCCTGTTCACCATGCAGGTACGGGCGATCGTCGAGGCCGCGGTGGAGTGCGCCCGGGCGGGCGTGGAGGCCAAGCCGGAGATCATGGTGCCGCTGGTCGCCGCCGTGCAGGAGCTGGAGACGGTCCGCGCCGAGGCCGAGAAGATCGTGGCCGAGGTCGTCGCCGACAGCGGCGTACAGGTGCTGATCGGCACGATGATCGAGGTGCCGCGGGCGGCGCTGACCGCCGGCCAGATCGCCGAGACCGCCGAGTTCTTCTCCTTCGGCACCAACGACCTGACCCAGATGAGCTGGGCCTTCTCCCGCGACGACGTGGAGGGCTCCTTCTTCTCCCGCTACCTGGAGCTGGGCATCTTCGGTGTCTCGCCCTTCGAGTCCATCGACCGCGAAGGCGTCGGCCGGCTGGTCCGCATCGCCGCCGAGGAGGGCCGGGCCACCCGGCCGGGATTGAAGCTCGGCGTCTGTGGGGAACATGGAGGCGACCCCGACTCGGTGCACTTCTTCCACTCGGTCGGCCTGGACTACGTCTCCTGCTCCCCGTTCCGGGTGCCGGTGGCGCGGCTCGAGGCAGGCCGGGCGGCGGTGCAGTCCGCCGGCTCGGACAGCCGCTGAGCAGACGGCACACGCGTACGCGTCGGGGCGGTTCCCGGCGGCGGTCCCCACCGACCGTCGCCGGGGCCGCCCCGCGGCGTACCCGTCGTGTCGTAGGCCCGGTGCACCCCTTGGAGTGCGGCGTAACCTGGGCTCTTGCCCGCGACCGCCGCAGACGCGTACGGAAGGACGGCGCCATGAGCAGCAGCGTCTGGGAGAACCTCGTCGTCGACGCCCACGATCCGGCGCGGCTGGCCCGCTGGTGGGCCGAGGCTCTCGGTTACCGGATCACCGTCGACACCCCCGACGAGGTGGAGATCCGCCGCACCCCCGACACGCTCCCCGGACTGGTCTTCGTGCCCGTGCGCGACGAGAAGCAGGTC
>Ga0233385_1000446_pt1 | contig 21256 bp, 24 predicted proteins | sample ElkDunMinimDraft_16_FD_191543 | JGI IMG/M metagenome (GOLD analysis project Ga0233385, IMG submission 191543) | Fecal eukaryotic communites from dung pellets of Tule Elk in California, USA - Elk Dung G36 | ecosystem: Host-associated > Mammals > Digestive system > Large intestine > Fecal | place...
TACGGCCTGGCGCGAAGCACCTGGAAGGGCAAGGCGCTGCTTCAGGCGCTGATCCTGTCGCCGCTGCTGATCCCGGTTATCGTGATCGCTGTGGCGACGTATTCCGTGTTCTCCCTTCTCGGGCTGAACGGCACCTTCGCCGGGCTTGTCATCGGCCACACCGTCATCACCTTCCCTTACACGGTGGTGGTGATCTCGGCGGCGCTCGAACGTTTCGACCCGCGCCTTGAGCAGATGGCGGTGAGCCTGGGGGCGACTCCGCTAAAGGCCTTTCTGGCCGTCACGTTCCCGATGATCCGCGCGGGCATCATCGTTGCGCTTCTGTTTGCATTCCTGAACTCCTTCGATGAAGTGGTGATGGCGACGTTCCTCGCCGGCCCTGAAACGATCACGCTGCCCAAGCGCATCTGGGACGGCATCCGCTTCGAGCTCAGCCCCGTCATCGCGGCTGCATCCTCGATCCTCATCCTGCTCTCCGGCGTCGTTATCGGCCTGACCGAGGTTTTCAACCGCAGGAGCAGGAGCGTCACCGGCGCCAAGCCGCAAGAACCTTCGGAGCTGGCATGAGTGCTTCCGTCGAATTCAGACACGTCACCAAGCGCTTCCGAGAGGTCGTGGCAGTGGATGACTTTTCGCTCTCCGTCGAGAAGGGTCAGTTCGTGACGTTGCTCGGATCGAGCGGTTCGGGCAAGTCCACCTCGCTGATGATGCTTGCCGGCTTCATGACCCCGGATGCCGGTCACATCTACCTCGACGGCCAGGATATCACGGAGCTGCCGCCGCACCGTCGAAACATCGGGCTCGTCTACCAGAACTACGCGCTCTTCCCGCACATGACGGTTGCGGCGAATGTCGGCTTCCCGCTGAAAATGCGGAACGTCGGCAAGGACGAGATCGCGAGGCGCGTGAAGGCGACCTTGCAGAAGGTCCGGCTCGACGGGTTCGCGGAGCGCTTTCCTTCCCAGCTGAGCGGCGGCCAGCAGCAACGCGTGGCGCTGGCCCGCGCGATGGTGTTCGAGCCGGCGATCCTGCTCATGGACGAGCCGCTCGGCGCGCTCGACAAGAATTTGCGCGAGGAAATGCAGCTCGAGATCAAGCGCATCCAGCAGGACGCCGGGATCACGACGATCTACGTCACCCACGACCAGGAAGAGGCGATGTCGATGTCCGACAACGTCGTCGTGATGAGCAAGGGCAGGATCGAGCAGGCGGCGCCGCCGGCGGAACTCTACGAGCATCCCAGCAATGCGTTCATCGCGCAGTTCATAGGCTCCGCCAACGTCATTCCGGGTACGCTCAAACATACAAACGGCCGGCAGTCTTTCCTCTCCGACGATGGTGCGGTGATGCCCCTTGTCACCGAGAATGCCATAGCGGACGGGACAAGAAAGGCAGCAGTGATCCGCCCCGAACGCGTCAGGTTCGCTGCCGCCAACGACGCCGGGGCGCTGCCGGCGACGGTCGAATCCGTGCTCTATGGCGGGACGATGATCCGCTACGTCACACGCGCCGGCAACCAGCGCATCGACGTCGTTGCGGTCAATAGCGGCGATGCGCCGCGCCAGCCCGGCGAGGATGCCTATCTGACCTGGGATCCAAAGGATTTCTTGCTCGTGGAAGCGCCTGCGGACAAGAAGGCGGCCAGCGCAAAGCTATCTGGAGGGCCGGATGCCTGACCGCACGGACTCTCCTGTCGCGCTCATCACCGGCGCGAGCCGTGGCATTGGCGCGGCCACGGCGCGGCTGCTCGCGAGAAGAGGCTTTCGCCTGGCGCTGATGTCGCGATCTGGCTGCGCCGAGCTTGCCGGCGAACTCGGCGCGTGGAGCTTCTCGGGCTCGCTCACCGAGGATGGTGACGTCAAGGCATTCGTCGATGGCGCCGTGTCCGAACATGGCCGGCTCGACGCCGTCGTGGGGAGCACCGGACGCTACGCGTCGATCCTGGAAAAGCTCGGCATCGTCTCTGCGCCGCTCCCTTCGTCTGGCGGACTCGGTTTCGATCCCGACTTCAAGCCGGACCTCTTCGCGATACCACAAGAAGCCTGGCACGAGGCGCTCGACCTGCTCGTTCTCAGCACGGTCAGCGTTGCGAAACATGCGACGCCCCATCTCGTTGCCTCCGGCGGCGGGGCGATCGTCGCGATCTCCGGCATGGAGGCCGTGGAGCCACGCCTGCGGTATCTGCTCAGCCCCGTACGTTCCGCACTTCATGGTTTTGCCCGGCTCTACTCTGATCGCTATGCGGCCGAAGGCGTTCGCATGAACTGCGTGCTTCCGGGCATGCTCGAAAATGCGGTTCCCGATTCCGATTCCGAACTGCCGCGATCGATCCCGATGGGACGCACCGGCAGGCTGGAGGAAATCGCGGAGACGATCGCTTTCCTCGCCACGCCGGCCTCGTCCTACATAACCGGCCAGCTGCTTCTTGCCGACGGCGGCTTGAACCGCGGACTGGGCTAGGTCCGTCCAGATATCGAGGGAAAAAATGCCAACTTCCGAAACCGGCAAGCCGACCATCCTGTTCCTCAGCGAAGTCAGCGACAAGAGCTGGCCGTCGGCGCTTGCCGCGGCGTTTCCGGAACATCGCTTGGTGACGAGGTTGGAGGATGCGGACCCCGCGAACACCGTCGCGGGGTTGGTCTGGAAGCATCCCTACGGATCGCTCGCCGCCTACCGGAACATGCGGGTGCTCATCAATCTCGGCGCCGGCGTCGATCACATCGTCGGCGATCCGGATCTGCCTGCCGGCGTGCCGATCGTACGGCTCGTCGACCCGGGACTGACCGCCCGCATGGCGGAATATGTCCTCATGCACTGCCTCTCGCTGCATCGGCGCATGCCGGAACTGATGGCGGCGCAAAAGGAAGGGCGTTGGAACTTTATTGCTCCGACTGCGCCGAGTTCAACCTGCATCGGCATTTTGGGTTTCGGCAAGCTGGGGCAGGCATGCGCAGAACAGCTCTCGAAGGTCGGCTTCAATGTGATCGGCTGGAAGCGCTCGCCAGGTGAGTTTTCCGGTTATGAGGTGCAATACGGGCACGATGGCCTGAACGCGTTCTGCGCGCGCGCCGACATCGTCGTCGTGCTGCTGCCATCGACGGAAGCAACGCGGAATCTGCTGGATCGCGGTGTCTTCGGACGGATGCGCAAAGGAGCAGCGCTGATCAATGTTGGACGCGGCGATCTCGTCGTCGAGGAGGATCTGCTGGATGCGCTTGATGCAGGACAGTTGAGTCATGCGGTGGTGGACGTTTTTCGTACGGAGCCGCTTCCCGCCGGCCATCCGTTCTGGTCGCATCCAGCGATCACCATCACGCCGCACAATTCCAGCGCGACGAATCCCGTGACCGCACTGCAGCAGGTCTCCGAAAACATCCGTCGCGCCTTCGCAGGCGAGCCGCTGCTCAACCAGATCGATCCTGCCGCGGGCTACTAGGGCGAGGGATTGGCGATGACCGGAAAAGGCGAAGCCACGAAGACGGCCTTCTACTGGGACGAGCGCTGCTTTTGGCACTATGGCGGGCAGTATGCCTTCATCCTGCCGGTCGGCGGTCTCGTGCAGCCGATGGTGGCAGGCGGGTTGCCGGAGACACCGGACTCGAAGCGCCGGCTGAAGAATTTGCTCGAGGTGACCGGGCTTCTTGCCGAGCTGGAGGTCATGCACGCGCCACCCGCCACCGAAGAAGAATTGCGTCGCGTCCACGCGGGCACTTATCTCGATGAGTTCAAACGGCTGAGCGACGAAAATGGCGGCGAGATCGGCGAGCGAACGCCATTCGGCAAGGGCGGCTACGACATAGCCCGCCTGTCGGCGGGCCTTGGCGCTGCAGCCTTGCGCGGCGTGATCGAGGGCAGGCACCGTAACGCCTATGCGCTCTGCCGGCCGCCCGGACATCACTGCCTGCCGGCGACCCCGATGGGCTACTGCCTACTTGCTAACGCCGCCGTGGCGGCCGAAGTGGGGCTGAAGGAAAAGGGGCTGCAGCGCGTCGCGATCGTCGACTGGGACGTCCACCACGGCAACGGCACGGAGGCGATCTTCTATGGCCGCGACGACGTGCTGACGATCTCGCTCCATCAGGAGAACTGCTATCCGCGCGACTCGGGTGGGGTGCCGTCGATCGGCGAAGGGAAAGGGGAGGGCGCCAACGTCAACGTGCCGCTGTTCCCCGGCAGCGGGCATGCGGCGTATCTCTATGCGATGGACCGCGTCGTCGTACCGGCCCTGCGGCGGTTCAGGCCGGATGCCATCATCGTCGCCTGTGGATACGATGCGTCCGGGGTCGATCCGCTCTCGCGCATGCTCGCGACGTCCGAGACCTTCGCGCAGATGACGCGCCGCATGATCGAGGCTGCCGACGAACTTTGCGGCGGGAGACTCGTCTTCCTGCACGAGGGCGGCTACTCGGAGGTGCATGTGCCGTTCTGCGGCCACGCAGTCATCGCCGAACTCGCCGGTTCCGAGATCACCGCCGGGGACCCACTTTCCGCTCGGTTGAACTTTCAGCAGCCCACTGAGCGGGTGCAGGCGTTCCAGCGCGCGGCGATCGACGAGATGGCGGAGTTTTTCCATCTTCGGTGACGGCCGTAATCGATACGTTCTAGGTATGAACTCCGCATAGAATATCATTTGTCACGGCGAGACGCTGACCTGAAACTTGGATGGAACGGCACGAAAAAAAGCGGCCGCCATCTCCAGAATCGGGAGCAATGCAATGATAAATTTCGATCATGCGGCACGGTTGAAGCGTCTGCAGGAGCGACTGACGGCAGAGGGTGGAGCGGCGGCGGTCATCACCAAGGCGCCTAATATTCGCTACCTCACCGGCTTCTGGGGTTATGTCACCCGCGCGGAATACTCCGAGCCGCGCCGGCTGACCGCGCTGGTAGTGCCGAAGGATGGGCAGCCGCTGCTCATCGTACCGAAAATCGAGTACGAGTTTGCCCTTGCCGCCACCGCAGGCACAGGCGTCACCGTACGACGGCACGTCGAATGGATCGAGGAAGGCGAGACGGAGGATTCCTGGGGCCTCGCCCGCGCATTCATCGGGTCACCGTCGCGCGGGAAAATATTCTTCGAGCGCCAGCACATGACCGTGAAGGCCGTCGCCGCGATCGACGACGCCTTCCAGGACTACGAGATCGCGGACGGCAGCGGCTGGGTCGACCGCTTCCGCATCATAAAGGACGACACCGAGATCGCCCTGCTGCGCCGCTGCGGCACGCTGGCGGTCGACATGTTCGAGGTCCAGGTCGATGCGCTGAGGCGCGGGCCGTTGCGGGAATACGAACTGGCGACACTGGGCTGGAACCACGTAGTCGACTGCTGCGCGAAGGAGATGGAACACAGCCACAGCCATGTCAATTCACCGCTCGGTGAAGGCGTTCAACTGATCACCTCCGGCCCGCGCCTCGCGCGTTCGCATGGCTCGGCCTCGACGCGTCAGATCGAGCCGGACGATGTCGTTTTTGCCGCGTCCCCTATCTCTGGGGATACCGCATGGGCATGGGGCGCGTCGTGTCGCTGCGCGGACTGAAGAACGAGGAGACCGACATCCACGACACGATCACGAAGGCGTACGAGGCAGGAGTAGGCATGCTGCGGCCGGGCACGCGCTGCTCCGATATCGACTCGACCGTGCGCGGCATTATGGTGGACGGCGGCCTGGCGCCCTGGATCGTCCATCGCACCGGGCGTGGCGTCGGCATCGAGAACGTCGAATTGCCTGAGATCAAAGAAGGCATTCCCGACGTCATCGAAGAAGGCATGATCATCAGCATCGAGCCGAGCATCTATCGGGCAGGATTCGCATCCCGCATCGAGGACACCTTTGTGGTCACGGAGGACGGCGCGCAGCTTCTGACGACAGTGGCGGGCGGGATTCGCGTCCTGCGCTGATGGAGGCCCGATGAGGAGACACCGTGGATAGCCGAGAAAACTTCTTCTGGATCGACGCCTTCACCGATAGACCCTTCGGCGGAAATCCGGCCGCGGTTTGTCTGGTCGAGGCATGGCCGACGGTATCGGTCATGCAGGGCCTCGCGGCTGAAACCGCTCTGTCGGAAACCGCATTCATCAAGCGCAGCGGCGACGATTTCCAGATACGCTGGTTCACGCCGACGGTCGAGCTGGGGCTGGTCGGTCATGCCACCCTGGCGGCTGCGTACGCCGTGATGCACCATGTCGAACCGGGCCGGGAGCGGGTGAATTTCGCCTATCGCGACGGTGTCATCGCGGCGAGCCGCGTCGGTGACGACATCGCGATCGAACTGCCTGCCGATACGGTCCGACCTGTACCGGCATCTCCGGATCTCTGTGCAGGTCTCGGCGTCACGCCTGTCGCGACGTACGATGGGCGCCATCACATCGCGGTACTGGCGTCGCCGCATGAAGTCGCGGCTATCGTGCCCAACCATGAAGTCCTGAGCCGCTTGACCCTGCCGACGATCGCCGTGACCGCGCCCGGCGACGATTGCGACTACGTGCTGCGGTTCTTCGCGCCGCGAAACGGCGTCCCGGAGGATCCCGTCTCCGGTGTCGCCCAATGCTCCCTCGTTCCGCTTTGGAGCCAGCGCCTGGGCGCAGAGGCAATGTTGTCGCGGCAGCTCACACCCCGCGGCGCTTTCATGCGTTGCACCCTCCTGGCGACCAGCGTGCTCGTGGCAGGGCCTTGCTCTCCCATTTTCCGCGGCAACGTCGATACCTCACTTCTTCGGCAACGAGGCAAAAGTATCACCCCGCAGTGAATGCGTACTTGGACAGTTCCTCGTCTGGCCGGATAAGGTGGTCCAGTTTGACCGGCCTCTCCGACCGAGCGGCCTTGCGGAATAAACATCGACCTGGCGCAGCCTCGCTACGATCTTTTGGGTCTGTGCTTCTTCTCGGGCATTCCATGGTCCTCTCTAACTGATCAACAGTCTACCTCAGGGAGAGCCACTTTCAGGGACCATACTCCTTGCCCAAACGTCGGGCGCACAGCCGCCGTCGAACTGGCATCGGCCTGATCGTCCGCTTTAAGGTGTGGCAAAATCTACTTGAACGTCCGAGATGGGGGCGCATTGCCGCCATTCGCAATGCTGGAACGAGGTCCTTGTTGGCAGCACTTTCGTACTCGGTAGAACTCACTCACCGGATTGGACGAGTTTTCCACCAGGAATCGTTGCCGCTTTCATCTGGCGCGTCAGCTGGCTGAAGCTACGTGGCCCGAAGTGTGTGTCTGGACAGTCGACTCCGACATCCCTGGAGCGGTGATAGTGCGGCGTCTCACCGTGGGCGTGCCCGTAAAAATGCCAGGCGCCTTTCAGGATTCCCGGCCAGGTCCGGCACGGGTAGTGACAAAGGAAGACACGCTGTCCGTCGTCAGTGATTTCCAGCTGCTGCGTTGGCGGCTGGTCCCATCCGAGCGCGGCGATGACCGGATGGATCCTGTTCTGCCGCTGATAGTCATGATTGCCAAGGACCAGGATCTTGCGCCCCATGAGCCTCGAGAAAATGCCTCGTACGCGATCGCCATCGTGCAAGCCCATGGAAAAGTCCCCGAGATGATAGGCGACGTCATCCGACGTCACGACGGCGTTCCATGCGCGGATCAGGAATTCATCCATGTCGCGCACGTCGGCAAACGGCCTGTTGCAGGCTGTCGGTGCCAGCATCAGCGCATGTGAAAAATGCGTATCTGCGGTGTAGAATTTTGTGCCGCTGGCCAAAGGAAATGTTCTCTCGCAATGTGTGTGGTGTCCTTTGCGGACCGCGCCGTCCGTCGTCCTGCCTAGACCCGCATCACAAGCATCGGATCGAACCCGGCGTTCTCATCGTCGTAGCCGCGTGGATTGCAGACGATGCGTGTGTCGCCGACCATGTAGTCGCAGCTGTCATGGGTATGACCATGGACCCAGAGCGCGGGCCTACCGCTCTCGATCACGCCTGACAGGTCTGATGCATAGGCGGCGTTGAGCAGGTCGCCGTTGAACCTCGACGGGATAGATCTCGCGTGTGGGAGGTGATGCGTGACCACGACGGACTTGGCCGAATCGGACTTGAGGGCTGTGTCGATGAACAGGCGCGACTGCTGGTGCAGCCGGTACGCCGTCTCGGGCACGAAGCGCTGCCACGGGTTCCGCTGTTTGGCGATCTGGCGATAGTCATTCATCCGCGCGCGCGCGTTGAACATGGCCATCTCCGGATGTCCCTCGATCCGGTAGTCAGTCCAGAGCGTCGCGCCTATGAAGCGAACGCCGTCGATGACGGTAGTGTCGTTCTCCAGGAAGTGGACATCAGGGAAATCGGCAGCCGCTGACCGCCCGTCTTCCAGTCCCTCCCTGATCGAGCCCTTGTAGAACTCATGGTTTCCGGCGACGTAGACGCAGGGCATTGCGTGGGCGATGTGTTTTGCCAGCCAATGCACGCCATTGGCGGGAACACGGCACAGGTCCCCTGCCGTGACGCAGACATCGGCGTCGGGAATGGCCAGTTTCTGCCGCAGGTCGGCGAACTCCAGATGCAGGTCGGAGAGCAGCCAGATTTTCATGTCATCGAACCACGTTGGCAGTCATTCGCCGAATGATTTCTTGGAGGATCGTTTCCTTACGAGCGGCTCCTGTGGGAATCCCTGACGGACGGCCATCTTCTTGCCGGACATTGGCCGGAAACCTGCTGCGTCGAGCGCCTCGCCAAAGGACTGCCTTTTCGCGGCGACCTGAATAATATCGACGAGGTCAGTGAGCGACATGACGACCGTCATGTTCCTGGAACTGGCGCCAATCAGCTGCGGCGGGCTTTTCCGCGCTCGCGCAACAATGGCATCGAAGCTGTTTCCGGCCGCGCGGGCTGGATGTCGTCCCGCGCCGACGGCTAAGAGTGCCAAAATTAATGCCGCCCCGGCCTCCTGCCTGTTCATACTGCCGACCGTCTGAAGCGCCGTTACAAGCCTCCGGTCCATCCAAACCTCCATACGGGCAGCCAAGGCCCCATCCCTCCGAACGCAGGCACGAACGATGGTCATTCCACGGCTCGTCGTCATCGGCATTCATTCGCTGACGCAACGGCAACGAGGCCCGTCCAAGGACTCGTGCAATTGTTGACAACGGGATTTCGCGGGTCGAGTCCTTGCCCGGCGCCAACCTCACTCCGGCGCGTCGACCATTTTTTGCCTCACCTGTTCGAGCACAGCGTCCAGTTCCGGACCTTCCAGGGTTTCTTGTGCCACCAGGGTGTTCGCCAGGAATTCGATGGCTGCCCTCTGCTTGGCGACGAGGCCACGAGCGGCCTTGTAGGCGGCATCGAGCCGGGCATTCACGCTGTCGGCGAGTTCCCGGTCCGTGGCGAGGATTGCCGCTGCGCTCTCGACCTTGCGATAAAGCAGCGGCCATTTCGGGCTGAAACCGAGGATCGTCTCCATGTCGAGCGCGAGCCTGGTGGCGATTGCGAGGTCGCTTCGCTCGGAGCCGCCGGAGTTTTGCGTCGCCGAACTGAGGATCTCCTCTTCTGCCGCCCGGCCGGCCAGATGCTCGATGAGGATGGTGGTGAGCAGTTCCTCGGTCTGCTCGTCCTGGCCGAGTTCACCCAGCGTGTAACCACCATCCGGCGCATCGATGGTGATCTCGATGATCGGGCCGAAACCGAAATGGAGGCGGGCAACCGCATGCCCGGCCTCGTGGACGGCCATACGGCGGAGCAGCATTGTGGATCGAGGCTGCTTCGTCCCGGCGAGCAAGGATTCGATGTCGTCGTAGGTGACGGGGCGTTTCTCCCGCCGGGCCCTTCTCCTGGCGTTCTTGACGACCTCCTCGAACGCGTTCGATCGTGGCCCCATCGGGTGCGGCAACGTCGGGCTGGATCATGGTGTTCCCTTCCAGGCAATGTCCGCAATTCCCTTACCTGCGAGGTCTCGCAAAACCGCATCGGGCAGCGTGTGAAGGAAGGCGCGAAGATCATCCTCGGATTCCAGCACCGTCGGCTTCGGCGCGGTGGCGACGATGGAACCGAGATCCTTGCCCAGATGGTGCCGCAGAATCCCCATCCGCGCGGTGACATCGGGAGGAGAAATCTTCAGGTGAGGCGAAAGCCTGCCTGGCCTTAGCAGCGCGGGATCGATCACGCTCGGATGGTTGGTGGCGCCAATCACGATCACCCCGGTGGTTCTCGCGGCCCCGTCGAGAAGCTCGAGCGGGCAATTGACCAGAGTATTCCAGTAGTCTGCAGAGTACCGGGTGAAGTCGGTGCGGCGTCCAATGCCGTCGATCTCGTCGATGAAGAGGATGGCCAGCTGATGCGCGACCGCTTCAGCGAAGCTGCGCTTGATGCGCCTGACGACATCGCCAAGGTGGGAAGGCTCCAGCCATGTCGAGACCGACGTCGTGAACATTGGCACCTGCAGCGAGTTGCAGAGCGAACGGGCGAACATCGTCTTGCCCGTCCCCGGAGGACCGGACAGCAGGAGCTTTGTGCTCATCTCCTCCCAGTGAAGGTCGCCGGCCTGCCAGAGAGGCAAATCCACTGCCAAGGAAAGCGCCCAGTCGCGGGCCTCGTCGCAGCCGGCAAAAGTCTCGATGCGCTCGATGAAGCGATCGCTGTCCGTGCCGGAGAGCTTTTTGGGTTGGACGATCTCGCTTCCGGACGCCTGGTCCGTCCCGCGGCGCGAGGACGAGCTCGATCCCGATCCGACGCTGTTCGAATCCCTGGACTTGCCCGGAGTACCAGTTCCGCCGTCGGACGGTTCGATAACGGAGGTGGAGACAAGCTTGCGCAGGGTTGCAACGGCGGAGGATGGCGTTGTGCCCGACCGGATGGCGACCGACAGGTCGGACAGGTCGAGCTGCGCGAAATCGATATCATCGAGATCTTCGGTAGGTTGCTCGCCGAGCACCACCTCGATGGTCCGCTTGACGATCTCAGCATTGAGGTCGCCGCAGTCGAGAGTGAGCTGCGCGGCTGCAATGAGCGTTGCTGGAACCCGCCGCTCGCATTCCGAAACCACAAGGATTGGATAGGCACTCTGCGCGGCCTCGCCGACGCACCATCCATCCTTCTCGTCGTGGTCCTTGCCGGCAAAACAGACGATCTGCCATTTTGCGTCGGCCATGTTCGGGAAGTAGAAGCCGTTGCGCCGTTGGAGACCGTATCCGTTGCAGCGGTTGACTTCTCCCGGCAGGACCAGGCCGCGTCCCAGGAGGTTGAGGAAGCAGGTCTCGAAATGCCTGATACCGCAATGGATGGCGACGATCGGCTGCTGCTAGCGCAGGATATCGAATACGCGGCGTTCGGCATGCTTCGCATCGGTGACCGCCTGCGCCACGAGCAGCAGGCACGCGACCTCGGATGGCCGGGGCGGCTCGGCGGCTTCCCGCACCGCCCGCACGATCTCCGTTCCTGACGCGTGGCCGTCCGGAGACGGGCTACCGTCACCAATCCTTGCCGCGGAGGCCACGGACAGTGGCTCCGACCCCGGTTCCTCGACAAGCTGGTCGCCACTGCCGAGGACAGGATGAGTGACTTCTTCGAACAGTCTGCGCCTGCGGCGGGCCAGCATGGCCGCGACCTGCTTTCCCGACGCGGCTTGCGGAAGCGCTTCTCCGCGATGAAAGACCTGGAGAACGCGTCCGCCGCTGTCGACATATTCTTCCCGCAGGAAGCCTGCCGCGACTGCCTCACCGACGGCGTTGCGTTCGGCCTCCCGGCGGAGCCGCCGCACGAAGTGCCGCGCGAGGCGGTCGTTCAACCCGGGCATGTCCTGCGATGTCGCTGTCATCCCTGGTTCTTTCTCCAGTCCGGTCGTGGAAGCATTCATCATTGTGGCTCCCGGTGCCGTTCGCGGGTTTCGACGAGCATTTCGACAAGACGCACCAGCTTCCGGATCGAGCCGCCCCTCCAGGCGCGGACCAGGGCTTCGATCTCGTATCCTTCGAGCGGCGTCGCCCAACGCGGGTCGTGGCCCTGTTCGAGGTACAGCTTCTCGAGAATGCGGCTCGCGAGCAGCGGAAGGTGTTCCGGGCCGGGTTCTGGAAAGCGAAGGACGCGGCATCTGTCCCGCAGCACGGCCGGAACGCTGTCGACCTCGTTTGCCGTCATCAGCCAGGAGATATCTGAAAGGTCGCAGTTCGACTCGACGTAAGGATCGAACCAGCGAGAGGATGTCTCCTTCTCCAGCAGTCCGACCAGGACGTCGTGGACATTGCCGTTGTGCCGGCTGTTGCCGACCTTCTCGATCTCGTCGAGGATGATCGCGGGTCCGGCACTTTCGTGGCGGCGCACGGCCATGACCGCGCGGCTCGGCTCCCCGGATGACCAGCGGCGCGGTGTCCCCCCGATCGCGCTGTCGCTCAAGCCGCCACAGGAGACCAGTTCGTAGGGAACGCCGAGTTCCTCGATCAAGCGTCGCGAAAACCTTGTCTTGCCGCATCCGGGCGGCCCAAGAAGGATGGTCGGCCGGAACGTCACATGGTCCCTGCCGACGAGGCCCTTCAGCATCTCGTCGGCAATCGACACGGCCCAGGGAAACTCTGTCGTCAGCCGGGTTCGCACGGCGGCAAGGTCTGGCGCGATCGGCAGCGGCAGGCGACACCCAACGGACTTCTCGAATTCTTTCTCGACGCGTTTGCCTTCCGAGGTGGTGTTGTTGCCAATGGAGGTGAACACGACCACCGATCCATCCGCATCGGCAGCGCCGCCCGCTGCCTCGTCTTCCACCACCGCCACCAGCGCATCGACGACGGAATCTTCCTTCTCTTCAGGCTGCCTCTTTCTCACTGTGCGCTGGATTGCCGCCTCGAAATCGCGCTCGTAGCCGTGCAGCATGTGAGACAACGATCGGCGCGAGGCGTAGAGACCGTCGACCCTGACCGCGTGGGCGAGCGTACGCGTCATCACACCCCAACCAAGAGCGCGTCCGGCCATTCTCAGATTGTCGCTTTCGTTGATGTCCCGCAGCGCGACCGTTGCAGCTTCGCCCGCGATCGATGCCGCAGCTTCCGGATCGCCGAAGGAAGCGAGATAGTACTGGCACCGCAGCCGGCAGGTCTCGACGGGCACACCGTTTACCTCCTCCACGCCATCAAGGCACTGGACCAGCGACTGAACGCCGTCTTCGCTCTGCTCGACGGTCAGTTCCTCCAGGGCGGCAGCGAGCGATGCCAGCGCGAGATCGCCGCGCTTCCTGATCCGCCGTGACAGGCGCTCGGCATATTCCCGGATGTCCTCGTCGAGATCGTTCCGGAAGAAGTTCATGCCGCGCAGCAGCTCGTCCTCGCTCGGGAGGTGCAGTCCCTGCACGGCCGCAGTGAGGCGGCGGCTGAAATTACGGTCAGGTGAATCCTTGGAGGTCATGGCCAACCTCAGGCATCCAGGCTGGGGTTTTCGGCCGGGCGGCCGAGCCGATACCATCGCGACAGCGTTCGCGCCCAACTACGGTCCTTCGACAGCAGCCACAGCTGCGACGTGCTGATCAGGCGGTTCTCCCCGACAAGCTCCGGATGGCCCGTCGACAGCCCAGCAAGGCAGGGAACCGTCCTCATCGCAAGGACCCACCGGTCGAGGACCGGGGCATCGTCTCCGGCCATGACTTCAGGCGGCAGGCCACGTCGAATGCTTCCATGTCGGCGACCAGCGCGGCCAGTCGCTCCATCTCGCACGCGAACTCGGCGCTGGGTTCATCGCGCTGGTTGAACAGCAGCATCAGCAAGCCCCCGTCTGTCCGCCCCAAGGATCCGATGCATTCGGATCCTTGTGATTCGCTGGTATCAGAGGAACAGACATACGGCGTCGGAAGCCAGGCGTCCATGCGCCGAATCAGGCGTCCTGGCGCCTCAGGCGCGGAGCTGGTTTTCCCGTTTCGCTATGGGTAGAACTTTAGCATGCAAGCATCGTACGACTTTCTCCGCGCCGCACGCGCACTCTTGGACATCACCCCAGCAGACCTCGCCGAAAAGGCCAAGGTGAGCACGCGCTCGATCGTGCGTATCGAAGCACGGGAACCAGTGGGCCTCGAGATCAGCATGCGGGTCCAAAAGGCGCTTGAGGAACTTGGCGTGGAGTTCCTTCCGGAAACGAAATCGCGCGGCCCCGCGATGCGCGTTCGAAGGGGCATCGTGAAGACGATCGGGTTTCAGCTCTCGGATGCTCGGTCCCGTTAAGCCTCTGAAGAGTTTGCTACTGTCGCAGGGGGCCCTGATGATCAGTCAGTGCGTCCGGATGACGCACTACGATGCACCCAAGCCGGAGCGATTTTTTAGGACGAAGAGGTGATATGCCACCTGGACCGATCTGTCCTTGCCTTGGAGGCAAGTGTGGAGCAGTTGGTCGCCTACGCCCGTAGCATCTTATCGGTACCCATCCCGAGGAGGTCTGTAGGCTGCTTCGTCCGGCGGATACCGCCCTGGAAAGACCTGCGCATCCTCAACCTGGGCGTGCTCGTGGGCGGTCAGGGCGCTGCCGGTCGGCCATGCTGACCCGTAACAAACTCAATTGAGACAGCGTGTGGGCAATTCAATACGCAGCTTCCAAGGTTGCCTGCGACTTCTCCAGTGGAGCCGTGACGAGGGGCAGCCACTTCCAGTCCTTGAAGCGGTCCCCGGTCTGGCGGAGGTGCGCGTACCGCTTGAGGCTGCTCCACCCCTTGTGTCCGGACATGGAGGCTGCTTGCGGCGCCGTCCTGCCCATCTCGAAAAGCCTGCTGATCCCCTCGTGGCGGAGATCGTGGAAGTGCAGGTCCTCGATACCCAGCAGCTGGCACGCCCTGGTGAACGCTGCGGAGATCGCGTCGGTGTTGTATGGAAAGATGCGACCCGATGATCTCGGCATCGCCTTGATGATCTGCAGGGCCTCGTCAGTCAGCTCGCACAGGATGTCGTTGCCGATCTTGTCGCCCGGGTTCTTCATGTCTCGAACCCAGATGCGCATGCCGTCGACGTCGAGGTCCGCCCATGTCTGCCGGCAGGCCTCCTCCTGCCTGCGGGTCGAGAAAATGGCGTAGGCGATGATTCGGGCCATTGGATTGCACGTGGGCCGACGAATGCTCCGCTGGGTGAAATGCTCCATGAGCAGGTCGAGCTCTTCCATCGTCGGCCGACGGTTCCGCTCGTTGCTCTTCTTAATCATGCCGAGACGCTTCATCACTGCCTGCGCATCCCTCATGGCCTGATAGTCGAGAGGATACTTCCAGGCGGGGCGAGCGATGGCGAAGACCGCGGACAGGTGGGAGATCCAGTTGCCGACCGTCTGAGGCGTACGCGTCTTGCCGTTCGGCAGCACCTCCTTCAGCAGTTCTTCGGCGAAGGCCACGATGGCGGCACAGTTCATCTGCGCGATGTCGTATTTCTTGATGCCATTCAGGACCTGAGCCTTGGTTTTCCCGATCTCCTTGAGGGATGTCTGGACATACTTCTCGATGGCCTTCTCGAGCGTCACGGAAGTGACCTTGGCCTTGTCGATGCCGCCGGGAGCCTCCAGCTCAGCCTCGCGCTTCTTGAGCCAAGCCTTTATCTTGGCGTTGTCCCCGCTGGTCCACGCCTCCGTGTGAACGACCACGCCTCCTCGCTTTATCCTGATTTGCCCTGTATAGCGGGTGCCATTCTTGCTCTTTCGCGCCGTTATCGTTCCCATCGGTGCTACAAAGTCTCCGCCCAGTGCTACATTGTAGGACCCGCATAGAGAAAGTAGGACCCGCATAGAGAAAACGGTCGTAAATGGGAAGAGACGAGAGGAAACGAGCAGGTCTGTGAGCATGGAAAAGCCCAGAAATCAGCGGAAGCCCAGCATCTACGGATGTCCCGTTTTGGCCGTGGCGCCGATGATGGACTGGACGGACCGGCACTGCCGCTTCTTCCATCGCCAGCTTACGCGCCGTGCGCTGCTTTACACCGAGATGGTGGTTGCGGATGCGGCGATCCATGGCGTGCGCGAGAGGTTGCTTGGTTTCGACGCCGAGGAGCATCCGGTGGCGCTGCAGCTCGGCGGATCGGATCCGGCAAAGCTCGCGGAGGCCGCGAGGATCGGCGAGGCTTTCGGCTATGACGAGGTCAACCTCAATGTCGGCTGCCCGTCCGACCGCGTGCAGTCCGGCACCTTCGGCGCATGCCTGATGAAGACGCCGGCGCTCGTTGCCGACTGCGTTTCGGCGATGAAGGACGCCGTGAATATCCCGGTGACCGTGAAGTGCCGCATCGGCGTCGACGACCAGGACCCTGAAGTGGCGCTCGACACGCTGGCGGCGGATGTCTTCTCGGCTGGCGCCGACGCGCTTTGGGTGCATGCGCGCAAGGCCTGGCTGGAAGGTCTGTCGCCCAAGGAGAACCGCGACATCCCGCCGCTCGACTATGGCCGCGTCTATCGCCTGAAGGAAAGATATCCTGACCGTTTCATCGGCATCAATGGCGGCATCCGCTCGCTCGAGGAGGCGAAGGCGCATCTGGCTCACGTCGACGGCGCGATGCTCGGCCGCGCCGCCTATCATACGCCGGGCATTCTCGCCGCCGCCGATGCCGCCATCTACGGCGCTGCCGAGCGGCCGTTCGACCCGCAGGCGCTGCTCGAAACGATGTCGGCCTATGCTGCGCGCCACATCGCGGCGGGCGGCCGTCTCGGGCACGTGACGCGCCATATGGTAGGCCTCTTTCATGGTCTTCCCGGCGCGCGCCGCTACCGGCAGATCCTCTCGGCGGACGCTGTCAGGCCGGGCGCTGGACCGGAAGTCATGCGCAATGCTTTTGCCGCCGTGGAACTCGGCGGCGAACTGGAAGCGGCTTAGAGCATCGGACCGAAAAGTGCGTAGCGGTTTTCGGAAAAATCCGATGCGAAACAAATAGATCGAGCAGAATGCGATCCGTTTGAGCGTGCTGCTCTACAGGTCAGTCGCGCAATACGAGCCGGTCGCCGCGCACGTCGAAGCCCGACAGCGAACCGATGAAGTTCATGCCGAGCAGGCTTTGCTCCAATTGCCCGGATTTGGCCACGAGCAGCGGAACGTTTTTTCGTACGATGTCGCCGATCGCCATCTCGTCGGCAATGACGCGCGCCGCGGTGGCCAGCCCGTTGGCGGTCGAGACCGGGATGTTGAAGACGAGCGCCTGCGGATCGAAGCCTATGCTCACCGCGTCGGCTTCCGTCAGCACGGTGGTGGTCGCACCGGTATCGACGATCGCGCGGATCGTGTGGCCGTTGATGGAGACGTTGGCGTCGAAATGGCCGTTCATGCGCTTCTGCAGCGTCACGATGGCGCGCCCGTCCCCGTCGGTGAGCGACAGCGGGCTGGCGGGAATGCGGCCGCCGCTGACGCGGCTTGCCACGTCCTGCAGCTCGTAGCGGTATTCGTAGCCGGCCATCAATGCCAAGACCACGAGGAGCCAGGCAGCCAATATCCTGACCGTCTGGCCGAAGCGCTGCCCGGAGAAGAGGACACCGGCTCCGATGACGGTGGCGAGCGCTGCCAGGTAGACGAGATTGCCGAAGCTGTCGCTGTCCAGGCCAAGCACCTCGCCGCTGGAATCGGAGGCGACGAGCACGATCAGTCCGACCGCGAGAATGGCGATGCCGATCCAGAAGATGCGCATATGTTCCTCAGGCCATGCCGCGCTCGCGCGCCATGCGGGCGCGCCGCGTCTCGCGGCGGGGCCGCCGCTCCACCGTCTCGAGCCGCGCCGGCAGCACCGCCATGATCTCGCGCCGAACCTCCGGCGTCATGTCCAGCCAGCCGGCGATCTCGTCGCGCGTGCGGCCGCAGCCGAAACAATAGCCCGTCTTCATGTCCACCGAGCAGACCAGGATGCAGGGAGATTCGATCGCGGCCATCAAGGGTTCCGTTTGCCTGACATCAGATGGGACAGCGCGATGCGCAATGCAAGCCTGAGGCCGACGCGCCGCGTCGCGGTCCAGCGCGGCCGCCTGCCGGCGGCCATTGTGCCGGCGCGCCATGGCGGCTATGCCGCCTGCAAGATCCACTGCAGGCAATTGCCATGACGAGCGCGCTTCCCTTCGACGACTTCCGCAACCTGATGTCGGCTCTGCCCGGCGGCGATCCGGCCGCGGCAAACCGGGTGCGCACGCTCTTTGCCAGGGCGGAAAAACCTGCCGGATCGCTCGGCCGGATGGAGGATGTCGCGGCCTGGCTGGCCGAATGGTCCGGCCGCGCGCCGCCGGCGATAAACCGGCCGCTGGTCGCGATCTTTGCCGGCAACCACGGCGTGGCGAGACAGGGCGTCTCGCCGCGTCCGGTGGAGGCGACCGCACGCGCCGTCGATCTTTGCGCGGCGGGCGGGGCGGCGGTCAACGCGGTCTGCCTGTCCCACGATCTCGGGCTGAAGGTGTTCGACCTCGCGCTGGACCTGCCGACCGGCGACATCACCAGGGAGGCCGCGCTCGACGAGCGCAATTGCGCCGCCACCATGGCATTCGGCATGGAAGCGGTCGCCGGCGGCACCGACCTTCTCTGCCTCGGCGATCTTGGCGTCGGCAACTCGACCGTCGCTGCCGCGATCTTCGCGATGCTCTACGGCGGCAGTGGCGCAGACTGGGTGGGGTCCGGCTCCGGCGCAGATGCGGCGATGATCGTCCGCAAGGCCGCCGCGGTCGATGCGGCGCTGGCGCTGCACGGCGCACACCGCGGGGATCCGTTCGAGGTGCTGCGCCGCGTCGGCGGGCGCGAGTTCGCGGCTATCGCCGGCGCCATCATTGCGGCGCGCGCCGAGAAGGTGCCGGTCATCCTAGACGGCTTCGGCGCCATCGCAGCGGCGTCGGTGCTCCACGCCGTCAATCCCGAAATCCTCGGCCACTGCCTGCTGGCCCTAAGGCCGACCGATCCGGGCCTTCTACGCGCGGTCGAGCAGCTCGGCCTCGAGCCGCTGCTCGATCTCAGCCTGGCGCATGGCGAAGGCGTGGGGGGGGCACTTACGGCCGGCGTCGTCAGGACGGCCGCGCTGCTCAGTTCGGGCATGGCGGCCGCGGTGAGAGCCTGACTGCCGCCTAGGCGCGCTTCGCCGCCTTCTTCTGGACCGGTGTGGCCGGCAGCGCTTCCATGACCCGCGACGGCGGGAAGATGGCGATCGCGTCCGTGCCTTCGCGCAGCTTGGAATTGAGCTCGAACTCGCCGCCATGCAGCGCGAGCAGGCCCTGCACGATCGGCAGGCCCAGCCCGGTCCCTTGCTCGGCGCTCTTGATGGCGATCGAGCCTTGGCCGAAGGCCGACAGCACCACAGGGATCTCCTCCGCCGGAATGCCTGGGCCGGCGTCCCTGACCGAGATATATTGGCCGCCGCCGGCGGTCCAGCCGACGCGCACCACGACCTCGGTGCCTCCACTTGCGAACTTCACCGCGTTGGACAGAAGGTTGAGCGTAATCTGGCGGACTGCGCGCTTGTCGGCCAACAGCCGCGGCAGATTTTTCTCGAAGTGCTGGACGATGCGGATGCCCTTGTTGCGCGCCTTGAGCTCCATCATGTGGCAGCAATCCTCTACGATGTCGGCGACCTCCAAAGATTCCTCGTTGAGCTGGTTGCGGCCGGCCTCGATCCGAGACAGGTCGAGAATCTCGTTGATGAGGTGCAGCAGATGCTGGCCGGAGGTATGGATGTCCTTGGCGTAGTCGCGGTAGGTCTCGTTCTCCATCGGACCGAGCACCTCGTTGCTCATCACTTCGGAGAAGCCCAGTATGGCGTTGAGCGGCGTCCTCAGCTCATGGCTCATCGATGCCAGGAAGCGCGACTTGGCGAGGTTGGCCTCCTCGGCGCGGCGCCGCGCCTCGTCGGACATGGATTTCGCCATGTCGAGCTCGGCGATCAGCGCGTCCTTCTCCGAGCGGAACGAGAGCAGCATCAGCGATGCGCGGTTCATCTGTCCGGCGACATAGGCGAAGAAGGGGAGCGATACGACGAGCATCGCCGTCACCATGATCTCCACCACCGTCCAGCTGTGCGGCGTCAGGAACACGTAAGCCGCGACAGGCAGTGCGAAGGTCGCCGTCAACGCTCCGCGCAGCGACGAAGCGATCAGCGCGGTCACCCCGACCGCGAGCAGGAGCACGATGCCCTTGGCGGCGGTGAACTGGTCGATCTGGCAATCGCCGCAGCCTGTCAGCGCGAAATAGACCCAGCCGAGGCCGCTGACGAAATGCGCGATCAGGAGGTTGCGCCGCGTCGTCTCGACATTGAGGCGCGTCGTCTCCGTGCGGTCGGCGCTGCGGGCGACGGAAGCCAGCGCCGCATATCCTGCCAGCGCAACCAGCGTCCAGGTGAGTATCTCGTCCGTTATGCCGGCGTAAAAGCCCGCAGAGGCGATCGCCAGCACCATCACCGGGATGGCGATGGCGACATTAGCCATCGAACGGGCGTGCAGCTTCAGAAGTTCACGGTCGAAGGTGAGGTTGCCGGGCTGATGCGCCAGTTGATCGCGCGTCCTGCGCACCGCGCGCGCCACCTCGCTGTTGCGGTGCGGCTTCCTGCGGTCCACAATGATCTTGTCCGCCGTGTTCGAACGTAGCAACGGCATGAAACTTCAACTTACGCGAGCGCCACACAACAAGTACGGCACGCTACGGCGGAATGATTAAGAGATTGTTTGCCATATGGTGAGAAGGCGTCCGGTCTGGCGTGGCCGGGGCCGTTGGGCGGCGCAGCCGCGCAGCTCTTGGCGCAGGCTCTGGGACGGCCTGCTCACCGTCGCGATCCTGGGCCTCCTGATCCTTCTTGCCGCGCGCCTCGATCGCACCGAGACGCGCAATATCGCGGGGCGCGTCACCGTCAACGACGGCGACTCCATCACGCTGGGAACCGAACGCATCAGGCTGCGTGGCATAGACGCGCCGGAACTCGACCAGAGCTGCCGCCGGGACGGCGCTGCCTATGCCTGCGGCCGTCAGGCGCGCCAGTCGCTCATCGCGCTGATCGACGGCCGGCCGGCTTCCTGCTCCGGCTCCGAGCGCGACAGGTACGACCGCCTGCTCGCTATTTGCACGGCAGGCGGCAGCGATCTCAACCGCGGCCAGGTCGAGGCCGGCTGGGCGGTAGCATATGGCGGCTACCGTGCCGAGGAGGATGCCGCGCGCCAAAAGGGCGCCGGGCTCTGGGCCGGCTCGTTCGAGCGTCCGCGCGACTGGCGCCAGGTCCATGGCGGCATGGCCGAGAGCGAGCATGGCGCGACTGGCGGCCTCGTTGATTGGCTGCGGCGCATGCTTCGATTTTCCTGACGCAGGCGCTATATATCGGGCATGAAGCTTTATGACGGGGGCAGGGCGCCCAACCCGCGCCGCGTGCGCATCTTCCTGGCCGAAAAGGG
>Ga0233385_1000447_pt1 | contig 21252 bp, 20 predicted proteins | sample ElkDunMinimDraft_16_FD_191543 | JGI IMG/M metagenome (GOLD analysis project Ga0233385, IMG submission 191543) | Fecal eukaryotic communites from dung pellets of Tule Elk in California, USA - Elk Dung G36 | ecosystem: Host-associated > Mammals > Digestive system > Large intestine > Fecal | place...
CCGCGACGTCGACGACTCGCGGCGCCGCCAGTCGACGAGCTCCTCGGGGATGTCGTCGAGGAACCGGCTGGGCGGGAACTCGTTGGGCACGCCCCACGCCGTGCGCACCGCGGCCCGCGAGACGTACAGCCGCTGACGGGCACGCGTCAGGCCGACGTACGCGAGACGCCGCTCCTCGGCGAGCTGGTCCGGGTCGGCCAGCGACCGCATGTGCGGGAACGTGCCGTCCTCCATGCCCGTGAGGAAGACGACCGGGAACTCCAGGCCCTTGGCGGTGTGCAGCGTCATGAGCGTGACGACGCCCGCGTCGCGCGCCGCCGCGGCCGTCTCGCCGTCGTCCGCCCCGTCCGGCACGGGGATCTGGTCCGAGTCCGCCACGAGCGACACGCGCTCGAGGAAGTCGGTGAGCGTTCCCTCGGGGTCGGACTGCTCGAACTCGGCGGCGACCGCATGCAGCTCGGCGAGGTTCTCGACGCGCGACCCGTCCTGCGGGTCCTCGCTGGCGCGCAGCTCCGCGAGGTAGCCGCTGCGGTCCAGCACGGCGCCGAGGACCTGGGCGGGGCCCGTCCCCGACGCGGCGAGGTCGCGCAGCTCGTCGAGCATCGCGGCGAACGCGCGCAGCCCCGTCAGCGCGCGGGTCCCCAGGCCGGGGACCTCGTCGACGCGGGCGAGCGCCGCACCGAACGAGATGCGCTCACGCTCGGCGTACGCCGCCACCATCGACTCCGAGCGCTCCCCGAGGCCACGCTTCGGCACGTTGAGGATGCGGCGCGTGCTGACGTCGTCGTCCGGGTTGGCGATGGCCCGCAGGTACGCGACGGCGTCCTTGATCTCCTTGCGCTCGTAGAAGCGGGTGCCGCCGACGACCTTGTACGGCAGGCCGACGCGGACCAGCACCTCCTCCAGGGCGCGCGACTGCGCGTTCGCCCGGTAGAAGATCGCGACGTCGCCGGGACGCACGCCGTCGGAGTCGCCGAGCCGGTCGATCTCCTCGGCGACGAACCGCGCCTCCTCGTGCTCGGTGTCCGCGACGTACGCCACGATCTGCGGCCCGGCGCCCGAGTCGGTCCACAGCCGCTTGGCCTGACGTCCCGAGTTCTTGCTGATCACCGCGTTGGCGGCCGAGAGGATGGTCTGCGTGGAGCGGTAGTTCTGCTCGAGCAGGATCGTCGTGGCGTCCGGGTAGTCGGCCTCGAACTCCATGATGTTGCGGATGGACGCCCCGCGGAACGCGTAGATCGACTGGTCGGCGTCGCCGACGACCGTCAGCTCGCCGCGACCGACTCCCTCGTCGTCCTGCGCGCCGACCCCGGCCAGCTCGCGCACCAGGACGTACTGCGCGTGGTTGGTGTCCTGGTACTCGTCGACCAGGATGTGCCGGAACCGGCGCCGGTAGTGCTCGGCCACCTGCGGGAACGCCTGGAGCAGGTGCACCGTGCGCATGATGAGGTCGTCGAAGTCCAGCGCGTTGGCCTGCTGCAGGCGCTGCTGGTAGCGCGTGTAGACCTGCGCGAGGACGGTGTCGAACTCGTCGGCGCGGCCCCCGCCGTTGCTCGCGGCGAACGCGTCGGGGTCGACCAGCTCGTCCTTGAGCGCGGAGATCTTGTGCCCCAGCGCCTTGGCCGGGTAGCGCTTGGGGTCGAGGTCGAGCTCCCGCGAGACCAGGGTGAGGAGCCGCTGCGAGTCGGCCTGGTCGTAGATCGAGAAGCTCGTGCGCAGGCCGAGCGTCGCGGCCTCGCGCCGCAGGATGCGGACGCACGCGGAGTGGAACGTCGAGACCCACATGCGCTGCGCGGAGGGCCCGACCAGGTGCTCGACGCGCTCGCGCATCTCGGCCGCGGCCTTGTTGGTGAAGGTGATGGCGAGGATCTCCCCCGCCCGCGCCCGGTGCGTCGCGAGCAGGTGCGCGATGCGGTGCGTGAGCACGCGCGTCTTGCCCGACCCGGCGCCGGCCACGATGAGCAGGGGACCGCCGGAGTGCAGCACGGCGGCGCGCTGCTGGGGGTTGAGCCCGTCGAGCAGGGCTGCGGCGCGGTTCTCGTCGGCGGCGGCGCGCTCGGCGGCCGGGCCCGTCCGGTCGTCGCCGGGCTCGTCGTCGCGCGGCGGGACGACGAGCGGCAGACCGGACGACTCCCCGGCGTGCGAGCGCGCGACGGCGGCGCGCGCGTCCGGTGCTGCGGGCGCGGCTGCTCCGGCAGCGGGCGCTCCGGGAACGGGCAGGGCGAGGCTCTCGAACAACGACGTCATGGCACCACCCAGCCTAGGCGCCGCCGCCGACATCCCCGTCCGCCCCGCAGCTCAGCGCGCGAGGAGCGCGACGAGCCACACACCGACCACGAGCATGGCCGTCGCGAGCTCCACGAGGATCGTCAGGCCGGTGGCCTGCAGGGCGCGCACCGTCGCGCGCCGGGCCGTCGGGGCGTCGCGCGCCCGGAGCCACTCGACGAGGAACACGGCGCCGACGAAGAACAGGAACAGGCCCACGACCGGGACGACGAAGAACCCGACGACGCCCGCCACCCCGCCCCACACGAGCGTGCTGCTGCGTACACCCGAGCGCTGCATGTGGCGGCCCGCGACGAGGTACTTGACCACCTGCCCGGCCGCGGTGAGCACCACCGCGACGACCGCCACGGCCCAGCCGAGGCCCGTGCCCTGCAGAGCGCCCCAGAGGGTCACGGCGCCGCCGACGAGGAACGCGCCGGGCAGCACCTGCACGACGACGCCGACCAGTCCGACGACCACGAGGACCGTCACCAGCAGGTCGAGCTCCGCGGCCCAGTCGATCGTCACGGACGCGAGGCTAGCGACTCCGCCCCGCCCCCGCCCGGGACGACGACACCCCCGCTGCGAGCCTTCGCAGCGGGGGTGCAGGGTCGGTGCGTCAGCGCCGGAGGACGGCGAGCGCGGTGCCGGTCACCACAGGACGGCGAGCGAGACGTTCACCACGACGAGGCCGGCGATGGCGCCGAGGTAGCCGCGCGTCACCTTCTCCGGACGGCGGCGGCCCAGCACGACGAGGACCGTCACGACGAGCGCGATGACGAGCTTGACGGCGATCTTCACGTGGTTCGCGTCCGAGCCCAGGAGCCCGGTCAGCACGATGCCCGTGACGAGCGCGGTGAGGATGCCGTGGAACGTGCCCGACGGCAGCGTCGTGCTCTTCATCCCGGCGAGGGCGCCACCCAGGACGACCGCCCACCCGATGAGGTGCAGCACCAGAAAGATTCCCTGAACAGTGTCCATCACGACATGCTAGAGGACCTGACACGGCGTCAGATCGCGGACCTCACGAACCCCCTGTGAAACACGTCACGGCCGCAGCACCGGCCGCTACGCTCGCCCGGGTCCCCGCACACCACAGCAGGAGGATCCCGATGACCGAGCCCCGATCGACGGACGCCGCTCTCGACGTCCCCGGCCTCGTCGCACGGGCGCGCACCGCGTCCGGTGCCGACGGGCGGCTCGCCGTGGGCGACATCGCCGGCTGGGACACCTTCCCGTTCGAGCGGGAGGGTCTGCGGCTGCGCGAGCTGGAGGACCCGGTGGTCCCCGAGCCGCCCCGGCACGACGAGGACGCCGCGACCTGCGGACGTTGCGCCCGTCCCGACGAGCGCTTCGCCTGGACGGACGGCACGTGGCGGCTCAGCGCGTCCGGCCCCGTCAGCGTCCCGACGCTCATCCTCGACCGCCGGGCGCACGGCGACCTGGGTGACCTCGACGACGACGCCGCCGCCGAGCTCGGCCGGATGATCGTCCGCGTGGAGCGCGCGCTGGCCGCGGTGCCGGGCGTCGGGCGGGTGCACGTGCAGCGCTGGGGCGACGGCAACGGGCACCTGCACGTCTTCTTCGCCGCACGCCCCGAGGGCATGCTCCAGCTGCGTGGGCTCGTCATGCCGCTGTGGACGCTCCACCTGCCGGCACTGCCCGACGACGAGTGGGCCGCGATCGTCGCGTCCGTCGTCGCGCGCCTCGACGCCGCACGCGCCTGACGTCACCGGCGCACGGGTCGGCCGTCACAGCAGCCGGCGCGCCGCCGCCCACCGGGTCAGCTCGTTGCGGTTCGACAGCTGCAGCTTGCGCAGCACCGCGGACACGTGCGTCTCGACCGTCTTGATCGAGATGAACAGCTCGGAGGCCACCTCGCGGTACGTGTAGCCGCGCGCGATCAGCCGCATGACCTCGCGCTCGCGCGCCGAGAGCCGGTCGAGCTCGTCGTCCCCCGTCGCGACGTCACCCGCGGCCGCGCCGAACGCGTCGAGCACGAAGCCCGCGAGCCGCGGCGAGAACACCGCGTCCCCGCCCGCGACGCGCAGCACCGCGTCCGACAGCGCCGTCGGGTCGATCGCCTTGGTGACGTACCCCCGCGCGCCCGCGCGGATGACCGCGACGACGTCCTCGGACGCGTCCGACACGGACAGCGCGAGGAACCGCGTGCCCGGCACGTCGAGGCACCTGCGGACCACCTCCGCGCCGCCACCGCCGTCACCGCCCGGCAGGTGCACGTCGAGCAGCACCACGGGCGGGCGCAGGTCGTGCACCACCTGCACCGCCTCGTCGACCGTCGCGGCCTCCCCCACGACCCGCACGCGCGCGTCGAGCGACGCCTTCACGCCCGCACGGAACATGTGGTGGTCGTCCACCAGCACCACGTCGACCTGCTCGCTCACGCGTCGCGCTCCTCGTCCTCGTCCGGTCCCCTGCCGGACCCGCCGCCACCGACGGGCATGCACAGGTGGACCTCGGTGCCCCGTTCGGGGCTGCTCGTCACTCGTGCCGTGCCACCGCGGCGCCGCACGCGTCCCATGATCGACTCCCGGACGCCGAAACGGTCGGGACCGACACCGTCCAGGTCGAACCCGTCGCCGTGGTCCCGCACGAAGACCTCCACGGACTGCGGACCGACCTCGAGGTACAGCGACACCGGGGGCCGGCCGTGCACGACCGCGTTGACGAGCGCCTCGCGCGTGGCCTGCAGCAGCGCGAGCGTGTCGGGCTCCGGCACGCGGTCCCCCACGACGACCACGTCGACGGCCACCGGCTCGCCGCCCGGTCCGGAGCGCGAGTCCTCGACCTCGGCGACCACGGCCCGCAGCGCGGCGACCAGCGACACGCCCGGCTCGTTCCGGTCGTCGTACAGCCACTCCCGCAGCTCGCGCTCCTGGGCGCGGGCCATCCGCGCGACCTCGGCGGGCTCGTCCGAGCGTGCCCGGATCAGCGCGAGCGTCTGCAGCACCGAGTCGTGCAGGTGCGCCGCGATGTCGGCCCGCTCCGCCTCCCGGGCGCGCGCGGCGCGCTCGTCACCGAGCGCGCGCACCAGGCGCACCCACCACGGTGCCATGACGAGCCCGACCCCCACCAGCACGGCGAGCGCCGCGACGCCGGACTGCACGAGCAGCACGGGCTCGACCCCCTGCCCCACGACCTGCCCGACGACCAGCAGCACGCCCGCCGCCGCGAGCAGCCCGCCGCCGATGAGGCGCAGGACGCTGATGCGGCGCCCGTCCTGCCGCCCGTGCTGCAGCGCGTCGAGCTGGCTCCACGCGAGCGCGACGCCGACGAGCACGACGAGGACGGGCAGGGCCCAGGCCGCGTCGATGCTCGCACCCAGGCGCGCGCCGACCAGCACGGCGGCCGTCAGGACGAGCAGCCCGCCGAGCGCGAGCTCCGCCCACGGGACACGGCGGCCGTCCGAGCGCAGGGGCTGGCGCCGGGCCAGTCGCTGCATCGTGCTCGGCCGTCGGGCGGCGGCCGCCGCGGCCGGGTCCCCGACGGGCACGACGAGCCACCAGAACGCGTAGAGCGCCGCACCGACGCCGGCGACAGGCACGAGCGCGACCAGCGCGATCCGCACGACCGCGACGGGGACGTCCAGGTGGGCCGCCAGCCCCGTGGCCACACCCGCGATCCAACGGCCGCGTTCGGGACGGCGCAGCGGCAGGCGGACGCGCGAGGGCACGCCGGGCTGCGCCGGGGCGCCGTTCGGAGCAGGGGTCACGCACAGATCGTCACACGCCGCACCCCCTCCGCCGGTGCTGCGGCGTGCAGGTTCAGGGGTCGGGAGGACGAGATGGGGGTGCGGGCCAGGGTCGGGTCAGGGGTGGTCCCGGATGTGCCGGTGCCGGTGGTCCGGTCAGGATCGAGCCATGGACACGCAGACTCCCGCCGGTGCTGATGCCGGCACGCCGGGCCCGACGCCCGGCACGGGCCCCGGACCGTACCCGGGCTCCACGCCCCCGCCCGCTCCCCACGCCTTCTGGGCCGGGGTGCGTCGCACGGGGCTGTACCGCTCCGACGAGCGCTGGGTCGGTGGCGTGGCCGGCGGACTGGCCGAGCGCGTCGGCGTCGACCCGCTGCTCGTGCGGGGCCTCCTGGCCGTGACGTTCCTCGTGGGCGGGCTCGGGCTCGTGCTCTACGGCGTCGCCTGGGCCCTGCTGCCCGACGCCCGGGACAACCGGATCCTGCTCGAGCGGCTGGGCGCGGGCGACGCGAACGGCGCGCTCCTCGGCTCGCTCGCGTTCGTCGTGGTCGGCCTGGCCAGGGGTGACGGCTGGTGGTGGTTCTGGGACGGCGGCAACGCCCTGGGCGGCGCGGTGTGGCTCGTCTGCGTCATCGGTCTCGTCGCGCTCGTGGCGACCGCCGTGCAGCGTCGTAGCCGGTGGCAGCCGCCCGTCGGCTGGGCGCCTCCCGGCAGTCCGCACCACCCGACCGGTCCCGCGACGTCGGCGGCGGCGGCGTGGGCGGCGCAGGCACCCACCGCGCAGGCACCCACCGCACAGGCACCCACCGCACCCCTGCCGACGACCGCGCAGGCACCCACGGCGCACGGAGCAGCGGGTGTCCCCCAGCCGCCGGCGCCGCCGTACCCGCCCGCACCGCCGTACCCGCCCTACGGCAGCGCGCCGGTGCCGCCCGTCCCGCCCGCGCCTCCCCGGCCCCCGCGGCGCAGCGCCGACGGCGCGACCATCGGCGCGGTCGTCGGCCTCAGCGTCGTGGGCCTCGGGGTCCTGATGCTCGCCGAGCGCACGGGCGCCTACGACGGCCCGCTGGCGCTCACCGCCGGTGGCATCGCGCTGGTCGTCGCCGGACTGGGCATCGTGACGCTGGGCCTGCGCGGCCGCAGCAGCGGCTTCGTCGGGTTCCTCGCGGTCGTCGGCGCCCTCGTGTGGGTCCCGACGGCGCTGGTGCACCAGACCGAGTGGTCGGACGGCGTCGGCCGCGGCTGGGAGGGGCAGCAGCGGGACGTCGTGGTCACGAGCCGCGACGTGGCGAGCAACGGGTTCGAGCTCACGGCGGGCAGCTCCCGCATCGACCTCACGGGCGTCCCGCTCGACGACGACGTCCTCACGGTGCCGATCTCGATCGGTGCCGGACGGCTCGTGGTCGTCGTGCCGCAGGAGGCGGCCGTCCAGGCGAACGTCACGAACGGGATCGGGTCCGTCCGGTTCGAGGTCGACGAGGACTTCCACGAGCAGAGCGGCGTGGGCCTGGACGACCTGGTGTACCAGGACGACGACGCCGCCGCCGGTACACCGAACCTCGTGCTCGACATCAGCTCGGGTGTCGGCGAGGTCCGCATCATCGAGGAGGTCGCACCGTGAGCACCGACGACAGCACCCTGCACGACTCCGTGCGGGACACCGCCCGGCAGGACACCGCCGCACCCGACGACACGACGACCCGCACCCCGGACGTCACCACGCGCCGCACCGGCGTGCGGGTGGGGACGGTCGTGTGGGGCCTCATCGTCGCCCTCGTCGGCCTGGGTGTCGTCCTCGTCGCCGCCGGCTACACGATCGACGTCCAGCTCGCGGCCATCGTGCTGCTCATCGCCGGTGGTGCCGGACTGATCCTCGGCCCGCTGCTCCAGGGGGTGCGCCGCAGCCGCACCGAGCAGTGACCCCAGGACCCCGCCGCCGCGGCGGCGGGGTCCCCGCACGACGAAGGGCCGGCACCCGTGACGGGTGCCGGCCCTTCGTGCCTACCGTGCGGTCCGCTCACCGGACCCCACGGGGTGCGAGCCGCGGAGGCCGCTGCCTGCTCAGACGGACTGGGCGACCGGCGCGGCGCCGATCGGCGTCTCGATCCGGACGGCGATGCGGCGCAGGGCCTCACCGGTGACGATGAAGACGACGCCGAGGCCGAAGACGAGGAGCCCGACGCCGAAGGCGACGACCGAGGTGAACAGCGAGGCGCGCAGGAAGGAGCCGTTCATGACGGTCGCGCGGGCCGGGTCCTCCTTGTCGAGCTCGGCGTAGGTCTTGCCACCCGAGCCGGCGAGCGCGTGCTTGTTGATGATGTCGGCCTGCGCCCACGCCTCCCACGGCGTGTCGACCACTGCACCGCCGAACGCCGCAGCGTCCTCGGAGACCGTGATCTGCTCGGCGCGCAGGTTGCTGGACACCGCGATCCAGGTGCCGGCGCCGGCGACGGCGAAGATCATGCCGAAGACGAGGACGATGATCGCCAGCACCTTGAGGTGGGCGGGCTTGCTCTGGACTGCTGCGTTCGACATCTCGATCTCCCCGATCGGTTAGGACTGACCCCCGCGTGACCGGAGGTCCGGTCCGGTGAACGACGTGCTCACGTGAACAGCGTCGCCGCAGGTGGGGCCATTCAGGTGGGACCCTGGTCCCGTAGGCGTGTCGCCCTGGTCACCCTGACGAGTGAATCACGACGCCGACCCCGGACCTTGGACCCGTTGCGGTGCGCCCACCTGGCCCGACGCGACGCACCACGAGACGGGCACGGCCCTCGCGCCCCGTCAGACCAGCGTGCGAGCCCTCGCGTACTGGGCCTGCGCGGCGTCGAGCACGTGCTCCCAGTCGAACGGCGGCGGGACGCTGGACGCGCGCTCGCGCATCGCCGCCAGCAGGCGTCGGTCCCGCGCCAGCAGGACGACCGCCTCGGTCATCTCCGCGTCGTCGGCGACGAGGAACCCGTCGAGGCCGTCGGTCACGAACTCCCCGACCCCCGTCCCGGCGTGCGCCAGCACGGCCAGTCCCGCGGTGCGCGCCTCGAGCGCCGCGATCCCGAAGGCCTCCAGCCGGGCGGGCGCGAGGAACACGTCGGCGTCGCCGTACGCCTCCCGTACCTCCTCGCGCGGGAGGCGCCCGCGGAGCTCGACGACGCGCTCCAGCCCGGCCGCCGCGACACGCGTCCGGACGGCGTCGCGCGCGGGCCCGTCGCCGATCAGGGTCAGGTGCAGCGCGTCCGGCGGCAGGCGCCGGGCCGCGGCCGTGACGACGTCGACCAGGGGCACGGCACGCTTGCGGGGCGCCAGCCGCATGGTCGCGACGAGGCGCAGCGGCGCCGCGGGCACGTCGGTCCGCAGGACGGCCGGCGTCGCGCTCCCGGCCGGGGGCGCCCACGCCGCGACGTCGATGCCGTTGGGCACGACGTCGACGCGCGCGTCGAACAGCTCGCGCACCCGCTCCGCCGCCGCACCGCTGACGGCGCTCAGTGCGGCGGGCAGGCCACGCCACCGGGTGTGCCGCACGAGCGGCCGTCCCAGGCGCACCGTGCCGTCGAGCATGCAGTGCCACGTGATCGCCGTCGGCAGGTGCAGCGCGGTCGCGACGCGGACGCCGTCGAACGCGAACGGTGACAGGACGCCGGCGTGGACGTGCACGGCGTCGGGCCCCACGTCGCGCAGCGCGGACCGGATGAGGGTCGGGCCGGCGACGGGGTTGACGGGCAGGTCGAACGGCAGGCGGGCCCCGAGCCGGTGCACGTGCACGCCGTCCTCGACGTCCACGACGCCGCCGCGCTCGCCACCCTCCCCGAGGGTGGCGGTGAGCACGTGCACCTCGTGGCCCGCACGCGCCTGATGGCGGGCGAGGTCGCCCACCTGCGTCTCGATGCCCCCCGTCCGTGGCGCGAAGCAGTCGGAGACGTGGACGATCCGCACGCGTCAGCCGTCCGGCGTCAGGCCTGCGGCCCGGCGGCCGCGTCGATGCGGGCGTCCGCGTCCGCGTGCACGCGGCGCTCGAGGACGAACGACATCACCGGCACCACGCCCGCCGCGGCCATCGCCACGAACCGCTGGAGCCGCCAGCGCAGCTTCGACCACAGGTCGAACGCGGTGACGAGGTACACGACGTACACCCAGCCGTGCACCATGGCGATGATCCGCGCCGCGTCGTTGCGGGGGTCCCCCTCGACGTTGAAGCCCGGCAGCTGCAGGACGTACTTGAGGATCATCTCGACGCACAGGACGAGGAGCATCACGCCCGTGATCCACGCCATCACGCGGTAGCGCTTCAAGGACGCGCGCGCCTTGTGGCCCCAGGCGGTCGCCTCGGACGTCGCGACCTCGGTCGGGGTGCTCGTCGGTTCGGTGGTCACGCTGGTCCTCTCGTCGTCGCTCGTCGCACCCACGCGGGCCGGGCCGCTCACTCCCACTCGATGGTGCCCGGCGGCTTGCTCGTGACGTCGAGCACGACCCGGTTCACCTCGGGGACCTCGTTGGTGATGCGCGTCGAGATGGTCGCGAGCACGTCGTACGGCAGCCGCGTCCAGTCGGCCGTCATGGCGTCCTCGGACGACACCGGACGCAGGACGATCGGGTGCCCGTACGTGCGGCCGTCGCCCTGCACGCCGACCGACCGGACGTCACCCAGCAGCACAACGGGGCACTGCCAGATCTCGCGGTCCAGCCCGGCGCGCGTGAGCTCCTCACGGGCGATCGCGTCGGCGGCGCGCAGCGTCTCGAGCCGCTCGGCCGTGACCTCGCCGACGATCCGGATGCCCAGGCCGGGGCCCGGGAACGGCTGGCGCCACACGATGACCTCGGGCACGCCCAGCTCCAGGCCGACCGCGCGGACCTCGTCCTTGAACAGCGTGCGCAGCGGCTCGACGAGCTCGAACTGCAGGTCGTCCGGCAGGCCGCCGACGTTGTGGTGCGACTTGATGTTGGCCGCACCCTCGCCGCCGCCGGACTCCACGACGTCCGGGTAGAGGGTGCCCTGCACGAGGAACTTCACGGTCTCGCCGTGCGCGCCGGCGTCCTCGACGACCTCGCGCGCCGCGTCCTCGAACACGCGGATGAACTCGCGGCCGATGATCTTGCGCTTGGTCTCGGGGTCGGTGTGGCCGGCGAGCGCGGTGAGGAACCGCTCACGCGCGTCGACGACCTTGAGCTGCACGCCCGTCGCGTCGACGAAGTCCTTCTCGACCTGCTCGGCCTCGCCCTCGCGCAGCAGCCCGTGGTCGACGAACACGCAGGTGAGCTGGTCCCCCACGGCACGCTGCACGAGCGCCGCCGCGACGGACGAGTCCACCCCGCCGGACAGCCCGCAGATCACGCGCGCGTCGCCCACCTGGGCGCGGATGCGCTCGACCTGCTCGGCCACCACGTTGCCCGGGTTCCAGTCGGGGGTGATCCCGGCGCCGCGGTACAGGAAGTTCTCGAGCGCCTGCTGCCCGAGCGGCGAGTGCTTGACCTCGGGGTGCCACTGCACGCCGTACAGGCGCCGCTCGCGGTCCTCGAACGCCGCGACGGGGCTGCCGGCGCTCGTCGCGAGCACCTCGAAGCCCTCGGGTGCGGCGTGCACGGCGTCGCCGTGGCTCATCCACACGGTCTGCTGCTCGGGGCTGCCGTCCAGGACCGTGCCCTGCTCGGTGACCTCCACGGCCGTGCCGCCGTACTCGCGCTGGCCGGTCTGCGCGACGGTGCCGCCCAGCGCCTGGGCCATCGCCTGGAAGCCGTAGCAGATGCCCAGCACGGGGACGCCGGCCTCGAACAGCTCGGGGCCGACGAACGGCGCACCGTTCGCGTAGACCGACGACGGCCCGCCGGACAGGATGATGGCCGCCGGGTCCTTGGCGAGCATCTGCTCGACCGTCGCCGTGTGCGGCACGATCTCGGAGTACACGTTCGCCTCGCGCACGCGCCGCGCGATGAGCTGGGCGTACTGCGCGCCGAAGTCGACGACCAGGACCGGACGGTGCGTCGTGGGCCGGGCGGGCGCCACGGGTTCAGGGCTCTGCGTCACGCGACCAGCCTAGTCGGCACCGGACCGGGCACGGACCCGGCGCCGGGGCATCGGGACCACCGTCACACCCTGCGGCACGACGACGGCCGGGCCCGTGGCGGGCCCGGCCGGGACGTCCGTCAGGACAGCAGCTGGGCGAGCCCGCGCACGATCACGAACGGGAAGATCACGAGCCCGCCCGCCATGGCGTAGACCATGAACGCGGGCCGCTCGAGGTCCGGCCGGTCGACGTAGAGGCGCCGCGGGTCGCGCGGGTCCTGGACGACCGGCACCTCCTGGCCCGGGTGGTACTCCCCCGCCGGGAGCTTCTGGTCCGTGAGCACACCCCCGGGCACCGCCGCGGTGGCCACCACGACGCGGTCGGTCGGACGCTCCGTGACGGAGCGGCGCTCCATCACGCGCGCGCCCCGCACCTCCAGGACGCGTCCGGTGCCCCGCAGCCCGCTGCGGAACACGCGGTGCCGCCGGTACACGTACCGGAAGGCGACGACGAAGACCACGAGGAACACCGTGGCACCCACACCGACCAGGACCGCGACCTGCTGCGGCCCGAGGATCTGGACGCCGGTGGCGGACTCCACGGCTCAGCCGTCGACGCGCACGGTGCGCAGCACCTCGTGCGCGACGGACCCGTCGAGCTCCCCGCGCGGCGCCTCGGTCCAGACCGCGACCAGCCGCGTGCCCTGCGGGTCGCGCGTCGTCACGTACTCGACGTCGAGCTCGGTGCCGTCCTCGAGGGTCAGCACGCCCTGGACGGCCACCGCGTGGCCGAAGCCCTCCCAGGTGAGCGTCTCGCGCACCAGGTCGCTCGCCGAGCCGGTCGCACCGAGCTGCGCGAACGCCGTGGCGGCGGCGGCGTCGACCGCGGCGTCGTCGACGTCCTCCTCGCGCGTCACCGTCACGTTGACCTCGGAGCGGGTCGCGCCGTCACGCTGCAGGACGAGCTGGGTCGTGTCGTCGGCCGCGGTGCGCTCGTCGGCGGTGAAGTCCGCCGGGACGTCGACACCGATGCCGTCGACCACCTGGCGCGAGGCGCCGTCGACGCCCTCGGTGGCCGTGATGTCCCACGCGGTGGGCTGCGCCGACGGCGCGGCACCGTCCGCCGGCTCGTCGCCCGAGCAGGCCGACACCGCCAGCACCGCGACCACCGCGGCCGTCGCGCCCCACACCCTCATGCCATGCACCCGTTCCACCTCTTCCACCCCGTCGGCGTCATGTAGAACGCGTCCGTCGTCTCGGTCGACGAGGTCGACGCGCCGACGTTGAACCCTAGGCCACCGACCGCGGGGGCCTTCAGCGACAGCGCCGCCATGAGCAGGTCCTGCGAGCTCACGTCGACGAACTGGGCGGTGATGTCACCGCCGCGTCGCGCCTCGTCGAAGATCATCGGCAGCGCGGCCGTCATGGCCATCGGAGCCTGTCCCACGGTGGCGGCCGCGCCGACCCCCGCGAGGGCGGCGGTCATCTGCGCGCGGTTGCGGTCCGTGACCGGGAAGTCCGCGGACAGCGTCAGGCCCTTGCCGTAGCCGTCCCCGATCGGGTATCCGGCGCCGTTGCTCAGGGCGTACGCACCCTCGGACGTCGCCGCACCGTCGAGGGACACGTGGTTGAGCTTGCCGTCGGGTCCGACCGTGGCCGCGACCACGAGCTCCACGTGCCCGTTGACCTCCCCGCCCTGGCCCCAGTTCGGGTCGCTGCTGGAGAAGCCGAGCTGGGCAGCCGCCTCGGCGGTCATCTCGACCTTCGAGTAGACGGTGATGTCACCGGTCTTCATGTCGATCTTCGTGCCGATGGCGTTGGAGGTCTCGAAGGAGGCGCTGCCGCCCGCCACGCCGACCCCGACACCAGCCCCCGCGTTGCCGACGGTGCCGCCCTCCGCGAACACCGCGGTCGGCAGCGGCGGTGTGTAGCTCTTGCCCCGGACCCAGTCCCAGAGCTGGGACGCGCCCTCGAGGCCGATGCCGACGATCGGCGCCGCCGGCCCGGTGACCGACGCGATCGCGTTCTGCGCGAACTTGCGCTGCACCCAGCCGTTGAACTTCTGCACGTCCTCCATCGAGTCGAACGTGAACTCGGCGCCGCCGCCCGCGTGCACCCCGGCGGCCGCCTCGGCGCTCAGCTCGATCGAGCCGCCGTAGCCCATGATCTCGAGCCCACCGTGCGCCTCGCCCGCGCTGGCCACGGCCTTGGCGGAGACGTCGCCGTTGAGCGTGACGCGGTACGTGCCGTCGCTCATCCGGTCGACCGAGAGGGAGCCCTCGGCACCGAGGTCGACGAACGCGATCGAGACGCCCGCCTCCATCGTCGTGGTGTCGGTGGCGACCGTGCACTCGCGCTCCGGCTCGCGGTCGAAGTCGACCTCACCGACGCCGCAGTCGGCGTCGAACGCGTCGCACAGCTTGGCGACGATGGTGTCGCCCACGGGCGCCGCCCACATCACGATGCCGGCGATCAGCGCCACGACGACGGCCACGGCGCCGACGTACTCGACCAGTCCCGCACCGTCGTCGCGTCCGGCGCCGGCGCGCACGGCGCCCCGCCGGAGCCCGTCGTGCCCCTTGTTCATCGCATGCCTCCTCGGTTCACGCCGGACGCTACCGACGGGTCCACCGCCCGGTCGTGGGCCCGGGAACCCGTCGTGGACCCACGTCGGCCCTGGGCCGCCGGGCCCGGGCCCGGCCTCCCGACGTGCGCGTGTGCCGGCACACGGCGCCCGGTCACCGGGTCACCACCAGCCGGGTCTCCGCCAGGAACGCGCCGATGCCCGCCGGCGGTGCGAAGGGCGGCGGCGGCGGGGGCGGGGGCGGGGGCGGCGCGTCCGGGTCGAGCTCGCCGTCCGGCGTCGGCTCCGGCTCCGGCGTCGGCTCGGGGGCCGGCGCCACCGTCCGGCACGAGCCGCCCACGAGGTAGCCGAGGGCACGACCCGACCGGCACACGCCCGACAGCAGGCGCAGCTCGGCGGTCGAGACCGACTCGATCCGCTGACCGGACCCGGGCACGGCGTCCAGGTTGCGGGTCCGCACCGTGACCTCGGCACGCAGGACGTCGATGTCGACGGACACCAGCTCGGCGTCGTTGGCCGCCGCGAGCGACCGCGCCGCTTCGGTCATGCGCCCGCTCGTCAGGGAGCCCAGGTCCGTGCCGGCGAACGCCCAGAAGACGTCGGGGTCGGAGGCCCACCGGGACGCGTCGAACGCCGCGCGCACGCCGTCGCGCCACGTGTCCGCGGCGGCGAGGGCGGCCGCGTCCGCGGCGGTGCGCGACCCGCGCGAGTCCGAGGTGGCGGAGCCCACGACGGTGATGACCAGGACCGCCGCGGCCACGAGGCCGGCCACCGCGGGGACGATGAGCAGGTTGGTCGCCCCGCGGTCGTCGGCCAGGGAGCGGCGGAACCGCAGCGGCACGCGCTCGGGCTCCCCCGGCGCGACGAACAGCAGCGCCAGCAGCGGGAACACCAGCCACGTGACCAGGTCGAGCGCGAGCCGCCACGACCACAGCGTCGACCCCGTCGCGAGGGCACCCGCCACGCCGAGCAGCAGCTGGAGGGTCCACGCGCCGACCGCCGCGGCGGCGAGCGTCGGCAGCACCTCGCGGCGCTCCTCGAACCCGCGCCGGCGCCGGTACGACCGCGCGACGACCGCGCCGATGCACGTCAGCCGCACGGCCGACAGCACCCAGCCGATCGCGAGCGCGGTGGTCGGCTCGATGGCCAGCAGGAACGCGGAGAAGGCGGGCAGGAGCAGCCAGTAGAGGATCGCGAACGTCAGCAGGTCGAGCGCGACGAACAGCGTCACGCCGCGCGCGTCGACGCGCCTGCCGGCGCGTCGCGGCGTGGTCCAGGACATGCGGTGCTCGCTCTCTGATCGGGGCGGGGCGCCGGCCGGGCCGGGTCAGCCCGTGACGGGGACGTCGGTGATCCGGAACCGGCCCTCGGCGTCGACGGTGACGGTGTCCTGGCCGGTGTCGGGCCACAGGACGGTGACGACGACGGACTGGCCCTGGGCGACGGGCGCGTCCACGAACTGGTCGGCGAGCACGCCGCGGGCGTCCTCGGTGCCGACCTCGCCGCGCAGGTAGTCCGCCGGGTACAGGTAGGAGCCGGTGCCCAGCAGCGTCGCGCCGTACGCGCCGGCCGTGAGCGTGGTCGACGACATGCCGCGCGAGAGCAGCCGCCCGGCCGCGAAGTCGCCGAACAGCCCGACCGGGGCACCCGTCCCGTCGGACACGCGCCCGACCTCCAGGGAGCCGACGAGGAACGGTCCGCTGCGCCGGACCTCGGTGGCCCGCACGGACCACGTGGCCCCGGCCGCCTCGACCTCGACCGGCGCCGATCCCGACGCGACGGCGCCGGTCGGCTCCGGGGCGGCGACATCACCGGTCGTGACCTCCAGCGACTCGCCCGCGCGGGCCACCGTGAACCGGACCTCGACGCGCCGGTTCGCCGCGCGCGCCTCGGCGCTGGTGCCCGGTGCGACGGGCTCGCTCTCGCCCTTGCCCTCGGTGCGCAGCGCGAAGCCGGCGCCGAGCGTCTGCCCGAGCCGCTCCGCGACCGCGGCCGCGCGCCGGTTCGACAGGTCGAGGTTGTAGGCGTCGGAGGCCACGTCGTCGGTGTGACCCGTCACGACGACCTCACCCTCCTGCGCCGCCTCGGCGATCTGGGCGGCGGCGGCGTCGACCGCGGCGGCAGCCTCGGGCGTGAGGTCGGCGACGTCGGTGGCGAAGAGGACGTCGGACGCGAGCGTCACGGTCGCGTCCTGGGCCTGCACCTGCGTGCTGGCGCCGCCGTCGTACGCCACGGAGAACACCTCGACGTCCCCGGCGGGGTACACCGCCGCGTCCGAGGCGCCGAGGTCGGCGGGCGTCGTCCCGACGTCCTCGCCGGTGACGACGGGCACGTCCTCGACGAGGCCGAAGTAGGGGAACAGCACGTCGACCGACGGGACGTCGGGCGCCGCGAAGAACGCCTGCGACGTCACCGAGCCGCCCGGTGCCAGGTTGAGCGCCTCGCCGCTGGTCGACACCGACGTGCCGGCGTCGCGGCCCACCTCCCACGCCCGCATCCCCTCGGGGTCGACGAGCCGCAGCCGCCCGACGTTGAGGAACGAGCCGGGGTTGCGCAGCAGCGCGGCGATCGACAGGTTCGTGCCCGCCGGGGCGTCGTCGGCCATCGCGTAGTCGACGGTGAGCAGCGCGTGGTCCCCGACGACCTGCACCGGGTGGACGGTCAGCTCGACCGGCGCTCCCCCGTGCTCGACGTCCACGACGACCGAGCCGTCGTCGGGAACCTCGGCGGACCCGGTCGCCTGCGGGCTCGCCGTCGTCGGGCGCGGCTCCGGGTCCGACGTCGTGCACGCGGTGGCCGTGAGGACCACGGCGAGGGCGACGGCGGTCAGGCGGGCACGGTGCATGGAAGACCTTTCGTGACGACGAGGCCGGTCCGGGCGCCGCGGAGGGCGCCCGGACCGGTGTGCCGGCTGCAGCCGGCCGGTGGCTGGATCAGCCGCCGATGCCGTTGATGGCCTCGGTCAGCTTGGTGACGATCGTGCCGCCGAGACCCGAGGCGGCCGCGATGACGATGCCGATGATCGCCACGACGACGAGGATGATGCCGACGTACTCGACCGAGCCCTGGCCGCGGTCGTCGCGGCGCAGCGCGCCCAGGACGAGGCCGGTGAAGGCGAGGCGGGCGGCGAGGGCGCGGCGCGTGAGGTTCTCCATGGTGTTTCTCCTCCTGAGCGTGGGGCCAGCGCCCCGAGGTCGTTTCCTGACGAGGAAGACGCTACGGACGGCCGACGCCGCCCACGAGCGGCCCAGGACCCATCCCGGTCCCATTCCTCGCTGGGTCCTCGGACCCACCGGCGGTGCCCAGCCAGACGGCGACGGCGTGGGCCCGGTTGGTCACGTCGAGCTTGGCGAAGATGCGGTTGATGTGGTTCTTCACCGTCTTCTCCGACAGGTACAGCCGACGCGCGATCTGCGTGTTCGTCAGGCCCTGGGCGACGAGGTCCATGATCTCGGCCTCGCGCGCGGAGAGCCGGTCGGCCGGTCCCCCACCGCCCGCGGGCGACGTCGGGGGCGCCGCCGGCACGGCGGGCACGGGCGCCGCGGACGCCCACGGCTCCAGCCCCGACACGACCCGGCCGCCCGCCACGCACGCGCGGATCGCCGCCCCGATGCCGGCGGGCTCCAGCGAGCCGTGGATGACGTACCCCGCCGCGCCCGCCCGCATGGCCTCGTGGACGGCGGCCATGTCGTCCGTGTTGGTCAGCATGATGACGGTCGCCCGTCCGACGAGGTCCGGCAGCGCCGAGAGCCCGTCCCGGCCGGGCATGCGCACGTCCAGCAGCACGACGTCGACGTCACCCTGGGCGACCCGGTCGACGGCGGCCTGCCCGTCGCCGGCCTCGTCCACCCGCTCGACGTCCTCCAGCTCCTCGAGCGCGGCCCGCAGGCCGAGCCGGATGAGCGCGTTGTCGTCCACCACCAGGATCCTCATCGCACCTCCACGACGTCGGGTGCCAGCGCCAGGGTCACGCGCGTGCGCAGACCACCGCCCGGGGGCGTCTCCCGGACGACGCGGCCGCCCCGGCCGTGCGCCCGCTCGTCCATCCCCTGCAGGCCGAAGTGCCCGTCCGCGACCAGCGCGTCGAGCGGGGGCGCGGCGGCCATCCCGCGCCCGTCGTCCGTCACGGTGAGCGTCAGCTCGCCGTCGGCGACCCGCACCGTCACCTCGACCCGGCGGGCGTCGGCGTGCCGGCGCACGTTCTCCAGCAGCTCCAGGACCATCGCCCGCACGTCGGCCGCGACGTCCGTGTCGACGTCCCCGTACCGGGGGTCGACGTCCAGCGCGACGGGCGTGCCCACGTCGCGGGACCACCGCTCGCACGCCTCGGTCAGGTCGTCCACCGGCTGCGCCCCCGCCCGGCGCAGCTCGCCCAGCGCGGTGCGCGTGTCGAGGTGCGCCGCGCGGCACGCCTCGTCGAGCTGGCGGGCCAGGGCGATCGTCCGCTCGGAGACGCCCTCGCTCGTGAGCCTGGCCAGCAGCGTCCCGCTGAGCATGGTCGCGCCGGCGAGGTCACCCGCCGCGGTGTCGTGCAGGTCGCGGGCGATCCGCACCCGCTCGAGCGTCGCGGCCCGCCGCACCTGGGCCAGCGCGGCCTCGTGCGCCGCGACGTCGTGGGCGCGCAGCGACCTGCCCAGGGCCGCACCGGCCCACGCCATCGCCATCACGCCCAACGACCCGACGGTCACGACCAGCCACGTCGCGCCCGTGGCGTCCTGCGCGTTGACGTAGACCAGCACCATCGCGATCGCGCTCGCCATGACCAGCGCGAGCCGGGCGCCCACCACCACCCCCAGCAGCGCCACGGTCGCGGCGGCGTACACGGTCATGATGTCACCGGACAACGCCTGGACCACCAGCACGGTCGTGACCAGGTCGCAGGCCAGCAGGATCCCCGAGCGCGACAGCATGGCGCCGCTCGAGTCCCAGGTGAGCGCCGGGAACACCGAGAACGGCAGGGCCAGCAGCACCACCCACAGGTCCGCGCCGCCGGCCGCGCCCTCGACGAGCGCGACGACGAGCGCGAGCGCGAGCGTCGCCAGCCGGACCTCGCTGAGCAGGCGGATGACCCGGCTGATCGCGACGTGCGCCGGACGCTCCGCACCCGGGACCGGCTCAGAAGATCCCACTGAGCACCTCGCTGTTGGCGAGCAGGATCGACGACCCGATGAGGATCAGCGTGCCCGGCACGATCGTCATGGTGACGACGAGGGACACCTTGGGCGCCGCCTTCGCGGCCGCCTGCCGGACCCGCTGCGCGTGCTCCTTGCGGACGTCCGAGGCGATGTCGTCGAGCGCGCTGGACAGCGGGACGCCGAGCTCCTCGGCCTGCAGCAGGGCCGTGACGAAGGCCGCGACGCCGTCGGAGCGCGTGCGGTCCCGCATGGCGATGAACGCCTGCCGGCGCGAGACGCCGACGCTCATCTCCTGCAGCACCGTGCGCATCTCCTCGGCCAGGGGGCCGGTGTGGAAGTCGCAGACCCGCTCGACGGCCTGGCGGAACCCCAGACCGGCGGTCACCGTGACCCCCAGGACGTCCAGGAAGTCCGGCAGCTCCATGTCGATCTGCTCCTGGCGCCGGCGCCCGGCCGACAGCAGCCACAGCCGCATCCACCCGATGAGCAGCACCGCCAGCAGCAGGCCGGTCCACGGCTGCCCGACCGCCAGGAAGACCACGAGGCCGACGACGCCGATGACGACGAACGCCGCCTGGCGCCGCAGGTACACCGTCAGGGTCAGACCCTCGGGGCGCCCGGCGCGCCGGATCGTCTCCTCCAGGCGCCGCAGGCGGACGGGGCCGTACAGGCGCATCGTCGTGCCGAGGAACAAGGAGCCCAGCCGGTCGAGGAACGCGCCGAAGCCACCCTCGCGCTCGGCCACGGGCGTCGTGCGCAGGCCCTCCTCGACCTCCTCGAGGCCGGTGGTGCGCATCATCCGGGCGCCGACGAACGCCAGCACCGTCAGCAGGCCGGCGACGAGCCCGAGCAGCAGCGCCATCAGAACCTCACCTTCGTGATCCGGCGGATCACGACGAAGCCGACGACGAACAGGGCGGACGCCGCGATCAGCGCGATCTGCCCGGGCAGGGTGCCGAACATCGTGTCGAGGGCACCCGGTGACAGCAGGTTCATGAACACGACCGAGAACGCGCCGATCATCACGACCGCGTAGCCGGAGAACGTCGCCCCCACCACGGCGGTCGTGATCTCGCGCCGCAGCTGACGTCGCTCGTCGAGCGTGGTGGCGATGTTCTGCAGGGCCGTGACGAGCGCGCCGCCCGCCTTGCCCTGGATGACCAGGGTCTGCACGAGCACGACCAGCTCGCGCGAGGGCAGCCGCTCGGCGAGGTGGTCGAGCGCCACCGCCAGGCTCTGCCCGATCGCGAGCTCGGAGGCGACCTGCTGCAGCTCGCCGTTGGCGGGCTCGTCCATCTCCCTGGCCGCGAGCTCGATGGACCGACGCACCCCGAGCCCGGCCTGGGCGCCGTTGGCGAGCAGGCGCGCCAGCTCGGGCAGCTGGGAGATGAACTTCTCGATCCGCGCCTCGCGCCGCCGCTCGAGCCACTGCCGGAACGACAGGAGCACGACCGCCCCGGCGACGAGGGCGGCGATCCGACCCGCGACGGCGTACGTGAGGACGGACGCGAGGACCGTGCTCAGCCCCACCAGCGCGAGGACGACCGACGGCGAGCGC
>Ga0233385_1000449_pt1 | contig 21176 bp, 17 predicted proteins | sample ElkDunMinimDraft_16_FD_191543 | JGI IMG/M metagenome (GOLD analysis project Ga0233385, IMG submission 191543) | Fecal eukaryotic communites from dung pellets of Tule Elk in California, USA - Elk Dung G36 | ecosystem: Host-associated > Mammals > Digestive system > Large intestine > Fecal | place...
GCCTCGTCTACTCGCTGGACCTGCGTTATGAGCAGCAGGGCTACGAAGTCTCGGTGGATATCGAGCCGGCCCTGGTCGCTGCGGCGGGTTCGCTGGAGCCCGTCTATGACCAGTTCCATGCCCTGCATGAGCGTCTCTACGGCGTTCGCTTCCACGTCCCGGTCGAGCTCGTGGCGCTGCGCGTCGTGGCGACGGGTGCCACTCCGCCGGTCGATCAGCAGCCGGCGCTCGCTGCCGGTGGCGATGTGGCCGCGGCGCTGATCGAGACGCGCCCTGCCTACTTCGACGGCGCCTGGATCGATACGCCCAACTATGATCGCGCGAAGCTGGCCGTCGGGGCAAAGGTCGAGGGCCCTGCGATCATCCGTCAGTACGATTCGACCACGGTACTCCTGCCCCGCCACTACGCGGAGGTGGATCAGTTCGGCAATCTCCAGATCTGGCCCTCGAAGAAGGGAAACTGAGACATGACCAAGCACGTCGATCCCATCACCCTCGACATCATCGAGAACGCGCTGAAGAACGCGCGTTTCGAGATGGACAACGTCGTGGTCCGCATCGCCCTGTCGCCGGCGGTGCGCGAGCAGCACGACGAATTCCCGATGATCTGCAACGCTCGCGGGCAGATGATCGTCGGCCAGTTCGGCTCCTACATTCCCGCCGTCGTCGACAAGTTCAACGACTTCGCCGAAGGCGACATCTTCGTCTGGAACGATCCCTATGCCTGCAAGGGCTCCATCTCGCACAACAACGACTGGTGCGTGATGATGCCGATCTTCCATGAAGGCGTGCACGTCGGCTTCTCGTCGATCTTCGGCCACATGACCGACGTCGGCGGCACCGTCCCCGGCTCGATGCCGGCCGACGCCCGCACGATCTGGGAAGAAGGCCTGCGCGTTCCGCCGGTGCGAATCTACCGCAAGGGCGAGCTCAACGAGGGCGTCCTCGACATCATGCTCAACAACACCCGCACGCCGGACATGAACCGGGCCGACCTGATGGCCCTGATCGCCGGCTGCAGGGTCGCCGCCAAGCGGGTGGGTGAGCTGTGCGACCGCTTCGGCCGCGAGACCTATACGGATGCCTGTGACCTTCTGATGCTGCGCACCCGCGATGCAATGAAGATCATCATCGACAAGTACATCACCGATGAGCCGGTCAGCTTCGAGGACTGGGTCGACGACGACGGCATCGGCAACGGCCCGTTCAAGATGAAGCTGTCGATCTACCGTCGTGGCGACAAGGCAGTGTTCGACTTCACCGGCACAGCCGATCAGGCGCCGGGCCCGATCAACTTCCACATCCACGAAGGGCTCTGCAAGCTGTTCTTCGGCGTCTACATGATCATGGCGTTCGATCCATCGATCAACTTCAACGAAGGTTTCTACGACCTCTTCGAGATCATCCTGCCTGAAGGCTCGCTGCTCAACCCGAAGTTCCCGGCAGCCCTTTCGAACCGCCTGAACACGCACACCCGCTTCTTCGACTGCCAGGCGGGCGCGCTCGGCCAGCGTGCGCCGCATCTGTCGATGGCTGCCGGCTACGGCACGTCGCCGCACTTCATCTTCAGCGGCAACGACAAGGACGGCAAGTACTTCCAGCTCATGGAACTGCTGTTCGGCGGAGTGCCGGGCCGCCCGCGCGGCGATGGGCTCGATGGGCATGCGTGGTGGCCGCTCTTCTCGGCGACCCCGCTGGAGTACATCGAGAACTACTACCCGGTTCTTGTTGAGAGCTACCGCCCTGTGAAGGATTCCGGAGGCGCGGGCCTGCATCGCGGCGGCGCTGGCATCGAGAAGATCTACCGTCTCCTCGAGCCCGGCAAGGTTTCCATCCATGACGACCGTGAAGTCGTGCCGCCATGGGGCATCAACGGCGGCCTCTTTGGAGGCACCTCCTCCAAGGCGGTCATCCGCAATGGCAGCGACGTTGCGGAAAAGGTGCCTTCCAAGGTCGACAACCTGGAAGTGAACCCAGGCGACAAGGTGGTCTTCATTACGGCCGGTTCGGGCGGCTGGGGCGATCCGCTTGAGCGGGATCCAGCCATCGTTGCACGCGACGTCGCCTATGACCTCGTCTCGGTGGAGAAGGCCCGCAGCGACTACGGCGTCGTCCTCGACGAGAAGGGCCAGCCGAATGTCGGGGAAACCGAGGTTCTGCGCGCCGCCATCCGCGAGAAACGTGGCGCGCCGGAACAGTTCAGCTTTGGCTACTTCCCGCCAGTAGCCGAAGCCGCAGAGTAAGTACCAAAAAGCAGCACGACCGGAGAGTTATGGTGGCGAGCAACCAGGATCCGGTCGTGTTCCTCGTTCAGCGGGCGATGGAGACGTCGTTCGATGACTTGCCGGAACTGACGCTGAGCAAGGCCAAGACGTTTCTCCTCGATACCTTTGGCGTCGGCGTTATCGGCTCGCGTGGATTTCGTGTCGAGCCGATAACGGACATGGCCATGGCATGGGGCAGCGGCGACGAAGCCACCATCTGGGTGAGCGGTCGTCGTGTCGCGGCGCCCGTCGCGGCGATCGTCAACGCCTACCAGATCCACTGTCTTGAATTCGACTGCGTGAGCGACGCCGCGGTCCTCCATCCGCTGGCCACGGTCCTGTCGAGCCTCATGGCCTACGCGGAGCGTCGCTCGCACCAGGGCCGGCCCGTCGACGGGAAGAGCTTCCTGACCGCGGTCACGCTCGGCGTCGACGTTGCGGTCTTCCTCGGTCTGGCTGCAACCGGTCCGACCCGGTTCTTCCGGCCGGGCGTCGCCGGTGGGTTCGGAGCTGCGCTCGCGCTCTCGAAGCTGGAAGGATTCGATCGCGATACCGCGATCGCCGTGCTCGGCAACCAGTACGCCCAGACAAGCGGGACCATGCAGTCGCATGTCGAGGGCTCGCCGCTATTGGGATTGCAGGTCGGCATGAACTCGCGCGCCGCGATCATGGCGTGCGACCTCGCCAGCGCCGGCATCCTGGGGCCGCGCGACACGATAACCGGTCAATACGGCTATGCGCGCCTGATCGAAGGCGGCAGGTTCGACCCGGAGCGCGGCATTGAAGCGCTGCGCCAGGGATTTCAGATCGAACGGCTGTCGCACAAGCCCTACCCGACAGGGCGCCTGGTGCACGGTTCGCTCGAAGGTGTCGATACGCTCCGCAAGCAACACGGATTTTCGGCCGACGAGATCGAAGCCATCACCTGCTTCGTTCCACCGCTGGTCAACCGGCTCGTCGCTCGGCCGGACGTCGCCCGGCCAACGGCCAACTACGCCAAGCTCTGCCTCGCGTTCATCATCGGCACGCTGCTGAACCACGGAAGCGTCAACGTCGAGCATTTTGTCGGCGAAGACATGCTCTTCGATCCGCGCACGCACGAGATCGCGGCGCGTGTGACGGTCGTGCAGAACGACAACCCCGACGACACAGCGATGGTCCCGGTGAAGGTGACCGTGCGCCTCAAGTCGGGGGGCAGCCACACGATCGACATCGAACAGGCCTTCGGCCACCCGGACGTGCCGCTGAGCCGGGAACAGAATGTCGAGAAGTTCTGGAAAGCCTGGCGGAGCGTCAAGGGCATGTCCGACGAGGCCGGCCAAAGGCTCGTGGAGCAGGTCGACAATCTGGAACGCATTCCGGACGTGGCCATCCTGGCGAGAACAGTAAGTCGGACAAATTAGAGGGGCCGCATGAATTTGATAGACAAGATAATCGACATGACGGGGACGCTGTTCGCCAGAATCGCGGGCCTCCTGATTGTCGCAATAGCCATGATGATTGCTGTCGACGTTGTCGCCCGCAACGTCTCGGGTACCGTGCTCGTTCAGGCCTACGAGCTAAGTTCCTATCTTTTCGCCATAAGCCTCAGCCTCGGCATGGCCTATGTCGGCCTGTCGGGCGCCCACATTCGCCTGGACGTCGTCTATGTACGCTTTCCACGAGCGGTCAGGAGGCTGCTCGATGTTGTGGCCCTGGCGTCGCTGACCCTGGTCAGCGGGTTCCTGTTCTACCTTGCCTTCGAGCTCGCCATCAAGAATTTCACGAGGGGAGTCGTCTCCACCTCGCACCTCGCTGTCCCCCTGGCCATGCCGCAATTCGTTTGGGCGTTCGGTCTCGGGGTCTTTGCCCTGACGTCGCTCCTGCTGAGCATTCGCCATGCGGCGTATCTGCTGTCGGGCCAGGGCGACGCGGCGGACAGGATTGGCTCGATCAATCCTGAAAAGGAAATCGAGGAAGCGATCGAAGACGCGAATGCCGAAGGGGCACGGGCATGATAGCCGTACTACTCATCGTCCTGTTCGGACTCCTTGCGCTCGGCCTTCCGGTCGCGGCGGTGCTTGCCGTCTGCGCGCTGGTCCTTGACCACTGGTTCTCCTTCTTCCCGGTCATGCCGGCAATTGGCGAACTCATCTGGAGTGGCTCGAGCAGCTTTGCGCTCACCGCCGTGCCGCTGTTCATCCTAACCGGTGAGGTTCTGCTGAACTCCGGCGTGGCTGCACGCATGTTCAAGTCGATCGATAGCTGGGTGCGCGTCATTCCGGGCGGCATGCTCCACTCGATCGTTGGCTCGAGCGCGTTGTTCGCAGCCACATCGGGCTCGTCGGTCGCCACGGCTGCCACGATCGGCACAGTTTCGATTCCGCAGATGAAGCCGGGCGGTTACGCTCCGCCGCTCTTCCTTGGCACGATCGCCGCCGGCGGTACCCTGGGCATCCTGATCCCGCCGTCGATCAACATGATCATCTATGGCGTGCTCGCCGAGGTGTCGATCGGACGTCTCTATCTCGCCGGCATGATCCCCGGCATAATCCTGGCCCTGCTGTTTTCGGGCCTCATCGTGATCATCACGTTGTGGCAAACGAGGGCGATCAAGATCGTCGTTCCCGAGACGAGTTGGAAGGAGCGCATCTCGGTACTGCCGGGCATCGTCCCGCCGATCATGCTGTTCGTCCTGATGGTCGGCTCGATCTATCTCGGCATCGCCACGCCCACCGAGGCTGCAGCGCTCGGCTTCATTGGGGCCGTTGCGATGACGGCGTTCAATGGTGGCTTCAGCGCTGCCATGATGATGCGGGCGTTCGAACGCACGATTCGTACGACGTGCATGGTCATGCTGATCGTGCTTTGCGCTCAGATCCTGAACTTCGCCATGGTCGGCGTCGGTCTGGCCGAACAGATCAGGACGTTTGTCGGCGGTATCGATGCGCCCCCGATCGTCATCCTGATCTGCATCGTCCTGACCTACCTGGTCCTGGGCTGCTTCATGGAAAGCCTATCGCTGATGATCGCGACGACACCCATCGTCGTGCCGATCATCATTGCCCTCGGATATGACCCGATCTGGTTCGGCGTCGTGTTCATGATCCTCATCGAGGCTGCTCTGATAACGCCGCCGATAGGAATGAACCTGTTCGTCGTGCAGTCGGTGCGGGGCGAGGGGAGTTTCAACGATGTGGCTCGCGGCGCAGCGCCATTCGTCTTGGCAATGCTTGTGATGATCGCCCTGCTGGTCGCATTCCCGGGCCTGGCGATGTGGTTGCCGAGCTACGTGCGCGGCTGACGACAGGGCTACAGGGCATCGGACCGAAAAGTGCTTGGCGGTTCTCGGAAAAATCCGATGCAAAACAAATAGATAGAGCAGCGAAAGCGAGGCCGCTTTAGCGTTCGCTGCTCTACACAATCAATCAAGAGAGGGTTCAATGAAGACACTTTGTATTTCGATGACCGCGCTTCTCGCGCTGGCGTCAATCGCCCGGGCGGACACGCTGCCCGAGACGCAGGTCAACGTGATCGGCAATGTCAGCACGACGACGCAGAGCGCCCTCCTCGAGCGTCCCTTCTGGACGCAGAAGATCCAGGAGCTTTCGGGCGACAAGGTGAAGGCGCAGTTCCGCACCCGCAACGAGATGGGGCTGCAGGGTCCCGAGACGTTCGGTCTCCTGTCCGATGGAGTCATGGACATCACCAACGCGGCGCTCGGCCATCGCAGCGGCGCAGATCCGATCGCCGACGGCAACGACCTTGCGGGCATGACCGCGAACTTCGACGATTTCGAAGCGCTGTCGAACGCGTTCCGGCCGGTGCTGTCCGATTATTTCAAGGAAAAGCTGGGCATCCGCGTCATCGGCCTGCTCTCCTATCAGGGACAGGTGCTGTACTGCCGCACGGACTTCACGAAGCTGTCGGACGTTTCAGGCCTTCGCGTGCGCACGTCGGGTGCGTCGCAGGCCGACTTCATCAGCTATCTCGGCGGCCAGCCGATCGACATGGCGTTCGGCGAGGTTCAGCAGGCGCTCGAGCAGGGCGTGATCGACTGCGCGATCACCGGCACGCTGAGCGGCTACACCTCCCGTTGGTACGAAGGCGCCAAGACCATCTTCGGCATGCCGATCAACTTCGGTGCGCAGGCATATGCGGCCAACGACGAGTGGTGGGAGTCCCAGGACGAAGCCGTTCGCACGTTTCTGACCAAGGAAATCGACGCGCTGGTCGATGAGATGTGGGCGCTCAACCGCAAGGAAGACCGCGAAGGCCTGCTCTGCAACGCGACCGGTCCGTGCTCGCTCGGCGAAGTCGGCGGTCTGAAGCTCGTCGAACCGACCGAAGCCGACCTGGCGCTCCGTCAGGAAGCCTTCGAGAAGGGCGTCCTGCCGAAGTGGTTCGATCGCTGCGGCGACGTCTGCAAGACGATCTATGCAGAGACGCTGGCTCCTGCGATCGGCCTGAAGGCCGACTGAGACAACGATCCTTCTGCTGACAGGATTGGCGGGCGAGGGCACAAACCCTCGCCCGTTTCTTTTGGGTTCCACGCGTCCTGGGTGCCCTCTTTGGCCCGCCCGGAGCGTTACACCGCTCGCGAACTGGTAGCGTACCCAGGCGAAGCAGGAGCGGAATGCCGCTGCCCTTGTCGCGTTGGCCGGGGTCGCAGGACCGCGCTCCCCCTACTGTCCCAAGGTTCCGGAAAACGGGGACTCGTCCAAGTGACCGAGGCAATTTCACAGACGTGCCGGTCGCGGCTGCCCACGCGCGCCGTCGACTTTCAGTCCGCTGGTGATTGCATCGTCACGAACAGTTTGGCCTCGAGCCCAAGCAGCCGCGTTGCGCTGGAACAGCGATATCTTTTCCCGGCAACGAGCAGCCGCCGCTTCCAAAAGAAAAGCCGACCCGCCTGCTGCGGATCGGCTCTCAAGGCAGGCACAGGAGCCTGCGGCAGGACGGTCAGTATCCAGCCAGTCGAGGCAGGAAGAGGAAGACGTCCGGCAGGAAGAGCACGGCGAGCGTGACGCCGAACTGAATCACCAGATACGGCCACACTTCCCTGACGATGGGCCCCATCTTCAGGTTGGAGATGCTCATCATCACGAACAGGAGCACGCCGACCGGCGGGGTGAGCATGCCGACGATGAGCGTGAGGATGAACACCAGTGCAAAGTGCAGGGGTTCGATACCGTAGCTGAGTGCCATCGGTGCGAAGATCGGCACGAGCATGACGTAGGCCGCGGTCGACTCCATGAACATGCCGATGATGACCAGCATCAGGAAGATCAGCACCAGGAACATCGTCGGATCGCTGGTCATCCCTTCGATGATCGCGCGCAGCATGTCCGGCACGTGGTCGATCGAGAAGATGAAGGTGACCGTCGAGGCGAAAGCGATGATCACTGCGACGACACCCGTGGCGATCGCCGCGTTGATCAGGCATTCCGGGAGATCGGACAGCTTTAGCTCGCGCGTGAAGAAGAAGCCGAGCAGGAGCGCCAGGACCACCGCGATCGCGCCGCCTTCGGTGGCAGTGAACACGCCGCCCATTATGCCGCCGATGACGATGACCGGGATCATCAGTACCGGCAATGAACGGAAACCGACGCGGACCACTTCCGACATGTTGAAGGGCGCTCCCGTGAGCGGGAAGTTGCGCCGCCGTGCGGCCAGGTAGACGTACAGCATCATCAAGCCGGCGATCAGGAAGGCCGGCAGGACGCCCCCGATGAACAGCGCGGGAAGCGACAGCGTTGGCCCGGCGATCGTGGCGTAGACGATCATGGCCGTCGAAGGAGGCAGGATCGGCCCGAGATTGCCGGTGGCGGCGATCAGGGCGGCGCCGAACGGCTTGTTGTAGTTGTCCCCGAGAGGCTTCATCAACGCTCCGCCAAGGGCCGCGGCGTCCGCCACCGCGGCCCCGGAAACGGAAGCCAGTCCGAGCCCCGAGACGACGGTCACGTGCCCTATGCTGCCCCGGACGCGTCCGATCAGCGTGTTCGCGAAGTTGATCGCGACGGTGACGATGCCGCCTCGCACCATCAATTCTCCGGCGAGCATGAAGAAGGGGATGGCGAGGAGCGGGAAGGAGTTGACGGCGAACATCATTTTCGACGCCATCATCTCGATCGGCAGGCCGCTCATCCACAGGCCGATCATGCCGGCGACGCCAAACGCGAATCCGATTCCGACGCCGAGCAGGCAGATCGCAAAGAAGACGAGTGCTACGATTGTGCTCATGACAGGGCATGCTCCGCCGGGCTGTCAGTCCTGCCGACAGGCTGTCCATCGATGAACCGGACTATGAGGTGGACCAGCGACCAGACTGAGCCGATCACGAGAGGGTAGTAGTACCAGGCCGCCGAAATCGGCAGCGTGTTGAGGGGTTCGATCGATCGCGCCTTAACGCTGACGACTGCGCCTGAGAGCACGACGATCATCAATACGAAAACGATGGCGACGCCGAGCCTGTAGGCGAAGGCGGCTCCCTTGGGCCCCAGCATATCGGGCACGGTCGTGATTGCGACGTGCAGTCCCCTGGCGATGCCGAGCGGCATCACCAGGAAGGTGATCCAGATGAAGCACAGGCGGCTGAGTTCACTGGCAAAGATTATCGACCTGCCAAACATGTAGCGGCCGGCGACATCGGCGGTTATGACTGCCACGAGGGTCGCCATGAGCAGCGCGATGACGCCTGTCAGGCCGCGATCCACCCCATCAAGATATCTTTTCACAACGGCTATTTCCCGGCTTCGACTTGTTTGAGGAATGTCTCGACGATGTCATTGCCGAGCCGCTCTTTGACGACGGCTTCCACCGGAGCCGTAGCGGCCCGGAATGCGTCACGCTGTTCGGGCGTCAATCTGATCATCTCGACGCCGTGCGAGAGAACGGTCTCCAGGTTCGCCGCTTCGTCGGCCGCCGCATAGTTGCGCTGCTCCAGCGTCGCGAGACGACCGGCCTCGACGACCGCGGCCCGGTCTTCCGGGGACATCCCGTCAAGCACGGTTTTGCTTGCAGCGAAAACCAGCACGTCGAAGAAGTGCCCGGTGTCGGTCAGGTACTTCTGCTTGGCGTCGTACAGTCTGAAGCTGTTGATGACCGCGTAGGGGTTCTCCTGGCCGTCGACGACGCCCTGGCTGAGCGCTGAGAACATTTCGCTCGCATCGATGGAGGTCGGGCTCGCGCCGAGCAGATTGAACGTCGCGATATGGACCGGGTTGTTCTGCAGCCGGATCTTCAGGCCCTTGAGATCGTCGGGCGTGGAGATCGGGCGCACTGAATTCGTGATGTTGCGGAATCCGAGTTCCATGAACCCCAGCACCACAAGTCCCTTTTCCTCGAAGAGAGGCTTCAGCGTCTCGCCGAACGGACCATCGAAGACCGAGAAGGCTGCCTCGCGGTCGGAAAAGACGAAGGGCATGTTGGCAACGCCAATCGCCGGCACTTGGGAATTGAAGAATGCGGACGATACGAAAACGCCGAAGTTGATGCCGCTCTGGGCCTGGTTCACCATCTCCGGCGCCTGGCCAAGCTCGCTGTTGGGGAAGACGGCGATGCTGTCCCGGCCATCGGTGAGTTCCGCAACCTTGGGGGCGAAGACATCGCGCATCGCCCGCGTCGAGGAGTGGGTGTCTCCGAAGCCGGAACCAAGGCGGAGTTCGGCAGCCTGGGCCGATGAAAGGCAAAGGGCGATCGACGCCGCGCAGGCAAAAGCCCGCGCGGCTGGCGCAAGATGTTTCATGAAGCAGTTCCCGTTTTGCCGGAGCCGTTCCCGTGACTGGCGACTTGTTGAATGCGTATGCAGTATTTGGGCTGTGTTCAGTCGTGTCAACAGCAGAAGACCCGATCCTCGGCTGCGTTCTTCTTCCGAACGTAGTAGTGTCCCCGGCCTGAGGCAGGCCGGGGGCACGTTCGCGTTACTTCGCGGCCTCAACCTCTGCCAGGAACCGGTCGACCAGTTTGTTGCCGAGCGAATCCCGGACCTGGTCGTAGATCGGCGCAGTTGCCGTACGGAATGCCTCGCGCTGCTCAGGCGTGAGGACGGTGATCTCGACGCCCTTGGAAGCGACGATTTCGCGGTTGGCGGCTTCGTCCGCTGCGGCGATGCGGCGCTGCTCGGCGGTGGCCAGGCGGCCCGCCTCGATTACCGCCGCGCGGTCTTCAGGCGTCATGGCGTCGAGGACATTCTTGGAAGCCGAGAAGACGATGATGTCGAAGAAGTGGCCGGTCTCCGACACGAATTTCTGCTTCGCATCGTACAGGCGAAGGTTGTTGATGACGGCGTAGGGGTTCTCCTGGCCATCGATCACCCCCTGGCTCAGGGCCGGAAAGATCTCGGTTCCGTCAAGCGCGACCGGGCTCGCGCCGAGAAGGTCGAAGGTGGCGATGTGAACCGGGTTGCTCTGCAAGCGGATTTTCAAGCCCGCGACGTCTTTCGGCTCGATGACCGGATGCTTGGAGTTCGAAATGTGGCGGAAGCCGAGTTCCATGAAGCCCAGAACCACCAGGCCCTTCTCTTCGAAGAGCTTCTTGATCTCTTCGCCGATGGCGCCGTCAATCACCTTGAATGCGGTCTCGCGATCGCTGAACACGAAGGGGAGGTTGGTCACGCCGACCTCGGGAACCTGCGAATTGTAGAAGGCGGTCGAGACATACACGCCGAAATTGATGCCGCTCTGCGCCTGGTTGACCATTTCGGCCGACTGGCCCAGCTCGCTGTTGGCGAAGACGGATGCCGTGTGGCGGCCTCCGGTCAGTTCCTCGACCTTGGGCGCAAAGACCTCCTTGAGCGCCCGTGTGCTGGAATGAGTGTTGCCAAAATTGGATCCGAGACGCAGGTCGTCGGCCATGGTGGTGGAAATGCCGAAACCGAGGGTTCCGGCTAGCGCGCCAGCCCGCAGCACGGTCTTGAAAACACTTTTCATAAGTCTCCCCTTGTTAAGTCATAAAGAGATGCAAGCGTATCTATTGATTGCTTTCGAAATAAACTCACAAAAGCAAATATTAAGCGGCTAAGAGCAGCGCACGCATAGTCATTCGTGCAGAGAAGGTTTCTGCGCGCCATCGACTATATTGTCGTCGTTCCCGGATATTCAGCTTTGGGCGGCAAGCCGGGCTGCGGACATTCCCGCAAGGCGTCCTAGGCTGATTGCGCTCCCGATGCCGGCGGCGGGCAGGTAGCCATAGGGACCTTCCCCCGAAATGCCGCAGGCCGTGCCGCCTCCGGCAAACAGGTTCGGCAGTTGCGTGCCGTCGGGCCGCAGCACCTGCGCGCCTTCATCGACCAGCAGTCCGCCCTGCGTGTGGAAAAGCGCGCCGGTGGTGCGAACGCAGTGAAGCCGTCCCGAAAGGGGAGGCTTTGTCGTGAAATCGCGGCCAAAGGGGCACTGCGCCTTGCCCTGCGCCATGGCGATCGCCTCATTCAGCGTCGCTTCAAAGGCGTCGGCGGGGATCTTCATCAGCGCCGCGAGCTGCGCGGGAGTGTCGGCCGAGCGGATCGCGCCGAGCGAAACCAGCTGCCTGAACTCGGGAAGCTCTTCGACCAGCGCCCTGCGGGCGTCATCGAACACGATCCAGCCCGTGCCCTCCGGCTGCCGCAGGACATTCAGCGCCTGTGCCGCGATGTCTGCGACCTCGTTGGAGAAGCGCTTGCCCTCGAGGTTCACGGTGATGCCGCCGTGCATGACGGATTCATAGTTCATGACGATGCCGTGCGGATCGGCAAGGGCGCCGTAGCCCTGATAGGAATCCATGCAGCCGACAGCGGCTCCGAGTTCGATGCCCCACTGGATGCCTTCGCCTTCGTTTCCCTCATGGCCGAAGTAGCGGTAGTACGGCGCCTCGCCGAATTCCGGAATGTATTTGCGCACCATCTCGCGGTTCGCACCGAAGCCGCAGGTGGTGAGGACAAGGGCTTTGCAGCCGATGTTCTCGATGCTGCCGTCGACGCGCTTGACGCGTACGCCGGTCGCCCTGCCGTCAGGATCGGCATACACCATGTCGACATGCGCGCCCGTCACAAGGTCGACGCCGGCATTGCCCGCCGCGCGGATCAGGGAGCCCATCAGTTCCTCGCCGGTGCGCGTCGGCATTCCCTGCATCCGGTTGACCGAATGCCCGAAGAAGCCGCCCCATTTGATGTTCATGCTGAACGGGATGGCGTGCCTGTCGACGAGCCAGTCGATCGCGATGCCGGTGTTTTCGGCGACCGTACGTGCAATGCGCGGATCTGCCGTGCCCTTGGTGCGAGCCATGATGTCGGCGTAGTAGCGGTCGGCATCGTCGTCGATGCCCTGTTCCTTCTGGAACCGGGTTCCGGACCCGCAGGCGTAGCCTTGCGACATGCCTGTGCTGCCGCGCGGATGTTCGTCCCGTTCGAGGAGAAACACGTCCGCCCCTTCATCGCGGGCCGCCAGCGCCGCCGTGAGCCCGGCGGCGCCTGCTCCGACGACAAGGACCGAGACTTCGATATCGAAAGGTGTGTCTGGGGTAGGTGCAATGGTCAAGTCGTCTCTCCTCGCAAGACAGCCGCGCCACCGTCATCCGAGGATCCGCTTCCTTGGGTGTCGGAGTGCATACGAATGCATAAATCCTTAGCCGAGCTTCACTGTCAAGCACGAGCTGCCCTAGGGCTGCGCCTTCGCACACAATGTAGCCTCCGGCTGGGTCAACGGCGATCGTTGCCGCACATCCATTGACAGTACAGCCGCCGTTGTCTTGAATGCGGTTGCATGCGTTCGCTTGGGCTCTTCCGGCGATGAATCGGCTGGCATAGATGGACATGCCCGCCCGCACCCGCTCGAGGGGGAGGATAGGATTTTGACCGACGCGAACAACCCACTGCCGTGGCTCGCTGAGAAGGTGGTCACGACATCGTACGAAGACCTGACCGCCAACGCCATCGACAAGGCGAAGACGTTCACCATCGATACGTTCGGTGTCGGCGTTGCGGGCTGCAAGGGCTTCGCGCTCGACCGAGTGATCCAGGTCGCGCAAAGCTGGGGTCGTGGCGACGAGGCGACGGTGTGGACCAGTGGCCAACGCCTTCCCGCTCCGGCGGCCGCCTTTCTCAACGGCTACCAGATTCATGCTCTCGAATTCGACTGCGTCAACGAGGATGCCGTCCTCCATCCCTTCGCGACCGTGCTGTCGGCCGTCATGGCCTATTGCGAGCGTCGGTCCGGGGAGGGGAGAGCGGTCAGCGGCCGGGACTTCCTTGCGGCGATCTGCATGGCCGTCGACGTTTCGATCTTTCTCGGCAAGTCGTCCACGGGCCCGATCCGATTCTTCCGTCCCGCCGCCGCCGGTGGATTTGGAGCTGTCGCCGGCATCGCCAAGCTCGAGGGTTTTGATGCGGAGGCATTTATCGGCGCGATAGGGATCCACTACGGGCAGGCGAGCGGCACCATGCAGGCGCATGTCGAAGGGTCTCCGCTGCTCGGTCTCCAGGTCGGTTTCAATTCGCGTGCTGCGATCACATCGTGCGACTTCGCCGCTCAGGGCCTGTTCGGCCCCAGGGACGTCCTGACCGGCCGCTACGGATATTTCCGCCTTTTCGAGAACGGGGACTTCGATGTCGAGCATGGAAAGCGGGAACTGGAGAAGAGCTTCCAGATAGAGCGCATGTCGCACAAGCCGTTCCCCTCGGGGCGCTTGTCGCACGGTGCCGTCGATGGGCTCATGCGCTTGCAGAAGGCGCATGGATTTGCGGCCGACGATATCGAGAGCATTACCTGTGTCGTACCGCAACTCGTGTATCGCCTGATGGGGCGGCCAGACATTTCGGATCCCGCTCCCAACTATGCCAAGCTCTGCCTGCCGTTCGTGATCGGTACCTACCTTGTCCATGGGGGTGTGGATGTCGAACACTTCATCGGCGACGAGATGCTGCGGCATCCGCGCACGCACGAAATCGCGCGGCGTGTGACCTTGGTTCAAGACGACAACCCGAGCCACAGCGCAATGACGCCGCAGACAATCAGCGTAAAGCTGAAGTCGGGTGCCGAGCTTGGCGTGGTCGTCGAGGCAGCTTACGGGCATCCGGACAATCCGCTCAGCCGCCGGGAAAACCTCGACAAGTTCTGGCGTTGCTGGAACCGTTCGAACGGTCTGGACGAGGCCGACGGCCATGCGTTGATCGAGGCGGTCGACAACATCGAGGATCTCCCCGACGTGGCAGCCCTGACCCGGCATCTCGTCGCGCCACGGCCTCACTGACTTGGTGCAAGGGGGGCACCGGACGGATGCCTACAGGCAGGAGACTGCGCCGGCGCTTCACGGCATCGCCCGCGCCTTGCCGGTTCAGCACCGGTCGCCAAAGTGACACTTGAATGCGTATTCAATCGACCTTAATCTGACGACGGACGGCAGCTGTCAGGAGCCCGACCCCGGTGCGGCGCTTCCTGAGTGGTAGGGATGTACGAATAGAATGACGGGCAAGACGCTCTACGACAAAGTGTGGGACAGCCACGTGGTCAAGCAATATGACGACGGCAGCGCCCTTCTTTATATCGACCGGCACCTGGTGCAGGAGGTCTCGAGCCCGCAGGCGTTCGACGGACTGGTGGAAGCCGGCCGGCCGATGCGAAGGCCCGACAAGCATATCGCTGTCGCCGACCACGCCGTACCCACGCGCCTGCGCCACCTCCCGATGCCCGAGGGTCTGGCGTCGCGGCAGGTGTCGCGCCTGACGCGCAATGTGGAAAAGTTCGGCATCCCCTACATAGACATCAACGACCGCCGCCACGGCATCGTCCATGTCATCGGCCCGGAACTCGGTTTCACGCTCCCCGGCGTCACGTTGGTCTGCGGCGACAGTCACACCTCGACGCACGGCGCTTTCGGTGCGATCGCCTTCGGCATCGGCGCCAGCGAGTGCGAGACCGTCTTCGCGACCCAGGCGTTGCGCCAGCGCAAGCAGAAGCGCATGCGCGTCTCGCTCGACGGCAGCCTGCGCGCCGGCGTCTCCGTCAAGGACATCATTCTCGCCCTGATCGCGAAGATCGGCACGGGCGGCGGCTTCGGCTACGCGATCGAATACGCCGGGTCGGCGATTGCCGAACTCTCGATGGAAGCACGCATGACGCTCTGCAACATGACGATCGAGGCTGGAAGCCGCGTAGGCATGGTTGCGGTGGACCAGACCACGATAGACTATGTGAAGGGGAGGCCGCTGGTTCCGGCCGGCGACCTCTGGGACCGCGCGGTCGAGGACTGGCGGGACCTGCGTTCCGACGACGATGCCGAATTCGATCGTGAGGTCGGGCTGGATGTGTCGCAGATTGCGCCGCATGTCTCCTGGGGAACCACGCCGGAAGAGACGGTGCCGGTCACCAGTCAGGTACCCGACCCGGCGGCCGAACCGGATCCTGCACGCCGCGCCCGCTTGCAGAAGAGCATCGACTACATGGGTTTGACGCCCAACACGCCGTTGGGCGACATCGCCATCGACAGGGTTTTCATTGGCTCGTGCACCAACGGGCGTATCGAGGACCTGCGCAAGGCCGCCTCGGTCGTCGAGGGGCGCCGGGTCGCGACGGGTGTGTCGGGCATCGTCGTTCCCGGTTCAGCCGCCGTGCGCCTCCAGGCTGAAGCCGAAGGGCTCGACCGCATCTTCAAGGACGCGGGATTCGAATGGCGCGAGTCCGGCTGTTCGATGTGTGTCGCGATGAATGACGACAGGCTCGCCGAGGGCGAGCGCTGCGCATCGACATCGAACAGGAATTTTGAAGGCAGGCAGGGCAAGGGCGGTCGTACGCACCTGATGAGTCCGGAGATGGCCGCCGCAGCGGCGGTGACGGGACGCCTGACCGACGTTCGCCAGTTGAAGGGCTGACATGCAGAAGTTTACCATCCTCACCGGTGTTGCGGCGCCACTGCCGGAAACGCATCTGGATACCGATGTCATCTTCCCCGCCCGGTTCCTTCTGCTGCCCGACAAGAAGGGCCTGGGCGAGCAACTCTTCAACGAGCGGCGCACGAACCGGACGGGCGAGGGGCCGCGCTTCGTGCTCGACACCCCGCCCTTCGACAAGGCGCAGATCCTTGTCGCAGGCAAGGCGTTCGGTACCGGATCGAGCCGGGAGCAAGCCGTGTGGGCGCTGGCCGACTTCGGCATCCGTTGTGTCATTGCGCCGAGTTTCGGAGAAATCTTCTTTGCGAACTGCGTGAAGAATGGCGTCCTCGCCATCGAACTCGACGAGACGTCGCATGAAAGGGTCTTGAAGGAATCGCAATCCGGCCGTCCCCTCACGATCGACCTCGATGCGGCGGAAGTTCGTTTTGAGGACGGCACGACGTTGCCCTTCGACATCGATCCCCATCGCAAGCGGACGCTGCTGGAGGGCTTGGACGAGATCGGATTGATCCTGACGGACGACGGTGACGAAATCGCCGCGTTCGAGGCCCGCCAGCAAGCCGAAAAACCCTGGCTGTTCCTGACGAAAGAACAGGTCGCGGCGGCGCTTGGGGAACCGTAGCGTCCGGCGCGCTTCTGCGGCCGTCCCGCTCCCGGCTCCGATGCCTGACCTGTTGCTGCGGCTATCGGCGCAATGCCGTCACCGGTTTCGGCCCTGGCCGCGAATCCCGCGGCCAGGGTTCAGGTTCTCGTCCAGGGCGGGCTTGGAACGATGGATGTTCATGACGTAGGTCATCTGGTCCGCCGGATGCCAGTTGAAAGACGCTATCAACACGCCGGAGTCTGTGAGGTAGCGGCGCAGCAGCTGCAGGGCCCAGGATCCGGGCAGAAGCCCAAGGTGTCGAGACATTTCCGGCGGCATGGGGACCGCGCGGATTTCCTGTACGGCTCGCTCGATCTTGCCTTCGGAGTGTCGTTCCAGCAGCGAGAAGAACGGCCCCTGGTGGCCTTCGAGCGACGGTATGACCTCCTCGAAGCGCGGCGGGATGAAGCTCTGGACATAGCAGATCGGCTGCCCCCCTGGCTTGGTCCAGCGCACCCCGCTGATCCGGAACCACTCCTCGCCGGCAAGTCCCCCGACAAGCTCGGCGGTTTCGGGATCGAGAACGACTTGCTGCGTGTCGAGGATAGCGAACCATGTATCGAGCGCGACCTGAAACAGTTCCTCGAGAGATCCGAACGACTGCAGGAATGTCGATTGCGGCTCGGCCGAGATCACGCGAGTTCCGACCCCTTGCCGGCGTTCGACGTAGCCGTACTCACGCAGGTAGCGCAGTGCTTCACGGATGGTGAAACGGCTCGTGTCGAATTCGGCCGCGAGTTCGACTTCGGTCGGAATGAGACTGCCTACAGGATAGGTGCCGTCTATCACACGGTCTTCGAGCACCCTCTGTATCCGGGCGTAGCGAGGGCCCTCTCCGTTTGCGGCAATGCTCGAACCTGAATCGCTCATGCGGATCTCCCTCTATCCGTGCCGCTTGCGGCAAGGATTGGGTTCTTGTGGCTTAGCCGTTTGCGGTCGGCAAGAGACGCCGCGCCGCAGCGCTCGCTTGGGCATAAGGTGTGGACAAATTGCATCCATTCGTGCCAATTCGTACGCACAAGGAATATAACAACATCGGCTCGGAGAATAGGTGAGGGGCGCATTATTGGCGTCCGCGCCAAGCTTGAACTTCTGTCCGCCGGCGAACTCGATCAATCATGGCGAACGCGCGCTGACGATGCCGCCCGCTTCGAGGATCGGTCGAGGGTCTCGGGAGACTTTCCCACCACCATCGAATTGCATACGAGGAATACCTAATGGCTGACCCCAAACTCAAGACGGCGCTCAAGAACAAGGAATTCATCCTTGCTCCCGGCATCTTCGACCTGATCTCGGCGCTGATCGCGGACAAGCAGGACGTGAAGGCGCTTTACGTCACCGGCTATGGCACGGTCGCCTCCTATCTCGGCCTGCCCGATGCGGGCATCGCAACGTATCGCGACATGGTCGAGCGCATTGCGCAGATGGTGAAGATGACGACGAAGCCGGTCATCGCCGACGCCGATACCGGCTATGGTGGTCTGCTCAACGTGCGCCATACGGTTCGCGGCTACGAGGACGCCGGCGTGTCGGCGATCCAGATCGAGGACCAGGAGTTCCCGAAGAAGTGCGGCCACACGCCGAACCGTCGCGTGGTGCCGCTCGAAGACATGGTGCGCAAGATCGAGGTTGCCGCCGACAGCCGCCGCAGCGACGATTTCCTGATCATCGCCCGCACCGATTCCCGCACGTCGCTCGGCATCGACGAGGCGATCCGCCGCGGCAAGGCCTATGCGAAGGCAGGCGCGGACGTCGTCTTCGTCGAATCGCCGGAGAGCGAAGAGGAAATGCTCAAGGTTGCGGCCGAGATCGACGCGCCGCTGTTCGCGAACATGGTCAACGGTGGGCGTACTCCTCTCCTGTCGGCCGACAGGCTTCACGAGATGGGCTACTCCATTGCCATCCATCCGGCGATCGGCTTCCTCTCGGTCGGAGCGGCCCTGCAGAAGGCCTATAGCGATCTGGCCAAAAACGGCATGTCCTCGAAGGACATCGACCTTTACTCCTTCGCTGAGTTCAACAAGCTGCTTGGCTTCGAGGACGTGTGGGCCTTCGAGAAGAAGTACGCGCAGGATTGAACGGGGAGACTGCCATGAGCGACGATCTCGCAGAAAACTACAAGGGCGCCTATTCGAACAAGGTTGGCTTCGGGAAGAAGCCAGCCCTCGTCCTGATCGACTTCGCCCACGCCTACTTCGACAAGGACTGCAACCTCTACGCCGGCGTCGAGGACGCCCTGGCCTCGGCCCTGCGGATTCGCGAAGCGGCGCACGAGGCCGGCATCCCGGTCATCCTCACCGAGGTCACCTACCAGAAGGGCGGCATCAACGGCGGCCGCTTTTTTGAAAAGGCGAAGCCGCTTCAGGCCTTCGTGAAGGGTGAGAAGACCGCAGCCTTCGCCGAGGGCTTGGTGCCGCGCGAGGACGAGATCGTCATCTCGAAGCAATATCCGAGCGCGTTCTTCGGGACGTCGCTGTCCTCGACCCTTACGGCGCTCGGCATCGACAGCGTCATCCTGACCGGGCTGACGACCTCGGGTTGCGTACGGGCGAGCTGCGTCGATTCCATGTCCTACGGGTTCACGACCTTGGTCGTGCGCGAGGCCTGCGGCGACCGGCACCCGGCCCCGCATGAGGCAAACCTTTTCGACATGAACGCGAAGTATGCCGATGTCGTCAGCGAGCGCGAGACCATCGACTACCTGCAGTCGCTGCGTGGCAGGAACGAACCCTGAGCCTGCCACGCACCCATCGGTGAATTCGCCCTGCGTGGTTGCGCGGTGACATGACCTGGCCAGCATAGGAAACAACATGCAGATTCGCGCCGCCGTTCTCGAAAGCTCCGGGCTGCCTGCACCCTATGCCTCCAGCCAGCCGCTGAAGATCAGGAACGTCACGTTGGAAGGGCCAGGCCAGGGCGAGGTGCTGGTCCGCATCGTGGCCGCCGGTCTTTGCCACTCCGATCTTTCCGTGATCGAAGGCAAGCGCCCTCGACCCCTTCCCATGGTGCTTGGCCATGAGGCAGCCGGCGTTGTCGAGCAACTCGGCTCGGGCGTGACCGATCTCGCCGTCGGCGACCATGTGGTTTGCGTCTTCGTGCCGAGTTGCGGCACCTGCGAATATTGTTGCGAGGGCCGGCCCGCGCTATGCACTCCAGGCGCGGCCGCGAACGGTAAGGGCGCGCTTCTTTCCGGGGAGCGTCGGCTGTCCGCACACGATTGCAGCGATCACCACGACTGCGGTGATGGACACCTGAACCATCACCTTGGGGTCTCGGCATTTGCGCAATACGCCACGGTCGCGCGTCAGTCCCTTGTGAAGATCGACCGCGACGTGGATCTCAAATTCGCCGCGTTGTTTGGCTGCGCCGTGCTCACCGGAGTGGGGGCAGCCCTCAACGCCGCCAATGTCAGGGCTGGCGACAAGGTTGCGATCATCGGGCTTGGCGGCGTCGGCATGGCGGCGCTGCTTGGCGCGCGAGCCGCAGGCGCGGAGAGGATCGTCGCAATCGACATTTCGGAACGCAAGCTGGAATGGGCTCGCGAAATGGGTGCGACCGATGTCTTCCTGGCAACTGCCGACGTCGACGAAGCCATTCGCGACACCACCAGGGGAGGCGTCGACTCTGCGCTGGAGTTCGCCGGCTCCCTCCCGGCGCTGGAACTGGGCTATCGCATCGCCCGGCGCGGCGGACAATTGGTCACCGCAGGGCTGCCGCCGCCTTCGACCGTCCTGCCTATACCGGCAGTCAGCCTCGTAGCTGATGAAAAGACGGTGCGTGGGAGCTATCTCGGCTCATGCGTGCCCGCGCGCGATATTCCGCGTTACATCCAGCTGTTCAAGCGGGGCCTGCTACCGGTCGACCGGCTTCTCACGACCGAATACAAACTCGATGACATAAACATCGGGTTCGATGACTTGCGAGAGGCAAAGTTGCTTCGCGGACTGATCTGCGACTTCGACTGACAGCGTTCGGCCGAGGCAGCGCAGGCCTTGGCCGGTCTTTCCCGCCAAGAGCGATAGCGCCCGCGCTCCGTGTGGTTCATCCGGGGGTGAGGGCGTCGCTGGCACAGGGCGCTGGCACGCTGCTGATGGCGTACCCGTTCGCTTGGGCAGTCGACTGATTCCCGAAACTCTAGTAGGCGCTTCGGACCGCATAACGGGTTTGTCGCCGAGCCTATGCCGGCATTCCCCATCGCCAAGGCGGTCGCCAACGACCACGATGCCGTCGCGGCCTAGCGGCTCGTATCGGGTGTGCGATGCTATTGATTTTTCTGGTCGGAGTGGCAGGATTTGAACCTGCGACCCCGTCGTCCCGAACGACGTGCGCTACCAGACTGCGCTACACTCCGTGACCAGACGCGGGCTTATAGCCGCGCGTTTTTCAGACTGCAAGCGCGAAAGGACAGTGTCTCGTGCCTTTTGCTCCT
>Ga0233385_1000451_pt1 | contig 21089 bp, 15 predicted proteins | sample ElkDunMinimDraft_16_FD_191543 | JGI IMG/M metagenome (GOLD analysis project Ga0233385, IMG submission 191543) | Fecal eukaryotic communites from dung pellets of Tule Elk in California, USA - Elk Dung G36 | ecosystem: Host-associated > Mammals > Digestive system > Large intestine > Fecal | place...
GATGACGGCCGAGCCCGCGGTCGCCACCGACCGCGCGACCGACTCCTCCACGGCCGTCCCCGCGCGGAGCTCGTCCCGGTGCCGCGACACGATGAAGAGCGCGTAGTCGATGCCCACCGCGAGCCCGAGCATCACCCCGAGCATCGGCGTCGTCGAGTTGATGGGCCCGAACACGGTCGCGGCGAACAGCAGGCCCATGGCCACGCCGACGCCCAGCAGCGCGTTGACCAGGGGCAGGCCCGCGGCGACGAGCGAGCCGAGCGTGACGACGAGGACCACGAGCGCCACGAGCAGGCCCAGGCCCTCGATCAGGGTCAGCTGGGGGAACTCGGTGGCGAAGAGCTGACCGCCGAGCGACGCCTCCGCGCCGGCCGGCAGGGCCGCGGCGAGCTCGTCGGTGACGTCCGCGAGCGCTTCCTTGGTCGCCTCGGTGATCTGCGCCTGGTCGCCGTCGAGCTGGATCGTCAGGAGCGTGGCGCGCTCGTCGTCGCTCACGGACGCCGGCATCTGGTCGTCGTACGGAGACGTCACGGCCGCGGTCTGCTCGACGTCGGTCAGTGCCGCGACGGCGTCCTCGACCGGCCCCTTCATGGCGGGGTCCTCGATCGTCGAACCCTCGGGCGCCACGATCACGACCTGAGCGGATGCGCCGCTGACCTGCGGGAACGTCGCCTCCAGACGTTCGAGCGCGGCCTGCGACTCGGTCCCCGGGATGGTCACGGAGTTGTCGAGCCCTTGGTTCAGCAGCCCGGCCAGGCCGCCGACGACGGCGAGCACCACGAGCCAGCCCACCACGACGAGGCGGCGGGCACGCACGGCCCATCGGCCGAGCAGATACAGGAGGGAGGACACGGAGGCTCCTCGGTGACGTGACGGCGGGGTGCGCGGTTCACACGACAGACGGCGCGGACGGTGCGCGGGCGATGCAACACTGTATCCGATACAGCGATGCATCCGATGCGCACCTGTATCGACTAGAGTCCTCTCGTCCCACCGAGCATGCACGAGGAGGCGTCGTGAGCACCCCGCTCACCCACCACCGCGCCGACGCCGGACAGGTCTCCCCACGGCGCGAGCGCACGCGCGAGCGACTGCTCGACGCCGCGTACGAGGTCTTCGCGCGGCTCGGGGTGCACGGCGCGTCGATCGAGGCGATCTGCGAGGCCGCAGGCTTCACCCGCGGGGCGTTCTACTCCAACTTCGAGAGCAAGGAAGCCCTCTTCATCGCGCTCGCGGACCGCCAGGTGAGGTCGCGCCTGGTGTCGCTCGAGCGCGCGGTCTCCGCGCTCACCCCGGGTGCTCTCCCGGCCGAACGCCTGGACCGCGACGCGATCCGCTCCCTGCTCGCCGCCGTCACGTCCGACCCGGGCGACGAACGGCACTGGTACCTCATGACCACGGAGTTCGAGCTCCTGGCGCTGCGCGACCCGGAGGTCGGCACGCGGTGGCTCGCGCAGCAGCAGGCGTTGCAGGGCGAGCTCACCGCGGCACTGCCCCGGCTGCTGGGCGAGCTCGGCCTGCGCTTCGTCGTCGACCCGCGGACCGCCGTCGACGTGCTGCTCACCGCCTACGAGGCCGGGGTCCGCGAGAGCTTCTTCACCGGGTCGGCCGACCGGCCGGGCAGGGCGCTCGAGGTGCTCGTCGACCTGCTCGTGACCGACAACACCGACGTCACGGACGCCCCCGACCCCGCGCCCTGACCCACACCTCTCGGAGCAGGGCCGGGCGCGACCTCACCCGAGCGTCGTCGGCAGCTCCGCCTTCTCGCCCAGCACGTGCTCGGCCAGGAACGCCAGCACCACCTGGTACCAGACCTTGGCGTTCTGCGGCGTGAGGACCCAGTGGTTCTCGTCCGGGAAGTACAGGAACCGGTGGACCGTCGAGCCGTCGTCGTCGGCCGGGAGCCCGGACTCCGTGAGCAGCTCACGCCAGAGCCGCAGGCCCTCGCCCACGGGCACCCGGTAGTCCTTGTCGCCGTGCACCACGAGCACGGGCGTGCGGATCTGGCCGACGAAGCGGTGCGGGCTGTTCGCGAGCGCCATCTCGGGCGTCATCTCGCGCTGCCAGTAGTACGCGTGGTCCGTCGTCGGGCCGAACTGGTCGAGCGCCCACAGGCTCGCGTGCGTGACGATCGCCGCGAAGCGGTCGGTGTGGCCCGCGACCCAGTTCGCCATGTAGCCGCCGAAGGACCCGCCCATGGCCGCCGTCCGCGAGGCGTCGATCTCGGGCAGCTCCTCCGCGGCGTCCGTGATGGCCATGAGGTCGGTGAACGGGGCGTCTCCCCACGCACCCCACCCGCGCTGGACGAACTCCTGCCCGTAGCCGGTCGACAGCGCCGGGTCGGGCAGCAGCACGGCGTAGCCCTGCGCCACCATCAGCCACGGGTTCCAGCGCCACGACCAGGCGTTCCACGAGCCCAGGGGCCCGCCGTGGATCCACAGCAGCAGCGGGGCCGGGTCGTCGGACGACGCCCCGGCGGGCAGTGCTAGCCACGCACGCACGGTCGCGCCGTCCTCGGTCGTCGTCTCGACCTCGGTCAGCGATCCGGGCAGCGCGGGGGCGGCGACGGGCGAGCGCAGCGGGGTCGCGGGCACGGGCCGGCGCTCGCCGGGCGCTCCGCCGGTGGTGAAGCGCCCGAGGTCGATGCGCACGGGCTCCGCCGGCGCGGCGTACGAGGTGCGCAGCGCGTACAGGACGGCACCGTCGGGTGCGACCCGCACGTCGGTGAAGACCGCGTCGTCGGCCGTGACGGGCTCGACGGTCACCGGGTCGGCACCGCCCGGCCCGGACGCCGGGAACGACAGCAGGAACACCGGGCCACGGCCCTCGGAGTCCGCCGTGACCACGAGGCCGCGGGAGTCCGGCAGCCAGGCGACCGACGTCGGCCAGTGGTCCCAGTCGTCCGCGAGCACCTCGGGCTCGCCCGAGCCGTCGAGCGCCACGAGGCCCAGCCGCTCGACCGGTGCGTCCTCCGGGGTGCTGATGGTCGACGTGACGTAGGCGACCCACCGGCCGTCGGGCGACACGACCGGTGCCGCGATCTCGGCGTCGGGGTCGTCCACGAGCGTGCGACGCTCGCCCGTCGCGGTGTCGATCGCCACGAGCGTCGTGCGGATCGCCGCGCTCGGGTCGGCGACCGCCCACGTCGTGACCAGCGTGGCGCCGTCGGGCGACAGGGCCGCGTCGTGCTCGAAGAGCTGGCGCCCGGCGCCCGTGACCTGTCGCAGCGGGGCCGTCCGGCCCGTGCCGTCGGCGTCCGCTCGCGCCGGCTTGGCGTCCGGGTCGGCCGCGGGCAGCGGCCTCGCGGGCTCGTCGTCCAGGCTCACCACCGAGGCCACGTACCTCCGGCTCTCGGCCGGCCCCAGGTCGTGGTCCCAGTGCCGGACGGGGTACCCCGTGTGCAGGATGGCGCTGACCTTGAGGTCCTTGCGGGCCGCGCGTAGCTCGCCGTCCTGCTCCAGGTCCTTCGCGCTCGGGAGGACCGACGCGCTGACGGACACGACGTCGGCGTCGCGCGCCGCCAGCGGGCCGCCGAGCCCCCCCGGCGCGGTCGCGACGACCCGTGCCTCGCCACCGGCCGCCGGCAGCAGCCAGAGCGCCGGCTTGGCGTCGTCGTCCGCCGCGGCGTCGGGATCGGGCCGGGCCGACGTGAACAGCAGGTCGCCCCCGGCCGTGAAGACCGCGGATGCCTCGCCCTTGGCGCTGCGGGTGAGCCGGCGGGCCGGGCGCTCGCCCTGCGGGTCGACCTCCCACAGCGCGGTGGTGTACCCGGTGCGCTCGCGGTCGAGCGTCTGCACGGTCGTGACGAGCCGCGAACCGTCCCGGCTCAGCGCGAGGCCGCCGACACGGGGGATCGCGACGTAGTGGTCGAGATCGTGGAACGGGGTCGGCGGCTCTGACTTCGGTGCGGCGTCCTGGATCACGTGCACGGGTCTATCACATGGGCCCGTGCCGCTGAACCGGTTTCACGGGAAACAGCGCGAGACCCGGCCGCGGGCTACTTCCGGTCGGCGGGCGACGCGTCGTCGCGCTGCGCCATCCTCGACAGCATCGCGTTGTACTCCTTGAGCTCGGCGTCGCCGTCGCGGTCGGCCTTGCGGTCCCGGCGCCGCGCCTCGCGCTCGTCGGACTTCGTCCACATCACGGCGACGGCGATCGCGAGCACGAGCGTCGGCAGCTCGCCGATGCCCCAGGCCACACCGCCCCCGCGCTGCTGGTCCTCGATGGCGCTCAGGCCCCACGGGCGGCCCATGTTGCCGAACCAGTCGGCCACGAGCAGCGTCGTGCCCGACGTCAGCACCACGCCGAAGAAGGCGTGGAACGCCATCGTGGCGAACAGCAGGAGGAGCCGCTGCGGGTAGCCCGGGCGCGACGGGCCGGGGTCGATGCCGATGAGCGCGTTGGCGAACAGGTAGCCCACGAGCGTGAAGTGCACGATCATCCACGCGTGGCCCACGTGGTTCGTGAGCGCGAACTCGAAGGCCGGCGTGTAGTAGAACGCGATCATGCCGCCCGCGAACAGCACGGCTGCCACGATCGGTCGCGCCAGGAACTTGCCCCAGCGGGAGTGGACCAGCGCCAGGATCCACTCGCGCGGGCCGCGCGAACCGTCCTTGCGGGCCGGGACCGCACGCAGCAGGAGCGTCACGGGCGCCGCGAGCACGAGGAACAGCGGGACGAGCATCGCCAGGATCATGTGCTGGACCATGTGCCCGCTGAACAGGACCATGCCGTAGACGCTCGGCCCGCCGTTGGTGACCCAGAGCATGAGCAGCATCCCGAGGCACCACGAGACCGTGCGGCCGACGGGCCAGCGGTCGCCGCGCCGCTTGAGGCGGACCACCCACCGCACGTAGACGACGATCCCGGCGAGGCACGCGAACGCGAACAGCGGGTCGAAGCTCCACTCGGTGAACCAGCGGGCGAGCGTGGGCTCGGGCGGGAGCGCGGAGCCCGTGAGCTGGTAGGCCGGCGAGACGTCCGCGGGGACCTCGTCGGGCACCGGCGGAGCCGTCGAGCCCAGGGCCACGGCCACGCCCGACACCGCCCCGATGACGGAGAGCTCGACCGCGAGCAGCCGCCAGAAGAGCATCCGCACCCGCCGCTCGTCCGGCCCTTCGGCGAGACGCGCGACGACGCTGCGCCGGTGCGCGTACCCGATCGCGCCGAGCACCACGAGCAGCAGCGTCTTGACCACGAGGAGGACGCCGTAGCGGGTCGTGAGGTCGGCCGGGCTGTCGAGCCGGATCCAGGCGTTGATCACGCCCGACGCCGCCACGGCCAGGAAGCACCACCCCGCGATCGGGGAGAACCGGGCCACGGCTGCGCCCTGGCCCTCGCCGGACCGCGCCGTCACGACGACGGCGAGCGCACCGAGACCGCCGACCCACAGGGCCGCCCCCGCCAGGTGGAGGTACATCGAGCCCACGGCGAGGATGTGGTCGGCCGCGCCGGCAGCGTGCCCGGTGGTCGCCTGCGCCGCGAGGGCCGCGAGCGGGAGGACCGCCGTCCACAGCGCGCCCACCGGCCCGCGAGCGGCGAGGGCCAGCGCCGACGTCGCGGCGGCGAGCACGATGATGGCGAGGTAGATCTGGCCCAGCGAGATCTCGGTGACGAACTGGCCGAGCCCGGCGCCGAACGTCGGGTCGGTCGGTGAGGTGCCCGAGATGTACGAGTAGCGCAGCACGAGCTGGACCACCGCGCCGACGGCCCACACGCCGCCGGCCACACCCGCCGCCGTGAGCACGCGGCGCTGGAGCGTTCCGGGCGGAAGCAGGCACGCTGCAGCCACGAGCGACCCGAGCGTCACGGAGACGCCGAGCTCGGTCAGCACGGTCGCGACCGGCAGGCCCCACCGGATGAGCGCGCCGGGGTCGGGGAAGCCGACCGGGGCGCCGAACGCCCCGGAGTACGCGCCGGCGGCCAGCACTGCCAGGACCGCGACGACGACCGCGACCGGGCCGGCGGCGACGTGCCACCAGGGACGTCGCGCACCGGGCGCCGTCGGGGCGGTCCCGGACGTCGGGGCGGCGAGAGAAGTCACCCGTCAAGCCTAGGCGAGGGCCGTGGCTGCGCGGTTCGCCAGGGCTGTGACGTCGTTCGAGGGCCCGGTGGGGAGATGCGTCGTGGCTATACTCCGGGACGTCGAGGCGGACAGCGCCGCCTGCGCTCGCAAAAGGGGCGCGAAGCCGGGTCCGGAGCACGGGCCAGAGCGGGACACATACGGACTGCAGCACTCATCCGTCACTCTCGCCCCGGAGGTCTCCGTGCCCACCGTGTCCGCGCACGTCGCCCACACCCTCGCCCGCCACGTCGAGCACGTCTTCGGCGTCATGGGCAACGGCAACGCCTGGTTCCTCGACACCATCGAGCGCGAGACGAGCGCCCGGTTCACGGCCGTGCGGCACGAGGCGGGCGGCGTGGTCGCGGCGGACGCGCACTTCCGCTCGTCCGGGCGCATCGCGGCGGCGACGGCGACCTACGGCGCGGGCTTCACCAACACGCTCACCGCGCTCGCCGAGGCCGCGCTCGCGCGCGTGCCGCTCGTGCTCCTGGCCGGGGACGAGCCCACGTCGGGCCCGCGCCCCTGGGACGTCGACCAGATCGCTCTCGCCGCGGCCGTCGGCGCCCGCACCTACACGGTCGGCCGCGCCGACGCCGCGGCCACCACGGTGATCGCGGTCGAGCACTCGCTGACGTACCGCGTCCCGGTCGTCCTGGCGATCCCCTACGACGTCGCCGCGCTCGAGGCCGGCCCCGTCCCGCCTGCTCCCGAGCCCCAGCTCCCCGCGCCGCTGGCGCCGTCGGGCCCGTTCGACGCGGCAGCGATCGCCGACCTCGCGCGCACCCTGGCCGGTGCGCAGCGACCCCTCCTCCTCGCCGGCCGCGGAGCGTGGCTCGCGGGAGCGGGCACGGCCCTCGGCGAGCTCGCCGACGCGACCGGTGCGCTGACCGCCACGACCGCGCTCGGCCGCGGCGTCTTCCCCGACGCCCGCTACGACCTCGGCGTCGCGGGCGGGTTCGGGGCCGACGGCGCGATGGCGCTCGTGCGCGAGGCGGACGTCGCCGTCGTGCTCGGTGCCTCGCTGAACCAGTTCACGATGCGGTTCGGCGAGCTGTTCACGCCCGGCACCCGGGTCGTGCAGGTCGACACCGCCCCGGCCGCGACGCACCGCCACGTGGGCGGGTTCGTCCGCGGTGACGCCGCGCTCGTGGCCCGCGCGCTCGTCGACGCGCTCCGCTCGGCGGGCGCGACGCCGTCGGGCTGGCGCGAGTCGGTCGACGTCGCCGGCGCCCGCGCGTACGCCACCGGACCGGCCGACGGGATCGCGCCCGACGGCCGCCTCGACCCCCGCACCGTGGCCGACCGGGTCGCCAGCCTGCTCCCCGAGGACCGCGTCGTCGTGTCCGACGGCGGGCACTTCATCGGCTGGGCGAACATGTACTGGCCGGTCGCCTCGCCCGACCGCATGGTGATGGTCGGCACCGCCTACCAGTCCATCGGCCTGGGCTTCCCGAGCGTCGCCGGGGCCGCGGCCGCCCGCCCGGACTCGGTCGTCGTGCTCACGACGGGCGACGGCGGCGGCCTCATGGCGCTGTCCGACCTCGAGACCGCCGTCCGCACGGCCGGCGGCCGCGGCCTCGCCGTCGTGTGGAACGACGCCGCGTACGGCGCCGAGGTGCACGTCTACGGGCGGCTCGGGCTCGCCGACGAGCCCATGCTGATCCCCGAGACCGACTTCGCCGCGCTCGCGTCGGCGGTCGGCGCCGAGGGGGTCGTGGTCCGCGGCCTCGACGACCTCGACCGCATCACCTCGTGGGCGGCCGAGCCCGTCGACGAGCGTCGCTTCCTGCTGCTCGACTGCCGGGTCTCGCCCACGGTCGTGGCCCCGTACCAGGAGGAGATCCTGCGGGCGAACCGCACCCGGTAGGCGGCACCGCCCGTCCCGACCGCTCCCGTCCTAGCGGTCCACGGCCTCGTCGTCCCGGTGCGCGCCGTAGAACTCCGACTGGCGCCGCATCAGCTCTCGCATCGGCACGTCGCGCGCGACCCCGTACACCGTGCCGGGGAAGTCGAGCTCGCGCTGGAGTGACCAGATGTCCTCGTGCCGACCCGGCGGCAGGAGCTGCGCGGGGTCGCCCACGGCGACCCAGCCGATCGGCACCACCGTGCCGGCCGGCACGACCGTGTTGACCTGCACCACGCCATGGATCCGCACCTCCGCGCCGGACCCGACGCGGCTGCCCGGGAACAGGGCGGCGCCGGTCGCGACGAACACCTCGTCCTCCACGACGCACCCGTTGACATGAGCGTGCGGGCCCACCAGCACCGCGTCGCCGAGGCGTGCGTCGTGGCCCGCGCGACCGCGCACGACCGCATGCTCCATGACCACGGTGTCCTCGCCGACCACGACGGCGCCGTCCTCGGCCGACACGACGGCGCCGTGCAGGATCCGCGCTCCCGCGGCGACGTGGACGTCCCCGACGACCACCGCTGACGGTGCGACGTACGCCGTCGGGTGGACGGTGGGCTCGACGCCTCGGTGCCGGACGAGCATGGCAGTTCTCCCGTCAGTCGGGCCGCCGCACCTCTCGTCGGCGGCTCACGTGGCCGCGGCCGGCCGGCGCGTGACCATCGCCCCGGCGAAGAACTCCGCCAGCTCGTCGGTCGCCGTGAGCGGGAGCACGTGGGCCACGTACTGGTCCGGCCGGACCACGACGACGACGCCGCCGCGGTCGAGGCCGCGCGCCTCGAAGATGTCGTCCGCCGGGTCGGCCGAGTAGACCTTCTCGTAGTCGACCAGCGCGAACGGGCCGACACGCGGCAGGAACACCGGCGGGACGGCCCCGATGTCGACCCGCGTGTGGTCCTGCTGGTACACGGCCTTGACGTCGAACCACGCGTCGGGGTCGAGCCCCGCCGGCGTCGCCGCGAGCGGCGAGCCGGGCGACGTCGAGATCCAGTCGGCCCACCGGGAGAGCTCCGAGGGCTCGCCCGCGGCGGGGGCGTCCGCGAACGCGTAGATCCGCCAGCGGCCGTCCGCCCGGTGGTGGTGGCCCAGGTGGACCGGGTTCGCGTCCGCGACCCGCACGACCGGCACCGACTTGAACCGCTTGCCGACGGGGAACCCGGTCGCGAGACCCTGGTGACGCGCCTCCCCGACGATCATCGAGGGCGCGTACTCGGTCATGAAGCCCGCCGGGAACTCGGCCGTGCGCACGTAGAAGGTCTCGAGCTCGGTCGGGTCCTCGAACTCCTCGGGCTTCTTCGCCATGAGGGTCGACCACTCCCGGTCGAAGTCGATGAGGTCCTTGGCCACGACGTGGCGCTCGGCGGAGTAGGTGGCGAGCAGGGTCTCAGGGCTGCGCCCGTCGAGCACGTGACCGAGCTTCCAGCCGATGTTGAACCCGTCCTGCATCGACACGTTCATGCCCTGGCCCGCCTTCGCGCTGTGCGTGTGGCAGGCGTCGCCCGTGATGAAGACGCGCGGGGTGCGCGTGCCGGCGGCCTCGACGGGCACGTCGTCGAACCGGTCGGTCAGCCGGTGCCCGACCTCGTACACGCTGTGCCACGCGACGTTCTTCACGTCGAGGGTGTAGGGCACGAGGATCTCGTTCGCCCGCGCGATGATCTGGTCGATCGTGGTGCTGCGCACCGTGTGCCGGTCCTCCTGACCGACCTCGCCCAGGTCGACGTACATGCGGAACAGGTACCCGCCCTCGCGCGGGATGAGGAGGATGTTGCCCGCCTCCGACTGGATCGAGCACTTGGTCCGGATGTCGGGGAAGTCCGTGACCGCCAGGACGTCCATGACGCCCCAGGCGTGGTTCGCCGGCACGCCCAGGTGCTCGGCGCCGATGGCCCGGCGCACAGCGCTGCGGGCGCCGTCGGACCCGACGACGTACTTGGCGCGGACCGTGCGCTCGGTGCCCTCCTGCTCGCCCGCCGTCCCCCGCAGCGTCACGGTCACCGGGTGCTCGGCGTCCTCGTCGATCTCCAGGTCGACGAACTCCCACCCGTAGTCGGGCGTGACGCGTGCGGGCGAGCTCGCCGCGAACTCCGCGAAGTAGTCGAGCACGCGCGCCTGGTTGACGATGAGGTGCGGGAACTCGCTGACGCCGGTCGGGTCGTCGACCGGTCGCGCGGCGCGCACGATGTGCGAGGGGTTCTCCGGGTCCGGCTTCCAGAACGCCATCTCGGTGATCCGGTACGCCTCGGCCGTGATGCGCTCGGCGAAGCCGAAGGCCTGGAAGGTCTCGACGCTGCGTGCCTGGATCCCGTCGGCCTGCCCGATCGCGAGCCGGCCGCCCCGGCGCTCCACGATCCGCGTCGTGACGTTCGGGAACTGCGCGAGCTGGGCGGCCGCGACCATGCCCGCCGGGCCCGAGCCCACGACCAGCACGTCGACGACGTCGGGCAGCTCGTCCGGGCGGTCGACGCCCACGCCCGCTGCGGGCTCGAGCCGCGGGTCGCCGGACACGTAGCCGTGGTGGTGGAACTGCACGTGCTCTCCTCATCGTCGTCGATGCGCTCCCCGACGCCGGCGTCGGGGCATTGCCCCCGGGGCACCCGCGTTCTATATTCGAACGCAGCGTTCTACTATGGAATGCAGGCTAGCCCAGCGGGACAGCCGGCTCAATGCTCTGCACCCACCGGAAAGGATGCCGATGCCCCCGGACGGCGCGCCGTCGCAGACCCTCAGCCGTGGCATCCGCATCCTCGAGCTCCTGGCCGACGCCCGCGAGCCCCTCACGACCGACGACGTCGCCTCGCGGCTCGGCGTGCACCGGTCGATCGCCTACCGGCTGGTCCGCACGCTCGAGCACCACGGACTCGTCGTCCGCGACCGGGACCGGGGCGTCGTGCTCGGCGCCCGCATGGCCGCCCTGGCCGCGGGCGTGGCCCACGACCTCCAGGCGGAAGCCCTGCCCGAGCTCACGGCCGTCGCGAACGAGCTCGGGATGACGTGCTTCCTCGCCGTCCTCGACCACGACGAGTGCGTGACGCTCGTGAGCGTCGAGCCACGGCACGCCGCCGCGCCGGTCGCGCAACGCCCGGGCACCCGGCACCCCGTCACCGCCGGAGCTCCCGGCAAGGCGATCCTCACGCTGCTGCCCGAGGCCGAGTGGCCCGCGGCCACGGCGGCCATGCGCGCGACCGTGGCCGACGCCGCGCGCCGCGGCTACGCGACCAGCCACGACGAGGTCATCCCGGGCCTGGAGTCCGTGGCGGTGCCGCTCCCGCTGCGCGGCCGCGGGCCTGCCGCCGTCGCCGTCGTGCACGTCACGAGCGCGATCGAGCACGCGGGGATCGCCGCACGCCTGCAGCGGTCCGCGCGAGCGATCCGGACCGCCCTGGAGGGCTGAGCCCGGCGTCCGGCCAGGGTCAGATGGCGCGGCCCGGGGTGAGGATGCCGTGCGGGTCGAGCGCCTGCTTGATCGCCGTCTGCACCGACCGGGCGACGTCGTCCTGCTGCCACGACAGCTCACGCAGCTTGACCGACCCGATCCCGTGCTCGCCCGAGACGGTGCCGCCGAGCGAGAGCGCGAGCCGGGTGATGTCGTCGATGACCCGCTCGGCCGCGCGGTGACCCTCGGGCGTGTCCTGCGCCTCGACCGTCGGGTGCAGGTTCCCGTCGCCCGCATGGGCGACGGTCGAGATCCTGCGGCCGTGCGCCGCGGCGATCTGCTCGATGCCGCGGAACACCGCGGCCAGCTCGCTCACGGGCACCCCGACGTCGCACGACACGCGCAGGCCCCGGGCGGACAGCGCCGGGTTGGCCAGCCGGCGCGCCTCGAGCAGCTCGTCGCTGCCGGACACCTGGGTCTCCACGGCGCCGGACCGTTCGCACGTCGCCGTGATCGCAGCGGCCGTCGCGGCGGCGTCCCGCCCGACCGTCTGGCCCACGAGGAGCGCGGCACCGGTCGTGGGCAGGCCGCTCGGACGGAACGACTCGATGATCTCGACGCTGAGCGCGTCGAGGAGCTCGAGCACCTCGGGCTGCGCGTCGCCCGCGACGACTGCGGTCACGGCCCGGCCGGCGTCCTCGACCGAGTCGAAGCTCGCGCGGAAGTACCTCGGCGTGCCGGGCGGGACGGGCTTGAGCCGCACCGTCGCCGCGGTGATGACCCCGAGCGTGCCCTCGGACCCGGTGAACAGCCGGGCCAGGTCGTAGCCCGCCACGTTCTTGCGCGTCCGCGCCCCGGTGCGCAGGACCCGGCCGTCGGCGAGCACCACCTCGAGCCCCGCGACCGCGTCGGTCGTGACGCCGTGCGACACGCAGCGCAGGCCGCCCGCGTTGGTGGCGATGTTCCCGCCCACGGTCGAGATGCGGGCGCTCGCCGGGTCGGGCGGGAAGAACAGGCCGTGCACGGCTGCCGCCGCGTCGAGGTCCGCCGTGACGACCCCTGCCTGCACCTCGGCGAGGCGGTTCGCGGGGTCGATGCCGAGGATGGCGTCCATCCGTGCCAGGGACACGACGAGCCCGCCCCGGTACGCCACGGCCCCGCCGGACAACCCCGTGCCCGCGCCGCGCACGGACACCGGCACGCGATGCTCGTCGGCCCACGCCAGCGCGGTCGAGACGTCCTGCGTGGACCGCGCGTGCACGACGGCGAGCGGCGGCCCTTCGGGCTCGGCCCGCGAGGTGTCGCGCGCGAACGTCTCGAGGTCGGACGGCTCGGTGCTGAGCCGTCCGCCCAGGTGGGCGGCGAGCGCGGTGAGGTCGGTCATCGGTGCCTCCAGGCTGCGGGCGGGTGTGCCGCCGGGCGGTGCGCCCGGCGGCACACCGGCGTTCAGACTCGCGACACCCCGTAGATCGGGCTCACGGCCTGCTCGGCCTCGTGGTCGGGCCCGAGCGGGATGCCGGAGCGGTCGCGCAGCAGCAGCGTCGCACCCAGCCCCAGCAGCGTCATGATCGACAGGTAGACCGTCACGGCCTGCGTCGTCCCGGTCGTCTGCACGAGCCAGGTGGCGATCGTCGGGGCGAACGCACCACCCAGGATCGCGCCGATCGCGTACGAGATCGAGACGCCCGAGAACCGGATGCTCGCCGGGAAGAGCTCGGCGTAGAGCGCGGCCTGCGGGCCGTAGGTGAAGCCCAGGCCGATGGTCAGGACCGCCAGACCGGTGAAGAGCAGCAGGACGTTGCCGGTGTTGACGAGCGGGAAGAGCGTGACGACGCCGACGAGCTGCATGATCCAGCCCGCCACGTAGGTGGTGCGCCGCCCGATCCGGTCGGAGATCCAGCCGGCGAACCACGTCGAGAGGAGCCAGGTGACCGCCGAGCCCGTGACGGCCAGCAGCACCGGGCCCCGCTCGAGCCCGAGCGGGCCCTCCGGGTCGGTGGCGTACCTCTGGATGTACCCGCCCGTGGTCATGTAGCCGACCGCGTTGTTGCCCGCGAAGACGAACGCCGCGACGACCACGAGCAGCGTGTGCTTGCGGAAGAGCATGACGACCGGCATCCGCGTCTGTTCCTTGCGCACGGCGATCTCGGTGAAGACCGGGCTCTCCTCGACCTTCCGGCGCACGTAGTAGCCCACGGCGATGAGCACGACGGAGAGCAGGAACGGCACCCGCCAGCCCCACTCGAGGAACGCGTCGCCGGGGGCGACCGCCGACATGAGCGCCATCATCCCGGAGGCGAGCAGGAGGCCGATCGGCACGCCGATCTGCGGCGACGCGCCGAACAGGCCGCGCTTGCCCGACGGCGCGTGCTCGACGGCCATCAGCACCGCGCCGCCCCACTCACCGCCCGCGGAGATCCCCTGCAGGATGCGCAGGAGGATCAGCAGGGCCGGGGCGGCCACGCCGATCGCCGCATAGGTGGGCAGGACGCCGATGAGCGCCGTCGCGACGCCCATGAGGACGAGCGTGGCCGTGAGCACGGCGCGGCGGCCCAGCCGGTCGCCGTAGTGCCCGGCGAGGAAGGCGCCCAGCGGGCGGAACAGGAAGCTGATCCCGACCGTGAGGAAGGACAGGATCGGCGCGAGGACGGCCCCGGCGGGCTCGAAGAAGAGCTCGCTGAAGACGAGCCCCGCCGCCGAGGCGTAGATGAAGAAGTCGTACCACTCGACCGTGGTGCCGACGACGGTCGCGAAGACGACCCGTCGGCGTTCGGTCGGCGAGGAGACCGGTCCCGACGAGGTGGACACCGCCTCAGCGGCGGACTGTGGCATGTTCATGCAGGCTCCCGAGTGACGTCCTTGTCAGTGGGTGAGCGCGTCGACGCTGACCCGATGGGCGCGATGATATACGATTTCGGATACAGGAAGGTGCCCACGACACTGGGACGCCCGACGCCGACGTCTGCGAGGGAGCCGATGACCAACGACGACCGGCCGGAACCTGCCCACGGCAGCGACCCGCGCTTCGCCGCCCTCCCCGGGCGCCCGGGCAAGATCATCGCGGTGCACCTGGCCTACGCCTCGCGTGCCGCACAGCGCGGCCGCCGGCCCGCCGCCCCCTCGTACTTCCTCAAGCCCTCCAGCTCCGTGGCCCCGAGCGGCGCGACGATCGAGCGGCCGGCCGGGACGGAGCTGCTGGCGTTCGAGGGGGAGGTCGCGCTCATCATCGGCACGACCGCCAGGCGGGTCGCTGTGGACGACGCCTGGTCGTACGTCGGTGCGGTCACGGCCGCGAACGACTTCGGGCTCTACGACCTGCGCGCCAACGACAGCGGGTCGAACCTGCGGTCCAAGGGCGGCGACGGTTACACACCGCTCGGTCCCGCGTCGTTCGACGCCGCCGGAGTCGACCCTGCGGCGCTCCGGGTCCGCACCTGGGTCAACGGTGCGCTCGCCCAGGACGACACCACCGCCGGCCTGATCTTCACCCTTCCCCGGCTCGTGGCCGACCTCTCCCAGCACCTCACGCTCGAGCCGGGCGACGTGATCCTCACGGGCACGCCTGCGGGCTCGTCGGTCGTCGCGCCGGGCGACGTCGTCGAGGTCGAGGTGGACGCGCCGTCGGCCCCCGGGAGCCCGACGTCCGGCAGGCTCGTCACCACGGTCACGCAGGGTGACCACCCGTTCGACCCGGCGCTCGGCTCGCTGCCCGCGGTCGACGACCGGCAGCGCTCCGAGGCCTGGGGCTCCCGCGAGGCCGCCGGGCTCACGCCTCGCGGGCTCTCGGCCGAGCTGCGCGCCAAGCTCGAGGCCGCGCCCGTCGCCGGCCTGTCCGCGCAGCTGCGCAAGCGGGGTCTGGACAACGTGACCATCGACGGCGTCCGGCCCCTGCACCCCGGGGCGAAGCTCGTGGGTACCGCCGCCACCCTGCGGTTCGTACCGCACCGCGAGGACCTCTTCGCATCGCACGGCGGCGGCTTCAACGCCCAGAAGCGGGCGTTCGACGCCGTCCGCGACGGCGAGGTCATCGTGATCGAGGCCCGGGGCGAGACGGGCTCGGGAACCCTCGGCGACATCCTCGCGATCCGGGCACGGACGCGTGGCGCCGCGGGCATCGTCACCGACGGCGGCGTCCGGGACGTCGTGGCCGTCACGGCCGTCGGCATCCCGGTCTACACGGCCGGCGCCCACCCCGCCGTCCTGGGCCGGAAGCACGTCCCCTGGGACTTCGGCGGCACGATCGCGTGCGGGGGCACCACGGTGCAGCCCGGCGACATCGTCGTCGGGGACGCCGACGGCGTGATCGTCATCCCGCCCGCCCTCGCGGACGAGGTCGCGGACGCGACCCTCGCCCAGGAGGACGAGGACGCGTGGATCGCGACGCAGGTCGCCGACGGCCACCCCGTCGACGGGCTCTTCCCGATGAACGCCGAGTGGCGTGCACGCTACGAGGCCGCCCGGGAGGCGAGCCGGCGGTGACCCAGACCGACACGACGCCGCAGCTGCCGAGCAAGTCTCAGCGCGCCTACCAGTGGATCAAGGAACGCATCTCGAACCAGCAGTTCACCCCGGGCTACCGGCTGGTGCTGGGCACGATCGCGGGCGCCCTGGACATGAGCGTCGTGCCGGTCCGGGAGGCGATCCGCCAGCTCGAGTCCGAGGGTCTCGTCACGTTCGAGCGCAACGTCGGCGCCCACGTGGCCATGATCGACGACACGCAGTACTGCCAGAGCATGCAGACGCTCGGCATCCTCGAGGGAGCAGCCACCGCCCTGGCCGCACGCACGCTCGAGGTGTCCGACCTGCGACGGGCCCGCGAGCTCAACCGGCGCATGATCGACGTGCTCGCCGACTTCGACCCGCGGACGTTCACGGTGCTGAACCAGCAGTTCCACTCGACCTTGTTCTCCCGCTGCACCAACACGCGGCTCATCGACCTCGTCCACGCCGAGTGGGGCCGCCTCGGCCACCTGCGGGAGTCGACCTTCGCCTTCGTCCCCGGCCGCGCCCAGGAGTCGGTGCGCGAGCACGAGGACATCGTCGCCCTCATCGAGCGCGGCGCGCCGCTCAGCGAGATCGAGCACGCCGCGCGGCGCCACCGTGAGGCGACCCTTGACGCGTACCTCACGCACGAGCACCCCGACCCGGCCGACCCCGCCGCGGACTGACCCTCCCAGCACCGAGACCAACCCCCGATCGGAGCCACCATGTCCGACACCACCCCAGCGCCCCACCAGCCGCAGCGCCCCCAGGACCTCCCCGACCGCATCCAGCACTACATCGACGGGGAGTTCGTCGACTCGGTCGACGGCGGCACGTTCGACGTGCTCGACCCGGTCTCCAACGAGACCTACGTCCAGGCGGCGGCGGGCAAGCAGGCCGACGTCGACAAGGCGGTCGCCTCGGCACGCGTCGCCTTCACCCAGGGACCGTGGCCCCGCATGGTGGCCCGCGAGCGCTCGCGCGTGCTGCACCGCGTGGCCGACATCGTCGAGTCGCGCGACGCCCGCCTCGCCGAGCTCGAGACCTTCGACACGGGCCTGCCGGTCACGCAGGCGCTCGGCCAGGCGCGCCGCGCGGCCGAGAACTTCCGGTTCTTCGCCGACCTCGTGGTGGCCCAGTCGGACGACACCTTCAAGGTCCCCGGACGGCAGATCAACTACGTCAACCGCAAGCCGATCGGCGTCGCGGGCCTGATCACCCCGTGGAACACGCCGTTCATGCTCGAGTCGTGGAAGCTGGCCCCGGCGCTGGCCACGGGCAACACCGTCGTCCTGAAGCCGGCGGAGTTCACGCCGCTCTCGGCCTCCTTGTGGGCGGGCATCTTCGAGGAGGCGGGCCTGCCCCAGGGCGTGTTCAACCTGGTCAACGGCATCGGCGAGGAGGCCGGTGACGCGCTCGTCAAGCACCCCGACGTGCCGCTCATCTCGTTCACGGGGGAGAGCCGCACGGGGCAGATCATCTTCGCCAACGCCGCGCCGCAGCTCAAGGGCCTGTCGATGGAGCTCGGCGGCAAGTCGCCCGCGATCGTCTTCGCCGACGCCGACCTGGACGCCGCGATCGACGCGACGATCTTCGGCGTCTTCTCCCTGAACGGCGAGCGCTGCACCGCCGGCAGCCGCATCCTCGTCGAACGCTCGATCTACGACGAGTTCGTCGAGCGGTACGCCGCGCAGGCCGAGAGCGTCGTCGTCGGCTACCCCGACGACAGGGGCACCGAGGTAGGGGCGCTCGTGCACCCCGAGCACTTCGAGAAGGTCATGGGCTACATCGAGATCGGCCGGCAGGAGGCCAGGCTCGTCGCGGGCGGCGGGCGGCCGGACGGCTTCGAGACGGGCAACTTCGTTGCCCCTACGGTCTTCGCCGACGTCAAGCCGGACGCCCGGATCTTCCAGGAGGAGATCTTCGGGCCCGTCGTGGCCATCACCCCGTTCGACACGGAGGCCGAGGCCCTCGAGCTCGCCAACGGCGTCAGGTACGGGCTGGCCGCCTACGTGTGGACCAACGACCTCAAGCGGGCGCACAACTTCGCGCAGTCCATCGAGTCGGGGATGGTGTGGCTCAACTCGAACAACGTGCGCGACCTGCGCACGCCGTTCGGTGGCGTCAAGGCCAGCGGGCTCGGGCACGAGGGCGGCTACCGCTCGATCGACTTCTACACCGACCAGCAGGCCGTGCACATCACGCTCGGCGAGGCGCACAACCCGACCTTCGGCAAGGTCACCCCGGCCATCCCGCGCGTCGACCGGATCTGACCGGGCCCGCAAGCCCGGCTCGACACCCGCACCTCGGAACAGCACATCTCGAACAGGCAAGGACGCCACCATGAACACCATCGGTCCCGACTCCCCCGAGCCGGTCGTCACGGCCGCCGACCCCGTCCAGGCGGGTGACCCGATCCCGACGCCGGCGGCACCGCCGCCCGACGTGGTCCGGGCGGCGTCGATGGAGCTCGTGGTGACCGACCTCGAGGCGAGCCGGCGCTTCTACGTCGACGTGCTCGGGCTCGTCGTCACCGAGGAGGACGACGACGTCGTCTACCTGCGCAGCCTCGAGGAGTTCATCCACCACAACCTGATCCTGCGCAAGGGCCCCGTCGCCGCGGTCGCCGCGTTCAGCTACCGCGTGCGCACGCCCGAGGACCTCGACCGTGCGGTGGCGTTCTACACCGAGCTGGGCTGCCGGGTCGAGCGCCGCCCCGAGGGCTGGGTCAAGGGCATCGGCGACTCGGTCCGCGTCGTCGACCCGCTGGGCTTTCCCTACGAGTTCTTCTACGACGTCGAGCACGTCGAGCGGCTCGTGTGGCGCTACGACCTGCACACCCCGGGTGCGCTCGTCCGGATCGACCACTTCAACCAGGTGACCCCGGACGTGCCCCGCGCCGTCAGCTACATGGAGGCGCTGGGCTTCCGCGTGACCGAGGACATCCAGGACGAGGCCGGGACGACGTACGCCGCGTGGATGCGCCGCAAGCCGACGGTGCACGACACCGCGATGACCGGGGGCGACGGGCCGCGCATGCACCACGTCGCGTTCGCCACGCACGAGAAGCACAACATCCTCGCGATCTGCGACAAGCTCGGCGCGCTGCGGATGTCGGACGCCATCGAGCGCGGTCCGGGCCGGCACGGGGTGTCGAACGCGTTCTACCTCTACCTGCGCGACCCGGACGGGCACCGCGTCGAGATCTACACGCAGGACTACTGGACCGGGGACCCGGACAACCCGGTCGTGACCTGGGACGTGCACGACAACCAGCGGCGCGACTGGTGGGGCAACCCCGTGGTGCCGAGCTGGTACACCGAGGCGTCGGTCGTGCTCGACCTCGACGGCAACCCGCAGCCGCTGTCGAAGCGCACCGACGACAGCGAGATGGAGGTCACGGTCGGCGCCGACGGCTTCTCCTACACCCGCAAGGGAGACGCGCAGCAGGGGTTCAAGCTCGGGGTCACGCTGTGAGCCAGGCGTCTGCCGACGGCGAGCGCACCCTCGACGACGACGCCGTCACCGCGATCGCGGACGAGCTCGCGGAGGCCGACCGCTCACGCACCCCGGTCCCCCTGCTCACCGCGCGGCACCCGGGCATGACGGTCGCGGACGCCTACGCCGTCCAGCGCACCTGGCGCGACCGCGGGGCGGCGCGCGGCCGCCGCGTCGTGGGCCACAAGATCGGGCTGACGTCCAAGGCCATGCAGGCCGCCACGGGCATCACGGAGCCGGACTACGGCGTGATCTTCGACGACATGGTGCTCGAGTCGGGGAGCTCGGTCGAGCACGCGAGGTTCTCGAACGTGCGCGTCGAGGTCGAGCTGGCGTTCGTCCTCGCCGCACCGCTCGCAGGGCCCGACGTGACCGTGGCCGACGTGCTGCGCGCGACCGACCGCGTCGTGCCGGCGCTCGAGATCCTCGACGCGCGGGTCGAGATGCCCGGCCGCACGATCGTCGACACCATCTCCGACAACGCCGCCATGGGCGCCATGGTGCTCGGCGGGAGGCCCGTGCGGGTCGACGACGTCGACCTGCGATGGGTCGGCGCACTGCTCTACCGCAACGAGACGATCGAGGAGACGGGCGTCGCCGCGGGCGTGCTGGGCCACCCCGCCGCGGGCGTCGCCTGGCTCGCCAACAAGCTCGCCGTGCACGGGGACTCCCTCGTGGCGGGCGAGACCATCCTGTCCGGGTCGTTCACCCGCCCCACGTGGGTGCACCCGGGCGACACCGTGCACGCCGACTTCGGGACCCTGGGAGCTGTGACATGCCGATTCCGCTGACGCCCGACCCGTCGCTGTCCGCCCTGCTCGCGGACGCTGCCGCCGAGGGCCGCCCGCTCGTCGGCGCCTGGTCGAGCATGGGCAGCCCGATCGCGGCGGAGATCCTCGCCGGCAGCGGTCTCGACGTCGTCGTGGTGGACGGCGAGCACGGTCCCAACGACCTCACGACCATCCTGGCCCAGCTGCAGGCGACGGCCGCCTACCCGGTCGCGACGCTCGTGCGCGTGCCGTCCGCGGACGCCGTGACGCTCAAGCGCGTGCTCGACCTGGGTGCGACGAACGTGCTGGTGCCGATGGTCGACTCGGTGCACCAGGCCGAGGCGGCCGTGCGCGCGGTCCGCTACCCGCCGGCGGGTGTGCGGGGCGTGGGCAGCGCGCTCGCCCGGTCGGCGCGGTGGAACCGGGTCGCGGGCTACGTCACGAGCGCGGACGAGAGCGTCACGCTCGTCGTGCAGCTCGAGACCCGCGCGGGCATCGAGGACGCGAGCGGGATCGCGGCCGTCGAGGGTGTGGACGCCGTGCTCGTGGGCCCCGCAGACCTGGCGGCGTCGCTCGGGCACCTGGGGCAGCAGGACCACCCCGAGGTCGTCGACGCGGTGCTCGCCACGATCGACGCCTGCCGGGCGGCGGGCACCTCGGTGGGCGTCAACGCGTTCGACCCGGCCATGGCCGACCGCTACCTCGACGCCGGAGCCGACTACGTCATCGTCGGTGCGGACGTGACCCTGCTCGCCGCGGGGTCCGTCCAGCTCGCCGAGCGCGTCGCCGCCCGTCGGGCCGAGGGCTGAACCGGCCCGGCGCTGCACCTGCCGGCGGCGCTGCGGGTGGTGGTCAGCCCCAGACGAGACCGCGCGCCGGGTCCTCGAGCACCTTCGCGACGTCGGACAGGAACCGGGCGCCCAGCTCGCCGTCGACCAGACGGTGGTCGAACGAGAGCGCGAGCTGGGTGACCCAGCGCGGCTTGATCTT
>Ga0233385_1000454_pt1 | contig 21037 bp, 22 predicted proteins | sample ElkDunMinimDraft_16_FD_191543 | JGI IMG/M metagenome (GOLD analysis project Ga0233385, IMG submission 191543) | Fecal eukaryotic communites from dung pellets of Tule Elk in California, USA - Elk Dung G36 | ecosystem: Host-associated > Mammals > Digestive system > Large intestine > Fecal | place...
CTGGCCGTGCCCGCCTGCACGCGTCCGACGTCGACCCGGCCGCCGTCGAGCATGCGCGGCGCAACCTCGAACCCCTGGGCGGCGTGGTGACCTGCGGCGACCTGTTCGACCCGCTGCCCGCCGACCTGCGCGCACGCGTGGACGTCCTGCTGTGCAACGCGCCGTACGTCCCCACCGGGGCGATCGCCGGCATGCCGCCCGAGGCCCGCGACCACGAGCCGCGCACCGCGCTCGACGGCGGCGCCGACGGTCTGGACGTGGTGCGCCGGGTCGCCGGCACGGCGGACGACTGGCTCGCGCCGGGCGGCAGCCTGCTGTTCGAGGTCGGCGAGGACCAGGTGGGAACGGCCACGGCGGTCGTCGCCGAGGCGGGCCTGGACCCGCGCGTCGTGCGCGACGAGGACGACGACGGCGCGGGCGGCATCGTCGTCGTCGGCACCCGGCGCTAGCCGGCCGACCCGCGGCACGGGGCCCTACGGCCCTTGCCCCGACGACCGCGACCCGACATGGTGAGCTGGTGAGCACTCCTGCGCTGCGGCTGCAGTCCTTGCGGAAGGTCTTCACCACCCACGACGGCCCTCTCCCGGCCGTCGACGGCATCGACGTCGAGATCGCCCAGGGCGAGATCGTCGCGTTCCTCGGACCCAACGGTGCCGGCAAGACGACGACCCTGGACATCGTGCTGGGGCTGACCGACCCGACGTCGGGCGTCGTCGAGGTCCTCGGGAAGCCGCCGCGAGCCGCGGTCAACGCGGGGCAGGTGTCCGCCGTCCTGCAGTCCGGCGGGCTGCTGCGCGACCTTCGGGTCGACGAGACCGTGCGCGCGATCGCCGCGCTGAACGGTGCGACCGACCGGGTCGACGACGCGATGCGGCGCGCGGGCATCGCGGGGCTCGCCCACCGCAAGGTCGGAGCGTGCTCGGGGGGCGAGCAGCAGCGGCTCAGGTTCGCGCTCGCGCTCCTGCCCGACCCCCAGCTGCTCGTGCTCGACGAGCCGACCGCCGGGATGGACGCCGCGGCTCGGCGCGACTTCTGGGAGACCATGCGGACCGAGACGCACCACGGGCGCACCGTGCTGTTCGCCACGCACTACCTCGAGGAGGCGCAGGCCTACGCGCCCCACACCATCCTGCTCGACCGCGGGAAGGTCGTCGCCGACGGCCCCACGGACGAGCTGCGCAACCTGGTCGGCGACCGCCGCGTGACCGCCACGCTGCCCGACGACGAGGTGGACACGGCGCTCGAGAAGCTGCGCGGCGTGGCCGGGGTTCGCCAGGTGTGGCAGGAGGGCGCTCGGGTCGTGGTGACGGGCACCTCGTCCGACGACGTCGCGCGCCTGCTGCTCACCACGCTGAGGGGGCGCGACCTGGAGGTCGGCGCGCCCTCGCTCGAGTCGGCGTTCTTCGCGCTGACCCAGGAGGTCGAGAAGTCATGAACCTCACCTACCTGCGCATCGACCTGGTCCGTCAGCTCCGCGACGTCGCCAACGTGGCCTTCGTCGTGGGTCTGCCGGTCGCGATGTACATCATCTTCGGGTCCACGTTCGGAGCCGGGGGCGAGAGCGCCGGCAACGGCAACGTGAGGTTCTACGTGATGACGTCGATGGCGGTCTACGGGGCGTCGGTCGCGACGACGTCCGTGGCCGGCATGGCGGCCATCGAGCTGATGCAGGGCTGGGGCCGCCAGCTCGGGCTGACCCGGATGCGCCCCACGGGCTACGTCGCCACCAAGGTCGTGGTCGCGCTCACCGTGGCCGGCGGCGGGGTCACGGCGGTCTACGTCGCGGGAGCCCTCACGGGTGCGCGTGCCGACACGCCGTGGGTCTGGGTGAGCACGTTCCTCATCGCGTGGCTCGGTTCCGCCCTGTTCGCGATGTACGGCCTCGCGGTCGCCCAGACGTTCAAGTCCGAGTCCGCGGTCAGCGTGGCCGCGGCGGGCCTGGTGCTGCTCGCGTTCTTCGGCAACCTGTTCGTGACGCTGTCGGGAACCATGCTCGAGGTCGCGCGCTTCACCCCGATGTACGGGTACGCGGGCCTGATGCGCTATCCGCTCACGGAGGGGACGACGGTGGGCGGCTCGGACGACTCGCTGCCCATGCTGATCCTCAACTACGTCGTGTGGGCCGTCGTCTTCGCGACCGTCGCGGTCTGGGCGACGCGCCGCGGCCGGAACCGCCTCTAGCCGAACGGGCCGGGCGGGTCCGACCGCGACGTGGTCGTCCGGACGACGCTCAGGCGCGCGGCTGCTTGTCCGCCCACTCGGCGAGGGTCACGCGCGGGCCGGTGAAGAACGGCACCTCTTCGCGCACGTGGCGGCGTGCCTCGGTCGCCCGCAGGTCGCGCATCAGGTCCACGATGCGGTGCAGCTGGTCGGCCTCGAAGGCGAGCAGCCACTCGTAGTCGGACAGCGCGAACGTGCTCATCGTGTTGGCGCGCACGTCCTGGTACCCCGCGGCGGCCATGCCGTGGTCGCGCAGCATGGTGCGGCGCTCGTCGTCCGCGAGGAGGTACCAGTCGTAGGAGCGCACGAACGGGTACACGCACAGGTAGTCGCGCGGCCGCTCCCCCGCCAGGAACGCGGGCACGTGACCCCGGTTGAACTCGGCAGCGCGGTGCAGCGCGACGACCGACCACGCGGGAGCGAGCGCCGACCCGAGCCGCGACGCCCGCAGGCGCTGGTAGGCGCCCTGGACCGACTCGACCGACGGCCCGTGCAGCCACACCATGAGGTCGGCGTCGGCCCGCAGGCCCGCGACGTCGTACAGCCCGCGGACGACGACGTCCCCGTCAGCGCGCGTGGGGTCCTGGTCGTCCTGACCGTCCCAGAGGGCGGCCTGGGCCTCGGCGACGGCCTCGGCCCGCTCGGCGTCCGCCGCGGGCAGCGGCTCGACGAGCGAGAACACCGCCACCATGGCGTACCGGATCGAGCTGTTGATGGACTCGGCGTCGACGGACTCGCCGGTGTCGCCGTGGATGTGCTGGGTCATCGGTGCATGTCCTCCGAGCAGAGAGCCGGGATACCGCTGGGCTGGCCGTCGAGTCGCAGGCAGCAGTCGGGCGCGCAGACCGAGCGGAACGGGGGCAGCTCGCCCACCGTGGCCTCGGCGACCTCCTGGCCCCGGGCCAGCGCGGCGCGCTCGAGCAGCAGGTCGACCAGGCCCCGCACGAACGGCTCACGCGTGCCGACCGTCCCGGCGCGCACCGCGGTCATGCCGAGCTCGGTCGCCGTGGCCAGCGCCTCGGTGTCGAGGTCGTAGGCGACCTCCATGTGGTCGGAGATGAAGCCGATCGGGGAGAGCACGACATCGTGCACGCCCTGGGCGGCGAGCGTCTCCAGGTGGTCGTTGACGTCCGGTTCGAGCCACGGCTGGCTCGGCGGGCCGGACCGCGAGCAGTAGACGAGGTCCCACTCGACGTCGTGGCCCAGGCGCTCGGACACCTGACCCGCGACGAACCGGGCCAGGTCGAGGTGCTGCGCGGAGTAGGTGGCGTACGAGATGCGCGACGCCGCCTCCATGGTCGTGGGGATCGAGTGCGTCACGAAGACCAGGCGCGCCGCCGCGGGGGTGCCGCCCTTGGCCGCGAGCGCCTCGTAGCCCTCGAGCACGGCCTCGACGTTCGCCTGCGCGAAGCCCGGGTGGTTGAAGTACGAGCGGATCTTGTCGAACTGGACGCCCGTCGACCCGTCGGGGCCGAGCTGTCCGCGCTCCCCGAGCACGACGGCGAGGTCCTCGCGGTACTGACGGCAGCCCGAGTAGCTGGAGTAGGCGCTCGTGACGAGGGCGACGGCACGACGCGCGCCGAGCCTCTCGAGCTCGTCGATCGCGTCGGTGGTGTACGGCGCCCAGTTGCGGTTGCCCCACACCACGGGCAGGTCGACACCCCGGCGGGCGAGCTCGGCCTCGAGCGCCGCCTTGAGCGCGAGGTTCTGCTCGTTGATCGGACTCTTGCCACCGAAGCCGTAGTAGTGCTCGCCGACCTCTTCGAGCCGGGAGTCGGGGATCCCCTTCCCGGCGGTCACGTTCCGCAGGAACGGGACCACGTCCTCGGGACGGTTCGGGCCACCGAAGGAGTACAGCAGCAGGGCATCGTACGGGCGGACGTCGGCCGCCGACTGCGTGGTCATCGGCATGAACGCCATCCTTTCATCCGCCCGCGTGGGGTTCGCCGGGAAAGTGGGCGGATGGGACGTGACGTTGACGCGACAGGCTGTCAGATCGATAGTGAGATCGCTCGTCGGACCGCTTGTCCGACATCTGCCGCCCCGACGAGGGTCAGGCGGCGATCCCGTAGCGTCGGCGGCCGTCACGGCGCACGACCGCGCCGTCGGGGATCACGCTGTCGGGCTGCACGTGGGCCCCGGGCTCGACCCGGACGTCGCGGCCGATACGCGAGCCGTCCTCGAGGCGCGCCCGCGCCCCGACGGTCGTGCGCCGGCCGACGTGCACGTTGCGACCGACCACGACGTCGTGCTCCAGGCAGGCGTCGACGTCGATCCAGCTTCCGACGCCCACTCGCGCCCGGGCCCCCACGCGGGCGCCCTCCTCGACGTAGGACTCCCGGGCGAGGCTCGCGGTCTCGTCGACCTGGGCGCGCGGAGACACCAGGCCGCCCCCGGAACGCTGCCGGTGGTAGACCACCGGGCGACCGAGGTCGTCCTCGAACTCCACGCGTACCTTGCGCCGCGCCATCCCGTCTCCGTCCCTTCGCCTGGGTCGTGTCGCTCTACCTGTGCCGATGCCTGGCGCTCCGCACCGAGGCCGGCGTCGACGCGCCCGGGCGTCCGGGCGCTTGTGAATATCAACGCAATCACGTGTGCGCGTGTTCCGGCGCTCAGCGGCGGGCCGCGAGCACGAGCGCGGTGACCGACGCCGCCGTCTCGGTCAGGCGTGCCGCCGTCCGCGCGACCAGCTCGTCCAGGCCGACCGGTCCGGGCGCGATCGAGAAGGCCGCGTCGATGCCCGCGGCCCGGGCCTGGTGCGCGGGCAGCAGCACCTGGCCCGCGACAACCACGACCGCCGGCCGGGCGGGCGATGCCGCGGCCAGGCGCGCCACGCCGTCGGCCACCTTGCCCCGCACCGACTGCGAGTCGAACGACCCCTCGCCCGTGATGACCAGGGCGGCGTCCTCGAGCGCCGCCGGCAGGCCCACGGCCTGCGCGACGAGCTGCGCGCCCGGGACCAGCTCGGCGCCCAGCACGGCCACGAGCGCGGCCGGCACGCCCCCTGCCGCGCCCGCCCCCGGGCGGTCGTGCACGCGGACGCCCGTGGTGCGCTCGAGCAGGTCCGCCCACGCACCGAGGGCCCGATCGAGGAATGCGACGTCTCCGGCACGCGCACCCTTCTGCGGGCCGAAGACGGCGGCCGCGCCCAGACCGCCCACCAACGGGTTCGTGACGTCGACCGCGACGCGCCAGCGCACCTCGCGGGACCGGGGGTGCATACCCGAGAGGTCGAGCGACGCGACCTGGGCCAGGCCCTCGGCGCCGGCGTGCACCTCGGCGCCCTCGGCGTCGAGCAGCCGGGCGCCCAGCCCGGTCAGCAGACCGGCGCCGCCGTCGGTCGAGGCCGACCCGCCCAGGCAGACGAGCACCTCCTCGACCCCCGCGTCGAGCACCGCGGCGGCGAGCTCACCGGTCCCCCGGGTGTGCGCGGACAACGGCTGCAACGGCACGTCGGTCACGTGCGGGAGACCGCTGGCCTCCGCGAGCTCGACGACGCCCACGCGACCGTCGGGCGAGGCGGCCCAGCGCGCCGTACGGCGACGACCGACCGCGTCGACCGTCGTCAGCTCCCGCGGCCCCACCTGCCAGCTCGTCAGCAGGGCGTCGAGCGTGCCCTCCCCGCCGTCCGCCATCGGCAGCCGGCTGACCCGGGCGTCCGGCGCGGCGGCGAGCACGCCCGCGGCGATCGCGTCGGCCACCGCGACCGCAGGCAGGCTGCCCTTGAAGGAGTCGGGCGCGACGACGACGTGCGGCGCCCGTGTGGTCTGCGTCACGCGCCCGAGGATAGAGGAGTCACACGCGGGGCCGGGACCCCGGTTCGTCGGCCGTCGAGCCACCCGGCGACGGCGGCGCGGCCACGGGTGCGCCCTCGGGCCCAGCAGCGGGTGCGGCACCGTCGACCAGCACCGCGAGCCGGGCGAGCTGGGCAGCCGCGCGGTCGGCTCGCTCGGCGAGCGCGGCCGTCGGGAGGCGCTCGGCGTTCCAGTCGGCCGTGCTCGCGTAGACGCCCGTCGGCACGAGCACCGCCCCCATGAACGCGAACAGCGGCCGGAGCGCCTGGTCTATCACGAGCGTGTGGCGGACCGTGCCCCCCACGGCCGCGAGCAGCACGGGCTTGCCCGCGAGCGCGCGCCCGTCCAGCAGGTCGACGAACGTCTTGAACACGCCCGAGTACGAGCCCCGGAACACGGGCGAGGCGGCGACGAGCAGGTCGGCGTCCTCGACCGCGGTGAGCGCCGCCGTGAGCTCTGGGCTCCGGAAGCCCAGGACGTTGGCGGTCGCGGCGTCCGCGGCGACGTCCCGCACCTCGACGGGCGACGTCGTGGCCTCGCGGCCCTGCGCCTCGAGGTGCGCCGCGGTGCGGTCCAGGAGCAGGTCCGCGAGCAGTCGGGACGACGAGGGGAAGCTGATGCCGCCCGTGAGCGCGACGACACGCAGAGCGCTCACCCCGCGTCCCGCTGCCAGTCCGGGATGTCGGCCTGCGCTGCGCGCAGGCGGTCGAGGAGGCGGGTGAGCGTCTCCAGCTCGTCCTCGTCGAGCGCCGAGCCGACGTACTGCTCCATCGTCCGCACGTGCAGGCGGCCGGTCTCGCGCTGGAGCTCCCGGCCGGCGTCGGTCAGCGTCACGACCGTGCCGCGGGCGTCGTCGGACGCCACCGACCGCGAGACCAGCCCGCGCGCCTCGAGCCGGTCCACCATGCGCGACAGCGAGGACTGCGCCATGAGGATGTTCTCGTTGAGGTCGCGCAGCCGCAGCCCGTCCGGCGCCCTGGAGAGGCTGAACAGCACGTCGTACTCACGCATGGTCAGCTTCCGCCAGACGTCGTCGGACTGGAAGCGCCGCATCAGCGTGACCTGCGTGCGAAACAGGGACTCCCACGCGCGTGCCGCCTGGCGCGCCGAGGGGGCCGTGCTGGAGTCGCGAGGCGTCGTCACCGTCGCAGTCTCCCCTGGCAGCCGCTCCTCAGCGACCCAGTCGACGTTCGCGGCGCGAGAAGTCGCGCACGGCCCGCAGGAAGTCCACGCGCCGGAAGTCGGGCCAGTACGCCTCGCAGAAGTAGTACTCGGAGTGCTGGCTCTGCCACATCAGGAACCCGCCGATGCGCTGCTCGCCGGACGTACGGATGACGAGCTCGGGATCGGGCTGGCCCTTGGTGTACAGGTGGTCGGCGATGTCGCTCACGTCGATCCGCCGGGCGAGGTCGTCGAGCGTCACGCCCTTGGCGGCCTCCTGCCGCAGGTAGGAGCGGACGGCGTCGGCGATCTCGTGGCGTCCGCCGTAGCCGATCGCGACGTTGACCTCGAGCCCGTCGACGTCGCACGTCTCGTCGGCGGCCTTGCGCAGGGCGAGGGCGAGGGGCTCGGGGAGCAGGTCGAGCCTGCCCACGACGCGCAGCCTCCACCGCCCGGACTCGGCCAGGCCGTCGACCGCGTCCTTGATGATGTCGAAGAGGTCGTCGAGCTCGTCGGCCGACCGCTCGAGGTTGTCCGTGGACAGCATCCAGAGGGTGACCACCTCGATGCCGAGCGGCTCGACCCAGCCGAGGAACTCCGCGATCTTGTCCGCGCCGCGGCGATGACCCGTGTGGGCCGGCTCGCCGAACGACTTGGCCCACCGGCGGTTGCCGTCGAGGATCACTCCGACGTGACGGGGCATCCGGCCGGACGGCAGCGAGGCGGACAGACGCCGCTCGTACAGGCCGTACAGCAGGTGGGGCATGCGCACGCGGCACCTCGCGGATCGGGCTCGCACCACGCCGGCGGACCGGTGCGGGGCGGGTGAGAACAGGACGAAACCGGGACAACGGTACCGCCCCGAGGTGGCCCGTCCGACCGCCTGCGCAGGCCCTGCCGTCGAGTCCCCGACGTCGTCGCACGATCTTCACACCCTCAGGTGGAAACGCCCGGTTCGCCGCACGTACCGTGGCGTAACCTACGGAAGCGTAGGTTGGTACGAGAGCAAGGAGTGCCCGTGGCCGCAGCCGCCCAGGACGACCGCCGTCACGCCCCCACGGCCCGGGGCGTGGTCGATGGCGCCAAGGACGCCGTCGACGACGCGCGGACGGCCGTCTCGGACGCCGCGCAGGCCGTCTCCGACGCCGCCGCCGAGGGGGTGGCGAAGCTCAAGCCCCGCCTGCGGGGCTGGATCCATGCGGTGACCGCCCCGCTCGCCCTGGTCGCGAGCATCGTGCTCGTGGTGGTCGCGCCGCCCGTCGCCGGGAAGGTCGCGGCGGCCGTGTTCGGGGTCAGCGCCTGCCTCCTGTTCGGCACGAGCGCCATCTACCACCGCGGCACGTGGTCGCCGCGGGTCGAGGCCACCCTGCGGCGCCTGGACCACTCCAACATCTTCCTCATCATCGCGGGCACCTACACGCCGCTCGCGGTGATGCTGCTCCCCGAGCGGACGGCGCGGACGCTGCTCGTGATCGTGTGGGGCGGCGCGCTGCTCGGCCTGCTCGCCCGGGTGCTGTGGATGTCCGCGCCACGCTGGGTCTACGTCCCCGTGTACGTCGCGCTGGGCTGGGTCGCGGTGGCGTACATGAGCCAGTTCTGGGCCTCGGGCGGGTCCGCGGTCGTCTGGCTGGTCATCATCGGCGGCTTCGCCTACACGCTCGGCGCCGTCGTGTACGGCACCAAGTTCCCCGACCCGTCACCACGGTGGTTCGGGTTCCACGAGATCTTCCACGCGCTGACCGTGGTGGGCTTCGGGTGCCACACGGTCGCGATCTTCCTCGCGGTGCTCGCGTAGCCCTACGCCTGCGGGCTCCAGCAGCCCTAGGCCTGCGGCTCCAGCGGGACCACCGTGTAGCGGCGGTTGGCGAGCGACGGGTTCTGCTCCCGGGCTGCCGCGAGCGGAGCCGGGTCCAGGTCGACGGTCCGGTACTCGGGCTGCTCCCCCAGCTCGAGCCCGACGACGCCGTCGGGCCCCACGAGCAGCGACCGGCCCGTGAGGCCCGGACCCGCCATCCCGACGCCGAGGACGACCGACGTGTTCTCGATCGCCCGCGCCCGCAGCAGGGTGTGCCAGTGGTCGGCCTTGAGCGGTCCGGCCACCCAGGCGGCGGGCACGACGAGCACGTCGGCGCCCGCGTCCACGACTCGCCGCGCGGACTCCGGGAACCGCAGGTCGTAGCAGGTCAGCACCCCGAACGTGAGGTCGCCGACAGCCAGCACCAGCGGCGGCGCGGCGGGCGGCCCCGGTTCGAGCAGGTCGGACTCGCGCGAGCCGAAGGCGTCGTAGAGGTGCACCTTGCGGTAGACGCCGGCGAGCTCGCCCTGGGCGTCCACCGCGACGACGGCGTTGACCGCACGCGCCCGGGCGCGAGCCTCGGTCGGCTCGGCTCCGGGGAGCGTCGTGCCCGCGATGACCGCGACGCCCCGCTCCCGTGCCCACCGCCGAAGCGAGGTCACGTACGGCCCGTCGAGCGGCTCGGCCTGCTCCGGCCCGACGCCGCGACGGTCGTAGCCCGAGCTGTACTCGGGCAGCAGCAGGAGGTCCGACCCCACCCGGGCTGCCGTCGCGAACGCGTCGGCCACCATGGCCAGGTTCGCGGCATGGTCGGCCGAGACGGCGACCTGGGCGACCGTGACCCGCACCGCCGTCATGGCGACGGCGTGCCCCGGCCGTCGTCGGACCGGTCGACAGGGCTGTCCGGAGGCGTCTCGCGCGGCAGATCCTGTGCACCGTCGTCCGCGTCGCGCCCGGCTCCGCGCCGCTTCGGCTCCTCGACCGGCAGCCCGAGCTCGCGCGCGTTGTGGCCGGCCCGCCGCAGGTGCCTCGTGAGCGACAGGAACAGCAGGACGCACGCCGCGGCGAGCGCGAACGTGGCCAGGAAGCCCACCAGGCCGGGGGTCACCTCGAGGTCGTCCGGGACGCTCCTCGTCGGGCTGGGGCTCGGGACCGCCGCGTGCACCGCCCCGGCGACCCGGAGGGCGACCGAGCCTGCGGCCTCGAATGCCGCGCTCATCGTGCGACCTCGTCACGGATACCGGCGAACAGGTCGTCCTCGGGGATCGAGGTCTCGACGGAGGACTCCACGAGCTCGTACTCCTCCCAGGGCCAGACGTCCACCTCGAGGTCGCGCGGGACGGCGAAGAAGAAGCCGTCCGGGTCGATCTGCGAGGCGTGCGCCACGAGTGCGGCGTCCCGCTTCGGGAAGTAGTCGGCGACCTCGATCCGCGTGGTCACGGGGCGCTCGGGGATCTCCCCCGCGGTCGACGACTCGATCCAGTCACCGAACGGCGACTCCAGGCCGGCTCCCTGCATCGCCTCGTGCACCGCGCGCAGCCGCGCCATCGAGAAGCCGTGGTTGTAGTAGAGCTTGAGCGGCTGCCACGCCGGCGCCCCGCCGTCGACCACGTAGCGCTCCGGGTCGCCCGCGGCGTGGAACGCCTCGACGGACACCTCGTGGCACCTGATGTGGTCCGGGTGGGGGTAGCCGCCCGACGGGTCGTACGTGGTCACGACGTGCGGCCGGAAGGTGCGGATGAGCTCGACCAGCGGGGCTGCCGCCTCCTCGAGCGGCAGGAGCGCGAAGCACCCCTCGGGCAGCGGCGGCAGGGGTTCGCCCTCGGGCAGGCCCGAGTCCACGAAGCCCAGCCACTCCTGGCGCACGCCCAGCGCCTCGGCGGCGGCGGCCATCTCCACCTGGCGCAGCGCGCGCTTGCCCTCGAGGCTCTCGAACTCGTGGCCGGGCGGGACGACGAAGCTCGGGTTCAGCACGTCGCCGCGCTCACCGCCCGTGAACGTCGCCACGAGGACCTCGACGCCCTCGGCGGCGTACCGGGCCATGCTCGCGGCGCCCTTGCTCGACTCGTCGTCGGGGTGCGCGTGCACCGCCATCAGGCGCAGCGGCTCGTGCGGGGCGGAGGGCAAGGTCGTCTCCCTGGTGTCGGTCGGTCGCGCGGGCGGATGTCGGCCGAGTGCGAACGGTCAGGGACAATGGTGCACCATGAGCGAGGCCAGCACCCCCACCCCGCCCGCGGACCGGTACGGGACCACGCACCGTCCGCGCCGTCCGTCGTCGGCCACGGGCCTCAGCACCCGGGTCAAGGTCCTGATCGGCGTCGCGCTCGCCGCGGCCGTCGCGCTGGCGGCGTGGTTCTCCATCGAGCAGACGCGCCGGGACCCGGTGTCGTTCGACGTCATCGGCTTCTCGGTCCAGGGCCCTGAGCAGGTCGACGTGACGTTCCAGGTCCACATGCCGCCGGGGACGACGGCGGTGTGCACGGTGGACGCCGTCGCGGAGAGCTTCGCGCAGGTCGGCACGATCGACGTGCCCGTCGGGCCGAGCCAGGAGCGCACCACGCAGTACGACGTGACGGTGCGCACATCCGAAGAGGCGACGACGGCCGTGGTCGACCGCTGCGACGTCACGCCGGCCCCCTGACGACGCCCTGACGGCCCGCTGACGGCCCCCGCGGACCCACCGTCCAGCCCCGCCGCGAGTCTCGAACAGGTGTTCGCTCCCAGGCAAACAGGGAACGATTCCGCGCGCAACCGCGCTATCCTGAGGGATTCACACGCAGTCCTGCACCTGCCGACGCGCGTGCCGACGCCCGTCGGACGCATCCGCGCGGCCGGAACAGGCCGACGAGCACCATGAAAGGAGAGCCCTCGTGACCGAATCTGCCGTCACCTGGCTCACCCAGGAGGCTCACGACCGGCTGCGAGCGGAGCTGGAGCACCTGTCCGGACCCGCACGCACCGAGATCGCCGAGCGCATTGCCGCCGCCCGCGACGAGGGTGACCTCAAGGAGAACGGCGGGTACCACGCCGCCCGCGAGGAGCAGGCGAAGAACGAGGCGCGCATCCGTGAGCTGAGCGAGAAGCTCCGCAACGTCCAGATCGGCCAGCCTGCCGACGACGGCATGGTCGAGGCCGGCATGGTCGTCACCGCGGTCGTCGCCGGGGACGAGATGACGTTCCTGCTCGGCTCCCGCGAGATCGCGGGAACCACGGACCTGGACGTGTACTCCCCGACGTCGCCGCTCGGCGCTGCCATCAACGGCCGGTCCGTGGGCGACTCCTCGAGCTACACGGCCCCCAACGGGCGCGAGATCAGCGTGGAGATCGTCGCCGCGAAGCCCTTCCAGGGCTGATCAGCCGGCAACCCTCGCCGGGGTAGAGAGCTCTACCCCGGCGAGGGTTCTGCCGTTCTCGGCGAGATCTCGGCCAGACGCCGGGCGAGCAGCCGCCGGTCGCCCTCACGGTCGACCAGGTCCAGCGCCCGCCGGTACTCGGCGGCCGCCTCCTCGGCCCGGCCCGCACGGCGCAGCAGGTCGGCACGCAACGCCGGGAGCAGGTGGTAGCCCGCGAGCTCGGGCGCGCCGACCAGCTCGTCGACCGCCACGAGGCCGACCTCGGGGCCGCTCACCATCGCCCGCGCGACCGCGCGGTTGAGCGAGACGACGGGCGACGGCGTCATGGTCGCGAGCACGTCGTAGAGCCCGAGGATCTCCTCCCAGTCGGTCGCCTCGAACGTCGGCGCGTCGTCGTGCAGTGCCGCGATCGCCGCCTGCACCACGTACGGGCCCGGACGGAATGCCGCGAGCGCGTCGTCGAGCAGGGCGAGACCTTCGTCGATCTCGTCCCTGCGCCACAGCGAGCGGTCCTGCTCCTCGAGCGTCCGTGCGACGCCGTCGGGCCCCGTCCGCGCGTCGCGCCGGGCGTGCTGCAGGACCAGCAGCGCGAGCAGCGCCCGGGCCTCCGGCTCGTCGGGCAGCAGCTGGGCCACGAGCCGTGCGAGCCGCACCGCGTCGGACGCGAGCCCACGCCGTTCGGCGCACCCTGCGACGTCCTCGACCGGCTCGGCCCACGCGTCGTATCCCTCGGTGAACAGCACGTACAGCACGGCGAGCACCCCTGCGGTGCGGTCGCGGAGCTGGTCGGCGGGTGGCACGCGGAACGCGATGCCGGTGCTGCGGATCCGCTTCTTCGCGCGCACCAGCCGCTGCGCCATCGTGGCCTCGGGAACCAGGAAGGCCCGCGCCACCTGCGCCGTCGTCATGCCCGTGAGCGAGCGCAGCGTGAGCGCGACCCGGCCCTCGAGCGGCAGGGCCGGGTGGCAGCACGTGAACACCAGGCGCAGGAGGTCGTCTCCGGACGCCGCCGTGAACGGGTCGTCGAGCGCATCCGCCGCGGCCGACGGCTCGGAGGGTCCGGCCGGAGCGACCCGCTGGGCCAGGCGCGCGGACGCCTCGACCTTCTCCCTCTCCGTCCGACGACGGCGCAGGCGGTCGAGCGCGTGCCGCCGCGCCGTCGTCGTGAGCCAGGCCCCGGGCCGGTCGGGCACGCCGTCGCGCGTCCAGGTCCGCAGCGCGGTCGCGTACGCCTCCTGGGTGCACTCCTCGGCCAGGTCGAGGTCGCCCGTGCTGCGGGCGACCGCCGCGAGCACGCGTGCCCATTCCTCGCGGAACGCGTGCTCGACCGCGGCGCCGACCTGACCGTCTCGAGCGTCCGGACCCATCAGGACCCGTCGACCGGCCAGAACGGATGTACCTCGACCACGGCGTCCTGCGCGCCGGGGTGGCTCGCCGCCATGGCCAGGGCCGCCTCGAGGTCGGGCGCCTCGACGATGTCGAACCCGCCGATGACCTCCTTCGTCTCCGAGAACGGCCCGTCGGTCACCACGACCTCGCCCTGACGTACCCGGACCCGGCGCACGTCCACGGACGGCCGGAGCCGCTCGCCCAGCACGCGCGAACCGTTCGCGTCGTGCTCCGCGACCCAGGCCTCGATCTCGGGCGTGGGCTCCCGGACCGGGGTGTCGTTCTCGATGATGAGCATCAGGTAGCGCATCTCACCCCTCGTCCTCGGCGTCGAAGGGCCAGAACGCGCGCAGCTCGATCGCGCCGGCGTAGGCCATGGGGTGCGCCGCGGCGATGCCGATGGCCTCGTCGAGGTCCGGCGCGTCGATGATGTCGAACCCACCGATGGCCTCCTTGGTCTCCGAGAACGGCCCGTCCGTGACGAGCACCTTCCCGCCCCGCACCCGGATGCCGACGGCGTCGGCCGGCGGGCGCAGGCGCTCGCCGAGCATGCGGGAGCCCTTGGCGTCCTGCTGTTCGACCCAGGCCTCGATCTCGGGGATGTCGTCGGTGTCGGCCGGGTCGTCCGGCGTCGTCAGGACCAGCATCAGGTAGCGCATCAGTACCTCTCCTCCGTGGGGTGTGACCGACGCGGGCGGCCGACGTGCACCTGGTGCGGCAGCGGGCCGAACCAGAACACCTCGGCATCGCTCAGCATGGCACCGGCCGGACGCTCGCGGCTCGCGGTACGCCAGAACAGGTCCAGGCCGTCCGCTGCCCGCCATGACCGGCGTCGCCGTACTCGACTCGGCATCGGGCTCTCCCTCGTCCGCGCGCGGCCCTGGTGGCCGCGCTCTGACAGGACGACGAACGAGCGAGGATCACATCGACACCCGCCGGAGAAGAAAGTCGGGCGCGTGCGCCCGCCTCAGTGCGCGACGGGCTCGAACCCGGCCCCGCGCAGCCTCTCGACGACGGCGTCGCAGTGGTCGGGACCCTTGGTCTCGAGCTGCAGGTTGACGAGCACCTCGGAGACCGCCAGCGACGTGTCCGTGCGGGTGTGCTCGACGTGCACGATGTTGGCGTCCGTGGCCGCGATCGTGCCCAGCAGCGCCGCCAGCGCACCCGGACGGTCGTCGATGCGCAGCCGGAGCTGCAGGTAGCGGCCCGCCGCGACCAGACCGTGCTGGACCACCCGCAGCAGGAGCAGCGGGTCGATGTTCCCGCCGGACAGGACAGGCACGATCGTGCCCTCGAACTCGCCCGGCGCGCCCATCACGGCGGCCACCGCGGCGGCGCCGGAGGGCTCGACGATGAGCTTGGCCCGCTCGGCCACGAGCAGCAGCGCCCGCGACAGCTCGTCCTCGGACACCGTCCACACCTCGACCCCGAGCCGCTGCAGCGCCTCGAAGGGCACCTCGCCCGGGGTCCCGACCGCGATGCCGTCGGCCATCGTCGCGCCGAGCACCCGCTGCGTCGGGCGGCCCGCGGCGAGCGAACCGGGATAGGCCGCCGCCTTCTCGGCCTGGACGCCCACGACGCGCACGTGCGGCGCGGCCTCGGCGAGGACCGTCGCGATCCCGGCCACGAGCCCGCCGCCGCCGAGCGGCACGACGACCGTGCCCACGTCGGGCACCTGCTCCAGGATCTCGAGCGCGACCGTCCCCTGCCCCGTCACGACGTCGCGGTGGTCGAACGGGTGGATGAGGATGCGGCCCGAGCGCGCGGCCTCGGTGCGTGCGGCGACGAGCGCCTCGTCGACGCTCGTCCCCACCTGCCGGACGTGTGCGCCGTAGCCGCGCGTGGCGACCAGCTTGGGCAGCGGCGCGTCGACCGGCATGTAGACGACGGCGTCGATGCCGAGCATCTGGGCGGCGAGGGCGACGCCCTGCGCATGGTTGCCCGCGCTCGCGGCGACGACGCCCGCCGCCTTCTCGGCGTCCGAGAGCCGGCACATGCGCGTGTAGGCGCCCCGGACCTTGAACGAGCCGGCGCGCTGCAGGTTCTCGCACTTGAGCACCGTCTGGGCACCCGCCATCTCCGACAGTGCACGGAACGGCTGGACGGGCGTGCGCGTCACGACGTCCTCGAGCAGCGTGGCGGCCTGGCGTACGTCGTCGAGCGTGACGCGGGTGATGCGGTCGAGCGATTCGGTCACGACCGACGTTCTCCTGTCTCGGGGGCCGTGCCGGTCGTCGTGCCGGTCGGGTCGTTCGTGGTGTCGATCGCGCCGGCGACCGCGGGGCCGGTCACGCTCGCGCGCGGCTGGCGACGCCGCAGCAGCGGGACGTGGTCGTCCGTGCCGAGCTCGGGGAACTTGTCGTGCCCGTGCAGGTAGAGCATCACCGTGTTGAGCACCGCCGCGAGCGGCACGGCGAACAGGGCGCCCACGATGCCCGCGGCGAGGCTGCCTGCCGCCACGACGAGCACGACGGCGACGGGATGCAGCGAGACCGCGTGACCCATGAGGAACGGCTGCAGCACGTGCCCTTCGACCTGCTGCACGAGCAGCACGATGCCGAGCATGATGAGCGCCGCGACCCACCCGTTGGCCACGAGCACCACGGCGACGGCGACCGAGCCGGTGACGATCGCGCCGATGATCGGCACGAACGAGCCCACGAAGACGAGGATGCCCAGCGGCAGCGCGAGCGACGGCACGAAGAAGGCCGCGCCGATGCCGATACCGAGCGCGTCCACGGCCGCCACGAGGATCTGGGTGCGCACGTACGCCGAGAGCGTGACGAACCCGCGGCGCCCGGCCTGGTGCACCTTCTCGCGCGCCCGGACCGGCAGCAGGTTGACCAGCCACGTCCAGATGGTGCGGCCGTCGTGCAGGAAGAAGATCGTGCAGAAGATGGCGATGAGCGCACCGACCAGCACGTGGCCCACGGTCGTGGCGGCGCCCAGGGCTCCGGTGACCAGGCTCGATCCCGCCGGGCCGGCGAACTGTTCGCGGATCTGGGTGGCGTAGTCCTCGAGCTGCGAGCTGTCGATACCGAGCGGTCCCTGGGCAAGCCACCGGGTGAACTCGGCGAAGCCCGCGACCGCCTGCTTGCGCAGGTCCTGGAAGCCGCCCACGATCGACCGGCCGGCCAGCGTCACCAGTGCAGCAACGAGGGCGATCAGGCCCACGATCGAGATGGCGGTGGCGAAGCCGCGGCGGACGCCCGCCTTCTCCAGGGCCAGGCGGACCGGGCGCAGCAGCACCGTCAGGAGCAGCGCGACGGCCACCGGGACGACGATCGTCTTGAGCGTGCCCAGCAGCCACAGCAGCGCCGCGATCGCGGCCGCGATCATCAGCAGCCGCCACGACCATGCCGCTGCCGACCGGATACCCATGGGGATGGTGTCGGCCGCTCGTGCCGATGTCGGTTGCTCGCTCACGCGACCACCCTAGGTCCCGGTTGCCCCGGCCGCTGGGGCGCGGTCACCGGAGCGCCCGGTCGAGGTCGGCGACCAGGTCGTCGAGGTCCTCGATGCCCACGCTCAGACGGACCAGGTCGGACGGCACCTCGAGCGCCGAGCCGGCCACCGACGCGTGCGTCATGCGTCCCGGGTGCTCGACGAGCGACTCCACACCGCCCAGCGACTCCGCGAGCGTGAACACCCGCGTGCGGGAGCACAGGTCGAGCGCGGCCTCCTCGCTGCCGACCCGGAACGACACCATGCCGCCGAACGCCCGCATCTGCCGCCGGGCCACCTCGTGGCCCGGGTGCGACGCCAGCCCCGGGTACAGGACGTCGGTGACCTTCGGGTGCTCGGAGAGGAACGCGGCGACGGCCTCGGCGTTGGCGCAGTGCCGGTCCATGCGCACCGCGAGCGTCTTGAGGCCGCGCAGCGTGAGCCAGGAGTCGAACGGGCCCGCGACGGCGCCCGACGAGTTCTGGTGGAACGCGACGGCGTCGGCCACGGCCGAGCCGCCGTCCGGTGCCTCCAGCCCGCCGGGGAGGACCGCGCCCTCGGACACGACGAGCGCGCCGCCGACGACGTCCGAGTGGCCGCCGACGTACTTGGTGGTCGAGTGCACGACGACGTCGGCGCCCAGGGCGAGCGGCTGCTGCAGGTACGGCGTCGCGAACGTGTTGTCGACCACCAGGAGGGCACCGGCGTCGTGCGCGACGGTCGCCAGAGCGGCGATGTCGCTGACTCCGAGGAGCGGGTTGGTGGGCGTCTCGACCCAGATGACCTTGGTGCGGCCCGGCACCACGGCGGCCGCGACGGCCTCGACGTCGGACAGGTCGACGGCCGTGTGGTCGATGCCCCAGGGCCCGAACACCCGCGCCACCAGGCGGTACGAACCGCCGTAGGCGTCGTCGGGGATCACCATGTGGTCGCCGGGCCGCAGCACCGCGCGCAGGACGGTGTCCTCGGCGGCGAGCCCCGAGGCGAAGGCGAAGCCGCGAGCGGCGGTGCCGCCCGACGGCGCCTCGGACGCCGCGATCGCCGTCTCGAGCGCCGTGCGCGTCGGGTTGGCCGAGCGCGAGTACTCGTACCCGCCACGCAGCCCGCCGACGCCGTCCTGCTTGTACGTCGACACCTGGTGGATGGGTACGACCACGGCGCCGGTGGTCGGGTCCGGGTCCTGGCCCGCATGGATGGCGCGGGTGGAGAAGCCGGCGGTGGTCCAGTCGTCCTGAGTCACGGGGCACAGCCTACGGACCTCTCGGACCTCGACAGGTGTCGGACACGTCGGACCGACACCTCGACAACCGTCGCGAGCCGCCGTGCGATGCCCGCGGCTACGGTCGCGGCGGGCGCCCGGACGGCCGCCCGCACCGGACCGAGGAGGCAGCATGGACGGGACAGCGACGCCGGCGCACGATCTCAGGAGACCCGCCCGGCGGATCGCCGCGGCCGCGGTGGCCGCCCTCGTGGCGGTCCCGATCGCCGCGGTGGCTCCGGCGGCGGCGGCACCGGACGGCGACGGGCCCGTCGTCCCGGTCGACCCCCAGCAGTGGACCGACCAGGCGCAGATGACGTGGGACGACTACGTGAACGTCCGGCCCGGCGAGTGGGCCTCGGCCGAGACGTCCGAGGGCTCGGAGTCGCAGTACCGGACGGCGGTGATCCTGCTCGACTTCACCGACCAGCCGTTCCTCGTCACGCAGGAGCCGGGCTCGCACCCGTTCGGCAACCCGCAGGAGGGCTTCGAGCCGGTCCCGCGTGACCAGGTGGACGAGTGGTACCTCGACTACTTCACGGTCCCGAGCGAGAAGAACGGCTTCCAGACCCTGCACTCGTACTGGATGGAGGACAGCCACGGCACGATCGGCGTCGACGTCGAGGTGTTCGGCGGCTACACGCTGCCCGGCAAGCTGCACGAGTACGGCATCAACAACCAGATGAACGGGCCGATCGAGCAGTTCTGCCCGATGGGCGACACGTGCGGCAAGGACCTGCGCACCGACGGCACGGCGCTGTGGCGCGACGACATCGGGTGCGCCGAAGGGCTCTGCGGGTTCGACAACATCTTCATCGTCACGGCCGGCCACGACGAGTCCTCGACGTGGGAGGAGTTCGGCCAGATGCGGTTCGCGAACCGCGACGAGATCCCCGACGAGCTGGGGCCGCCGCGCAACCCGGACGGCACTCCCGTGCTCAACCAGCTCGGCGAGCCGATGACCAACTGGGCGGCGACGCGCTACGTCGAGTGGACGAGCTGGCGGGCGGCGGCCAACCACTGGCCCAACGCTGGCGGCGGCATCTCGACCCAGGCCGAGAGCTCCGGACAGAGCGTGTACGCGCACGAGTTCAGCCACCTGCGCGGCCTGCCGGACAACTACAACAACCCGTTCGCCGACAACACCCGCAACTACACGGGCTACTGGGAGATGATGAGCCGCGGCACCTTCAACGGGCCGGGCGGCACGCACCACCGCTGGGAGGTCCCCAACGTCGGCGGGTCCGGGCTCGGGCCGCACCACATGGTCCACTACAAGCAGCAGCTCGGGGTGCTCGACGACGAGCAGACCGTCAACCTCACCCGCTCGGGCCTGCGGGACGACGGCGTCGCGGTCGCGACGTTGCGTGCCCGCGAGTACGTGCCGGGCGAGCGCGACCAGGTGGCCCTCGACCTCGACGTCGACGGCGGCTGGACGCTCGGGGCGTGCGAGGCGCAGATGGCGTCGATCGGCGAGCCGGACACCGACTTCTGGTGCCCTGACGGCACCAGCTGGCTCGACTACACGATGGAGGTCGTCGACCGCGTCGGCAACGACTCGTTCACCCCGGGCCACGGCGTCCTCCTGGCGCAGAACCGGAACTCGGGCAGCCCTCGCGAGTGGCTGATCGACGCCAACCCGCAGAACATCGACCGCGTCGACTACGTCCGCCCCGACGGCACCGAGGTGCCGGTCGTGCGCGGTGACCCGCGCCAGCTCGACGACGCGACGTTCCAGGCCGGCACGGGCTCGGGCAGCGGGTACGAGTGGGTCGACGAGGCCAACGGCCTGCACCTGTACGTGCTCGACGCGTACCGGGACCGCGACGGCGTGCTCACCTACGACGTCGCCGCCAGGTCCCTCGAGGGTTCGGGCGACCAGGATCGCGGCGCACGGCTCGGCCGGGCGTCGGACGTCCCGGTCGGCGACTCGACCGCGCTCGTGACGGCGCAGCTCACCAACACGGGCGAGGCCGGACCGGGCGTGCACGGCTCGGACGTCTACCGCCTGTCGGCCACGGTCTCGGGCGACGGCTGGGAGGTCGACCTGCCGTACGAGGTCACCGCCGTGGGCGCGGGCTCGCGCCTGCCGGTGTCCGCGTACGTGACGGCCGACCGCAGGGCGGACCGCAAGACGACCGTCACGATCACGGCGACCAGCGAGTCCGACCCGGACGTGGTGACCACGACGCGGCTCAAGCTCGACGCCCGCGACCTGCGGGTGTCCTTCCACGACGCCGAGCGGCTCGTGCGCCTGTACGCCGACCAGGACGTGCTGACGCGGTCCGAGGCGCGGTACCTGCTGACCCAGCTGCGGCTCGCGCGCGTGCTGCCGTCGTGGCCCGCGGACCGGGCGCTCGAGCGGGTCGCGGAGTTCGCCGAAGGTCTCGCGTCCGAGGGCGTGCGCAACCTCGCGAGCGCCGCGCTCGTCTCGGTCGCGGACGAGCTCGGCAGGTGACGCCGCGGCGGTCGGGCCTGCCGTGGCCGTAGCCACGGCGGGCTCGGCCGCCGCTCAGCTGGGGGCGTGCTCGCCGGTCAGCCGGCCCAGCTTGAGCGCGACGTGGAGCACCGCGCGCTCACCGCCGTCCTTGAGGTCGGTCCCCACGAGGTGCTCGAGCCGCTG
>Ga0233385_1000455_pt1 | contig 21029 bp, 21 predicted proteins | sample ElkDunMinimDraft_16_FD_191543 | JGI IMG/M metagenome (GOLD analysis project Ga0233385, IMG submission 191543) | Fecal eukaryotic communites from dung pellets of Tule Elk in California, USA - Elk Dung G36 | ecosystem: Host-associated > Mammals > Digestive system > Large intestine > Fecal | place...
CACCACCGCGCCGGATGTCACGCTGCACGAGGCGGCGAAGTGGTGCCGGCTGGCGATGAGCGGCAACCCGACCGCGAGCGAACTCGTCTGGCTCCCCGACGACCTCTATCTCACCCGCACCCGTTTCGGCGACGAGCTGATCGGAATCCGTACGGCGTTCCTCAGCGCACCCCGGGTCCGCGACGCGTACCTGGGCTATGCGGGGCAGCAGTTCCGCAAGCTCGTCTCCCGCGGCGACGGCACGTTCTCGTCCGACACCCGTCGGCGTACGGCCAAGCACGCCCGTCATCTCGCCCGGCTGCTGCACCAGGGGCGGACCCTCTATGCCAGCGGAGTGCTGCCGATCCGGCTGGCCGATCCGGGATGGTTCCTCGACTTCGGCGAGCAGGTCGCCGACGGTGACCTCGCCCGTGCGCAGGCACTGCTGGCCGAGGCCGAAGAGGACTTCACCCGCATCCGCACTCCGCTGCCGCAGCGTCCCGACGAGCCCACCATCGAACGCTGGCTGCTCGCCGTCCGCGCCGCCCACCTCCCCGGTGGGGTCAGGGGTTGAGGAAGGTGGTGAGGCGCTCGCGCAGGTCGGCGCGGTCGGTCCAGAGGACGCCCGGCTTGTCGTAGACGTGCAGGGTTGCCTGCGGCAGGGCGGCGGCGAGCTCCTCGGCCACCTCGACGGGGTGCAGTTCGTCGCCGGCGTTGGCGATCACCAGGGCCGGGACGTCGACGGCGGCCAGCGCGGCCCGGTCGGCCAGCGGCGCGTGCTCCGGCAGGCTCGCCAGTCCCGCGCCGAGCCCGTCGCGCATCAGCTGGTCGAGCCGCTGCCGCAGGTACGACCAGCCCGCCGGGGTGTTCCGCACCGCCGGCGGCATCTCCAGCTCGACCGCCTCGGCCATCGCGGAGGCGTCGCCCTCCTCGACCGCTTCCAGCAGCGCGGTGAGCCGCTGTCCGGCCACGTCGGGTCGGGGCTGGTCCAGCGCGGCGGGGAGGAAGAAGACCACCCGCTCGAAGCGGGCCGGGCTCTCGGTGAGCAGCCGGGCCAGCGCCCCGGCGCCGAGGCTCGCCCCGAACGCCCGCGTCGCCCGGCTCAGGTCGGCGATCGCCCGCAGGTCACGGGCGAGATCGGCGTACGTCCACTCGCCTTCGGGGGAGTCGGAGCGGCCGTGTCCGCGGAACTGGAAGAAGACCTTCCGCCCGGTCACCCCGCTGCCGAAGGGGCGGGTGTTGGCGATGCCGTTCGCCAGCCCGTGCGCGAAGACGGTGACCGGTTCGCCCACCCCGGTGGTGAGCCGTTCCAGTGCCACGCCGTGCGGGGTGGCGACCAGCTCGGTCTCCGGTTCCGGCAGCGCCGGGCGGCCGGTACGGGGCGCGCTCGGTCCCGGGCCGTAGGTGCGGGGGCCGCCGTCGGGTGGTGGCGGCCAGCGGAAGTCCCTCACCAGGCGCCTCGGCCGTCGCCCAGCTCCTTCAGCCCGACCCGGACGTCGAGCAGATAGACCAGGGCGGCGGCGATGCCGATCAGGCTGGCGATGTTGATCGGCCCGCTGAGGAAGAGGGTCAGCACGAAGCAGATGCCGAGGATCGCGATCCAGGCGCCCTTGGAGAGCGTGCCGATCGCGGGGAATGCCTCGGCCCGCTGGGTCACTGCGTGCACCAGGGCGACGGCTTGGATGATCAGCGCGAAGACGAGCAGAATCAGCGTGATGACGGCGACGACATCGTCGTAAAAGATCGGCGCGGCGTAGGCCATGTAGGCAAGCTTATGCCGACGAGCCCCGGTCGTCGCGAGACGTACCGGGGCTCGGCAGCTGTGCGGGCCGCGCGGTGGCGACCCGCGAGGGTCACTCGGCGGCCGGACGGGCCTTCTTCGCGGTGCTCTTGGGCTTGGCGGTCTCGCCGGTGGCGCTCTTGGTGGCGGTCTCGCCGGTGGTGGCGCGCGGCTTCGGGGCGGCCTTGCGCGGCCGGACCGCCTTGGGCTTGGCCTCCACGACCTCGGCGACGGTGGCCGGGGTGGCCTCGACCGCAGCCGGGGTGGTCGCCGGCTCGGTCACCTCGATGTCGGCGTTGACGGTGTCGGCGGCCTGCACGACCCCCGCGCCGACGGCCCGCTCGCCCTCGGCCACGAGCGCCTTGTAGGCGGCCAGGGCCCGCTCCTGTGCGACCTGGGCGCCGGCGGCGAGCGCGGCGGCGTTGCGGCCGGCCAGCTCGCGCAGCTTCTCGGCGTCGAGGTCGACGACGGTCTTCTTCTCCTTCACCGCGGCGCTGAGGTTCGCGGCGCGCAGCCGCTCCTCGGCCTTCTCCCGCAGCTCGGCGGCGGTGAGGTTCGCGGTACGCAGCCGCTCCTCGGTCTTCACCCGCAGCTCGGCGCCGGTGACGGCGGCCTTGTCGCTGAGCTCGTTCAGCACGGCGGGGAGCTTGCGCAGCTGCTCGTAGGCGAGCGCGCCGACTCCGGCGACGGCGTAGAGCGGGGTCGGGATCCGGGTGGACTGCTTCTGGGCGGTCATGACTGCTTCTCCTCCTCGGCCGCGGTGGCGGCCCGGTCTGCGGGGGTGCTGCGCTTACGGGCCGGCTTCGCTGCCGGCTTCGTCGCCGGCGCCGGGGTGGCGCCGGTTCCGGCCGTGGCCGCGGACGTGACGTCGTCTGCGGCCTCGGTGGTGGTTTCGGTGGTGCTGGTCTCGTCGGCGGTCCCGGTGCCGGTCTCCGCCTCGGCCGCCAGGCGTTCGTTCTCGCGGCGGAACGTCTCGTAGATCTGGGTCAGCGACTGCTTCTGCGCCATGGTCAGGCCGGGGTCGACCGCGATGGCGGCGAGCACGCCCTGCCCTTCCTTGTCGTCGAGCAGGCCGGCCCGCAGGTACATCGCGGGGGTGGAGACCCGCAGCGCGGTCGCGAGCTGCTGGAGCACCTCGGCGCTGGGCTTGCGCAGCCCTCGCTCGATCTGGCTCAGGTAGGGGTTGCTGACACCGGCCTGTTCCGCGAGCTGCCGCAGCGATATCTGCGCGTTGTTGCGCAGATCGCGGATGAATCCGCCGATGTCGCGGGGGAGATCCTTCGGAGTGGCCATGAGCCCAACGTATCCCGCTGCGCTTGCTCCAGCAAGCGGAATGCTAGCGAGAGTTAGCGCTATCTGAGATCAAGGCCTATGACCTCCGCCACTCGCCTCGCGGTTCAGCCGGCAACTCGCGCCCTCAGCCGGTCACCAGAGCGACGCGAGGGCTCCCACCGGTTCGCCGCGGCCATGGAGCGGCACCCGGCCGAATTCCGCCAGGGCGGGCGTGTCCAGCCCGAGCCGGCGCAGCGCGGAGACCAGCACCGCCGGGCGGGCCCGGACCGCACCGTCGTCAATCTTGAGCGCCACCGCCCCGACCTGCGGCACCGCCAGCGCGAAGACCCCCTCCGCGCCCACCTTCGCCAGCAGTCCCGGCACCGCGGTCATCAACCGGGTGTCCTGACCTCCGGTGCCGCCGACCAGCTCCGGATGGGCCCGCATCGCGTCCGCGACCGCCCGCTCCGGCGTGCCCAGGTCCGCCTCGACCAACCGGAGGAAGGCCCGGGCCAGGGCGGTCAGCGAGATCGCCAGCACCGGGGCGCCACAGCCGTCCACCCCGACCGCGGCGGCCGGCTCGCCGGCACACTCCTCGACGGCGGCACGCAGCCGCTGCTGCAGCGGATGCGCCGGCGCCCAGTAGTTCTCGACCGGCCAGCCCGCCGCCTGGCAGGTCAGCAGCATTCCGGCGTGCTTGCCCGAGCAGTTCATCGCCAGCCGCGAGGCGGTGCCGCCGGCACGCAGCAGCGCCGCGCAGGCGTCCTCGCCGATCGGCAGCTCGGGCGGACAGCCGAGGTCGGCCTCGGTGAACCCGCCGGAGTCGAGCAGCGCGCGGACCCGGGTCAGCTGGGCCGGTTCGCCGAAATGGCTGGCGGCCACCATCGCCAGGTCCCCCGGGTCGCTCAGCCGCAGCCCGGCCCGGAGCATCCCGACCGCCTGCATCGGCTTGTTCGACGAGCGGGGAAAGATCGGCGCGGTGACGTCCCCGGCCGCCGCGACGGGCGTACCGGTGGCGTCCAGCGCCACCACCGAACCGCGGTGCAACCCCTCGGTGAAACCGGAGCGGACCACCTCGACGAGCGGCACTCCGCCCGAGTACGTCATTCCCACGAGGTGAACGGTACTCAGATCAGGGTTCAGATGCCGAGCAGCGTCCGGGCCTGCTCCGGCGTGAGCGGGGTGCGCTGGGCGAGCTGGGCGAAACCGACGGCGCGCGCCACCAGCTGCATGTTCGACTCCACCGGCCGCCCCTTGGCGTACGTGACGGTGTCCTCCATCCCGACCCGCAGGTGACCGCCGGCCGAGAGCGCGGCGAGCATCACCGGGATGGTGCTGCGCCCGATGCCGGTGGCCGAGAAAGTGGTGCCCTCCGGCAGGTCCCGCAACGCCTGGCGGCACGCCACCAGCGCCTCGGTGGTCCCCGGCATCCCGCCCGGAACCCCCATCACGAAGTCGACGTGCACGTGCCCGCCGTGCGGCAGCCCGTGCCTGTCCAGCAGCCGGGCGAGCGAGGTGAGCTGACCGAGGTCGAAGATCTCGTACTCGGGGACGATGCCCCGCTCCTGCATCCGGGTGTGCAGGTCGACGATGAAGCTCCAGCGGTTGAGGAAGACGTCGTCGCCGAAGTTGACCGTCCCCATCGTGCAGGAAGCCATGTCGGGGCCGGCGTCGAGCACGGCGAGCCGGTCGGCCTCCGGGTCGGTGACCGCGCCGCCGGTGGAGAGCTGCACGATCAGGTTGCTGTTCTCGCGCAGCGCGGCGACGGTCTCCCGCAGCCGCCCCTGATCGAGGGTCGGCTTCGCCTGGTCGTCGCGGATGTGGACGTGGATGACGGCCGCGCCGAGCGCCTCGCACTCCTTGGCGGTCAGCACCAGCTCGTCGATGGTGACCGGCAGCGCCGGTACGTCCGCCTTGGCCGACTCCGCGCCGGTGGGCGCAACCGTGATCAACGTCCCTGTCGTCATGGCCGGATCCTAGCCCGGCCGGGTCAGTCCGGGTCGATCGCGGCGGCCGACTCCCCCACCATCAGCGCGGCGTCGTCGGGCACGTTGCGCTTGAGCACCGCCAGCGCGATCTGCCCCAGCTCGTGGTGCTGCACCGCGCTGCCGACGCGGCCGACCTGGCGGCCATCCGCCGTCACCGGCGTGCCGGCAGCGGGGAGCTGGTCGCTGGCCACGCCGTCCAGGTGCAGCAGCACCAGCCGCCGCGGCGGACGCCCCAGGTTGTGCACCCGGGCGACGGTCTCCTGACCGCGGTAGCAGCCCTTCTCCAGGTGCACCGCCGGACCGACCAGCCCGACCTCGGCCGGGATGGTGCGGTGGTCGGTGTCGACGCCGATCCGCGGCCGGCGGGCCGCCACCCGCACCGCCTCGTACGCCCAGAGCCCGGCCGGCGGCACGCCCGCCCCGCGCAGCTCGCCGACGACCTCGGCGAGCTGGGCCCTCGGCACCATCAGGTCCACTCCGAGCGCCACCCGGCGCGCCCAGCCGCCGGCCGGCAACGCGCGTACGTCGTACCGGATGCCCGGTCGGGCCGGGACCGAGCCGGCGGCGAACTTCGGGCCCGGCACCGGCAGCACGTCCGGCGCGGCGAGGCCGGTGACCCCGAGGGCGCCCAGCGCGGCGTCGGCCTCGGGGCCGACGAGGGCGAGCATCGCGTACTCGATCGTGGCGTCGCGCGGCGCCACCCGGCTGAAGAAGACCATCTTCTGCAGGTATTCCAGGAGCGCACCGGTGTCGCCCGGCTCGGTGTCCAGCCAGGTCGTCCCACCCTCCTCGGCGACCATGGCGTGCTGCTCGATGTGCCCGTTCGGGGAGAGGACGAGCAGTTCGGTGCCCTGCCCGTCGCGCAGCTCGCTCAGGTGCTGGGTGGTGATGGTGTGCAGCCAGCCGATCCGGTCCTCGCCCGGCACCGCGATGACACCGCGGTGGGAGCGGTCGACCAGCCCGACGGCGGTGTCGAGCAGCCGCTGCTCGCGCAGCGGATCGCCGTAGTGCGCCGCCACCGGCGCGACCCCGGCCGCGGCGTGCGCCGGCTCCGGCTGGTCACGGGTCTCGGCGTCGATGGCCTCGGTGGCCACCGCGCCCGGAACCTCGATCATGAAATGTCCCCGTTCCGGCAGTCGCCGCAGATCCCGAAAATCGCCATGTGCCCGATGTCCGCCTGGAAGCCCCGCTCATCGGCGAGCCGGCCCGCCAGCGGCGCCACCACCTCCGGGTCGATCTCGTCGACCGCGCCGCACTGGCGGCAGACCAGGTGCACGTGTTCGTTCGCGCCGGCCGCGTGATAGGTCGGCGAGCCGTGCGACAGGTGGGTGTGGGTGACCAGGCCGAGGCGTTCCAGCAGCTCAAGGGTGCGGTAGATGGTGGTGATGTTGACCCCGGCCGCGACCTCCTTGACGGCGTTGTGCACCTGTTCGGGAGTCGCGTGCCCCAGCTCCGAGACCGCCTCCAGGATCAGCTGACGCTGCGCGGTCAGGCGCAGACCACGGGAGCGCAGCAGCTCGGCGAGCGAGGAATCGGACATCGTCCGATAATAGGCCGTCGCGGCGGCGACCGTCCCGGGCGCGTCGGCCGCCCCGGCCTGCGGGCCTCGCGGATCACCGCGCCGCCATTACCCTGCTGAGGTGGACCCAGCTGCGAAGGTCTTCGTTCCCGGCGGTGGGGTCATCGGCCGGGAAGAGCCGTTCATCCGCGCCGACGACCTCGGTGTGCTCCGCGGCGACGGCCTCTTCGAGACGATGCACGTGCGCGCCGGGCGTCCCTGGCTGGTCGCCGAGCACCTGGCCCGGCTGGCCCGCTCCGCCGCGGCGATCGCGCTCGAACTGCCACCGGCGGCGGCCCTGACCGAACTGCTCGAGGCGGCCTGCGACGGCTGGCCGGCCGAGACCGAGGCGGCGCTGCGGCTGCTCTGCACCCGGGGACCGGAGCACGGCGGCCCGCCGACGATCTACGCCACCATCACCGCGGTTGCGCCGCGCGCCCTGCGGCAACGCGCCGAGGGCATCCGGGTCGGCACCCTCAGCCTCGGCGTCGCGGCCACCGCGCGGACCGACCTCGACTGGCTGCCCGCCGGGATGAAGACCCTGTCGTACGGGGCGAGCACCGCCGCCGCCCGCTGGGCCGCCGCCCACGACCTCGACGACATCCTCTGGATCTCCACCGACGGGTACGCCCTGGAGGGTCCGACCTCGAGCCTGGTCTGGTGCGACGGGGACACCCTCTGCACGGTGCCGGCCGCGCGGACCGGCATCCTGCCGAGCGTCACCACGAACTGGCTGCTCGCCCACGCCGGCGAGCTGGGGCTACGCGGCGCAGAGCGGATGGTCACCCCGGCGGAGCTGTCCGGCGCCGCCGGGGTCTGGCTGCTCTCGTCGGTACGCGGCCCCGCCGAGGTGACCGCCCTCGACGGCGCCGCACTGTCCCGCTCCCCGCACACCCCGGGGCTGCGGCGACTGCTCGGTTTCCCGGTCTGAGCGCTTCAGCCCGCGACGCGCAGCAGGCGGGCGGAGAGGTGCGGGGAGAGCCCGTGGCCCATCGCCGCCATCTCCTGGGCGTAGAGCAGCGCGCCCTCGACGATGCCGAAGAGGCGCTTGCCGGCGGTGACCTCCTTGGCGGTGGCGGTCCGCAGCACCGAGTCGGTCGCCATCTCCAGCTGGGTGCCGGTGCGCCTGCCCAGGTGCAGCTCCATCACCCCGGCCGGCGTCATCATCATGATCTCGAGCTCGTCGGTGGCCTTGTCGCCGTCCATCACCGGGCGCCAGAAGCCGATCTCGCGGCCGAGTGGACGCACCGGCTTGCTCTGCTCGTCGAGCAGCCAGGCCCGCGACTCGTAGTGCAGGAACGGCCGGCCGTCGTGGCTGATCCGGATCTCCTGCGCGAAGTCGAAGTCCTCGATCGTCGGGAACCCGCCGACGCCCCGGCCACGCCAGATGCCGATGTAGGGCAGCAGGCCGTCCAGCGCCGGGTGCAGCCGCGGACCGACCCGCAGGTCGTGGCTCTCCTCGTACGGGTACGGATCGACCGGCGGAGCGGTCAGCCACGGCGGCGGCTCGAGGGGATTCTCGCTCACTGCTGGTTCACCAACGTCCTCTCGAAATGCGTACAGCCAGATAGATCAGGCCACCGGCGAGCACGCCGAAACCCGCGACGAGCAGGCTGACGAACCCAATCTCGGTAACCATGACAAGGTCATCCTATGCTGGCTCACATGGCCCGCACTCTTGTCGTCAAAGCCACTGCCGGGGCGGACTCCCCGGAGCGCTGCTCGCAGGCGTTCACCGTCGCCGCGACCGCGGCCGCCTCCGGCGTCGACGTCTCGCTCTGGCTCACCGGCGAGTCGGCCTGGTACGCCCTGCCGGGGCGGGCGCAGGAGTTCGAACTGGCCCATTCGGCGCCGCTGGCGGAACTGCTGCACGTCATTCTCAGCAGCGGCCGGGTGACCGTCTGCACCCAGTGCGCGGCCCGGCGCGAGTTCGGCCAGGACGACGTCCTGCCGGGGGTACGCATCGCCGGCGCGGCCGTCTTCGTCGAGGAGTGCATGGCCGACGGGGCGCAGGCGCTCGTCTACTGAGCCCCGCTCAGTCCATCGGCTGGGTGCAGTCGAGGGTGACGCTGAGGCGGGTCTGACCGTCGACGGTCCGGGCCACCAGGTTGACCGGGCCGGTGCGCGCCGCGTACAGGTCGGGCTCGTCGACGACAACGGTGGTCTCGGCGGTGCGCAGCGCGGCCAGGGCGGCCCCGGGGGCGGTCACCGGGTCGCCGGCAACGAAAAGGTGCTGCCTCCTGACGGTGGTTCGCGGATCCGGGCAGGGCACCCATACCCGCGCTCCAATTTCGGCGCTGTCGCGGTCCAGAGTCCAGAGCGCCATCCACAGATCGCGCTCCCGTGCCGTGTCGGGCAGCAGGTGCGCGTCAAGGTCGGCGTCGGCGGGGACCACCCGGCAGCCGGTGTCGACGCTGAAAATGGCCCGGCCGGGCCCGTCCGGCACGCCGCGGACGCTGACGAACTCCCCCGCGTCGGCCCGGAGCCGCACCCCGTTGATGCCGTTGCCCACGCCCGCCCGGTACTCCGCCGGCAGCCGTCGCGCGACCGACTCCAGCACCGGACGTACGTCCTCGCCGGCGGTGCGGACGATCAGCTCGCCGCGCAGCCGCGCGCCGGTCAGCACGGGGTTGACCTTGCACTCTTCGTGCCAGAGATCACCGAGTTCGAGTACGGCCTCCGGGCCGGCGGCTGCGGCGACCAGGTGCCCCAGCGTGCGCTCCACGACGGGCCGGGCCTGCACGATGTCGCGCTGTTCGCGCACGGTCGGCTCGTCGTCGCGGATCGACAGGCCGGTGAGTACGACCAGCAGCAACGCCCAGCAGGCGGAGGCGGCCACCAGCGCGGGCCGGCGCCATTTCGGCGGCGCGGGCGTCGGTTCGGGAGCCGGAGCGGGTACGTCCACGACGGCAATGGTGGCATGACGGCGCGATCCGGCACCTCCGGGCCACCGGGAGCGGCCGGGCGACGACCGGGCCGGGCGACGCCCCGGGCAGGCAGCCGCGCCGGACAACCGCAGGGAAGGCCGGGCAGCCGCCGGGAAGTCGGTCAGTCGGGTAGGGCGAGCCGGTAGCCGACGCCGCGTACGGTCTGCACCTGCGGGCCGGCCTCCACTGCGCGCAGCTTGCGGCGCAGCCGTTTGACGGCCGAGTGCAGGATCGCGGTGTCGCCGAGGTAGGCGCCGCCCCAGACGGCGGCGAAGAGGCGCTCGTAGCTCCAGACCCGTCCGGGTGGGCTCGCCAGCCGGGCCAGCAGCCGCCGCTCCAGCCGGGTCACCTCCAGCGGGCGGCCCTGCCAGGTGACCCGGTGCCCGGCGATGTCGACCGCGAGCGCGCCGAACCGGATCGGCCCCGGCCGGGCGGAGCCGGTGTCGGAGAGCGGGTGGGCTGGGCCGTTGTCGGAGACCGGCCGGGCCGGGGTGGTGACCAGCGGCGGGGCCGGGGTGGCGAAGAGCCGGTCGTGCAGTTCGCCCAGGTCGGCGCAGAGCAGCAGCTGCCCGAGGTCGTCGAGTCGCGCGCCGATGAGCTCCCGGAGCGCCGCGTCCGGCGAGACGCAGACCAGCAGCGGCATCGTCACATCGGTCATCGCGCCCCTCCCCCGAATGGCCCTTGCCCGCCCAGCAAACTCCCTCCACCTCAGACAGTCAACCAAAGATGAGGATCGATAGATGCGAGGACGGCGGTTTCTTGCCGCGCCCTTCGCGATTGACCGAATACTGCCCGAATACTTCCATTGATCACTCACCCGTTCGGCGGCAGCATGACCCGAAGCGGATGCCACCGTCACCATCCGTCATCACCAGCCTCACCGCACCGGGGTGCTCATCCGGTGACCCGGCATCCGCGCCTCCGCCGCCGACCTCTCGGCGGCGACAACGATGTGGGGAGGCAACACATGCACCAACGACCAGCCGACCGGTCACTGTTATGGCGTTCGTTCGCCGTACTGGTGGCAATGGTTCTCGGCGCGACCGCACTGCCCTCGCTGGCCTTGGGCGCACCGGCCGCCGGTGCCGCCGCCGTGGACCCGCAGGTCCGGGCCGAGGCCGCCGCCAAGGGCAGCGCCACCTTCATGGTCTACCTGACCGAGCGCGCCGAACTCAGCGCCGCCGCGAAGGTCCGCGACGCCGACGACCGCGCCGCGAAGGTCTTCACCGAACTCCGCAGCACCGCCGAGCGCAGCCAGCAGAGCCTGCGGGCCGACCTGGACCAGCGCAAGGTTTCCTACGACACCTTCTGGATTTCCAACGTCCTCATCGTGACCGGGGACGAAAAGCTGATCGACGCGATCGCGAGCCGCTCCGATGTGGAGCGGATCAGCCCGGTCGGCAGCTATGAGCTGGCCAAGCCCGAGCCGGTGAAGCCGGCCAAGGCCGGCACGGACGCCGTCGAGTGGGGCATCGGCAACATCGAGGCCCCGCGCGCCTGGGACGAGTACGGCGTCCGCGGCGAGGGCGTCGTCGTCGCCAACATCGACAGCGGGGTGCAGTACGACCACCCGGCGCTGGTCGGCAAGTACCGGGGCAACCTCGGCGGCGGCAGCTTCGAGCACAACTACAACTGGTTCGACCCGTCCGGCCTCTGCCCGGCGGGCACGCCCTGCGACAACAACGGCCACGGCACCCACACCATGGGCACGATGGTCGGCGACGACGGTGCCGGCAACCAGATCGGCGTGGCCCCGGCCGCGCAGTGGGTCGCCGCCAAGGGCTGCGAGACCAGCGGCTGCTCCTTCTCCTCGCTCATGGCCTCCGGCCAGTGGGTGCTCGCCCCGACCGATGTCAACGGCAACAACCCGCGACCGGAACTGCGCCCCGACATCGTCAACAACTCGTGGGGCGGTGGCGGTGGCGACCGCTGGTACGAGGAGACCGTGAACGCCTGGCGGGCGGCCGGCATCTTCCCGGTCTTCTCCAACGGCAACAGCGGCCCGAGCTGCAACACCGCCGGTAGCCCCGGCGACAACCCGGGCTCGTACGCGGTGGGGTCGTACGACATCAACAACAACATCTCCAGCTTCTCCAGCCGGGGCAGCTCCGCAGTGGACGGCGGCATCAAGCCGAACATCGCCGCTCCGGGCAGCGCGGTCCGCTCCAGCATTCCGGGCGGCGGCTACGCCACCTACAACGGCACGTCGATGGCGGCACCGCACGTCGCCGGCGCGGTGGCGCTGGTCTGGTCGGCGGCCCCGAGCCTGCGCAGCGACATCAACGCCACCGCGGCGCTGCTCGACAGCACCGCCACCAACGTCGACGCCCTCACCTGCGGCGGCACCATCGAAAAGAACAACGTCTTCGGTGAAGGACGGCTCAACGCCTACCAGGCGGTCACCGCCGCGCCCCGCGGCGCGGCCGGCCGGCTCAGCGGCACCGTCACCGCCGCCGACGGCAGCCCGATCGAGGGCGCGACCGTGACCTCGGGCGGCCGCGGCACCACCACCGACGACAACGGCCACTACGCCCTGACCCTGCCCGCCGGCGAGGTCGAGGTGACCGTGTCCGCGTACGGGTACCACTCGCAGACGGCGACGGTGACGGTGCCGGAAGCGGGAACGGCGACCCTTGACTTCACGCTGGTCGCCGCACCCACGGTCACGATCTCCGGCCGGGTCACCGACGGTTCGGGACACGGCTGGCCGCTCTACGCCAAGATCGAGGTGGCCGGGCGACCCGGTGCCCCGATCTTCACCAACCCGGCGAACGGCCGCTACTCGGTGACCGTGCCGGGCAACGCCACCTACCGGCTGACCACCACCGCCCAGTACCCGGGCTACCAGACGGTGACCACCGAGGTCACCCTCGCGGCCGCCAACCGCACCGTGAACATCGCGGTCCCGGTGGATGCCGCCTGCGACGCCGCCGGCTACAGCGCAGTGCTCGGCGACCCGCTGCTGACCGAGACCTTCGACAGCGGCGAGACGCCGGCCGGCTGGTCGGTGGTCAACCGCACCGCCGGTGGCGGCTGGACCTTCACCGACGCCGGCAACCGGGGCAACCTCACCGGCGGCAGTGGCGGCTTCGCCATCGTCGACAGTGACCGGCTCGGCAGCGGCCAGACCCAGGACAGCGACCTGATCAGCCCGGTGCTCGACCTGACCGGGGTGGTCGCGCCGACGCTGCGCTTCAACAGCGACTACCGCTACTTCAGCGGCGACGTCATCGACATCGACGTCACCGTCGACGGGGGTACGACCTGGGAGAACGTCTGGCGGCAGAACGCCAGCCGGCGCGGCCCGGTGCTGGAGGAGGTACCGCTGACCCCGGCGGCCGGCTCCGCCACCGCGCAGCTGCGCTTCCGCTACCAGGGTGGTTACGACTGGTGGTGGCAGGTCGACAACGTCTCGGTGGTCAACCGGGTCTGCACCCCGATCCCCGGTGGCCTGGTCGTCGGCTTCACCACCGACCGCCTCGCCGGCGAGCCCCTCAACGGGGTGACGGTCAGCTCCGACGCCAACCCCGCCGAGCGGGGCGTCTCCGCCGCCACGCCGGAGGACGAGGCGATCCCGGACGGCTTCTACTGGCTCTTCACCAGCGCGGTCGGCGAGCAGTCGTTCACCGCGTCGAAGGCCCCGTACGAGTCGCTGACCAAGACCACCACGGTGGTCGCCGACGGCACCAAGAAGCTCGACTTCGCGCTCCGCGCGGGCCGGCTCACGGTGACCCCGACGGAGATCGAGTCGCACCAGCCGTACGGCAGCACCCGCACCACCCGGGTGACGGTCAAGAACACCGGCAACGCGCCGGCGAACGTGGAGGTGCTGGAACGGCCCGGCGGCTTCGACCTGCTCTCCCGCTCCGGCGCCGAGCTGGTCGAGCACAAGACCAAGGCGATCAGCACCGCCCACACCGGGGTGGCCGCCACTGCGGACGCTGCGGTGAACCGGGCGGCGCCGCTGGTCGACGACGCCTGGACGCGGCTGGCGAACCTGCCGGCGTCGGTCTTCGACAACACCGCGGTGACCGTCGACGGCAAGGTCTACTCCATCGGTGGCGGTAGCGGCAGCGGCAACGAGCAGAAGGCGTTCGTCTACGACCCGGACACCGACGCGTGGAGCACGCTGCCGAACATGCCGACCGCACGGGCCAAGGCCTCCGCGGCGGCGGTCGGCGGCAAGATCTACGTGATCGGTGGCTGGTCCGCGGGCGGCGTACCGGTCGCCACGGTCGACGTCTTCGACATCGCCGGCGGCACCTGGAGCACGCTGGGCGCCACCAACCCGGCGCCGGTCTCGGCGGCCGGCACCGCGGTGGTCGACGGCAAGGTCTACCTGACCGGCGGCTGCACCGACAGTTCCTGCACGCAGTCGAACAAGCTGGTCATCTTCGACCCGGCGTCGGGGACGTTCAGCACCGGCGCCAACTACCCGCACACCGTCTCCTGGATGGCGTGCGGCGGCATCGGCGCGACCGTCTACTGCGCCGGCGGCACCGCGGCCAGCGAGTACAACGACGCCTGGTCGTACTCTCCGGCCACCAACCAGTGGTCGGCGCTGCCGGCGATGCCGGTGGACATGTGGGGCTCCCAGTACGCCGCCGCCGGTGGCCTGCTGGTCCTCGCCGGCGGTGTCACCGCCGCCTCCACCACCGTCACCAACCGGACCATCGGGTACGACCCGGCGGCCGGCGCGTGGCGGGACCTGCCGAACGCACAGTTCGCCCGGTACCGGGGGGCGGCGTCCTGCGGGGCGTACAAGATCGGCGGCTCGCCGACGTCCTTCGTCGGTTCCAACGAGACCGAGCGGCTCGGCGGTCTTGAGCTCTGCGACGAGGCGCGGGACGTGCCGTGGCTCTCGGCGGACCCGACCACGTTCACCCTCGCCCCGGGTGCCTCCCGGGCGGTGACCGTGACCCTGACCGCGACCGCTGCGGCCGGGGTGGACCAGCCCGGCAAGTACACGGCGGAGCTCGGGCTGCGGGCTGACACCCCGTACCCGACGCCCTCGGTGCAGGTGGAGATGAACGTCGCTCCGCCGGCGACCTGGGGCAAGGTGCAGGGAACGGTGATCGGCGAGACCTGCGCCGGAGCCACCGGCCCGGTCCAGGCCACGATCCGGCTCAACTCCGGCAACCGTGGCTACACCCTCACCGCCAACGCCCAGGGCAAGTTCACGTACTGGGTGCCGCAGGGGCGCTACGACGTGATCGCCGCCAAGGACGGCTGGGTCCCCGAGGTGCAGCGCACCCAGGTGGACGCCGGGTTCGTGGCGACGGTCAACTTCACCCTCGAACCCGTGTCGGGCTGCTTCAGCTCGTACGGCGGCATCTAGGCGGGCACGATCGACCGCTGAGATGAATCGGCGGCCGAGCTAGGAGAACGACGCGAAACGGCCGGGCCTTCGACGAAGAGGGCCCGGCCGTTTCAACGTGCATCGGAAGGTCAGCCGACGGTGACGCCGATCTGGTTCAGTCCGCGCTCGGCACTGACGGCGGTGTCGCCGTTGCCGTGCCGGGAGAGCGCCCGCAGCGTCCAGTCGCCGGGGGCGGCGAAGAAGCGGAACTGTCCCTCCGGGGAGGTCACCACCTCGGCGGTGAACTCGCCGGTGGCGTCGAGGAGCCGGACGTACGCCCCGGGAACCGTCTCCCCTGTCGTCGCGCTGACGACGCCGGTGATGACGGTTTCCTTCTCGAGGTCGATACCCGCCGGCAGCGGGGCGGCCTGGTCCGGGGCCGCGCAGCCGGAGACGTTGACGGCAGCCATGCTCACGCCTCCCCGGGCTCGTCGCCGAGGACGATCGGCACGCCGATGAGCGAGCCGTACTCGGACCACGAACCGTCGTAGTTCTTGACGTTGGTGTGGCCGAGCAGCTCCCGCAGGACGAACCAGGTGTGCGATGAGCGCTCGCCGATGCGGCAGTAGGCGATGATGTCCTTGCTCTCGTCCAGCCCGGCCGCGGCGTAGAGCGCCCGCAGCTCGTCGTCGGACTTGAAGGTGCCGTCCTCGTTGGCGGCCTTGGACCACGGCACGTTGACGGCGGTCGGGATGTGGCCGCCGCGCAGCGCCGCCTCCTGGGGCAGGTGCGCCGGGGCGAGCAGCCGGCCGGCGAACTCGTCGGGCGAGCGGACGTCGACGAGCGCCTTGGCGCCGATCGCCTCGACGACCTCGTCGCGGAAGGCGCGGATCGACAGGTCCGGCTCGCTCGCGACGTACCGGGTGGCGGGGCGGGTGACGATCTCGTCGGTGAGCGGACGGGCGTCCAGCTCCCACTTCTTGCGGCCGCCGTCGATCAGCTTGACCTCGCGGTGACCGTAGAGCTTGAAGTACCAGTACGCGTACGCGGCGAACCAGTTGTTGTTGCCGCCGTAGAGGACGACGACGTCGTCGTTGGCGACGCCCCGCTCGGAGAGCAGCGCCTCGAACTGGCTCTTGTTGAGGAAGTCCCGGCGTACCGGGTCCTGCAGGTCCGTACGCCAGTCGAGCTTGATCGCCCCGGCCAGGTGACCCCGGTCGTAGGCGGCGGTGTCTTCGTCGACCTCGACGAAGACGATCCCGTCGGTGCCGAGGTTCTTCTCGGCCCAGTCGGCCGAAACGAGTGCGGTGTCGCGACTCATCAGATCACTCCTGTAGAGGATGGTGTGGTGAGCCAAACGCGGAGGGCTGGACGTCTTCGTCGCACCACGCGCCGGACCCAGAAGGAAACGGATCACGGGGGTTTTGTGCGACGGCGGCACTGCCGAGCCGAAGGGGGTTTTACCGAGGGTGCGAAGACCCTGCGCCGAAAGCCGCTGAGAAAAGCGGTCGGAGGCAGCCCGCCGTCAGATGACGGCGGGACAGAGGCAGGTGGCCACGCGGCACAGGTCGACCGCGCGCCGTTTGGTGAGGTGCATCCCCATGCGAGGGAGGCTACCAGCCACCGCCGTGACCAGCACCGGACCGACCACCATCCGGGATTGCCCCGGGGGCGCGCAGCTGCTGGTCAGCGCCGGTCAGAGGGCGTTGAGCGGCACGTCCTTGGCGGTGGCGGAGACCTCCAGGCCCTCCGGCAGCGGACGGACCTCGGTAACCCGCATCTGGTACGGCAGCTCCGGCAGCGGGATCTGGATGGAGAGCTGCCGGGCGTAGTTGGTCAGCAGCGTCTGCGCCACCGGGATGTCGGGCAGCCCTTCGGCGGTGAGGTTCTCGAAGCGCATCCGCACCTTGCCCGCCTCGTCGACGACGAGCTCGCCGACGCCGTGGAGGGTGAACTGCTGCCCGAGGAGCTCCACCGGGGCGGTGACGGTCAGCTTGCCGTTCTGCTCGCCGAGCACCACCCCGGGCTGGTCGACGAAGCGCGCGACGCTGTCGTAGCCGACCACGCCGGTGCCGTCGACGGTCTGCGCGATGACGTCACCCTGGCCGGAGCGGATCGTCTCCAGCGAGGCGTGCACGTCGCGGGCGACGATCTCCAGCCGTGGCAGTTCGACGGTCTCGCCCTGCACCTCGCCGGAGGCGTCGTGCGCCACGATGGTGATCGAGTCGTACTTCTCGGCCAGCACCTGGGTCAGGAACGGGAACCCGCCGATGCTCACCTCCGGCGGGGAGGACGAGACGTTCTGGTTGGCGACCTCACGCTCGGCCTGCCGGGCGATCGCCCGCTCGGCGACCCCCAGGGCGACCCGGTCGGCGAGCACCAGCAGCCCGCCCAGGATCAGCACCAGGACGACGAGCGTGATCAGCACCTTGCGGCCGCGGCGCCGGGGCCGGGCCTGGGCCGGGTGGGTCTCCGACACGCGCGCCTCCTGTTGATCGCATCACGGAACGATCCGTGACCGGGCAGACGAATGTACCCGAGCCGGACCTTGCTCAATCGCGTACCGCGAAACGGCGATTCCGTTGTGGCGCCGTGGTTTCAGAGGAAGATCATGCTCGTCGCGTAGGCGACCGGAGCTGCCAGGGCGAACGCGCCGAGCGGCCCCTGCAGGTGCCGCGCGAGCCACATCGTCGGCGCCTCGCCGGCCATCAGCCGGCCCGCCTCGGCGTAGCCGGTGCTCAGGTCGACCAGCACGGCCGCGGCGGCGGTGACCAGTCCGATGACCGCCCCGGAGGTCGGGGTGAGGTGGACGATGTAGCTGCCGAGCACCGCGGCGGTCAGGGTGCCGGCCATCGCTCCGGCGACCACCCCGGCGGCGCCGCGGGGCACCTGCGGGGCGAGCCGGGGGCGGGCCCAGAACGCGTCGACGAGCCGGGCCACGGTCAGCGCCACCGCCGCCGCGGTCAGGCAGACCAGGATCGCCTGGGTGCCGGCGGGGTGCCGGCTGAGCACGATCAGCGCGGCGAAGGCCACCACGCCCACCACGATCACCAGGGTGCTGCCGATCGACTCGGTCACCTCACTGCGGTTGGCGCGCCGGGCCAGCTGGGCGATGACGGCGGCGGCGAAGCCGCCCACGGCGACGTAGCCGAGCGGGGCGAGGGCCGCCACCTCGGAGGTGACGGCGGCGTAGTCGGCGCCGGCCGCGACGACCAGGGCGACACCGGCGATCAGCCACATCGCCGGCGGCCGGACCGCCATCGTCCAGGCCAGCACGAAGAGCACCTGGACCGCGAAGATCGTCAGCGTCAGGGGGAGCCGTTCGGACGGGCCGGAGGCGAAGGCCGAGAGGATCAGGCCGCTGCCGAGCAGCGCGGAGAAGCCGGCCACGGCCAGCGAGAGCGGCCGGCGGACCGGCACCTCCTCGACCAGGTCGAGGTCGTCGTCGACCGGTTCGTCGTCGTGGCGCAGGGCGGGCTCGTACGGCTCCTCGGGGGCGCCGTGACCCGGACGACCGGGCGGTGGGTACGCGCCGGAGGGTTCGGGGCGGCCGGCGCCGCCCCAGGAGCCGCGGCCGGTCTCGGAAGGCGTCGAGGGATGCACGCCCCGATCGTGCCAGATTCAACCGGGGTTGCGCGGATCCCGGTTTCGGTGAGGTAAAAAGCATCCCCGTGTTGGGTGACAAAGCCGACAATGTGGAAATAGTAACGACCTTGCGCCGGTTGACGTCCGCTACGCTCAGCGCTGACCGCCCCGACAGCGTCGCCGGGACCCCCGCATTCTGCAAAGCCAGGCCCACTGCGGGCCTCGCTGGCCACCGCGGCCCGCCGGCCGTGGGACCGGAGGTGATCGTGTGGAAATCCTGCTGCTGGTGAGCCCCCGTGGCGGCGAACCCTCTGCGGTACTGCCCGCACTCGACCTGCTGCCGCACTCCGTCCGGACCGCTCCGCGCGACGTCCGCACGCTGATCTCCGGCCCCAGCCCGGACGCCGTCCTCGTCGACGCCCGCGCCGAGCTGAGCGAGGCCCGGGCCACCTGCCGCATGCTGCACGCCACCGGACTCGGGGTCCCCCTGATCGCTGTCGTCACCGAAGCCGGCCTGATCGCGCTCAACGCCGACTGGGGCGTCGACGACGTCATCCTCGCCGCCGCCGGCCCCGCCGAGGTCGAGGCGCGGCTGCGCCTGGCGACCGGCCGGATGGCCAGCGCCACCGCCGCGGCCGGCGGCTCCATCCGCGCCGGCGAGCTGACCATCGACCCCGACACCTACGCGGCCAAGCTCAAGGGCCGCCCGCTGGACCTGACGTACAAGGAGTTCGAGCTGCTGAAGTTCCTCGCCCAGCACCCGGGCCGGGTCTTCACCCGCGACCAGCTGCTGCGTGAGGTCTGGGGTTACGACTACTTCGGCGGCACCCGGACCGTCGACGTCCACGTCCGCCGGCTGCGGGCCAAGCTCGGCTCCGAGTACGAGTCGATGATCGGCACCGTGCGGCAGGTGGGCTACAAGTTCGTCGTCCCGCCGAGCCGGAGCCTGCCCGACAGCGAGCCCGCTGCGGTGACCGTCTGAGCCGACCGGCTCGAACGGCTACGGTGGACGGATGCGTCCGCAGACCTCCGCGCCGTACCCGATGACCCGCCTCGACCACCTCGGTCCGGAGGTGGTCGACGAGGTGGTCGCCCTGGCCGGTCTGGCGACTCGAACCGACGGGGCCGCGCCGATCGCCGAGCACGTCCTGCTGCTGCTGCGCCGGCCGCAGGCACGGCTGCGGCACCTGCTGCTGCGCGGACCCGCCGGCGAGCTGGCCGGCTACGCCAATCTGGATCTGACGGACCCCGCTGCGGGCATCGGCGTCGAACTCGTCGTGCACCCGGCCCACCGGGGCCAGGGGCACGGCCGGGCACTGCTGGCGGCGGTCGGCGCCGAGACCGAGGTGCCGCTGCGGATCTGGTCGCACGGCGACCACCCCTCGGCGGCGGCCCTCGCCGTCGACCTCGGTTTCCGCCGCGAGCGGATGCTCTGGCAGCTGCGCCGGCCGCTGACCGCGTCCGAGTTGCCCGACCTGTTCGCCCCGGAGTTGCCGGAGGGGATCGTGCTGCGCGGTTTCCGGCCCGGCCGCGACGACGAGGAGTGGCTCGCGCTCAACGCCCGGGCGTTCGCCGAGCATCCGGAGCAGGGGCGCTGGACGGCCGACGACCTGCGCGCGCGGATGGCGGAGCCGTGGTTCGACCCGGACGGGTTCCTGCTGGCCGTCTCCACCGAGACCGGCCGGCTGGTGGGCTTCCACTGGACCAAGGTGCACGACACCCCGGGCGGGCGCCCCATCGGCGAGGTCTACGTGCTCGGCGTGGACCCGGACGCCCACCGCGGCGGACTGGGCCGGGCGCTCACCACCGCGGGGCTGACCCATCTGCGCTCGCGTGGACTGGACCGGGTGATGCTCTACGTCGACGACACCAACGCCGCGGCGATGGCCCTCTATCAGCGGCTCGGCTTCGCCCGCTGGTGTGCGCACGTGGAGTACCGCCGCGGCTGACCCGGGGCGGCCGCGCGGGGCGGATCCGGGGCGGCCGCGCGGGACGGATCCGGCGATCCGGCGCAGCAGTACCCGCCAGTTCACAAAACCGGCATTCTTCGCTTGGTTCTCGGTCATCTGACTGGTGGGGGCTGTTCATCCTCCGTTCACTTCACCCCGGCAAACCGGCTACCTCGCCTCCGTAGCTTCCTTTTCAGCGCCGCTTGCGCGGCCGGGCCCCGAACCCCTCGGGAGCCTTGACGAAAGCTGAAGGGAACCGAACAGGTGAAGCTCCAGCGGCACGGCGGTATCGCCTGCCTCGCGCTCAGCGCGGCACTCGTACTCAGTGCCTGTGGATCCGACAACGAGTCGCCCGCGGACGCCGCGGCCGGCCCGGACGCGGACTGCGCCACCGGCACCCTCAACGCCCAGGGCTCCTCGGCCCAGAAGAACGCGATGGCCGAGTGGATCAAGGCGTACCAGCAGAAGTGCGGCGACGCCCGCATCAACTACGAGCCGACCGGCTCGGGCGCCGGCATCCAGGCGCTCATCGCCGGGACCGCCGACTTCGCCGGGTCCGACTCCGCGCTGAAGCCGGAGGAGCAGCCGCAGGCCGACGCCAAGTGCACCGACGGCTCCGCGATCCACCTGCCGATGGTCATCGGCCCGGTGGCGGTCGCCTACAACGTTCCCGGAGTGGACGGTCTCCAGCT
>Ga0233385_1000456_pt1 | contig 20951 bp, 24 predicted proteins | sample ElkDunMinimDraft_16_FD_191543 | JGI IMG/M metagenome (GOLD analysis project Ga0233385, IMG submission 191543) | Fecal eukaryotic communites from dung pellets of Tule Elk in California, USA - Elk Dung G36 | ecosystem: Host-associated > Mammals > Digestive system > Large intestine > Fecal | place...
CTCGCCGTGGTCGTGCTGGTCGCCGTCATGGGCCCGATCCTGCGGCCCGGCGATCCCCTCCTGATCACCGGCGATCCGCTGATCCGGCCGTTGGTCGACTGGGCGCATCCGCTCGGCACCGACGTGCTTGGCCGCGATTTGCTGAGCGGGGTGCTGCACGGCGCGCGGGTGTCGCTGCTGGTCGGCCTGTCGGTGGCGTTCATCAGCCTCGTCGCCGGCGTGCTGATCGGAGCCGTCGCCGGATATGCCGGAGGACGGATCGACTGGGTCGTAACGCGCGGCATCGAGATATTTCAGACCATACCGGGCTTCGTGCTGCTGGTGGTGCTGGTGTCCGTGCTCGAGCCTTCGGCGACGACCGTCATCATCGGGCTGTCGCTCATTTCGTGGGATGCGGTGGCGAGGCTGACGCGAGCGGAAGTGCTGAGCCACCGTTCGCGCGAATATGTTCTGGCGGCGGAGGCAAGCGGGTTCACGGGTCCGCGGATACTGTTCGGCGAAATCCTGCCCAACATAGCCCCGACGCTGATCGTGACGGCATCAATCATCGTCGCGTCGGCGATCCTGTCGGAATCGGCGCTGTCGTTCCTCGGCCTCGGCGATCCGAACGCGGCATCGTGGGGCAGCATGATCGGGGCGGGCCGCGAGCAGATCCGCAGCTACTGGTTCCCGACGGTCATACCGGGCGCGTTCATCGTGGTGACCGTCTTCGCACTAAACGTGCTCGGCGATGCTCTGAACGATTTTCTCAATCCCCGCAGCCATGGGTGAGGCCGACGAAATGACCACCCCCCTGCTCTCGGTTTCCGATCTTCGCATCAGCTACCGCAACACGCTGCGCACCGGCGTTGCGGTCGACGGGCTGTCGTTCTCGATCGCGCCGGGTGAATCGCTGGCGCTGGTCGGTGAATCCGGCTGCGGCAAGTCGACGACGGCGCTGTCGATCCTAAGGCTGCTGCCGCGCGAGACGGAGATCGGCGGGTCGATCCTGTTCAAGGGCGAGGATCTCGCGACGATGCCCGAAGGCGAGATGGAAAAGGTTCGCGGCAACGAGATCGGCATCATCTTCCAGGAGCCGCAGACCGCGCTGAACCCGGTCTACCGCGTCGGCTGGCAGATCGGCGAGGTTCTGCGCCGGCATCTGAAGCTCACGGCACGGGAAGCGCGCGAGCGGACGCTCGAGCTGCTTCGGGTCGTGGCGCTGCCGGACGTAGAGCGCATCATCGACGCCTTTCCGCATGAGCTTTCGGGTGGCCAGCGCCAGCGCATCGTCATCGCGATGGCGATTGCCCTGAAGCCGAAACTGTTGATCGCGGACGAGCCGACCACGGCGCTCGACGCGTCGATCCGGGGGCAAATCCTCGAACTCATCGACCGGCTGCGGCGCGAGCGGAACATGGCCGTTCTGCTCATTTCGCACGACCTGCCGCTGGTCAGCCAGTGGACGGACCGCGTGCTGATCATGCATCACGGGCAGGCGATGGAGAAGCTCGCCTCCCGCGAGCTCTTCAGGAGCGCGAAGCACACCTATACGCGCGGGCTGATCGGCGCATCGCTGAGGCTCGACGGCGACCGGCGCTACGACCGGCACAGGCTGGCCGAGATCAGCGTCGCGAGGCAGATCGACGGCTCGTTCGACTATGCGCTTCGACAGCCCGACCCGCCGGCCCAGGCAACGGTGGAGCCCAAGGGCCAAGGCTTCTCGGTGAAGGATTTGGTCGTCTGCTACGATGGCACGACTGCGGTGGACGGTATCTCTTTTGATATTCCCAAAGGCGGAACCCTCGGGATCGTCGGAGAGTCGGGCAGCGGCAAGTCGACGTTGGCGCGTGCGATCGTAGGCCTGGTTCGGCCGACATCGGGCGCGATCTCGCTGGACGGCGAACCGCTGACCGGCTTGGATGCTGCCGCGCTCAGGCCGCACCGCAAGCGCATCCAGATGGTGTTCCAGGACCCGTTCGCCTCGCTCAATCCGCGACATACGGTCGAGCGCATCCTCGACCGCGTGCTCACCGCCAACGGCGTCTCGAACCGGCTTGAACGGGAAGGCCGGATCCATAAATCGCTCGATCAGGTCGGGTTGCCGCGAACCGCGGCACAGCGCTATCCGCACGAGTTTTCCGGCGGGCAGCGGCAGCGCATCGCGATCGCGCGCGCCCTGATCTTACGGCCGGATTTCGTGCTGTGCGACGAGCCCACTTCAGCACTCGACGTCTCGGTGCAGGCGCAGATACTCAACCTCCTGGCGGACCTGAAGCAGGAACTGGGCTTGAGCTACCTGTTCATCTCGCACGACCTCGCGGTGGTGCGCTACATCGCCGACGACGTGATCGTGATGCGCAACGGCAGGATCGTGGAACAAGGCAACGCGATCTGGACGGCGCCGACGACCGACTATGCCCGTGCGTTGATCGCAGCCGCGGCCTAGCCCTTAATCGGAACTCATTGTGCGCCCAACTTTAGGCTCGCCGCAAAGGTGGCTGGCGCGGGCATGGTTCCGTCGCAAACTTTTCGTGCTCGCCTTCAAGTCAGAGGCGACCGCGTCAATCATCCTGTCGGGCCTCGAGATGATCCATATGATGCGCAAACGACAGGCGAGGTATGCCTACATTCCCAGCCCGTCCATCGCCGAACAGTTTGCAATCCTCGCGGCATAAAACGCCGACGCGAGCCCTCTCTTGTCCCGCTTCGATTTTCGCGACAGAGCCAATGATGTTGCCCGCTCGCAACCTCTATCGGGCGGACTCGCGTGTCAAGATTCCCCGGCGCGTATCTGACGGCGCCGATTTCCACATGGCGAATGCCATGTGGAACAGCCGTTTGGCTGCAACACTAGAATTTTCTAATGTTCTCTAAGTGATGGAAAATAAGGGAAAAGAGGGATGGCTGGGGAACCTGGATTCGAACCAGGACTAACGGAGTCAGAGTCGCTTAATCCTTGTATTTGTTGAACCGCGTTGAAACCCGCCTGCCCTTGTTTTCATTGGGTTTTTGCCGTTGTCGTCCGGGGCCAACCGGGTTCAAACCTTGCTTATCCCTTACACATACGTTACACACGTTACACACGGACAACGTATGTCAAAGGGACTTCCGACATGCCTCGACTGACACAAACCCGCGCCGAACGCGCGCCCCTGCCGACCGGCGAAAGCAGGCAACGTTTCGAGTGGTGCAGCGAAGTGAAAGGCTTCGGCGTCCGCATTGCGAACACCGGGGGCCGAAGCTGGGTTGTCCAGCCGCCGAACGGCAAGCGTGTCACCCTTGGCGCGATTACCGTCCTTCCGTGCGAAACCACGCCGACCCAAACCGGCGCGCGCGATCTGGCTATCGCTGCCCTGACCGCAGAACGGTTTGGCAAGGACGGCAAGGAAGCCGTTGGCCTGACAAGAAAGCCCAAGGGCCTGACCGTGAACGAGGTATGGGACGATTACGAAAAGGCTGGCTATCCGATGCTGCGCGGCGACGGCATCAAGGCCGCTTCGACCATCAAGGCCGAGAAGGACCGCTGGGCGCTCTACATGCAGCCGACCATCGGCAAAAAGCCCCTCGCCGATATCGATGACGGCGCTGTCCGGCGCTGGGCTGATCGCATCGAAAAGATCGGCCAGCGCAGCCATTGCGTCACGCAACTCAAAGGGCTGATCGGCTATGCCGTCAGCCGCAAGATCGGCAAGCCTGCCGAAGCGATCACACTCAAGGCGGGCAAGTCGAAGGAAATGCAGAATTTCTACAGCCCAAGCGAGTTGATCAGCATCGATGACGCCGCCAAGCGGCTTATCGTCAAGCAGCCGCACCGCATCGGCGTGTTTTCCGCGATCCGGCTGCTGCTCCATACCGGCGCGCGGACAAGCGAAATCCTGTCGCTGCGCTGGCGGGATATCGACGCGGCCCGGAAGGTGATTTCTTTGGAACGCCACAAGGGCGACGACAAGCGGCGGAAGGATGTCTATCTGTCCGACGAGGCCATAAGCATCATTGCCGACTTGCCGCAGATCGCAGGCACGCCGTTCGTGTTCCCTGCCGAGTCCAAATCCGGCCATTTGACGACGCTGCAAAAAGCTTGGGACGATGTGATCGAAGAGGCTGGCGTTGTCCGCTACCGCCGCCACGATCTTCGCCATAGCTTCGTCTCGACCGCAATCGCCAACGGCGTCAGCCTCTATGTCGCCGGCAAGCTTGTCGGCCACCAGCAGGCGACGACAACGCAGCGCTACGCTCACCTCGAACACGATGTCGGGCGGGCTGCGCTAGAAAAAGTTGCCAGTGCAGTGAAGGCAAAACCGGTTCGCGCCGCCTGATAACGGCGCGGACGGAAGAAAGCCCTTTATGCCCGTTCCGGACGTGCTATAAACGGGCTGACACGGAGTTGGCTATGTCGTCTCGCGGCGGACTGCTCGGCACGTTGCTGAATGCTAGCGCGGCATAGTCTAACAAAGCACAACGATCTTAGGCCGACCTATCGCCCGCCGAGGGGCTGACATTACCCTCGGAAGTCGTTGAAAGACACACACGGCCTCGCAAGGCCGAATGTATGAACTCCACGATCCCAACGATTGGATTGCGCACGTCGCGCGTGGAGTCGCCCTATGTCAAAGCAATATAGCCAAATTCGCCCGGTTTTTTCTGGCAGCAGCCAAAACCTGATCGTTCCCGAACTCGCCGCGCGCTGGCAGTGCAGCGAGGACACGGTTTTGGCCAACTACAAGCGATGGGGCTTGCGCCCGATGCGGTTCGGCAAGCGGCTTATATTTCCGATGCCGCAAGTCGAAGCCGTTGAACGGCAGATGCAGGGCATCGCCGCCGCCGAGTAGCGACCGCAGAATCGAAACGCCGCCCCTCCGGAAGGATCGGAAAAGCGGCGGTTCGGCGGTTAAGCTGTCCTAGAAAGCAGCCCTACTCGCTGCCAGCCGCACGATAAATCCGATCCTTCTCCACGGCAAGGAGAAGGCCCATGCCGACCGAACCTCGCGACCCCGTTCTTGAAGCGGCGAGCTGGCTTGTCGAAAGCGGCGACCAGACGGCCAGCCAGACGCCCGCCGAATGCCGCCGACCGATCGCGCGAGGCCTGCGCGAACGCTACGGCCTGACCCTTCGCGACGCCGCTGCCGCCTGCCGCCTTGCCGAACAAATCCGCGCGCTGCGCGCAGGGCGGACAACACGATGAGCATCCCGGCGCTGAATTGGGCCTATGCGCAGCGCGTCGATGACATGGCGGCGAAGTTCCTGCTCGTCACTTTGGCGAACTGCCACAACTTGGAGAGGAACCAATGCAATCCCAAAATCAGCGATCTTGTCGCCTATATGGGCTGCTCGCGGCGAACTGTTGAGGACAAGATCAAGGCCCTCCGGAAGGCCAAACTGATCATCGTGAAGAGAGGCCAATACGGCTTCGCCTTCGAACTTCAGATGCGCAGTTCTTGCGTATCTGCCGACAGTCCAGATACGCAAAATACGTCATCCAGATACGCAAACGAGCGTAGTTCAGATACGCAGAATAGCGTCCCATATAACCGGAATACTAATAACCGGAATCAACCGGAAAGAGTCGCTCACTCCGCTCGCGACTCCGCGCGCGCGAAATCCTCCACCTCGATACTGGCGATCAGAAAAGCGTTGGAGACAGTCCTGTCCCCTGACATGGCGACGGCGATCATCGAACACCGCCAGGCGATCAAGCGTCCGCTGGCGAAACGCGCCGCCGAACTGCTGGCCAAACACTATGCGCAAGCGTGGGTTGTATGCGGGCTGACACCAGATCAGGCCGCCGACTTCCACATAGAGCGCGGCTGGACGGGCTTTGAGCCTGAGTGGGTGCTGAACGCCAAGCAGGCGAAGCGCGCCACCGGCCCGCCTTCCGGCCAGCCACAAACCATGTCGGAAATCTTGCTTAAGGAGCAGGGCAATGTCGGACAGACAATCGATCATCATGACACGGAGCTTCCAGCCACCCGTCGAGCCAAGTCCGGCGGAACGTGACGCGGTGCTGACATGGGCGCTTCGGCTCATCGCCACATTGCCGATGCGCAAAAGCACCGATCCGGCTGCGCTCATTGCCGCCTATCGCGTTGCCGTTGCCGGGTTCGATCCGCGCGATGTTATGCGGGCTGTTGTGAAAACCCTACAGGGTGGCCGCAGCCATCCCTTCGCGCCATCGCCACCGGAGCTTGCCGACAGGGTGTCGTGGGAGGTCAAACTGCGCGAGTTTCGTGGCGAAGCCGATCCGGGGCCGTGGCTTCCTCCCGGCGACGACCGCGCGCTGGCAATTTGGGCTGCGGACTTTCGGGAGCGGTGCAAGGGCATGCCGTGCGACAGCATGGACATGCAAATCCATATCGCGATCCGCGAAGGCCGCGATGAAGACGCACGACGGCTCACACATCTTCGGGAGATGATAGGCGATTAGGCAAGATCATGACGCGCCGTCTCGATCCGCCCTACAGCGAGCGCCAGCTTCGAAGCGCCGCGAAGCAGTTTCTCGACGCGCGCGGGCGCATGACAACCGATCTGTGCGCGGCGATCTGCGAGCGGTTTCTGACGCTGACGGCGCGCCGCGCAACCGTGCTGACGCTCATCCAGGGCGGACGGAAAAGCAGGCGGCGGACAAGGCGCATGGACGCGCCGCCGCTGTGAAAAACGAAGGGAGGACTGACGATGGACGGTAGTTTGCAATTGTCGAATTCGCTTGCCGATCTGGCCGCTTGTATCCGGGCCGAACACGAACAGGTGGCCGATGCAATGCAGGTCGGGCTGGCACATGCTTTGAGAGCGGGCGAGCTTCTTCTTACCGCGAAGAAGCAGGTCGAGCATGGCCGTTGGGAGGCGTGGATAAACGAACAATGCGGAATCCACGCACGCACGGGCCAGCGCTACATGCAGATCGCCGTCGAGTTTCCAAAGCTCGACCCGGAAAAGGCGACACGCGTGTCGCTTTTGAGTTTCCGCGAAGCGCTACGGGTTATCGCGACGCCAGCACGAACGATCACGCAAACGTTCGTCAAGATCGACGCGGTAGAAGCTGCGGCTGCCGCCGAACCGAAACGCTTCGGCAAGCTGCTGGATGACGTGCACCGCACCGGGAAAGTCGATGGTCCTTTCAAGCGCCTGACCGTGATGCGCCAGGCGGAAGCGATCCGGGCCGAACCGCCGCCGCTGCCGGGCAATGGACCATATCGCTGCGGCGTTGCTGACGTGCCTTGGCCATACGAGATCAGAAGCGATGACCCTTCGCACCGGGCGACGCACCCCTATCCGCAAATGTCGATTGCCGAGATCATGGCGCTGCCTGTGCCCGACATCATGCACGACGATTCCTCGTTCTGGATGTGGACGACAAACCATCACATGCGCGAAGCATTCGGCATTGTGGAACACTGGCGCTTCGAGCCTAAGACCATCCTGACGTGGGGCAAGCGCAACAGGTTCGGCTATGGCGATTGGCTGCGCGGTCAAACTGAGCATTGCATCCTTGCCGTGCGCGGCTCGCCTACGATCACGCTCACAAATCAATCGACGCTGCTGCTGGCCGATGCCCGCGCCAACAGCGAAAAGCCCGACGTGTTCTACGATCTGGTCGAAAGCCTCTGTCCCGCGCCCCGCTATGCCGAACTGTTCTCGCGACACTGGCGCGAGCGCTGGGATGGTCACGGCGATCAGGCTCCGAAGCAAGCGGCGGAATGAAAGCGGCGGGCAGGAGGCGGGGGGGGACACCTCGCCTATAGGGGCTGGCGATCCCCGCGTGCGGCGCAGCCGCGCGCGAACGCCCGCGAAATTCCGCAACCCCCCTTTGGCTGCCGCCGCATCCGTCGAATCCGCTTGCGCATCGCACGGGATCGGGCCGACAATAGCCATGTCGGAAGTAAGAGAACGTGACAACGCGGGGTCCGCCGGGGTGAAGTCGTAGCGCTTGAACCGGCGGACTTTTATTTTGGGCCGCGCCCTGCGCTGTATCAAAATGGCACAGAGCGTGGTAGCGTCCGAAGCACGAGGAACGCCGACGCTCGACCGGCAACTGCCCCAGCCCGCAAGGCGCTCCCCGAACAGAGGGAATGCGCCGATGGACACCAGCCAAGCACTCGCGAACATCAAGCAAAGCCTCGACGGCCTGCAAAAGCGCCTTGCTGCCACTGACACGCCGCGCATGACCGGTCCTGAACGCTTTGCCCGCCATGCGACGTTCATGGCGCTGCGGTCGCCCGGCATCGATCTGCACTCCGAATTCGCGCGACTGTTCCCAAGCCTCGCCCGTGCCGTCACCGGCCCTGCGACGACGACGACGCCGGGTTGGGCGAGCGAATTGGTCAGCGGCGATCTTCTGGCGCTGCTGGCCGAAGCCGATCCGCTGTCGGTCTTTTCGCGGCTCCGCCAAATGGGCATTTCCTACGCGCTGGCCGGGACCGGTTCCGCCAAGCTTCCGATACCGGTTCCGGCAGCCGAGCCGCAGGCCGACTGGATTGGCGAGGCGATGCCGATCAAAGTTGTCCAGACACCTTTCAGCAGCGTGTCGCTTGTGCCGCGAAAGATGAGCGTCATCAGCACCATGACGGGCGAGTTGCGGCGGCGCGGCGTCGAGAATGTCGTGCGTATCTTCCAAGCAATCCTGACGACCGACATCAAACGCGCCGTGGACAAAACGTTGCTTAGCGATCAAGCCGGAACAGCCGTCGCGCCGCCCGGCTTGCGCTATGGGATCGCGCCCCTGCCCGGCTCCAACGACATGAAGGCCGACCTGAAAGCGCTGGTAGGCGATTTGATTGCGAAGGGCGCAGCCGCACCGGTTCTGATCACCAACGCCGCCGACGCGGTTTCCTTTGCGACGATGCCGCGCGATTTCGGCATTCCGATCATGTTCAGCGTCGATCTTGATCCCGGCATCGTGATCGCTGTTGACGCGGCTGCCTACGTGGCGACCGCTGCCAATCCCGAAGTCGATGTATCCGGCGACGCGACGCTGCACATGGAAAGCGAGACGCCGCAGCCGATTGTCAGCGGGACGTTCGCGCAGCCGGTTAGATCGTTGTGGCAAACCGACTCGACCGGCGTCCGCTCGACATTCGAATGCGGTTGGGCTGCCGCGCGCGTTTCTTGGATCGACGGCGCGGATTGGTAGGAGGCTGCCATGCTTGAAGCCCGATCCCAAGCGGCAGGGCCGAAACTTGTCCCGATTGCCGAGTCCGGCGAGCGCGTCCGCTTCGGCGCGCAATCCGGCGTCGATCTGCCGCTGATGCTCGAAACAATGGCAACCGCCATCCGCCAGCAGATGACGCCTACCCAGATCGCGGCGCTTGGACCGCGCGTCGTCATCGTGTTCGACATCGACAAGCGCGGCGGCGTTGGCCGCGTGGAAAAAATCACCGAGGCAAGCTGATGAACGCGAAGAACGAACTTGTGAAAGCCAAAGGCGCGTCGTCCGAACTGGTCGAGCGGCACTTCAATCTGTCGCACGACAACCCGCCGCTGGCGCTTGCGGAGGCCGCTGCCGGGCTGGCAGCGCTGGCCGAGCGCATGTCACCCGATGACGTGAGCGTCGATATCGATCTGCCCGCTGGCAAGCTGCACTTCCGCTGCTATCGCCGCGCCGATCCGGGAGAGCGTTGATGGAACGCGCATATCCACCGGGCGGAGGGCCGTGGCTGGAAGTCGCCGCGCGCCAGGCCGCCGCGCGCGAGCAGCATGCCCCAAAGATGAGCCGGACGTTTATCGAAGGCGTAGCCAAGGGCCTTGCGGATCGGTTCAAGGCGGAAACCGAAAAGATGCGTGGCGAGATTCAGGAGCAGCTTGCCGAGGAACTGCGGCAAATCCGGAAGGCCACGACAGAACACCGGGAAATCCGTGATCGTCAGGTGGAGCAGGCCGTGCAGGCGGCGGTTGCCCGTGTGGAGCGCGATCTTCGGACATTCGTCACCAAGCGCGTTGATCGCGCGATGGCCGACTTGATCCACGACATCGGCCGCGACGAGCAGCGCAAGGGCAAGGCGGGTGATTAAACTTGTTTCACTTCAGCGCAGCGTTGCGCGTCGTAGGTTTCCTTGCCTTTGGTTGGACGCTTCATAGGATACTGCGACCTCGTCGCCGCGAAGCAGTAAGCCCTCATCAATTTTTGCAGGGTTTTGGTATTCGGGATGGGTTAGCAGAACGTCCAAGACGAAGCGGAGCAAATCAGATGCCAAGAAACGGTCTGTGGCGTTGTCGGCATTCGAAGGTTCGGATGCCTTTTTGGATCGCTTTTTTCGCTTACCATGGACAATTGCCGATCGGACTTCGTACAGCCGCTTAACCTTGGAAGCGACATCGCTTGCGGGCAAACTCGGGTCGGCCTTAACCAATGCGAGAGCGGCGGCTCGCAGTCGAAGCTTGAACGCAAGCGACTGATTTTGATCGTCACCGAGCAGGAGTTCAAGACCAATCGTCCCATCGAGAATGGCATCAGGTGCATCGGTCCGCGTAAGGCAGGCGTTTAGTCGTTTCAAAGCGAGTCGGACAGCCTCGCTATTACTCTTCACAACTGCGCCGTAGATGCGACGGACCTCTTCAAGTTGCTTGGCCGTTACGCGCGATCCGCTGCGTACCCAACCATAGTCATCGTAGGCACTGGGATATTGGCGCAGGGTTGTTCCATACACCGGCGTCAGATCGCAGAAATAGTCGAGCGCCCAACCTTTAGGTACCCAGAGAATTTGGGCGTATCCCGTGCTGATTCCTGTCGCGATCCGCAACGCTCCAAAGAAGCTGTCGATTGCATCCAGCGTGTTGGCCGAATAGCTCCGAAGCGACTTCTTGGCGGCTTCGACGTCGTCTACCTCTAGAGTCCAACCCGTGGAAACAAAGGCGTGGGTAGCGGCCCCTACAACGTTTTTGACAGCACCGGATCCGTGTGTACTCATGCGCGCCCTCGCCAACTGAAGCTTTCTTGGCAAGCGAGCCAGGTACGTCGTTTCGGTCAATTGAAAGTGGCTAGCTTCAAAATGCGTCATAGCCACGGGAACAACCAGTCTAAGGTCGAGCGTTCGAAAAACGGTTCCGAAAACAAGTGGACGAAGGATGTCTGTTCGGCGTTTCGCCTCTATTGGTGCGTCCAGTCCATAGACGTGCAAGTAGCGTTCAACAGCATCGCCCACGAGGTGATCGACCGGCCAATCTGAAAAGGCCAAGTCCTTATCGCCGAGCGGGCGCAAACTCAGCCGCTTACCAATCTCGTGAGTTCGCAAGAAGGATGCGAGAGCCGCGCCATTAGGAAATCCTTTTTCGGGTCGGCGGTAGCCGCCCAACAATCCGGCAAGCCCGCGAGGGCGTAGAGTGCCAACATAGTCTCGTGGCGAGCCGTCCTTATAGAAGCCTGTCTCATGAAAGGTTGGAAAGCCGCCGTCTGACGACGACATCTCAGGATAGTCGTGATGAGGACCAACGTACTGACGGGGATTTTTTACGTGTTGAACAACCGCTTGGTGCAACTCATCAAACGCGGCCGCGAACAATTCGCTATAGCGCTGCATTTCTGCGCCACGCTTCTTCATAGCTGCCATACGATCTGCGTCTGACTTTTCCATCTATCCCTCGCCCAACCTGTCGCTCCGTGGCCGTGAACCTCTCTATGTTCTTAGAGAGGTTGGACTTCCCCGTTTATGGGAAAGTCGCCGAGGTACCGAGCTTCTTCACTCTTTAGGAAGAAAGCATTGTCCGGAAGCGCACAATGAACCTCGGCGGGTTGCCCACACTAGGTCATCGCGCAATAGGCCGCGATTGACGCGCCGATCAGACAGCCGAGCGACACGAAGCCGAACACGATTGAGGCGCGGAACGTCAGGTCGATCTTCCACAGGATTTTGGGATCGAAGTTCGGCCAGCTCTCGTCGTTGTAGATCATGTCCGGCGCTACATGGTCGTAAAGCTCAAGATGCTTGTGGCAATTCAGCCATGCAGCAAAGCCACACGCGAACGCCGTCACCAGCCCGACGATGTGCCACCAGTAGACCGCCCGCAAATGTCAGCGCCCTGTGGCGTGGCGTCCCGTCCGACAAGCAGGATGCTGGCACCGTGCACCAGTAGCAGCGACGCGATCAGCCATCGGCCATATTCGTTGGCGAGAGTCGCGGCGGCGCGTCGGTTCTCCTGTAGCTGCTGATAGCGGAGCTTGCGCGCCTCATAAATCTTGTCGTTGTCGCCTGTCGCCATTGCCGCCCTCCCGAAATGACAGGCGCAAGCATGGCTTATCAGCGCCGCGATGTCATCCGGGGGCAGTTTTCGTGGTCGGGGATGTAAAGCGCTCCGGCGGTTGCCCGAAATGTGGCGTCGAGGATAGAGCCGCCATAGAAGGGCCGGAGCGCCTTTTGACCGGTCGCGCAACGCGGGACATACAAACCGGCCAACAACATCAGCTTGCGCCGCGATGGTTTCGGAAACGTTAACCCTTGGCGCGCCAACGCCCGCCGGACACGCGCAAGCCGATTGGGCCGGACGCTGATCGCCAATAAGCGCCAGCGGCACCCTACGGGCCGGTCTCGGGCCGGGAAATGACAGGGCCGGGAGTCGAATTGCCTGGCGGCTGATAGTCGCCGGGCCGGTCATAGATCAGGTTCTCGGCACGCACGGCGGCGGCGCGCAGATCAGCCAGCGCTTGGCCATGCGGGCAGAAGAAATTCAGGCTGAGCGACGCGTTGCTGATCGCTGTCGTCAGCGCCCATATTTTGCGGCGGACTTCCTCGCGATGATATTCGTTGATGCGGTCGTGCTGTTTGCGGCGCGGCATGCGCGGGTTTCCCTTCGTTGGCCCGAAGGTTGTCGATATGCCCCGCAGGAACTTATTCCTGATTCGGCGCGCCCGGATCAAGCCCGCCATCGCGCGGATGGAGCAGCCGATCATGCAATTCCCGAACGCGTCGGACGCTGCTGCTGAAATGATCGCGATCCGGTTCGTTCGCCATCCGCCAGATCGTCGTGACCGACACGCCCGCCGCGTTCGCGATGACGTGATGCGTCAGGCCAGCCCGGCGCAGATCGCGGATCAGCGCGGAAGGCGAAGGCGAGTCATCGCGGGGCGGCATGCCAAAACCGTCGCACGGCGGCGGCGCGCGTGTAAGGGGGTTCGGGGCCAAAATCCCTTACACATACGTTACACACGCAAAATCAGTGACAAGGCCCGCTTAGCGATCGGGCCGACAACGTCAGGTTTTTCAGGGGTTTGCGGTGGCTGGGGAACCTGGATTCGAACCAGGACTAACGGAGTCAGAGTCCGTGGGTCTACCGTTAACCTATTCCCCAATGCCTCGGCGGCGATGCGGTCCGGGCTTCGGTGCGCCGGACGGCTGCCTTGTAACCGTGGCCGGAAAATAGTCAAGGGTGCTTTGCCATTCAATGGCCGCGACCAGCTTCCTCGCCTACGCCTGTCCTCGTGCCAGGACGGACACCTCCCGCCAAGCCTTGCCGAGAATGCCTTCGACCTCGGCCAGCGACGGCATGGACGGCGCGGTGCAGGGCCGCGTCACCGAGATGCCGGCAACGGCGCAGGCGAACCGCACCGCCTCCAGCGGGGACGCGCCTCTCGCCAGCGCGGTGGCTAGCCCGCCGTTGAAGGCATCGCCGGCACCGGTGGTTTCCACGACAGGCCCCGCCTGCACCGCAGGCACGTGCGCGGACTGGTCCCTGCCGTGGAGCAGCGCGCCCTTCTCGCCCAGCGTGATGATCGCCGTGCCGACGCCCATGGCGAGCAGCCTGTCGCCGGCGCGGCGCGCGTCGTCCAGGCCCTCGACCTTCAGGCCGGTCAGTTCCTCGGTCTCGGTCTCGTTCGGCGTCAGGTAGTCGCTGAGCGCATAGATCCGGTCGGGCAGCCTGGCCGCCGGCGCGGGGTTGAGGATCGTCGTCACGCCGGCTTCCCTGGCGATCTCCAGCGCGCGCAGCGCCGCGTCTAGCGGCTGCTCCAGCTGCGTGACGAAAACGCCGGCGGAGCGGATCAGCGCCGCATTGGCGTCGATGTCGGCGGGAGAGATCAGCGTCGCCGCGCCCGGGCAGACGATGATCGCGTTGTTGCCCGTCGTCTCCTCGACGAAGATGTAGGCGGCGCCCGTGTAGCTCTCCGGCGTCTCGATGACGGCCGGCTTGACGCCTGCCTCCTTCCACGTCGCCCGCGCCATGTCGGCGAAGGCATCTCGGCCGAGCCGGGTGACGAAGGTGACGTCGGTGCCGAGCCGGCCCGCCGCCACCGCCTGGTTCGAGCCCTTGCCGCCCGGTCCGAGCTTGAAGTCGGTGCCGAGGATCGTCTCGCCCAGGCGCGGCGCGCGCGCGGCGCGGTAGGCCGTGTCGGCGACGAAGACGCCCAGAATAACGACAGGCTTCATGACCACCGGCTTTTGCGCCGCCATGACGGCTCAGCCCGCGTCCGGCGGAATGACGCCCTTGCGGAAGGCGAAGCAGCCGTAGAAGCGGCGCTCGCCGGTCTGGATCACGCAATAGGCCTGCTTGGCGCGCTCATAGAAGGCGTAGCGCTCGATCGAGATCATCGGCCACGCCTTGCCCTCGGCCTTGTCGATGACCTTCTGCACTTCCTTCTGCACCTGCGGCACTTCCTTCGGCTTGCCGACGATCTCCATGCGCGCCGCCGCATCGTCGACGAAGGTGTCGAGCGGATAGACGGAAAGCACCGCGGCGGCGGCTTCGGCCGCCGTCGTGTTGTCGATCCTCAGAAGCTTGCCGAGCCGGGTCTGCCGCGCGACAGAATCGGCCGGGAAGTTGGTGTCGACGATGACCAGGTCGTCGCCATGCCCCATCGCGCGCAGGGCATGGAGCACGTCGGCGTTGAGCAGCGGATGGATACCTTTGAGCATTTTTCGCAAATTCCTCCTGAAAATGATGATGCCGGCCGCAAGTCAGATGCGCCGGCCGCTCTGCGGATCGAACAGGTGCACAAGGTCCTTGCGCGGCCTGAGGTGGAGTGTGTCGCCCGGCTTGAAGTCGTGCCGCTCGCGGAACAGCGCGACGATCTCGCTCTCGCCGAAGCGCAGCACGACGGTCGTCTCCGAGCCGGTCGGCTCGACCACGGATATGCGCGCCGGCAGGCCGTCCTCGGCGATCTGGAAATGCTCGGGGCGGACGCCGTAGAGCACCTCCTGCCCGTCCGACACCTTGTGCCCGCTGGACACGGGCAGTACGGCGCCGTCGACGCGCACGCCGCCTGCCTCCACCCTGCCCTTCAGCATGTTCATCGCCGGCGAGCCGATGAAGCCCGCGACGAATGTGTTCGCCGGCCTGTCGAACAGTTCCAGCGGCGCGCCCATCTGCTCGATTCGCCCGGCCTGCATCACGACGATCTTGTCGGCCATGGTCATCGCCTCGACCTGGTCGTGCGTGACGTAGATCGTCGTCGTCTTCAGTCGCTGGTGCAGTTCCTTAATCTCGGTGCGCATCTGCACGCGCAGCTTGGCGTCGAGGTTGGACAGCGGCTCGTCGAACAAAAACACCTGGGGATCGCGCACGATCGCGCGCCCCATGGCGACGCGCTGGCGCTGGCCGCCTGAGAGCTGCCGCGGATAGCGCGAGAGATAAGGCGTCAGGTCGAGGATCTCGGCCGCCTTGCGTACCCTCTCGTCGACCGCCGCCCTGTCGATGCCGCGCAGCTTCAGCGCAAAGCCCATGTTCTGCGCCACCGTCTTGTGCGGATAGAGCGCGTAGCTCTGGAACACCATGGCGATGTCGCGCTTGGCGGGCGGCAGATGGTTCACGGTGCGGTCGCCGATGGCGATCGTGCCGCCGGTCACGGCCTCCAAGCCGGCGACCATCCTGAGCAGCGTGGACTTGCCGCAACCCGAAGGGCCGACGAGCACGACGAACTCGCCGTCCGCTATGTCGACGCTGACGCCGTGCAGGATCTGCACGGAGCCGAACGCCTTCGACACATCGCGGATCTGGACCTTCGCCAATCGTGCCCCCAACGGTGGTTTTTGCGTGAGGCTAGCCAACCGTGGTGGGCAAGTCCATCGCCCAAATTCTCTGGTCGGACCAATCGCGTTGACTCCGTTCCGCCTTGGCCCATAGTGTCGGATGCCTTCTATCGCCTTGATGTTTTGGGCTGCCGAGGGAAACAGGCAGGACACCTTCATCGATCGTCCGCCCGGCTGGAGGAGTGCAGGGCGCAGGCATGCCGGAGGCTCACTACGCGGGAATTGCTGAACATGTTCTGGGAGGAACCATCGACATGAAAGTAAGTCTCTACGAACACCTCGTTCGCGCCGGGGCGACCCGCCGCGACGTCCTCAAGGGCGCGGCCAGCATGGCTGCGCTTGCCGCGGCTTCCACCGGCACGCTCGGCGCGCTGACGCGGCAGGCCTCCGCGCAGGACAATCTGCGCGCCGAGATCCTGAAAATCCCTGGCGTCGGCAAGGGTTCGCCCACCGACGCCGACTGGCAGAAGGTCGGCGAATTGTGCCTCGGCGCGACCAAGGCCAACGTGGCCGAAGGCGAGTTCGCCGGCGTCGAGCTCACCTTCATGGGCCTCAACAACCAGAACTGGCACAATTTCCTGTTCCGCGGCTTCCTCAAGCCGTGGGAGGCCTACACGGGAGCCAAGATCACCTGGATCGATCTTGCGCAGGCTGACTACAACCCACGCCTGCAGCAGGCGATCGCGACCGGTACGGTCGACTTCGACATCCTCGAAATGGGCGCGCCTTTCGAGGGCGACACCGCGGGCCGTGGCCTGCTCGACGAGATGCCTGACTGGGTCAAGGAGCAAATCGATGCCGACGACCTCGTGAACTACCTGAAACCGCCGGTCGGCACATGGGACGGCAAGACCTACCGCATCACCGTGGACGGCGACACCCACACGTTCGCGTATCGCAAGGACTACTTTGGCGACGGCTCGATCAGCGGGCTGGCCGAGGTGCCCACCCATTGGGACGAGATCAACGCGATGACCATCGCGCTCAAGGGCAAGACCGACCCGCTGACCGGCGGCCCCGCCTACGGCTTCCTCGATCCCCTGAAATATCAGTGGGGCGGGTTCGGCTTCTACTTCCTCGCGGACCGCGCCGCCGCCTATGCCAAGCATCCCGACGACCCGGCTTGGCTCTTCGACCCCGACACCATGAAGCCGCGGGTCAACAATCCTGGTTGGGTGCAGGCGATTCAGGATGTGTTCGACCTCGTCAAGGCCGACGCCTATCCGCCGGACCAGGTCAATACGGACCCGAACGGGACTGCATTCTCGCAATTCCTTGGCGGCACGGGGGCGGCGCTCACCTGGTGGGGCGATGTGGGCTCCAGTGCCCGTACCAACGACACTTCCGTGATCGGCGACGTCGTCGGCTTCTCCATCAACCCCGGCGCCAAAAAGGTCTACAACTCCAAGACCGGCGCCTGGGAAGAGAAGGAGAATTTCGCTCCCAACCTCGCCTACCTTGGCTGGGGCGTCTACGTCACGAGCCGGGTCTCGGGAGACGAGAAGAAGCGCAAGGCAGCATGGTCGGCCGCAGCCCATCTCGGCGGCAAGGACCTGTCCCTCTGGACGGCGGCCTACCCCTCCGGCTTCCAGCCCTATCGCAACTCGCACTTCCAGTACGAGGAGTGGGAGGCGGCAGGCTACGACCGCGCATTCGTCGAGGACTATCTCGGCTCCAATGCCGACAGCTACAACCACCCGAACGGCGCCATCGAGCCGCGCATCCCCGGCATCTTCCAGTACTACTCGATCGCCGAGGACGAGTTGGTGAAAGGCATCAATGGCCAGTACGCTTCGGCGCAGGAGACGGCGGATGCGATCGCCGCGGCCTGGGAAAAGATCACCGACCAGATCGGGCGCGAGGGCCAGGTCAAGCTCTACAAGGCTTCGCTCGGCATGTAGCGCCATTGGGGGCGCGACCGCGCGCCCCCTTCCGGCACGTCGGAAAGGCAGGATCGCCTGCCGGCATCCCGCCACTCAACCCCGAGTGCAGACATGAGCCAGGGCGATCTTCTTCACGTCGTCACCGCCGACGACATCTCGGAGCGCCGGCGGCGCTTCGGCCGCGCCATCGCCTGGGGATCCGCCGCGCTTCTTGCCGTGGTCGCCATCGCGCAGATCCTGGACCGCGCCGACGTCATCGATTTCGGCTTCCGGACATGGCGGCCGACGCTCTACGCCTACATCCTCTGGGCCACATGCCTGTGCTGGAGCCAAGTGCTGATCCGCGGCGAGCACGGCAAACGCACGCTCTTCGTGCTGCCCGCCGCCCTCTTCGTCGTGTCGCTGACGGTGTTCCCGCTGCTTTTCGGGCTGGTGATCGCCTTCTCAGACTGGAACCTGTCGTCGCCGCTCGGGCGGCAGTTCAACGGCTTCGACAACATCAGGCAGATGTGGAACGACGCGTTCTACTGGAACGCGCTCGCCAACATGGTCTGGTATTGCCTGGCGATCCTCGTCGAATACGCCGTCGCCTTCGGCCTGGCGCTGCTGCTCAACGCCGAGATCAGGGCACGCAAGTTCTTCCGCGTCGCGTTCCTTTTGCCGCTGATGCTGTCGCCGGTCGCCGTGAGCTGGATGATCGGCAAGTCGATGCTGGAGCTGCGCTTCGGCCCGATCGCCCGCTTCGCCCGCTGGCTGGGCTGGGAGAACCCGTCCTTCTTCGGCTCGCCGGAGGTCGCCAGGTTCACCATCATGCTGCTCGACGCCTGGACCTTCATCCCCTTCATGATGATCATGATCCTTGCCGGCTTGCAGGCCATTCCAAAGGAACTCACCGAGGCCGCCCGCGTCGACGGGGCGAGCCCGTGGAAAAGCTTCTGGGAAGTCACCTTCCCGCTCATGCTGCCAGTGTCCATCACGGCAATCCTGATCCGGCTGATCTTCAAGCTGAAGCTCGCCGACATCATCATCACGATCACCTCGGGCGGCCCCGGCGGCGCGACGGATTCCGTCACCTCCTTCATCTACCGTGAGTATCGCGACCGCTCGAATGTCGGCTACGGCACGCTGCTTGCGATGGTCTACCTCGTCATCATCATCGTCGCGATGACCATCCTGATGAAGGTCGCCGAACGTTTCACGAGGCCACGCACATGAGCGAGCAGGTTTTTCGCGACAGCGAGGGCGACCTGTCCTTCAAGGCCAGGCGGTTCGGCGGCAAGGCGCTGATCTACGCCCTGCTGATCACCTGGACGATCGTCTGCCTCTTCCCGATCTACTGGACCGTCACGACCAGCTTCAAGATCGCGCCCAACGTGATGAAGGGCGCGCTCATTCCCTGGGCCGACTATGCGCCGGCCTGGCTGGGCTGGCGCTCGCTCGGCCTGTCGCCCGACACGATCGGCTCGCCGAGCACGGTACGCGACGAATTCGTGAAGCGCTTCCTCAACTCGGCCGTCACCGCGCTCTCGTCGTCGACGCTCGCGGTCGTCATCGGATCGCTCGCCGCCTACGGCCTGTCGCGCTTCTCCTACAAGTTCGGCTACATGCGCAACGCCGACATCTCCTTCTTCTTCCTGTCGCAGCTCATCCTGCCGCCGGTGGTGCTGGCCCTGCCCTTCCTCGTCCTCTACCGCGAGCTTGCGCTGCTCGACACCAGGATCGGGCTCATCCTGCTCTACACCCTCACCGTGCTGCCGATCGTCATCTGGATCATGCGCGACCAGTTCGAGTCGATCCCGACGGAGCTCGAGGAGGCCGCGCTCGTCGACGGCCTGTCGATCTGGGGCGCGTTCTTCCAGATCATCCTGCCGATCGCTCTGCCGGGCATGGTGGCGGCCTTCATCCTGAGCCTGGTGCTGACCTGGAACGAATATTTCTTCGCCGCCCTGCTCACCTCGACCCATGCCAACACGCTGCCGGTCATGGTCGCCTCGCAGACCGGCAGCCAGGGCATCAACTGGTGGGCGATGGCGGCGCTCTCCTTCGCCGCCATCCTGCCGCTCATCGTCATCGGCATCGCGCTCGAGCGCTACCTGATCAAGGGCATGACGGCAGGCGCAGTGAAGTAGGCCTTCAGTAGGTTCCCACGTATTGCGGCTTCGAACAGATCACCACGGACTCCTCCCCTGAATGATCGCCGAAGGAGGCGCCTTCCTTCAGTTTGCAGAAGACGAGCTTATGATCATCCCCGATCAGCCAAATGCCATCGCTGGCAGGATAGCCGAGCAGCGGTTGAGCCGCGCTCTCGATCGCGGCGTCGATGGCTGCTCGTGACTGCATGCGGGCTGCCTGGTAGGTCACCAACCCTGTGATCACTGCAGCTCCCACCCCGCCAAGGAAGAGCGCAAACGACCTGGCCTTGTTTTCCATCTAGTCAGGCCCCTGATGGGCAACTATCGCCTGGAACTCGGCTCTGCTCGAGGTGGCAAGGCCAAGTGTCCAGTTTCCTTTCGGTGGGGACGCGACGGAACAGAGCTTGATCGCATCCGGCGATTTCTCGTTGCAATATAGTTTCGCGGATTCGAGATGCTTCAAGTAGAACTCCGAACTGGAATGTTGCGACGTCATGTTTATCGTCACAAGCATCTGCCCTTGATCCGTCGGATTCACGAATTTCCCCTCCCAGGTCTCCCTTTCGATCGACCAGAATTTGGTGGAAAACATATCGGTCGTCGGACGACGTTCCAGCACGCTTCGCCCGGACGCATTTTCCCTGAACCCGGCGATCCAATCCCTGTAGTGGGACAGATCGACGTCAAACGACGGCATGGCTGCTCCCGGCAGGCAGGAACCATCCCCTCCCGACGTCACACCCGCCAGAAGCAATTCACCGCCCGACCTCAGGAAAAAGGGGCCGCCGGAATCGCCGCTGCAGGTGCTGCCGAAGCCTCTGGCGAGCGTTGTCGCATCGTAGTCCCAGCAGATGAGGTTCTTTTGAAGCAGTTCCGCCGGGCAGCTTGCCGTCGCGACGCGCGCCTCCAGCTTGAGACCGACGCTGTTGGGCGCGACCCGGGTGCCGGTCGGGTTGCCGCTCCTGTCGAAGGTGCTGTGCATCCCAAACCCGACGATGGTGCCGATTGCG
>Ga0233385_1000457_pt1 | contig 20948 bp, 18 predicted proteins | sample ElkDunMinimDraft_16_FD_191543 | JGI IMG/M metagenome (GOLD analysis project Ga0233385, IMG submission 191543) | Fecal eukaryotic communites from dung pellets of Tule Elk in California, USA - Elk Dung G36 | ecosystem: Host-associated > Mammals > Digestive system > Large intestine > Fecal | place...
GATATTCGCCGCAGCGTTGATCTTTCCTAGCATCGTCTTCCTCCTTGGCTTTTCAAACCGGCAGGTAAACCGCCACCGGGCCTGCCCGTTCCGTAACCCGCCGCTTGTCGCAAGGACGCATGACGGCCCGCCGTCCCGACAGGCTCCGGCTTCGCCGCATGCGATTTGCCGAGGCATCGCCTGGCGGCTTGGGTTTGGCGTCGAAAGAGACTATCTGAGACGACGACAAGAATTTGGAAGCCGCCTGCCATGACCGTCACCAAGGAAGCCGTCATCGACCGTCTGAAGACGGTGAACGGCCCGGATTTCACCGGCAACATCGTCGATCTCGGGCTGGTTTCCGACATCTTCATCGCCGACAGCAAGGTCTTCTTCTCGATCACCGTGCCTGCCGCCCGTGCGCAGGAAATGGAGCCGCTGCGCGCCGCCGCCGAACGTGTCGTCAAGGCGATCCCCGGCGTTGCCGGCGCCATGGTCGCGCTGACCGCCGAGAAAAAGGGCGGCGGCATGGAAGCTCCGGTTCCGCCGCGGCCGGTCCAGCGCCCTGCCGCTGCGACACCGCCAGCTCGGCCCGCGCCGCCGCGCCCCGCTCCCCATGCTCCCGCCTCGCAGTCTTCAGGCAAGCGCGGCGTGCCCGGCATCGCCTCGATCATCGCGGTTGCCTCCGGAAAAGGCGGCGTCGGCAAGTCCACCACCGCCGTAAACATCGCGCTCGGGCTGAAGGCCAACGGCCTGAAGGTCGGCGTGCTCGACGCCGACATATACGGCCCGTCCATGCCGCGGCTGCTGAAGATCCGCGGCAAGCCGCAGACCGTCGACGGCAAGATCCTGAAGCCGATGGAGAATTACGGGCTGAAGGTCATGTCGATGGGCTTCCTCGTCGACGAGGAGACGCCGATGATCTGGCGCGGCCCGATGGTGATGTCGGCGCTTTCGCAGATGCTGCGCGAGGTCGAATGGGGCGAGCTCGACGTGCTCGTCGTCGACATGCCTCCCGGCACCGGCGACGCGCAGCTCACCATGGCTCAGCAGGTGCCGCTTGCCGGCGCCGTCATCGTCTCGACGCCGCAGGACCTGGCGCTGATCGACGCGCGCAAAGGGCTGAACATGTTCAGGAAGGTGGACGTGCCGCTGCTCGGCATCGTCGAGAACATGAGCTATTTCATCGCGCCCGACACCGGCAAGCGCTACGATATCTTCGGCCATGGCGGCGCGAAGCGCGAGGCCGAGCGGCTCGGCGTCACCTTCCTCGGCGAGGTGCCGCTGGAGATGCAGATCCGCGAGACGTCCGATTCCGGCGAGCCGGTGGTGGTGTCGGACCCGCAGGGCCCGCAAGCGAAGATTTATCGCGACATCGCCACCAGGGTCTGGCAGCGCGTCGGCGAGGAACGCGCGCGCTCGGAAGGCTCCGCGCCGGCGATCGTGTTCGAGTAGGCCTGGCTAAAGGTTAGCTGGCGCTTACCGTCTGGTTGAAGGTCGAGAAGAACTCCCCGGCGAGCTTTTTCGAGGTGGATTCGATCAGCCGGCTGCCGAGCTGGGCGATCTTGCCGCCGACATCGGCCTTGGCGGTGTATCTGAGCACCGTGGTGTCGGGACCGTCTTCGGCGAGCGTGACGTCCGCGCCGCCCTTGGCGAAGCCGGCGACGCCGCCCTTGCCCTCGCCGGATATCGTGTAGCCGCTCGGCGGATTGAGGTTCGACAGCGTCACCGCGCCGTTGAAGGTCGCCTTGATCGGCCCGATCTTCAGCACCACCGTTGCTGCCAGCTCGTTTTCCGCCGTCTTTTCAAGCGATTGGCAGCCGGGAATGCATTCCTTCAGCACCGCGGGATCGTTCAGCGCCTCCCATACCTTGTGGATCGGGGCCTGGATGCGCTCCTCGCCTTCCATGTTCAAAGCCATTGGAAACCTCCTGCCAGCGGGTTCCAGAGCCGTAGCGCAGGCTTCGAGCCATGTCCATCGAGGCCCGCGCATGGCGAACCATGGCTTATTTGTCTGACAAAATCCCTTGCCGGTATTCGGGCGTTGTCCTATCGATGCTTCACCGCATTTCCGGAGAGTTTCATGTCAGGGCCGACGACGAAGAAGAAATTCCGCTCGCAGGAATGGTTCAACAATCCGGACAATCCGGGCATGACGGCGCTCTATCTGGAGCGCTACCTGAACTACGGACTGACGCGCGAGGAACTGCAGTCGGGCAAGCCGCTGATCGGCATCGCCCAGACCGGCTCGGACCTGTCGCCCTGCAACCGCCATCACCTCGAGCTGGCCAAGCGCGTCCGCGCGGGCATCGAGGCGGCCGGCGGCGTGCCCTTCGAGTTCCCCTGCCACCCGATCCAGGAGACCGGCAAGCGCCCGACCGCGGCGCTCGACCGCAACCTCGCTTACCTCAGCCTGGTCGAGGTGCTCTACGGCTATCCGCTCGACGGCGTCGTGCTGACCATCGGCTGCGACAAGACCACGCCGGCGCTGCTGATGGCGGCCGCCACCGTCAACATCCCGGCGATCGCGCTGTCGGTTGGGCCTATGCTCAACGGCTGGCACCACGGCAAGCGCACCGGCTCGGGCACGATCGTCTGGGAATCGCGCCAGCGGCTTTCGGCCGGCGAGATCGGATATGACGAGTTCATGGACATCGTGGCGTCCTCGGCGCCGTCGGTCGGCTACTGCAACACGATGGGCACGGCGACCACGATGAACTCGCTGGCCGAGGCGCTCGGCATGCAGCTTCCCGGTTCGGCGGCGATCCCTGCACCTTATCGCGAGCGTGGCCAGATCTCATACGAGACGGGCAAGCGCATCGTCGACATGGTGCACGAGGACCTGAAGCCGTCCGACATCATGACGCGCGAGGCATTCGAGAACGCCATCGTCGTCAATTCGGCTATCGGCGGCTCGACCAACGCGCCGATCCACCTCAACGCCATCGCCCGCCATCTCGGCGTCAAGCTCGACAACGACGACTGGCAGTCGGTCGGCCACAAGATCCCGCTGCTGGTCAACCTGCAGCCGTCCGGCGAATATCTCGGCGAGGACTATCATCATGCGGGCGGCGTGCCGGCGGTGGTGGCCGAGCTGATGAAGGCGGATCTGCTGCCGCATCCGGATGCGCTGACCGTCAATGGCAGGACGATGGGCGACAACTGCAAGGGCGTCGTCAACGAGAACCCGGACGTCATCCGCTCCGCCGCCAAGCCGCTGAAAGCCGATGCCGGCTTCATCAACCTCAAGGGCAATCTGTTCGACAGCGCCATCATGAAGTTGAGCGGTGTCTCCGATGAGTTCCGCGACCGCTATCTGTCGGATCCCAATGATCCCGAGGCCTTCGAGGGCAATGCGGCCGTGTTCGACGGTCCGGAGGACTACCACGCCCGCATCGACGATCCCGCCGAAGGCATCGACGAGCACACGATCCTTTTCATGCGCGGCGCCGGCCCGGTCGGCTACCCCGGCGGCGCCGAGGTGGTGAACATGCAGCCGCCGGCATACCTGATCAAGAAGGGCATCCATGCGCTGCCCTGCGTCGGCGACGGGCGGCAGTCGGGCACCTCGGGCTCGCCCTCGATCCTCAACGCCTCGCCCGAGGCTGCGGCCGGCGGCGGGCTGGCGCTGGTCAGGACCGGCGACCGCGTGCGCATCGACCTCAGGAAGGGCACCGCCAATATCCTGATCTCCGACGAGGAGCTGGCGGCGCGCAAGGCTGCGATGAACGGCAATGGGGGCTACCACTATCCCAAGCACCAGACGCCGTGGCAGGAAATCCAGCGCGGCATGGTCGACCAGTTCGACGAGGGCATGGTGCTGAAGCCGGCGGTGAAGTACCAGCACATCGCGCAGACCGCAGGCGTGCCGCGCGACAACCACTGAGCGACGCCTCTCCGCATTTCTGGAGCGCGGGGTTTCCCGCGCCCTAAAGGTAGCTCGTGACCGCCGGCGCTTCGAGCTGGCGGTCGTGCTTGCCGTCCTCGTAGATGATCGGCGCCGCGCCGAGCTCCTCCTCGGTTGCGTCGTCCAGGCAGGCGACGTTGACCGCCCAGAAATTGCCGCCCATGAAGTCCAGATAGCCGCGCGAGAAGGTGTGCGCGCCGCAATGCGGACACATGTAGTGGTTGATGTCGCCCTCCGGCCAGTTTGACGGCACGGCCTGGTAGTCGCGCATCGTCTCCTTGCCCGTAGTGACGCGCAGCGCCTCGTAGGCGGCGAAGGATTTCTTGTAGCCGAGCTTCAGGCAGAAGCTGCAATTGCATTTGCGGATGCCCTCGGCGAGGTCGATATCCGCCTCGAACCGCACCGCGCCGCAATGGCACGAGCCGTGATAGGTCTTCTTCATGCCCGCACTCCCTGCCGAGGCGCAATCTCTGCGGCCAGCCTGTCGAGGCATTCGCCCCAGCCGCTTTCGTGGGAATCGCGCGTGGCCGCATCGGCGAAGGGCTCGTGCCGGAACGTCAGCCTCGTGCCGCTGCCTTGGGGCCTGATGGTCACGGTGATCAGGGTCTCCGGTCCGTCGTCCCAGGCGAAGGTGAAGACGATCCTCTCGGGCTCGACGATCTCGCGATAGACGCCGGACATGCCGTAGCTGTTGCCGTCCGGGCCGTGGATCGCATGGCGATAGGCGCCGCCCTCGCGGAAGTCGAGTTCATCGGAGGTGGCGGTGAAATCCTTGGGACCCCACCAGCGCAGCAGATGCTCCTTGCTTGCCCAGGCCTTGAATACCAGCGCCGGCGGCGCGTCGAAGCTTCGCGTGATCTCCAGCGCGTGCTCTGCCTTCGCGGGATTAATGCCTGCCATCCGATCCTCCCTTGGTCTGCAACTCGGTAAGGTAGTCTCCGAGACGGTCGAGGCTGCCTTCCCAGAAGACCCGGTAGCGCTCGGTCCATTCGGCGACCTGCTTCAGCGGTGCGGCCTCGAGCCTGCAAGGCCGCCATTGCGCTTCGTGTCCGCGCGCGATGAGGCCGGCGCGCTCGAGCACCTTGAGATGCCTGGATATCGCCGGGAGGCTGATGGGAAAAGGCGCGGCGAGTTCCTTGACGGTCGCCTCGCCCTCTGCCAGCCGGGCCAGGATCGCGCGGCGCGTCGGGTCGGCAAGGGCGGACAAAGTGGCGCTCAGTTGATCCATGAATTTAACTGGTGCGTTAATTAACTCATGCGTTAAATAGAGCGATGCGACCTTGCCGTCAATCCACGGTGCCAGGAGCAAAGTGCGGATTGTGTCCCGGCGCATTTCCGCGCTAGGTCGGTTCGAACCATCCTGAAGAAACGTTGAGGGTCTTGGAGCATGGCGAAGCTTGTCTTTGGAATGAACCAGTCCCTGGACGGCTACGTCGATCACGACGCGATCAGCACGGGTCCGAAACTCTTTGGCCACTGGACCGAGCAGGTCCGTCGCCTGGCCGGAAGTATTTACGGTCGCCGCATGTACGAGGTGATGCGTTATTGGGACGAAGATCGTCCCGAGTGGGGCGCGGAGCAACACGAGTTCGCGGCGGCGTGGCGGCGCCAGCCGAAGTGGGTAGTGTCGCGCTCGTTGAAGTCGGTCGGGCCCAACGCCACGCTTGTGGAGGATGATATCGGCGCAGCGATACGCGGCCTGAAGGCAGAGCTCAGCGGAGAAATCGCCATTTCCGGACCGGACCTGGCGCGAAGCGTGACCGACCTCGGCCTCATCGACGAATATCGCCTTTACCTCCACCCGGTCGTGCTCGGTCGCGGCAAGCCGTTCTTCGCCGGACCCCGGCCACAGCTTCGGCTCGTCGCTAGCGACCGGGTCGACGAGGACGTGATGAGGTTGACCTACGTTCCTGCCTGATCGCGCGCTCGCGCTTCCCTGCGGCGGCATTTGTAATCCCGCCGTTGGCAAGCTACCTCCATGCAAACGGAAAGCAGGTTGTCGTGGCCCCAAGGCGTTCTTCCATCGGATTCTTCGGCTTGTTTGGCCGCTCCGGCGATCTCAAACAACTGGACGCCGCCCTGCGCGGGGCGGACCTGCATCCTGCGCTCGTGCCCGAGGGCGTGAAACTGACCATCGTCAATCTGATGAAGGATCATTGGCGCGACGAGCCGCCGGCTTCCGCTTACCCGCCGCTCGCCGGGCTTCTCGCCTATTGCGTGGCCGGGCCTGATACGTTCAGCGACGTCAACGGTCCGGACAGCGCCGAAGCGGTGGAACGCCGCATCGAGGCGGCACTGGACCTGCCCGACAGCCTGGATGCGCAGGTAGTGCTTCTGGCGCTGCACGCAAAACTCATGAACCCGGATGTCGTCGATCGCTTCGACCTGAGCGCCGACCCGGCCTGATCGTAGTCAGTTGCCCATCCCGCTGCGTGGCAGCTTGATGAGGTCGCCGAAGCGGGCGCGAAGGCGGTCGTCGATCGCTTTCGCGACATGGCGCGGAAAACGCTCCGCCAGGATTTTCTTCTTCTCGGCAATGGCGCGCGACAGGATGTCGGGCTTGCCCTTCTCGTTCCATTCCTTCGGCGAGAAACGGTCGCCCACCGCCGGATAGAAATATTCGGTCTGCATCAGGCGCAGCGTCTGGTCGTTGCCGAGATAGTGGCCGGGGCCGTTGAGGCAGACCTCGGCGATCGTGTCGATCGAAAGCGCCGCGTCCGTCACCTCGATGCCGCGCACGCAGCGCTGGCACATGCCGAGCATGTCGTTGTCGACGATCAGGCTTTCCAGGCAGAAGCCGAGCAGCGAGGCGTGCATGCCGGCCGATTCATAGACGAGGTTGAGCCCCGACAGGCCGGCCATCACATTGGTGATGCCTTTTTCGTATCCGGACTGGATGTCGGGGAGCTTGGAATCGGCCATTCCGGCTGCCGAACCGCCCGGCAGGTCGTAAAACTGCGCCATCTGCGCGCAAGCCGACGACAGCAGCGCCTGTTCGGCCGAGCCGCCCGACATGGCACCGGTACGGAGATCCGAGACGAAGGGCCAGGTGCCGAAGATGGCGGGATGGCCGGGTTTTATGGCGTTGACGTAGATCAGGCCGACCAGCACCTCGGCCACCGCCTGGACGACGGCACCGGCGATTGCGGCTGGCGCCGTCGCGCCGGCCTGGCCGGCGGACAGCAACAGGATAGGGATGCCGCCTTCGACGCAGGCCTCCAGCACGCCGCAGGCGTCCTCGGCGAATTTCATCGGCGGCACGACGAAGCAGTTGGAGTTGGAGACGAAGGGCCGGGCGCGAAAATTCTCCTCGCCGCCGGCGATGGCGTAGAGCATCTCCAGGGCAGGGGCCACGTTCTCGCGCACCGTGAAGGACGTGCCGACATGCTTCGACGTGCCCATCACGCAGGCGTAGAGCGTGTTGAAGTCCATATCGAGCGGGTCGGGGATGTCGCGCGGCACCATCGGCCGCTGGAAGAAATGGATGTTGTCGAGGCCGTCGACGATGCGGGCGGCGTCGTAGATGTCCTGCAGCAGCGACTCGCGGTATTCGCGCTTCTCGACGTCGACGAGATGAACAGCCGCGCCCGCCGTGCCGTAATGCACGCGCTTGCCCTGGATCACCATGTCGTGCCTGGGGTCCTGGCCGTGCAGCGTGAAATTGCGCGCGGCGCGCTTGATCGTGTCCTCCACGAGGCCGCGCGGGAAGCGTATCCGGCCGTCCGCGCCGAGTTCTGCGCCGACGCGCGTCAGCGCTTCCATGCAGGAAGGGATGGCGTTGGCGAAACCGACCGTTTCGAGAAGAGTGAGCACCGCCTCATGGATCCGGGTGAGGTCTGCCTCGGCGAGCGCCTTGTAGTTGCCGCCTTCGAGGCCGGGCCGGATCGGGCGCACGTTGTCTGCCAATGGCGCGGATCGAAGCGCGCGCCTGGCTTCACGGCCGCCGGATCGTCGCGAGCCGCGCTCGGACGACGCCTCCGCCTTTTCCACCGCGCCAGCCGTGACTGTATCCAATACGCTTGGCATGCCGACGTTCCCCATTGTCGAACGCGCCCGGTTGGTCCAGAGCTGCGCACATGATCCTGCCTTAGCGCCGACTATGCAACGGCTGCAAGACCGCCCTAGGGCCAGGCGATTTCGGCGGGTGTACCAGAAAGGCCGCCATGCGGCGGCCTTTCCCTTGGGGAAGGGTGTACGTCGTTTACGCCGCCGCGGGCCGCCTGCCGGCGGCGGTGGCGAGTTCGCGGATGCCGGGCTCGATGTGCTGCAGCGCGATCGAGGAAATGCCGAGACGCATGAAGCGCGTCGGCTTGTCGGCGCGGTCGAAGAAGCGGTCGCCCGGCTCGATGATGACGCTGCGCGCGGCCGCCTGCGCTGCGAGGTCGCGCGCGTCGGTGCCGCGCGGGCCTTCGAGCCAGAGCGAGGTGCCGCCGGCCGAATCCGTCGCCTTCCAGTCGGGCAGGAAGGCGTCTATCGCATGCACCAGCCGCTTGCGCCGCTCGTCGAAAGCCGATGAGAGCCTGCGCACCAGGGCCTCGTGGTGGCCGAGCGAGAGGAAGAGGGCTACGGCGCGCTGGTTGTTGGCCGGCGGGTGGCGCAGCATGAAGCGGCGCAGCGCCCTGAGTTCCGAGATCAGCCCGGCGGAGGCGACGATGTAGCCAAGCCGCAGGCCCGGCGCCAGCGTCTTCGACATCGAGCCGACATAGATGACGCGGCCCGAGCGGTCGAAGCTCTTCAGCGCCTGCTGCGGCGCCTCGTCGAGCAACTGGCTGTCATAGCCGTCCTCGATGATGATCTGGTTGTTGCGGGCTGCGCGGGCCAGCAGGTCCTGGCGCCGCTCGGCAGACAGCGGCACCATGGTCGGGCAATGATGGCTGGGAGTGACGAAGACGAAATCCGTATCGTTGGGGATGGAGGAGGTGACGATGCCCTCTTCGTCGACCGGCGTCGGCAGCGTCTCGGCGCCGGCAAGCCGGAAGATCGAGCGCGCATCGGGATAGCCCGGATCCTCCATCGCGACCTTGCTGCCCTTGCTCATCAGCAGGTTGGCCAGCATGTAGAGCGCGTTCTGCGCGCCCAGCGTCACGATGATCTCGTCGGGATTGGCGAAGATGCCGCGCCGCGGCAGGAGCCGCGCCTGGATCTGCTCGATCAGCAGCGGGTCGTCGCGGTCGACCATGTCGGCCGCCCAGTTGCGGATCTCCAGCACGGCCAGCGCCATGCGGTTGCACTCGCGCCACTCGGCGGTCGGGAAGAGCGTCGGGTCGAACTGCCCGTAGACGAAGGGGTAGGACGACTTGATCCAGTTGCCGTGCTTGGCCGGCGGCGGCATGTCGGAGGCAGCGATCTGGCGGCGCGCCTTCCAGTCGATCTCGTTGGCGTTGTCGTTGGCCTTCTGGGCCGGGCGGGCCGGGGTGGCCAGCACCTCAGGGTTGACGAAATGGCCGCGCCGCTCGCGCGCCACGAGAAAACCCTGGTCGACGAGCTGCTGGAAGGCGAGCACCACGGTGCCGCGCGCGACGCCGAGCTTTTCCGCCAGGATGCGGCAGGAGGGAAGCGGCATGGAGGCCGCGATCTGGCGATCGAGGATAGCGGCGACGATCGCCTGCCTGATCTGCGCCTGAAGCGTCTGCCCGGACTCCGCCGAAATGCGGAAAAGCCCGGACCATATCGCTGCGTCGTTTCGCTGTGGCATACCGTGCTCCTTGCGGAACGCTACCCCCGGTTGCGTCCGTTTCTGGCCCAGCATTTTGTATTCGTGGTCCAAACGGTTACGCCAATGAATTTTTCTAATTGATAGGATTTATGCCAGTGATGCATCGCGGCTAGCCCAGCCCACTCCGCAATCGAAGCGCCACAATCGCGGCTCAACAGGCCGTCTCTCGCAGTTGCGAAAAGCTCTGCTATGGTGGCGCGGGGCGAAAATCAGGAGTTTCCAGTGGCAGACAATTCGTTCCAGGACCGGCTTGCGGCGCTCAAGGCCCATCACGCGGATGCGCCGACGGACATGCGCGCCGCCTTTTCTGCCGATCCGGGGCGATTCGGGAAGTTCTCGATCGTCGATGGCGACCTGCTCATCGACTGGTCGAAATGCGCTGTGACCGAAAAGACGATGGAGCTCCTCGCCGCCCTGGCCGAATCGGCAGGCGTCGAGAAGCGCCGCGAAGCGATGTTCTCCGGCGACAAGATCAACATCACCGAGCATCGCGCCGTGCTGCATACCGCGCTTCGCCAGCCGAAGGACGCGAAGGTGCTGGTCGACGGCCACGACGTGGTGCCCGACGTCCATGAAGTTCTCGACGCGATGGAAAAATTCTCCGACGTCGTGCGCTCGGGCGAGGCCAAGGGCGCGACCGGCAAGAAGATCACCGACGTCGTCAACATCGGCATCGGCGGCTCCGACCTCGGCCCGGTGATGGCCACGCTGGCGCTGGCGCCGTGGCATGACGGGCCGCGCCTGCACTACGTGTCGAACATCGACGGCGCGCACATCCACGACACGCTGAAGCACCTGTCCCCGGAGACGACGCTCTTCATCATCGCCTCCAAAACCTTCACCACGGTCGAGACGATGACCAATGCCGAGACGGCCAAGCGCTGGATCGTCTCGAAGCTGGGCGAGGGGGCGGTGGCCAATCACTTCGCCGCGGTGTCGACGGCGCTGCCGCTGGTGGCCAAGTTCGGCATCGCCGAGGACCGGGTCTTCGGCTTCTGGGACTGGGTCGGCGGACGGTATTCATTGTGGGGCGCCATTGGCCTGCCGATCATGATTGCGGTCGGCGCGAAGAATTTCCGCGACTTCCTGGCCGGCGCGCATGAGATGGACGAGCACTTCCGCACCGCGCCACTGCTCGAGAACATCCCTGTCTTGATGGGGCTGGTCGGATTCTGGCACCGCGTGGTGTGCGGCTATCCGGCGCGCGCCGTCATCCCCTACGACCAGCGCCTGTCGCGCTTCCCGGCCTATCTGCAGCAGCTCGACATGGAATCGAACGGCAAGCATGTGACGCTGGAAGGCGCCACGGCCGCGACGCCGACCGGCCCGCTGGTGTGGGGCGAGCCCGGCACCAACGGCCAGCATGCCTTCTTTCAGTTGCTGCACCAGGGTACGGACGTCATCCCGATCGAGTTCCTGGCGGCGGCGGTCGGCCATGAGCCGGACCTGAAGCACCACCACGACCTCCTGCTTTCCAACGTGCTGGCGCAGTCGGCGGCGCTGATGAAGGGCCGCACGCTGGAGGAGGCGAAGAAGCAGATGCTGGCGAAGGGCATGAAGGCCGACGACGTGGAGGAGATCGCGCCGCACCGCGTCTTCACCGGCAACCGCCCATCGGTGACGATCCTCTACAAATCGCTCGACCCCAGCACGCTCGGCCGCCTGATCGCGCTCTACGAGCACCGGGTCTTCGTCGAGGGCACGATGTTCGACATCAATTCCTTCGACCAGTGGGGCGTCGAGCTCGGCAAGGAACTGGCGACCGAGCTCCTGCCTGTCGTCGAGGGCAAGGAAGATGCCGCAGCGCACGACGCCTCGACGGCGGGCCTGGTGCAGCATATTAAGCGTCTCAGCTAGGGCTGGTGCGGTGGTCGCACCGCACCAACGGGGGCGTTCGAGCTTGGCGGCAATAAAAGGAATCCTGTTCGACAAGGACGGGACATTGGTGGACTTCCAGAAGACCTGGTTCGCGATCGCCGACCTGATGGCGCTGCATGCGGCGAAGGGCGACCGCGCCGGGGCGGACAGTCTGATGGTCAAGGCCGGCTACGACTACGACCGGCACTGTTTTCGCGCCGATTCCGTCTTTGCCGCCGGCACCAACGCCGACATCGTGGAGCTCTGGTACCCGCATCTCAGCGAAGAGCGGCGCCGCGAGATGACCACCTACTTCGACACCTTCACGGCGGAGCAGGGGGCGCTGCAGTCGGTGCCGCTGCCGGGCAGCAAGGATGCCATCGCCGCCCTGCATCGGGCAGGCTTCCGGCTGGGCGTGGCGACGAACGATTCGACCGGCGGCGCGGAGAAGACGCTGCTGGCGCTCGGCATCGCCCAGATGTTCGACGCGGCCTATGGCTACGACGCCGTCGCCAATCCCAAGCCCGCGCCCGACACGATCCAGGCGTTCAGCGACCTGACCGGGCTGAGGCCCGCCGAGATCGCCATGGTCGGCGACAACAGGCACGACCTCGAAATGGCGAAGGCCGGCGGGGCAGGGCTGGCGGTCGGCGTTCTCTCGGGCACCGGCACGCGCGAATCTCTGGCGCCGCTGGCGGATATCGTGCTGGACTCGATCGCGGAACTGCCTGGGTATCTCGCCCGCGCATGAGCTGTCAGCCTTCTAGCCCCTCAGCTCGCGTCGCAGGATCTTGCCGACCGGAGTCTTGGGCAGCTCGGTGCGGAATTCGATGTGCCGGGGCCGCTTGTAGCCGGTGAAATTCTCGCGGCAGTAGGCCATGAGTATCTCTTCCGTGAGCGCCGGGTCCTTCTTCACGACAAAAAGTTTCGGCGTCTCGCCGGAGTGCTCGTCGGGAACGCCGATCGCCGCCACTTCCAGAACGCCCGGATGCAGCGCGACGACCTCCTCGAGTTCGTTCGGATAGACGTTGAAGCCGGAGACGAGGATCATGTCCTTCTTGCGGTCGACGATCTTGGTGTAGCCGCGCTCGTCCATGAAACCCATGTCGCCCGACTTGAAGAAGCCGTCCGGGGTCATCACCCGCGCGGTCTCGTCGGGCCTGTTCCAGTAGCCCGTCATCACCTGCGGCCCGCGGATGCAGATCTCGCCGACTTCGCCGAGCGGCAGCTCTTTGCCGTCGTCGTCGCGGATCGAGATGTCGGTCGAGGGGAGGGGAAGGCCGATCGTGCCGGTGAACTCCTTGCCGCTCACCCTGTTGGCGGTCGCCACGGGCGAGGTTTCGGAGAGGCCGTAGCCTTCGGTGATATTGATGCCCGTCGCCTTGTTCCACCGCTCGGCGACGCCCTTGTGGACCGCCATGCCGCCGCCGAGCGACAGCACCAGATGGCTGAAGTCCAGCTTTCGGAAGTCCTCGTTGTTGAGAAGCGCGTTGAACAGCGTGTTCAGGCCCGGGAAGATGGTGAACTTGTGGCGCGCCAGTTCCTTTGCAAGTCCCGGAATGTCGCGCGGATTGGGGATGAGCACGTTGAGCGCGCCCTGCTGCATTCCCATCAGCGCGTTCACCGTCAGCGCGAAGATGTGATAGAGCGGCAGCGCGCAGATGAAGACCTGGTTCTCCGGTTTCGGCCTAGCCGTGTAGGCGTCCTCCACCCAGACGCTGAGCTGCTCCACATTGGCCAGCACGTTGCGGTGGCTGAGCGTTGCGCCCTTGGCGATGCCGGTCGTGCCGCCCGTATATTGCAGGAACGCGACGTCCTCCGGACCGACCCGGACCGGTTCGAGCTTGCGGCCGGCGCCGTCCTTCAGCGCCGTGTTGAAGGCGACGTGGCCGGGCAGTGACCAGGCCGGCACCAGCTTCTTCACCCGCCGGACGACGAGGTTCACGATCAGGCCCTTGACGCCCAGCATGTCGCCCATGGTCGCAACCACGACATGCTTGACCTGGGTTTTGGCAACCACCGTCTGCAACGTCCTGGCGAAGTTCTCCAGGATGACGACGGCTTCCGCGCCGGAGTCCTTGAGCTGGTGCTCCAGCTCGCGCGGCGTGTAGAGCGGGTTGACGTTCACCACCGTGTAGCCGGCGCGCAATATGCCCATCATGACGACCGGATATTGCAGCACGTTGGGCATCATGATCGCGACGCGCGCGCCCCTCGCGAGCCCCTTCGACTGCAGCCAGGCGCCGAAGGCGGCCGAATGCCGCTCGAGCTCGCTGAAGCTGATCTGCCTGCCCATGAAGGCGAAGGCCGGGCGGTCGGCAAATTGCTTGCAGGCGCCGACGAGGAAGTCGCCGATCGAGCCCGTCGGCAGGGCGATCTCAGCCGGAACGTTTGCCGGGTAGCTCTTCAGCCACGGTTTCTTCGCGGAGACGGCGGGCGCTGCCGGATCCGCCGGTTCGCCGGGTTGGCTAGCCGCTGCCGGCCCGGCTTCGGTGCTTGTGCTGTCGGCCAATTGTTCCTCCCTCGGCAGTTTCCGATACCGCCGCAATCTCTGCCGGCTCTTCCTTCTTTTGCGGCCAGCCTCAAGGGGAATTCCGGAAACGGTTGTCACAGTATGTATGGCTTGTCACACCATGCAGGCAAGTCTTGCCGCTGGGGCATGTGCCCAACGAACAGTCGGTCGCGAGAATGTGAAAAGGCCAGTTTCTCCCGGAAGTGCGCCGATTCGGGAAAAAATCTTCGCCTGACGGTGCGGTAGCCGAACGGGGAGTTCCAATAGTGGCGAAAGGGTGATTATATGCGCGCTTTCCGGCCTAGTGGGGCTTGGAAACAAAAATCAGGGAGACCTTAATGTTCAAGAAAACCACTTTTGCGGCCGCGTTGCTGGCCGCAACCGTGATCAGCGGCGTGGCCAGCGCAAAGACGTTCGTCTACTGCTCGGAAGCTTCGCCGGAAGGCTTCGACCCCGGTCTGTATACCGGCGGCAATACTTTCGATGCTTCCGCCCACCCGATCTTCAATCGCCTGCTCGAATTCAAGAAAGGCACGACCGAGACCGAACCCGGCCTTGCCGAGAGCTATGAAGTTTCCGACGACGGCCTGGAATACACCTTCAAGTTGCGTCCCGGCGTCAAGTTCCACACCACCGATTTCTTCACGCCGACCCGCGATCTCAACGCCGACGACGTGATCTTCTCCTATGAGCGCCAGTGGAAGTCGGACAATCCCTGGAACAAGTATGTCGAGGGCGGCACCTGGGAATATTTCTCGGGCATGGGCTTCCCCGACCTGCTCGAGTCGATCGAGAAGGTCGACGACCTGACGGTGAAGTTCAGGCTGAAGCGCAAGGAAGCGCCCTTCCTCGCCAACATCGCAATGCCCTTCGCCTCGATCGTCTCCAAGGAATACGCCGACAAGCTGCAGGCCGACGGCAAGATGCACGAGATGAACCAGAAGCCGGTCGGCACCGGTCCGTTCACCTTCGTCGGCTACCAGCAGGATGCGGTGATCCGCTACAAGAAGAACCCCGACTACTGGGGCGAGGCGCCGAAGATCGACGACCTGGTCTTCGCCATCACCACCGACGCCTCGGTGCGCTTCCAGAAGCTCAAGGCCAATGAGTGCCAGCTGATCCCGTATCCGAACGCGGCCGACGTGGCGGCGATCAAGGCGGATCCGGACCTCAAGGTCGCCGAGCAGGAGGGCCTGAACGTCGCCTACCTCGCCTACAATACGACCCAGGCGCCGTTCGACAAGGTCGAGGTGCGCAAGGCGCTGAACCAGGCGATCAACAAGCAGGCGATCGTCGACGCGGTGTTCCAGGGCCTGGCGACCCCCGCCAAGAACCCGATCCCGCCGACCATGTGGTCCTATAACGACGCAGTCGAGGACGACAAATACGACCCCGAGGCGGCCAAGGCCGCGCTTGAGGCCGCCGGCGTCAAGGACCTCGAGATGAAGGTCTGGGCGATGCCGGTCGCGCGTCCGTACATGCTGAACGCCCGGCGCGCGGCGGAGCTCATCCAGTCCGACTTCGAGAAGGTCGGCGTCAAGGTCGAGATCGTCTCCATGGATTGGGGCGAGTACCTCGAGAAGTCGAGCGCCAAGGACCGCGACGGCGCCGTGATGCTCGGCTGGACCGGCGACAACGGCGATCCGGACAACTTCCTCGACACGCTGCTCGGCTGCGACGCCGTGGGCGGCAACAACCGCGCGCAGTGGTGCAACAAGGAGTTCGACGACCTCGTGACCAAGGCGAAGGAGGCGAGCGACCAGGCCGAGCGCACCAAGCTCTACGAACAGGCGCAGGTGGTGTTCAAGAAGGAAGCGCCCTGGGCGACGCTCGACCATTCGCTGGCGATCGTTCCGATGCGCAAGAACGTCGAGGGCTTCGTCCAGAGCCCGCTCGGCGACTTCACCTTCGAGACCGTCGACATCACCGAGTGATGGCGAACCCATAGGCGGCAGGGGGCGTTCGCAGCGCGAACGCCCCCTTTCGTTATTCCGACATTGTGTGTAAAGGGCTGACCCGGGAGGTTGGCCGTCGCTTAACGCGAATTCTGGGGCTGATATGCTTCGCTTCTTCCTAGGGCGCCTTGCCGTCCTGATCCCGACCTTCATCGGGGTCTCGATCATCGCCTTCGCCTTCATCCGGCTTTTGCCGGGCGATCCGGTCGCGCTGCTTTCGGGCGAGCGCGTCATGTCGCCCGAGCGCCACGCCGAGATATCGCAGCAGCTGGGCTTCGACCGGCCGATCGTCGTCCAGTATCTCGACTATCTCTGGGGCGTGCTGCGCGGCGATTTCGGCACCTCGATCACCACCAAGAGCCCGGTGCTGGATCAGTTCCTGGAGCTTTTTCCGGCGACGCTCGAGCTGTCGCTCTGCGCCATCCTCTTCGCCATAGTGCTCGGCATCCCGGCCGGCGTGCTCGCCGCCATCAAGCGCGGCTCCTGGTTCGATCAGGCGATCATGGGCACGGCGCTGATCGGCTTTTCCATGCCGATCTTCTGGTGGGGCCTGCTGCTCATCATCCTCTTCTCCGGCATCCTGCAGTGGACGCCGGTGTCGGGCCGCATCTCGCTGATGTTCTTCTTCCCGTCGGTGACCGGCTTCATGCTGGTGGACTCCCTGCTGTCCGGCCAGGAAGGCGCGTTCAGGTCCGCGGCGAGCCACCTCATCCTCCCGACCATCGTGCTCGGCACCATCCCGCTCGCCGTCATCGCCAGGCAGACGCGCTCGGCGATGCTGGAAGTGCTGTCGGAGGATTACGTGCGCACGGCGCGCGCCAAGGGCCTGTCGGCCTTCCGCGTCGTCGGCATACATGCGCTGCGCAACGCCATGATCCCGGTGGTCACCACGATCGGCCTGCAGATCGGCGTCATGCTGGCCGGCGCGATCCTCACCGAAACCATCTTCTCCTGGCCGGGCATCGGCAAGTGGATGGTCGATTCCGTCTTCAAGCGCGACTATCCCGTGATCCAGGGCGGGCTCTTGATCATTGCCGGCATCATCATGCTGGTGAACCTTCTGGTCGACCTGCTCTACGGCCTGATCAACCCGCGCATCAGGCACTGAGAGGCACGAGAATGGCTGACGCAGCGACAAACACTCCCGGTCCCATCTCCGTCGATCCGTCGCGTCGCGCGCGGCTGGCCGAGTTCTGGTTCTATTTCTCCGAGAACCGCGGCGCGGTGATCGGCCTCTTCTTCTTCCTGTTCCTCGTGCTGCTTGCGATCTTCGCGCCGCTGATCGCGCCGCACGCCCCGCAGGCGCAGTACCGCGACGCGACGCTGGTGCCGCCCTTCTGGCAGGAAGGCGGCAGCACGGCATTCCTGCTCGGCACCGACGCGGTCGGCCGCGACATCCTGTCCAGGCTGATCTACGGCACGCGCTTCTCGCTCTTCATCGGCGTCATCGTGACCACGATCGCTCTCGTCGGCGGCATCATACTCGGCGTCATCGCCGGCTATTTCCGCGGTTGGGTCGACACGGTGATCATGCGCCTGATGGACATCATCCTGGCTTTCCCGTCGCTGCTTCTCGCGCTGGTGCTGGTTGCGGTGCTGGGGCCGGGGCTGATCAATGCGATGATCGCGATCGCGCTCGTCTTCCAGCCGCATTTCGTGCGCCTGACGCGCGCCGCCGTCATGGCGGAGAAGAACCGCGACTATGTCGTGGCGGCGAAGGTTGCCGGCGCCGGGCCGCTGCGCCTGATGTTCAAGACCATCCTGCCCAACTGCATGGCGCCGCTGATCGTGCAGGCGACGCTGTCCTTCTCCAACGCCATCCTCGACGCGGCGGCGCTGGGCTTCCTCGGCATGGGCGCGCAGCCGCCGACGCCCGAATGGGGCACGATGCTGGCCGAGGCGCGCGAGTTCATCCTGCGCGCCTGGTGGGTGGTGACGCTGCCCGGCCTCGCCATCCTGGTCACGGTGCTCGCGATCAACCTCATGGGCGACGGCCTGCGCGACGCGCTCGACCCGAAGCTGAAGAGGAGCTGAGCGTGGCCCTTCTCGAGATAGAAAACCTGGTCGTCGAGTTCGAGACGGCGACCGGCATGTTCCGGGCGGTCGACGGCGTTTCGATCAAGGTGGACCGGCGCGAGGTGCTGGCGATCGTCGGCGAGTCCGGCTCCGGCAAGTCGGTGTCGATGCTGGCCGTCATGGGCCTTTTGCCGTGGACGGCGAAGGTGTCGGCCGACAGGATGATGTTCGACGGCGCCGACCTGACGAAGCTTTCGCCCAAGGAGCGGCGCCGCATCGTCGGCAAGGACATGGCGATGATCTTCCAGGAGCCGATGGCCAGCCTCAACCCCTGCTTCACCATCGGCTACCAGATCGAGGAAGTGCTGAAGGTGCATATGGGCATGGATCGCGCCCAGCGCCGTGCCCGCGCCATCGAACTCCTGACGCTGGTCGGCATACCCGAGCCTGCCGAGCGGCTCGGCAGCTTCCCGCACCAGATGTCGGGCGGCCAGTGCCAGCGCGTGATGATCGCGATCGCGCTCGCCTGCAACCCCAAGCTCCTGATCGCCGACGAGCCGACCACTGCGCTCGACGTCACCATCCAGAAGCAGATCCTCGACCTGCTCGTCCGCCTGCAGGCCGAATACGGCATGGGCCTGATCATGATCACCCACAATATGGGCGTGGTCGCCGAGACGGCCGATCGCGTCATCGTCCAGTACAAGGGGCGGAAGATGGAGGAAGCCGACGTGCTGTCGCTCTTCGAGAACCCGAAGAGCAACTACACGCGCGCGCTGCTGTCCGCCCTGCCCGACAACGCCACCGGCGACCGGCTGCCGACCATCGACCGCTTCCTGATGGAGGCCGAGGCCGCCGCCGTGAACACGCCGGTGCTGGAGCCGCCGCTATGACCGTGACCGTCCTCGAAGCGAAGAACATCGTCCGCGATTATCATGTGAGCGGCGGCCTGTTCTCCAAGCCGCGCACCATCCATGCGGTGAAGGGCGTCAGCTTCTCCGTGGAGAAGGGCAGGACGCTGGCGATCGTCGGCGAGTCGGGCTGCGGGAAGTCGACGCTGGCGCGCATCATCACCATGATCGACCCGCCGACATCCGGCGAGCTCTACATCGACGGCAAGCAGGTCGACATCGCCAAGGACGGGCTGACGCCGGAGATGCGCCGCAAGGTGCAGATCGTCTTCCAGAACCCGTACGGCTCGCTCAACCCGCGCCAGAAGATCGGCGACGTGCTCGGCGAGCCGCTGCTGATTAACACCCATGTCGGCGCCGCGGAGCGGCGCGAGCGCGCGATGGCGATGCTGACGAAGGTCGGCCTGCAGCCGGAGCATTATCACCGCTATCCGCACATGTTTTCAGGCGGCCAGCGCCAGCGCATCGCGATCGCCCGCGCGCTGATGCTGAACCCCAGCCTCCTGGTGCTGGACGAGCCGGTTTCCGCGCTCGACCTTTCGGTGCAGGCGCAGGTGCTGAACCTGCTGGCCGACCTGCAGGACGAGTTCCAGCTCACCTATGTCTTCATCAGCCACGACCTCTCGGTGGTCCGCTACATCGCCGACGAGGTGATGGTGATGTATTACGGCGAGGCGGTGGAATACGGCAGCCGCGACGAGGTCTTCTCCAACCCGCAGCACAGCTATACGAAGTCGCTGTTCGCGGCGACGCCGCGCGCGGACGTGGAGAGCATCAGGGCGCGGCTGGCGAAGAAGAAGGCTGCCGCCTGAGCGACGCCACGGCGATCGCAACTGCGCGATCGCCCCGCTTTCAGTTCCCAAAAAAAGACGGCGGGGGCCCTCACGTCGGGATCGCGGTTGGGAGCGTCAGCGGACCACCCTCTAGACGCTCCCAGAACCGCCCCTCGACCCCCCGCCGAGTCAGGGAACCTTGAAAAGAGGTGACGCGCATATTGCGTATGTTGTTGTCGGCTGCATCCTCCAAACGGGTGAACGCGCCGTATATTTTCCTAAAGGCGGCGCCGTATAGCCGAAAGCAGTGTTTTGCGCTCTACTCCTTCGCTGCTACCCTGCGCTGTAGGGAGGAAACCCGATGGGGTCGCCGGGCGAGGACTTCATAGACGACATCTATGAAGCATCTTTAATACCGGAGATGTGGCCGCCGTTGCTGGAGAAACTTGCCGGCACGGTGGACGCGCTCGGCGCCGGCCTGTTCACCGTCAGCGGGGGCGCATCACCCTGGATCGCTTCTCCTGCCCTGGCTCCGCTGATGCGCGCCTTCATGGAGGACGGCTGGGTGGAGATCAACAAGCGGGCCTCCCGCGCCGAAGCCATGGCGCATCCCGGCTTCATCACCGACCTCGACGCATTCTCCATGGAGGAGATCGAGCGCGATCCCTTCTACCAGGATTTCCTCATCCCGTCGGGCATAGGCTGGAGCACGGGCACGCATATAGCGCTGCCGACGGGCGACGTGGTGTCGATCACCATAGAGCGGCCGTGGGATCGCGGGCCGGTGGAGCGGCACTACGTCGACCTGCTCGATGGACTGCGCCCGCATCTTGCCCGCGCGGCGATGCTGAGCGCGCGGCTTGCGCTCGAACGGGCGAGGACAGCGGCCTCGGCCTTGGAAAGCGTCGGCCTGCCCGCCGCCGTGCTCGGCGCCCGGGGCCAGCTTCTGGCGGGCAACCGGCTGCTTGAGCCGATGATACCGTCCATCCTGCAGGACTCGTCGGCACGGCTGCGTTTCATCGACCCGCGGGCCGACCGCCTGTTGCTGGCGGGCGTCGATGCGCTCGCCTCGGGCCTCGGCAAGGGGGGCGTCCCGCAATCCTTCCCGGTCTGCGGCCCCGATGGCGGTCCGGCCAGCGTGGCGCATCTGCTTCCCGTGAAAGGCCAGGCGCGCGACGTCTTCGGCGGCATGCATTCGGTGCTGGTCATCATGCCGCTGAACGGCGCCGCGGTCGCGCCCGCGAGCCTTGTCCAGGCGCTGTTCGACTTCACGCCGGCCGAGGCGCGTGTCGCAATTTCGCTGGGGGAGGGCGCGTCGGTCA
>Ga0233385_1000458_pt1 | contig 20929 bp, 22 predicted proteins | sample ElkDunMinimDraft_16_FD_191543 | JGI IMG/M metagenome (GOLD analysis project Ga0233385, IMG submission 191543) | Fecal eukaryotic communites from dung pellets of Tule Elk in California, USA - Elk Dung G36 | ecosystem: Host-associated > Mammals > Digestive system > Large intestine > Fecal | place...
GATCATCTTCGGGGCGCGTTCTCCTCCCATTAGCGCCCTGGAGTGTTCCCCTCTGGAGGTTTTGCCTTATTGGCACTCCAACAACTTAGCCGGATCTTCTTGATCCGGCTTTTTTTTGGCATTTTCGTTTGCGGCATTGTGACTGCGTTGCGGTCACTCGATCGGATCGCCTAAATCTTAGGCTGGCGTCACATGTAGAGCGTCGCCGGGTCCATGCCGGTGTAAAGCCCGGCCACTTCCGCTCCGTAGCCGTTGAAGAGAAGCGTCGGCACCAGTTCGCCCGTGGCGAGCACCCGCTCCATCGCCTGGCTCCAGCGCGGATGCGGAACTTCCGGGTTCACGTTCGCCCAGAAGCCGTATTCCGAAGGCTGGAGCGCCTCCCACAGCCCGACGGGCCGCTCCTCGACGAAGGAGATCTTGCGGATCGACTTGATCGACTTGAAGCCGTATTTCCACGGCAGGTGCAGCCTGAGAGGCGCGCCGTGCTGCTTGGCGACCGGCTTGTCATAGGCGCCGGTGACGATGAAGGCGAGGTCGTTGCCGGCCTCCTCGATCGTCACGCCCTCGATATAGGGCCACGGGTAGAGGAAATTGTTCTGGCCGTCCGCCATCGCGGGATCGAGGAAGGTCTCGAAGCGGACGAACTTGGCCGAGGCCTGCGGCTTGGCGAGAGCCACCAGCGATTTCAGCGGGAAGCCGGCCCAGGGCACGGTCATCGACCACGCCTCGACGCAGCGGTGGCGGTAGAGCCGGGTTTCCAGCGGGATCTTCCGCACGAGATCGTCGAAGGCGATGGAGAAGGGCTTTTCCACCAGCCCATCGACGGCGATCTCCCACGGGCGGATGACGAGGTTCTGCGCGTTCGCGGCGATGTCCTTGTTCGTCCCGAACTCATAGAAGTTGTTGTAGTGGGCGTTGATCTCTTCGGGCGTGAGCGGACGGTCGAGTTTATAGGCTTCGTTCTTCTTCGCCGGGTAGAGGTCGGCCGTCGGATCGCTCTCCTGCGCGGCCCCCATTGCCGTCCCGGCCCCGAGCGAAAATGCCGTGGCGACGCCCAGTCCCATGCTTTTCAGGATGCTGCGCCGATTGAGATAGACGCCTTCCGGCGTCGCCTGGCTTTCGGGGATGGCCCAGGACGGGCGGCGATGGATCGAGAACATGGAACGTCCTCCTCTGTCGGGCGCATCCATGCGCCTCGTTTGCGGCTACATCAATTCATACCGCTTCACGTTTCCGTGGCGAAAAAAGTTGCGGCCGAGGCGATCCCCGGCCGCAATAGCGATCATTTGATGCCAGGTCACGCCGCCTTGCCGTCGGCGCTGGCGTTCATCACCTGGTCGGCGAGCCGTCCGGTGAGTTCGCAGTTCAAAGAACCAGGCCATCCCGCCGGGCGAGTCCGCAGCGCCAGCGTCTTATCTGCCATTTCGGATGCTGCTGCTGCCAGCGGGCGACCTCGGCCTGACCCGCGACCATGCAGGTCATCAGCGAGACGTCGCTCGCGTCGTAGGCCAGCCGGCTCTCCCTGCATTCGCCTGTCGCCAGGCAGGCTGCGATGATGAGTTCGATCATGGCGCTCTCCTGATTTCGGGTTGCGTGGAGAGAGCTTGGGCCACGCGGCGCAATCCGTAATGAAAACAAGCTGGTCGCCAGACGAAACCGGACGAAATTTTGCCGATTGCAGGGTGGTAATCCCTAGGAATACTGGTGCAGCGGGGGGCTTTGCAGTAGCTTGAGCTAATAGATCCTGGGCAGTCTTACCCCAAGGGGAGAACGCCGATGGACAGCCCGGCGCCGATGGCGCTTCGCCTGAACGGTCGCACGATCGACCTTCGGCGCGGGACCGTTACGGACGAAGCCGGGCACTGCGTCGTAATGCGGCCCCAGGCGGCAGAAGTGCTGAAGGTACTCGCCGCGCGTCCAGGACAACTCATCTCCAAGGACGATTTGGTGCAGGCGGTATGGGGGCCGATCGCGGTCACCGACGACAGCCTGGTCCAATGCGTCAAGGAAATCCGCAAGGCGCTCGGCGATGACAGGCACGAGATCGTCAGAACGATCCACAAGCGCGGCTATGTGCTTGAGCCGGACCAACCGGCGGCGGCGCGTCCACGGCTTCATTGGATCGGGCTCGCGGCCGGCGCATTGGGGCTGGTTGCACTCGCTGGCCTCTATCTCTGGGCGACGCCACGGCCCGAGGGGGAACGCCCTGCGCTGGCCGTACTGCCTTTCGAGAACATTAGCGGCGACGTGAAAGGCGCGGGGTTTGCCGACGGCCTGACCGAAGATATCGTCACCGATCTGGCCCGCTTCCGCGACGTTCCGGTCATCGCGCGGACGTCGACCGAGGTTTATCGCGACAAGCCGCGCGACGTGCGCGAAATCGGCAAGGCGCTGGGCGTCGGCTACGTGCTCGAAGGCAGTCTGCAAGTCGACGGTTATCGCGTTCGCGTCACGGCGCAGCTCATCGACGCAAGGACCGGTGCGCATGTGTGGTCGGAACGCTACGACCGGGACGCCGCTGATTTCTTCCCCATACAGGATGAGATCACGGAGAAGATCGCGGCGACGTTGACCGGTTGGCAGGGACAGATCGTCGAGGCCGAACGGTCGCTGGCACGGCGCAAGAAGGCGACCGATCTCAACGCATATGACTATTGGCTGCTCGGCATCGAGGCGAAGCACAGGATGACGCCGCAAAGCCAGATCGAGGCGCGGAACTATTTCGAGAAGGGATTGAAGCTTGCTCCCGACTTCATGCCGTTGGTCCGAGACATGGCTGTCGCTTATTGCGTCGAAATGGATCTCGGCTCGCCTATCGACTACGAGGCGACCGTCCGAACCCAGCTGAAGTATGCCGAAAAAGCCGTGGCGCTCGATCCGAACGACGCCGGGGCCAATTTCATGATGGCCCTTGCAAATGACAACCGAGGCGACGGCGGGCAGGCGGAGCATTACCGTGAACTGGCGCTGCGGCTTGGCTCCAACAACGCCGACATCCTGATGCAGGTGGCGTGGAGCTGGGGCGGCTGGCACACCGAGCGCGCAATCGCGCTGATCGAGCGCACGCTGACGCTCAACCCGCGCCATCCCCCTTGGTGGAACTTTCCGATGACGGCCGCCTACTTCGCAGCGCGGCGCTTCGATAACGCCTACACATCTGCCAAACGGATCGGCGAGTCGCCCAACCAGGCGGCTTATGTCGCGATGAGCGCTGCATGGCTAGGGAAGTCGGAAGAGGCGGCCGCGGCGGCTGCCAAGGTGCTGCGGGCCAATCCGAACTGGACGGCCGAGAGCATGTATCCTTACCAGAACTTCGCGGACGAAACCCTGCTGCCCGAGAGCGCCGCCAAGGCAGGCCTGCCCGTCTGCATGACGGCCGCGCAACTGGCCCGACATTCCGGCAGTTACCGGACCAGCAGTTGCGACGAGGAGCGGGCGCGGACAACGTCCAATTGAGGCCGGGCGCGGAAAGAATCCGCGCCCGGCGATGTCAGGTCACGCCGCCTTGCCGCCGGCGCTGGCGTTCATCACCTGGTCGGCGAGCCGTCCGGTGAGTTCGGCCATGTGGTCGAAGGTCGCCTTGTAGCTGGCGACGCCTGATGTCGCCGAGCGCAGCTCGATGATCAGGTCGCCGATCTCGGACTGCGGCATGGTCGCCTCGACCACGTCCCAGCCCGGCCAGCCCGGCCGCGCGTCGAAGCCGAGGATCTGGCCGCGGCGCTGCGGTACCAGCGCCGTGATCTTCGGCGTCATCTCGGACGGGGTGGCGATCTCGACCTTCATGATCGGCTCGAGCAGCACCGGCGAGCACTGCGCCATGCCTTCCTTCATGCCGATGCGCGCCGCCATCTGGAACGCCATGTCGGAGGAATCGACGGCATGATAGGAGCCGTCCGCCAGGTTGACGGCGAGGTCGACGACGGGGAAGCCGAGCGGCCCCGACTTCAGGTACTCGCGGACGCCTGACTCCACCGACTGGATGTACTGTTTCGGCACCACGCCGCCGGTGATCGTGTCGGTGAACTTGAAGCCCGATCCGCGCGGCAGCGGCTTGATGTCTATCACGACGTCGCCGAACTGTCCGTGGCCGCCCGACTGCTTCTTGTGGCGCCCACGCTGGGTGACGCCCTTGCGGATTGTCTCGCGGTAGGGGACGGCGGGCGCATGCACCTCGATCGGGATCTGGTTCTTGCCTTCCAGCCGCTCGACGGTGACGCGCAGATGCATCTCGCCGTGGCCCGACAGCACCGTCTCGCCGGAATCCTGGTTGTGGCGCAGCGTCAGCGACGGGTCCTCCTCCGCCAGCCGCTGGATCGCCGCCGACATCTTCACCTCGTCCTTGCGCTCCTTCGGGCGGAGCGAGAAGGCGTAGACCGGCTGCGGCGGGTCGAGGGCCACCAGTTGCTCGATGCCGCCCCTAGCGGTCGTCAGCGTCTGGCCGGTCCTGACCGCGTCGAGCTTGCCGAGCGCCACCGTGTCGCCGGCCTTGGCCGACGCAAGCTTGGCCTGATCCTTGCCGAGCATGCGGTAGATGCCCGACACTTTCGCGCTCTCGCTGGGCGACAGCCAGAGCTCGGCGCCGTCGGCGACCTCGCCCGACAGGATGCGCGACACCGACAGCTTGCCGCCATGGGCGGTGTGGATCGTCTTCATCACCTGGACGACGGTCGTGCCGCCGTTGGGAGCGCCGAGGCGCTTGGCGGTCGTCTCGATGTCGGGCGCGTCGTGACGGATGGCTTTCAAGAGGCGGAGCACGCCGTTGCCCTTCTCGGCCGTGCCGATCAGCACCGGCGTCACCGAGCCGTCGCGCAGGTCGGCCGCGAGATCGTCGAACACCTCGTCGCGCGGCGGCTCCTGCTCCTCGAGCAGTTGCTCCATCAGGAGATCGTCATGGTCGGCCAGGGTCTCCAGCATGGAGAAGCGCGCCTCGATTTCCCGCGCCTTCTCGTCGCCCGGGATTTCCGCGATCTCGCTCTCGGCGAATTCGCGCCAGATGTAGGCGCGCTCCAGCGCGAGGTCGATCGAGCCGATGACGGCGCCGTCCTTGCGCAGCGGGATCTGGCGGAGAAGCAGCGGGGTGGAGCTCGCCGGCTGCAAGAGCTTCAGCGTGTCGCGCACGCCGGCGGCGGTCTTGTCGATCTTGTTGAGGAAAAGGATGCGCGGCACGCCGAGATCGTCGAGCTTGCGCATGATGAGCTGCAGCGCCGGGATCTTCTTCTCGTCGGCCTCGGCGACCACTACCGCAAGGTCGGACGCGGCGAGAACGGCATCGGCCTCGAAGGCGAACTCGACGGAGCCGGGGCAGTCGACGAAGGTCAGGCTGTCGCCCATGAAATCGACAGTGGCGACCGACGCCTCGACGCTCATGGCGTGGGCTCGTGCCTCGGGGGAGTGGTCGGAGACGGTGTTGCCCGAGGAAACGGGGTTCTGGCGGGGGATGGCGCCCGTTCGGGCGAGGATTGCTTCAAGAAGGGTGGTTTTTCCGCTGGCGAAGGGACCGACGATGGCGATGCATTTCGGTCCCGTGCGTCTTCCTCCGGCGCGACTTCCCATGGCTTGGCCTCCACTCTGGCGTTTCGCATCGAGCGGCGGCCGGCCTTCCAGCCGTCGCGGGTGCTTCCAAAAAGCGGCGGCCGGCCTGCGGCCGTCGCGGACGTTTCCCGAAAGCGGCGGCCGTTCGGGCCGTCGCGGGCGTGGTTTTTCTTCACCTGCCTGCCGGCATCGTTCCACTTGTTTGGACAGAGGGCAAGGCTGAAACGTGCGAAGGCGGGGCCAAAGCGGGGCGGCGCCGTCTCTGCGAGTTGTGCCCGCCGCGCCAAGCCGATATCGCAGGCGCGAGCCGTCGCCTGACGCAACGTCCGCGACGCCGTGATGAGAAGGAATTGCGTTTGCCGTCCACGCCCGCCGAGCAGATCTACGACAGCCTGATGGTATCGGCGCGGCTGCCGCGTTCGGAACTCTATGCATTCGTCAACCGGACGCTCGCCCAGAACATCGCCCACGCGCAGCGCACGGTGCCGTTCTACAGGGACAGGCTGGACGGCGTTCTCGGGCAGGACGGCGAATTCGACCTGGACGCCTGGAGGCGCGTCAAGCCGTTGTCGCGGAAGGATGTTCAGGAGAATTTCGACGCGCTGACCAGCACGGCGATCCCCAAGAACCATGGCAAGGCCGATCCAAGGTCTACCTCGGGCACGACGGGCAAGCCCGTCACGACACTCGTCACGGAACGCACGCGGCTGGTCGAGCTGTCGCTGATGGGGCGCTTCTATTCCTGGGTCGGCCTCGATCCGCGCCTGACCCTGGTCATCCTCCAGGGCGCGCAGCATCCGCTGCTTCGGTACAATGAAATGATCCCGGACCCTTGGTTCCCAGAGTGGATGGTGGGTGAAAAGCCCGGCGGCTATGCGCGCATGCATTATCCCATCAGCGCCGAAGACCAACTCGCCTATCTTGCCACTCTTGGTCCGCTGTATCTCAACACGCAGCCCAGCAATTTCCGCCGCGTGCTTCGCGCCGCCCGCGACGGTTTAGGCCCTAAGCCCGACTTCCGCGGCATCGTCAGCATCGGCGAACTCGTCACGGAGGACGACAGGCAGCTCGCGAAGGACGTCTGCGGCTGCAGCATATTCAACACCTACAGCGCGACCGATGTCGGCACCATCGCGGCCCAATGCAGCCACGGCAATCTGCATGTGAACGCCGAGGTCACCCGCGTCGAGATCGTGCGTCCCGACGACACGCCCTGCGAGCCCGGGGAAGAGGGGCGCATCCTTCTCACGACGCTGTCGAACGGAGCCATGCCGCTGCTGCGCTACGATGTCGGCGACATCGGTGTGCTCGGCGGCGTCTGCGGTTGCGGGCTGACGCTTCCGAAGCTGACCTTGACGGTCGGGCGCGAACGCCAGCTGTTCCGCTTCTCCGATGGCAGCACGGCCATCCCTGCCTTCCGCATGGAAAAATTCGCGGACAGGTTTCCGGTCAGGCAGTGGCAGCTGGTGCAGACGGAACCGGAAGCGGTCGAACTGCGATTCTCGTCGGCAAGCGGCGACGACGACCTCGCCTATGACGAGATAGCCAACGAGATCCGCGCCACGTTCGGGCGTCCGCTCGAGGTTGGCTTCAAGCGCATCGAGGGAGAAATGACCGGCCCGAGCGGTAAGCTCGAGCCGGTGATGCGGGCGTTCGCGTAAGCGCCGGTCGTCTTACTGGCAGCCTTCGCCGATGCACGGCGGCTTGTAGTCGGCATCGTCGGACTGGAACGAGCCGCCGAAGACGTCGAACAGGCGCATGCGCGGGTCGTCCTGGCGATGGCGGTCCTTGAGCGACTTGCCGGCCTCGCCGAAATAGACGCGCATGCCGACGCGCGCGGCCGTGACATCGTCACCGAAGGAGCCGTCGGCGAAAAGCGCGACATTCCGGTCCGCGAAGGGAAGCATGGCCTCGGCGCCGACGCGCGCGAAGGTGTCGTCGAAGCGATGGCCGACGCCGGCCTGGAGGCGGAAATCGTCGGTGACGTAGAAGGCCGCCAGAGCTTCGGCCGAGAAGTATGTCTCGTCCTCGTCGCCGGCGTCGATGAAGTCAGCACCGGCAAAGCCCTCGATGGTGAAGCGGTCGAGATAGAGTTCGCCCTCGGCGCCGGCCCGCCAGTTGGTGACATCCGGGCCGAAGTCGGTGTCGTAGCGCACCACGTCGCCGTAGAAGCCGAGCAGGGCGGTCGAGGGATCGCGCCAGAAGGCATGCACGCCCACGCCGAAGCCGGTTCCGAGGTCTTCCGCCGTGGCGACGCCGCCGTCGAACTGCAGGCCGAACTGCTGGCCGAGCGGGATGGCGATCGATCCGCCGATGTCGCCCATATTGGCGTCGCCGAGATCGTCAACGTCGATATAGGTATAAGCGGCCTCGATCTTGCCGTTGACCCCGGAGACTGCCGGCAGGGGGCCCTCGAAACGCTCTTCCAGGGTGGCATCGGCGGCAAAGGCTGCCGATCCCATCATGCCGGTGACGGCGATGATGGCGATGTAGGACACTGAATGTTTCATCATCACTCCGCGCCGGAGTTCGAATTGCGAGTCAGGGCCGGCTCCCTCCATCGACGCATGCCTTACATCAGGTGTTATGGAAAGATCGCATGTCGCAACGGAACTGCCTTGGATGTGGTCAGGCGGGATTGTGTGCTACGGGTGTTGCGCCGATGTCACAATCGCGGCAATCACGGGCTGGCATTTGAAGGCTGCGTCCAAGGTGTTGGCGCTCCTGTGGAATCTGGAAGGAGACGCGTCATGAAGATCATCCCCATCGGCGGCGTTTCGCCCATCGCTCCACCCGAGGCATACTTCACCGGGACGGTGCGGCAGCAGCCGATCATCGAGGCGGAGGCGCCGGCGCGGGTGCGTGCCGCGATGGTGAGCTTCGAGCCGGGCGCGCGCACCGCCTGGCACACCCATCCGCTCGGCCAGACGCTGCACGTCACAGCCGGCGCCGGCCTCGTCCAGAGCTGGGGCGGGCCGATCCAGGAGATCAAGGCGGGCGACGTCGTCTTCTTCCTGCCCGGCGAGAAGCACTGGCACGGCGCCGCACGGAACACGGCGATGGCGCATCTCGCCATCCATGAGGCGCTGGACGGCGTCAATGTCGAGTGGCTGGAGAAAGTCTCGGACGAGCAGTATGCGGGCTAACGACGCCCGGCCTTCTAAACCGTGTAGTCCATGACGGCGGCGATCCTCCGCCGGATCAGCTTGCGCCGGTTCTGCTGGAAATGCGGCCGCAGTTCCTCGGCCATGTCCCTGGCACGACGGGCCAGCGCGGCATCTTCATAGGCGTCGAGCAAGATGGAGCGGAAGCGCTCGGCGCTTCGGTCCTCATTGCCGACATTGACCAGCACGCCGCGCCGCTCGGCCGCCTCGGCATTGTAGAGCTGCTCGCGCTGCTGCGGCACGGCGACCTGCGGCAGGCCGGCGGCGAGACCGAGGCACAGCGTGCCGTGCTGCGCCGCGTTGATCATCAGCCGGCTGCGTTCCGCTATCAGCTCGACGGGGACGGCCGACCGCTCGACACGAACGCCGCGCCGCGCGAGGTCCGCGGCCAGCCCGTCGTCGATGCCGGGGATGAATGCCCGCACCGGCACGCCCAGGCTGCCGATCGCCTCCATCAGGCCCGGATCGGATTTTTCCGACGTCGAGAAGTAGATGAATATCTCGTCGCCATCGCCGGCCGGCTCCGGCGTTCCGCCGATGATCGGCGGCAACAAAGGCTGCGTCCGCCATTCGGCATAGGGGTCGAGCATGTCGAGCGAGAAGACGAGCTGGTCGCTGGCCGTATAGACTTCGGGCAGCCGCGTGAGCTTCGGGACGCCGAATTCCGGCACGACCGAATTGATGATCTCGACCGTCTCCGCCTCGTCGTAGAGGAGCCTCGAGAAGCGCGGCAGCAGGACGGGAAAGGTCTCCATGTTCGACGGCGGCAGCCAGTATCCGCCGCCGATGGCGACGCTCGGGATGCCGAGCCCGCGCGCGGCGAGCAGCGCACACGGCGCCTGGTCGGCGATGACGAGCGAGATCTCGCATTCGCGCATCACCCCTTGCCACCAGCCGATGCTCTCGCGCAGGATTTCGGGCCGGCGGAAGCCGATGTCGGCCAGGAATTCGCCCCAGGTGGCGGAGGGGGGATTGCCCTGCGATTGCCTGTATTCGCCCGAAAAGGGCAGCCACGGCCCCTGCACGGGCTCGCAGAAGGCGGCAAGCTCGTCCTTGAAGTCGAGCTGGCAGAGCGCTGCGTCGAACGTGAAGCGGTCGCTGACCGCTTCCGCGACCGTTCTCAGCGGGATGACGTGGCCGCGGCCGCTTCCGCCTTCCCAGGCGAGCAGGGCGCCCAGCATCGTTGGATCACCCTGCCATTTGCCTTCGGCTCAGCTCAGCGAGCCGGTGAAGCGCTGGATGCGCGTGCAGGCCTCTTCGAGCAGCTTCTCCGACGTTGCGTAGGAGATGCGGAAGTTGGGGCCGAGGCCGAAGGCCGAGCCGAACACCACCGCCACGCCCTCGGCCTCCAGAAGCTCGGAAGCGAAGGTCTCGTCATTGTTGATGACCTTGCCGCCAGGGGTCTTCTTGCCGATCAGCCCAGCGCAGGACGGATAGACGTAGAAGGCGCCTTCCGGCGACGGGCAGGTGATGCCGCGCGCCTGGTTGAGCATCGACACGACGAGGTCGCGGCGGTTCTGGAAGATCGCCTTGTTCTTCGCGATGAAGTCCTGCGGCCCGTTGAGCGCTTCGACCGAAGCCCATTGCGCGATGGTGCAGGCGCCGGACGTCTGCTGGCCCTGGATCATGTCCATCGCCTTGATGAGCGGCAGCGCGCCGGCCGCGTAGCCGATGCGCCAGCCGGTCATGGCATAGGCTTTCGACACGCCGTTCATGGTCAGCGTGCGCTCGTAGAGGTTCGGCTCCACCTCGGCGATCGTCTTGAAGACGAAGTCGCCATAGGTCAGGTGCTCGTACATGTCGTCGGTCAGCACCCAGACATGCGGATGCTTCAGCAGCACGTCTGCCAGCGCCCGAAGCTCGGCCTCGGTATAGGCCGCGCCCGACGGGTTGGACGGCGAGTTCATCACCAGCCACTTCGACTTCGGCGATATCGCCTTCTCCAGCGCTTCCGCCGTCAGCTTGAAGCCGTTCTCGATGGTCGTCTGCGCAAACACCGACGTGCCGCCGCAGATCGCCACCATTTCCGGATAGCTGACCCAGTAGGGGGTGGGGATGATGACTTCATCGCCGGGGTTAAGCGTCGCCATGAAGGCGTTGAAAAGAATCTGCTTTCCCCCGGTGCCGACGATCGTCTGCTCGGGCTTGTACTCGAGATTGTTCTCGCGCTTGAACTTCTTGGCGATAGCCTCGCGCAGCGGCGCGATGCCGGAAACCGGCGGATACTTCGTCTCGCCGCGGCGGATGGCGTCGATCGCCGCGTTCTTGATGTTGTCCGGCGTGTCGAAATCCGGTTCGCCTGCGCCGAGCCCGATAACGTCACGGCCGGCGTTTTTCAGCTCGCGCGCTTTCTGCGTGACCGCGATGGTCGCGGACGGCTTAACGCGCGAAAGGGCATCGGCAAGAAAGGCCATGACGAAAATGACTCCATGAGAGGGTGATGCGGGCTTCCGACCGCGGTTCTCCTTTAGTCCGATAGCAAGTAGAATCGCAAGGGCAAGGACAACCGTGGTCCCCGCATTTGCCGGTGCTGGCCGCATGGCTGCGGGATGGTCTCGCTACGTATGTAAGCGGAACGGGGCATGTATTAACGACCGGTAAATCCTTGCACGTCATTAGTGTGGCAGGCGTCTCGCGTGGAGTGCACAGCGTGTTGGGCGAAATCAGGTCCCATATCGTCCGGGAGGATGACGGCACCTCGACGGGCATCTGGGGGCCGTTCGCCCTGAGGAGCGCCTTTCAGCCGATATTCGCCTTCGAGGCGGGCAAGCTGTCGCTTGCCGCGTTCGAGGGGCTGCTGAGGCCGTTCCGCGACACGGAAGCGCTGCCGCCGCTGGCGTTCCTGAACAGCCTGCTTGCAGCCGAGAGGCTGCCGGTCGAGAACCTCGCGCACACGCTGCACCTCATGAACGCCGCGCGCTGGCTGCCGGATGGCTGCTCGATCTTCATCAATTTCGATCCGTCCGTCTTCGTCGATCCGGCGGTCGCGGAAGCGACGATCCGCGAGATGCGCGTCACGCTGGCCGAGACGGGCATCGACCCGCACCGGGTCGTTTGCGAGATGACAGAGAAGGAGACGGTCTCGCAGGAAGCGCTGTTCACGCTGGTGTCGTCGCTGCGGGCAAGCGGCTTCCGCATCGCGGTCGACGACTACGGTGCGGAGGATTCCGACATGGGCCGCATCCGCGACCTCGGCCCCGACATCGTGAAATTCGACGCCGGCTGGATCGCGCGGCTGATGGATACCGGCCCCGGCTACGCGCTGCTCGTCACCATGGTCTCGACCTTCGCCGCGCAGGGCATCCGCACCGTCTTCGAGGGCATCGAGGAAGGCTGGCAGGTGGAGCTTGCGGAAAAGGCCGGCGCAGCCATGGTGCAGGGTTTCGCGCTGGCGAGGCCGGAGCTCGTGCCGGCGGATTTTTCCGCGCTGCAGCCCGCCCCCCCTCCTGACCCTCGCGCACAGCCTCAGTCGGTCCCGGTTCTCGGTGGGCCTCCCGTCGCACGCGCGGTCGGCGAACTGCTCCATACCAAGGCCTTCGTGCGAAGGGTGCCATCCCCATGAGCGCCGGCGGGGGAGGGCAGATCGGTCTCGACGACGCGATCATCGTCGATGAGATCGGCCTCGAAAGCGGCTGCTATGGGCTCTACCGCCTGCGCAGCCTCTGCCAGCCGATCTTCAAGCGCCGCGAAAGGACGCTGAAGATGGTCGCCGCCGAGGCGACCGTGCGGCCTTACCTCGCCGGCGAGGAGGTACCCTCCGAAGTCTTCCTGGCCGCGGTCGCCGACGACGACCAGGACTTCATCGGGCGTATGGGCCTCGCGCTGTCGCTGCGCAACCACCGCAACATCGGCATCGACGGGCTCGATCTCGTCGTCGACCCCGAGGGCTTCGAGCCAGGCACGTTGATCGACCGCATCCGCCTCGTGGTCGAAGAACTCGCCGGCGCCGAGCTCGATGCGGGCAGCGTCGTCTGCGCGCTCGGCGAACATTCCGCGTCGGACAAGGTGCTGCTTTCCCGCATCGCCGGGGAGATGCGCGGCCGCGGGCTGCGCATCGCGGTCGGCGACTTCGGCGCCGGCCACTGGACCGACGAGGCCGTCGACACCTTGAGGCCGGAGATCGTCAGGATCGCCGGCGACTGGTTCCGGCAGGTCTGCCGGGACGCCACCACCGTCAGGCTGTTCGAAGCCGTCGTCTCGCGGCTGCGCGAACGCCAGTCGAAGGTGCTGGTCACCGGCATCGAGAGCGGCGAGCAACTCGCCGTGGCGTTGCATGCCGGCGTGGACCTTCTGCAAGGTCCCCATCTGGCGGCGCCGGTGCTGGTAGGAACCGTACTCAGCGAAACACCGCTCTCGATCGCCGAGAAACTGGGCGAAGCGCGGCGGATCATCCCGCTGTTCGGCTGACACATCAGCGGCGCTGATCGGTCAGTAAGGAAAAATCGCTGGATGCCGCTCTTCGGCGAGGCAATTATCTGCCGCAAAGCAAAGAGGGGCAGGCATGATCACGATCTACGGCATGACCGACAGCGGCAACTGCTACAAGCCCCGCCTGATGATGGCCAAGCTCGGCCGTCCGTTCAGGCATGTCGAGGTGAGCTCGGTCGACGGCGGCACGCGGTCCGAGGCGTTTACCGCCAAGAACCCGAACGGCATGGTGCCGCTGCTCGAATTCGACGACGGCCGCCTGCTCGCCGAATCCAACGCCATGCTGCTGCACCTCGCCGAAGGAACGCGCTTCCTGCCGCAGGACGCCTATGAGCGGGCGCTGGCCTATCAGTGGCTGTTCTTCGAGCAATACAGCCACGAGCCCTACATCGCGGTGCGCCGCGCGCTTCTGACGTTCCCGAACCGCAAGAAGGACGCCACGCCCGAGCGTCTCGCGACGACGCTGGAGCGCGGCAACAAGGCGCTGCGGGTGATGGAGAAGCGCCTGGGCGAAGCACCTTTCTTCGCGGGGCAGGCGCTCAGCGTGGCCGACATTGCGCTCTATGCCTACACGCATGTGGCGGAAGAGGGCGGCTTCGATCTCGGCGGCTATCCGGCGGTGGGCGCATGGCTGAAGCGTGTCGAGAACGATCCGGGGCACGTGGCGATCGACTGGTTGCCCTAGGGCATCGGACCGAAAAGTGCGTAGCGGTTTTCGGAGAAATCCGATGCACAATCAAAGATGGAGCGGCGAAGGCGATTCCGTTTGAGCGTTCGCTGCTCCAGTCCTGCCTGTCCAGTCCGGCCGGGCCTGCAATGGCGCCGTCTGTGCTGCCGCTCAAGCCCTCAAACCATCACCTTCTGCTTGCCCGAACTGAAGCTCGGCTCAGACGGCAGAATTCGGACAAAAGAAAAGGCGGGGAAAAACCCCGCCTTCCAATTCCCTCGGTAGACTGACCAGGTGCATCCGGCCCGAGACTGCAGCAATCCGCTGATCAGCACTTCGGACCATTTGCGGCCTTCGCGCGCCACTGGCGCGGCCGTCAGTACATCCGTGACTTGCCGCGCACTCCGTTTACCGGGAGCGCGCGTTCAGGTCAGCCTGCCTTGGACAGAGATCCAGCAGCGGACTTGCCGGTACGGCGGTCCTGCTCGATCTCGAAATTGATCTTCTGGCCTTCCGCCAGGCTCGACATGCCAGCCCTCTCGACAGCGGAGATGTGGACGAAAACGTCCGGTCCGCCGGCGTCAGGCTGGATGAATCCGAAACCTTTGGTTGCGTTGAACCACTTCACGGTTCCAGTAGCCATGTGTATTCCTCGTAGTTTGCGACGTTGTAGCTTGGCGAAGCGTCAGCTTGCGCCGTTTGGTATCGAGATTTTGGGGATAGACGTCAGCAAACGCGGGTAGCGTGGTTCTGGATCGATCGGCCGAAATTTCAATACACCGCATATAGGCAGACTTATAGAAAAACGCAAGCCTCTGACCGCATTGTCATTTTCTAATCTTCGTCATTGCTCGGCGATCTTGACGCCGTTCATCGCGGCGACGGCGTCGGAGAGCATCGGCACGAAGTCGCCGGCCTTTCCTGCGCCGGCAGCCAGCGCGAAGGAATTGCGCACCGCCGCGCCGAGCGGATTGGCTGTGCCGGAGGCATTCGCGTAGCCCGACAGGTAGGTAAGATCCTTCAGCGCATTGGAGATGGTGAAGCGGTGCGCGTTGGGATCCCGCTCCAGCACCCAGGTGAAGAAGGTCTGGTAGAAGGGGCAGTCCATGCGCCCGCCGCGGATGACGCTGTCGAACACTTGCGGCGTCAGCCCAGCCTTGGCGCCCAGGGTCAGCGCCTCCGAATAGAGCGCGGCATAGCCGAGCGAGACGAAATTGTTGAGCAGCTTCATCGTGTGGCCGCTGCCGACCGGCCCGGTGCGCAGTATGCGGCCGGCAAATTTTTCCAGCACCGGCTTCACCCGCTCGAAGACGGCGTCGTCCCCGCCCGCCATGACGTCGAGCGTGCCGGCCTCGGCATCCTTCGGCGTGCGCGACAGCGGCGCGTCGACCAGCGTGATGCCTTGCTGCGCAAGCGAAGCGGCGAGCTTGACCGTCGAGGACGGATCGGAAGTCGAGCAGTCGACGACGATAAGCTCCCTGCCGGCCGAGGCGAGGCCGCCGGGACCCGTCAGGATCGCCTCGACCTGCGGGCTGCCGGTGACGCAGAGCACGACGATGTCGCTTGCGGCGGCGAGATCGTGCAGCGTCGCCACCTCCGTCGCTCCGCGGCTCTTCAGGTCCTCGACCGGCTCGCGGTTCTTGTGCGCGACGATAGCGAGCGGATGGCCCTTCTCGACGATGTTCTTGGCCATGCCGTGGCCCATCAGCCCGACGCCCACGAAACCTACGCGATCCAGTGCCATGCTTTCCTCCTCGATGACGGCGGGACCTTATGCGTTTTCCGGCGGCGCGTCACCGGCAGCGCGCCGCCCCAACTGCGTCGAAATTCGACCGCAATGAAACTTGCTGCCGCATGCCGCCGTTGAGGACGACGGATAGCGGTTGCGATGGAGGCAACGATGAAGGCAGTCCTGATAGCGCTTAGCCTGCTGCTTGTGCCTTTCGAGGCGCAGGCGATCTCCCGCTACAATTCCACGTCGATGAGCTGCAACCAGATCAAGGCCACCGTGCGCCGGGAAGGGGCGGTGATCCTGCGCTGGCGCGGGCGAAGCGACGTGCCGCGTTATGGACGTTTCGTGGCGGACGATCGCTTCTGCGAGTCGGGCATGCGCGCGGAGTGGTCATACGTCCCGGCCTCGGACCGCAAGTCGTGCAGCGTCTACGAGTGCAAGTACTGGGATCCCGACGACGACATCATCTTTTTCGGCCGCGATTGAGCCGGCGGCCGAGCTAAAAGCCGAATGACTGCTGCCGGGCGGGCGGCGGGCCGACCCGCACGCCTTCCAGGGCCAGCATCCTTTCCTTGGCGGTCGAGCCGCCGGGGGCGGAAAAGCCGCCGATCTTGCCGCCCGCCGCGAGGATGCGGTGGCAGGGGATGACCAGCGGCACCGGATTGGCGCCGAGCGCCTGGCCGGTCTCGCGCGGCAACCCGCCATGGCCGGCCCGCTTCGCCAGTTCGCCATAGGTGGTGGTCTCGCCGAAGCCGAGCTTGCGCGCCGCCTCGTAGATCGCCAGGCGGAAATCGTCGACGCCGCGGAGATCGACCGGCACGCCGGAGAAGTCTATTTCTTCTCCGCCGGCATAGGCCCTGACGTCGCGCACGAGTGCTGCGATCCATTCCGGCGCATTGCTATCTGCGCCAGCCGCCACGCCGAGCCTTTCCATGCGGCGCTCGACCGCCGCGCGGTCGCGCTGGAAGAGGCAAAGCCGCGACAGACCCCTTTCGCTCCAGGCGATGCCGACGAAGCCCAGCGCGGTGTCGAAGACCATCTGCCCGGCAGATTCTTTCGCAGCGGCAAGTGAAGCGGTTGGCATTGCCGTCTTCCCGTTCGGTACAAATCAGGAACAGTATGGCACTTCAGCCGCAGCCGTGCCACCCGAAACCTGCGACCGATCCCGATCCCGCAGCGGATTGCCGGCCGCGGCCGGGTCGTGTAAGGACGTTCTGGGGCGGGGGATCACGAAGACAAACCGGGGCGCTGCTTTTGTCGGCATCGAAGAACGGCCTTCTGATCGGACTGGTGCTCTGCGCCGGAATGCTGGCCGGGTGCACCTCCACCCGGCTGGATGAGACTGCAATGGCGCCCGGCATATCGCCATTGTCGGAGCCCGAAGCGTTCACGGCAAAAGCTGAACTTTCCGCGTCGAGCGAATACGGCATCGAGCTGCCCGAGGAGGTCGCGGTGCTGCCGAGCTCCTATGCCGGACCGACACCGACCGAAAGCATGGTGCAACTTGCCTCGCTGCCGCCGAAGGGCGGCCCGAACAGCACGCCGGCGCTGGACGTCTTCCCCGACGCGCCGGAGGCGAGGGTGCCGGAGGAGCCGGCCGCCGACATCGTCTGGGCTGCGCCCGACACGCCGCGCGGCACGGTCGACCGGCTGATCGCCAAATATGCCGCGCTCTACGAAGTGCCGGAGACGCTGGTGCGCCGCGTCGTCAAGCGCGAGAGCAACTTCAATCCAGGCGCCAGGAACCGCGTCTACTGGGGGCTGATGCAGATCCGCCACGACACGGCGCGCGGCATGGGCTACCAGGGCAGCGCGCAAGGCCTGCTCGACGCCGAGACGAACCTGAAATACGCGGTCAAATACCTGCGCGGCGCCTATCTGACGGCCGACGGAAACCACGATCTCGCAGTGCGCTATTACGCCCGCGGCTATTATTACGACGCCAAGCGCAGGGGCATGCTCGACGAGACGGGGCTGGGCAAGGACCGCAAGCGCAAGCGCCAGAGCGTGTGACGTTCGGGCCCCCGGCAGCCCCGGCGGGTCAGGCCTTGACCGCGCGCTTCCTGGCCGGCTTGGCGGCTTTCGGTGCAGGCGGCGGCGCCTCGGCTTCCATCTTGAGACGCAGGGCGCGCAGCCGCGCTGTCTTGGCCTCGCGCTGCTTGACCTCTGTCTCGAGGATCGCGCGGGCGACGGTGCTGGTCGTGTTGGCCTTGGAATCCTGCCTGGAAGGGGTGGGAGCAAAAACGCCCCGCGCTTCGATTGTCTTGGGCATGCAAAACTCCTGATTTAAAAAGAAAAAGGCCGGGCGAGCCGCCCGACCTCCCATCTACATCCGGTCCTGCGCCAGTACATCCGTGGTCGCGCGACCGTGATGCGAAATCAAGCGGCCTGGAGGTTCTCCGCCGCGCTCTTGCCGGAGCGGTTGTCCTTGACGACGTCGAAGGAGAGCTTCTGGCCCTCGACGATGGTGCGCATGCCGGCGCGCTCGACCGCGGAGACATGGACGAAGACGTCGGCGCCGCCAGCGTCAGGCTGGATGAAACCGAAGCCCTTGGTTGCGTTGAAGAACTTGACGGTACCAGTATTCATGACGATTACCTTTCAATCGCGCATATATTTCACGCGCACCACAACGTGCGGCACGGCGCATTATCGATCGATTTTGAGAGGAGAAGATCGTCGTGGGCGCGCTGTTCTGCGCAGCAACAAAGTTCGACAAGCAAGACCGATACGAAATACATAGAGCGATTTCGTGGCTTTAGCAAGGCATCGCCCCAAATTCATATCCCGATCGGCACCTTGAACTGCTGGCCGACGAGGATCTGGTTGGGGTCGCTGATGACCAGCGGGTTGGCGCGCACGATGCGCGTGAACAGGCTGGTCTGGCCGTAATGCTCGCGCGCGATCTTGGACAGCGTCTCGCCCGGTTTCACCGTGTGCAGGCGGAAGCCGATATAGCCCGGAACGATGCGCGGGCCGTAGATCACCGGCACGATCACCTTGTTGATCTCCGAGCCGTCCTGGGCGCTCTCCTCGAACACCTCGACGAACAGGCGGTCGAGCTGGAAGGCGGCGTCGCCGATGGCGGCTGCGACCTGGAACTGGCCGTGCTCACCGGTGCCGCCGCCGACAGTGACGAAGCCGGTGCGCTCGTCGTGGCCGTCATGCACGCGCCAGTTAAGCGTCGCCTCGAAGCCCTGGCCGATGCCGCCGATGAGGACGGGATCGCCGACGAGGTCGAACGGTTTGGGCTGCTGGATTTCATTGGGCATGGCTGGGATTCCCTCGATTGCAGCCACCCCGCCTGACGCAACGTGAGCGAGCATGCCCAAGATCACGGCGAATGTCGATGGCAGGGCGTTCCGGCGCGCCGATTGCCGGTCTCGGTCCCACCTGACATTGCCATGCGCCCGCCTTACCCTGCATGAAGGGGCGGGCGGCAGCGCAGGATGCGGACGATGACGGACCGGGCGGCCCCAGGCGGAGCGGACGAGGCTGGCGCGCAGGCGCACCACGAGGCGGGTGTGGTTCCCTTCGGCGAGGCGAGCTTCTACCTGCAGCTCCGGCTGATGAGCCACGCCTTCATGGGCTCGCCGCTGCGCAACCTGCTCCTGTGGGTGAGCTTCGGCATCTTCGCGCTGATCGTGGCCACCGCTTTCGGCCAGGTGCTGCTCAACAGCTGGAACGCGCCTTTCTACGACGCCATCGAGCGCCGCAACGTGGGCGATTTCCTCCACCAGCTGATGATCTTCGCCTGGATCGCCGGCGGGCTCTTGCTGCTCAACATCGCGCAGGGGTGGCTGAACCGCTACCTGCACATCAAGCTGCGCGAGGGGCTGGTGCGCGACCTGCTCGACGAGTGGCTGAGGCCCGGCCGGGCGCTCAGGCTGAAGCGGTCCGGCGAACTCGGCGTCAACCCCGACCAGCGCATCCACGACGACGCCTGGCACCTCGCCGACCTCTCGGCCGACCTCGGCATCGGGCTGACCCAGGCGACCGTGCTGCTCGTCTCCTTCATCGGCGTCCTGTGGGCGCTGTCGGAAGGCTTCGTCTTCCACTATGGCGACCGCAGCTTCGCCATTCCCGGCTACATGGTGTGGGCGGCGCTGAGCTATGCCGGCGTCGCGTCAGGCATCTCCTGGCTGCTCGGCCGGCCGCTGATTCGGCTGAACGCCGACCACTATGCCCGCGAGGCCGACATGCGCGCCGCCCTGGTACGCGCCTCCGACGGCATCGGCGACATCACCGAAGCCGCCGGCGAGGAGGCCGAGAAGGGCAGGCTGCTCGGCCATTTGGAGGCGGTGATCCTGGCGACGCGCAAGATCATGACGGCGGCGATCCGCCTGCAATGGTTCACGGCGGGCTATGGCTGGATGACGGTGGTGGCGCCGATCGTCATTGCCTCACCGGTCTATTTCGCCGGCGACCTCACCTTCGGCGGGCTGATGATGGCGGCGGCTGCCTTCACCCAGGTGCATTCCTCGCTGCGCTGGTTCGTCGACAACATCGGCGCCATCGCCGACTGGCGCGCGACGCTCCTGCGGGTGGCGTCGTTCCGGCTGGCGCTGGTCAGGCTGCGGGAGGGGTAGGGGCGATCTGCGAGAGCGCCCCCCACTCCGCCTCGCTTCGCCCGGCACCTCTCCCCCGATCGATGGGGGAGAGGAAAGCCGCAGGCTGGCCGGGTGGGGTAGGTGGTCAAGTGCGCGGCGTTGAAGAGAACGTCGAGCACTGCCTCCGGCTACCCCACCCGGCCGGGCTTTGCCCGGCCACCCTCCCCGCAAGGGGGAGGGGGAACCTTGCGCTCAGCTCAGCAATGCCGCCAGCGGCGGGTGGCGCATCGGCTGCACCGGGCCGGCCCGGTAGGGGAACTGGTTCAGCGACTTCTCGGCGAAGAACATCGCGTGCAGGTCGTCGGGGTCGGCGCGCAGCAGGAAGGCCAGCATGCCCATGGCCAGCGCCAGCGCGCGCGGCGTCTCGACCTTGCCGGTCTCGGGCGACAGCGCGTCGCCGGTGAGCACGGCGGAGAGCTGGTGCGCCAGCGCGATGACGCGGTCGCAGGCTTCCATGCTTTCGGGGCTGAGGTCGATGTCGGAGTTCTTTGCGTTGCGTGGCATTTCGGCTCCTTGTTCCGGACATGAGGGATCGTTCCCGCGCCTGGTTTTTCCAGGCCGGGGCGTGGGAAGGCGGCGCATGGGGCGACGTCTTCAATTATTATTATTTGACGCGCTCCCATGCGCCGCCGGCGTTTTCTCGCCTGCCGGCTCCCGGCCCATCGGTTTCCGAGGAAACCGCGAGCGCACAGGGCGACAGGGGACCGGAGCTCCCCGCGCAACCCAGCGGGCGGCGCTCCAGCGCCACACTTGCCTGAGTGGTGGTTGTGCACACCCGTTCCCACAAGCAAGCTGC